>Ga0326597_10014465_pt1 | contig 10343 bp, 7 predicted proteins | sample RVTome_12_FD_203789 | JGI IMG/M metagenome (GOLD analysis project Ga0326597, IMG submission 203789) | Soil microbial communities from uranium-contaminated site in the Upper Colorado River Basin, Wyoming, United States - RVT100D185 | ecosystem: Environmental > Terrestrial > Soil > Contaminated >...
CGCACCGTCTCCATCCCGACGAAGCGGATCGTTCCGGGGAGCTTCGACTTGATGCGCGACTGCTCGACGATGAGGCTCGCCGTGCCGCCGATGTGGAACGTCCGGAGCGTGAGCTGGGTGCCCGGCTCGCCGATCGACTGGGCTGCGATGACTCCGACGGCCTCGCCGATGTCCACCATGCGGCCGGTCGCGAGATTCCGCCCGTAGCAGCGGGCGCAGACGCCGCGGCGCGACTCGCACGTGAGGACCGAGCGGATCAAGACGCGCTCGACGCCGCTCTCCTCGATCTGCTGCGCGATGACCTCGTTGATCTCCTGGCCGGCGGCCACGAGCGTCTCGTTCGTGATCGGATCGACGACGTCCTCGGCCGCCACGCGCCCCAAGACGCGGTCGGAGAGCGGCTCGATCACTTCCTCGCCGTCCTTGAGCGCGCCGACCTCGAGGCCGAGGATCGTGTTGCAGTCATCCTCGGAGATGATCATGTCCTGCGCGACGTCCACGAGACGGCGCGTCAGGTACCCGGCATCGGCCGTCTTCAAGGCCGTGTCGGCGAGCCCCTTCCGCGCGCCGTGCGTCGAGATGAAGTACTCGAGAACGGTGAGCCCTTCCTTGAAGTTCCGGATGACCGGCGACTCGATGATCTCGCCGAGGCCTCCCGTGATCTTCTTCTGGGGCTTCGCCATGAGGCCTCGCATCCCCGCGAGCTGCCGGATCTGCTCCTTCGAGCCTCGCGAACCCGACTCGGCCATCATGTAGATCGGGTTGAACCCGTAGTCCACACGCGAGAGCCCCTGGAAGGTGGCTTCCTCGATCGCGGTCGTCGCATGCGTCCAGGTGGCGATGATCTTGTTGTACCGCTCGTTCCCGGTGATGAGTTGGCGGCGGTACTGGTCGTTGATCCGGTCGACTTCCTGCTGCGCCGCGGCGACGATCTTCCCCTTCTCGGTGGGGACGACGATGTCGTCGATCCCGACCGTGATGCCGGCGCGCGTCGCGTAGTGGAACCCGAGCGCCTTCAGGTCGTCGAGGAGCAGCGCCGTCTGCTTCGGCCCGAGACGCCGGTAGCACTCGGCCACCAGCTCCTCGAGACCCTTCTTGTCGAGCGTGCGGTTGACGTGGTCGAGTCCCGGCGGCAGGTGCTCGTTGAAGAGCACGCGCCCGACGGTCGTGTCGAACGGCTTCCCGTCGCGGAGCACGTTGACGCGCGCGTGAAGATCCACGTTGTCGTGGTCGTACGCGGCGCGCACTTCCTCCGGCCCGTAGAACCGGCGTCCCTCGCCGCGCACGCCCGGCCGCTCCTTCGTCATGTAGTAGCAGCCGAGGACGATGTCCTGGCTCGGGGTCGCGATCGGACGGCCGTTCGCCGGGAGCAGGATGTTGTTCGTCGAGAGCATGAGCAGGTTCGTCTCGATCTGCGCCTCGAACGAGAGCGGCACGTGCACGGCCATCTGGTCGCCGTCGAAGTCGGCATTGAACGCCGCGCAGACGAGCGGGTGGATCTTGATCGCCTTCCCCTCGACGAGCACGGGCTGGAACGCCTGGATGCCGAGGCGGTGGAGCGTGGGGGCGCGGTTCAGGAGGACCGGGTGGTCCTTGATGATCTCGCCGAGGATGTCCCAGACTTCCGGCTTCTCGCGCTCGATGTGCTTCTTCGCGCTCTTCACGGTCTGGACGAACCCGCGGTCCTCGAGCTTCTTGATGATGAACGGCTTGAACAGCTCGAGCGCCATGTTCTTCGGGAGCCCGCACTGGTTGAGCTTGAGCTCCGGCCCGACGACGATGACCGAACGCCCCGAGTAATCGACGCGCTTGCCGAGCAGGTTCTGGCGGAAGCGTCCCTGCTTCCCCTTGAGCATGTCGGAGAGCGACTTGAGCGGCCGGTTTCCCTGCCCGCGCACGGCGCGTGAACGGCGGCCGTTGTCGAAGAGGGCGTCCACCGCTTCCTGGAGCATCCGCTTCTCGTTCCGGAGGATGACCTCGGGAGCGCGGATCTCCATCAGCTTTTTCAGGCGGTTGTTCCGGTTGATGACCCGCCGGTAGAGATCGTTCAGGTCGCTCGTCGCGAAGCGGCCGCCCTCCAGGGGGACGAGCGGCCGCAGATCCGGCGGGAGCACCGGGACGACCGTGAGGATCATCCACTCCGGACGGTTGCCGCTCTGGCGGAACGCCTCGACGATGCGCAGGCGCTTGAGCGTCTCCTTCTTCCGCTGGACGCTCGTCTCCATCCGCGCGGTGGCGCGCAGCTCGTTCGACAGTTCCTCGAGCTGGATCTCGGTGAGGAGGTCGCGGATCGCCTCGGCGCCCATCTTCGCCACGAACTGGTTGTTCTCGTCCTGCGCGAGCTCCATGTACTGGTCCTCGCTCAGGAGCTCCTTCTTCTTCAGATTCGTGTTGCCCGGATCGATGACGATGTACGACTCGTAGTACAGGATCCGCTCCAGGTCGCGCATCGACATGTCGAGCAGGTGCCCGATGCGGCTCGGCACGCCCTTGAAGAACCAGATGTGCGAGACCTGCACCGCGAGCTCGATGTGCCCCATGCGGTCGCGGCGGACCTTCGACTGCGTGACCTCGACGCCGCACCGGTCGCACGTGACGCCGCGGTAGCGGATGCGCTTGTACTTGCCGCAGTTGCACTCCCAGTCCTTGACCGGGCCGAAGATCTTCTCGCAGAACAGGCCGTCCCGCTCCGGCTTGAACGACCGGTAGTTGATCGTCTCCGGCTTGGTGACTTCGCCGTGCGACCAACCGCGGATCGCCTCAGGCGAGGCGAGCTGGATCCTGATGCTGGAGAACGAAAGGTGCTTTCGCGCCTCGGGTCCTTCGCCCCGGGTCAAGCCGATCGGGAAGCCGGTCGCGCCGATGGAAGTCCTGAGACCGCTCGTATCCTGCATGTTCCTCTCCTCTCGCGCCGCCGCGGGCGGACCGTGCAGCGCGCGGCTGCCCCTCTATTCGAAATGCACGTCGAGGCAGAGACTCTTCAGCTCCTTCACCAAGACGTTGAACGACTCCGGCATGCCCGGCTCGGGCGGGTTCTCTCCCTTGACGATCGCCTCGTAGATTCGGGAGCGTCCCGCCACGTCGTCCGACTTCACGGTGAGGAGTTCCTGGAGCGTGTAAGCGGCGCCGTAAGCCTCGAGAGCCCACACTTCCATCTCTCCGAAGCGCTGGCCGCCGAATTGGGCCTTCCCGCCCAGCGGCTGCTGGGTGACCAAGGAGTAAGGCCCGATGCTGCGCGCGTGGATCTTGTCGTCCACGAGGTGCGACAGCTTCATCATGTAGATGTTGCCGACGGTCACCTTCTCGCTGAAGGGCTCGCCGGTGCGCCCGTCGCGCAGCACGATCTTGCCGTCCTCGGGAAGCCCCGCCTCGCGCAGGAGCGCCTTGATCTCATCGACCGTGGCGCCCGCGAAGACCGGTGTCGCGACGAACTCTTTGAGCGCGTCGGCCGCCCAGCCGAGGTGGGTCTCGAGGATCTGCCCCAGGTTCATTCGCGAAGGCACGCCGAGCGGGTTCAGCACCATCTCGACGGGCGTGCCGTCCGGCAGGAACGGCATGTCCTCTTCGGAGAGGATCTTCGCCACGACGCCCTTGTTTCCGTGACGGCCGGCCATCTTGTCGCCGACCGAGAGCTTGCGGCGCTTCGCGACGTACACCTTGACAAGCTTCACGACGCCGGGAGGCAGCTCGTCGCCGCGCGTGACCTTGTCGATGTCCTTCTCGACATTGCGATCGACCTTCTCGATCGCGGCCGCGGCGGCTTCCATGCACTGCCAGAACCGGTCGTTCACCCGCTTGTTCTTCACGACCTGCGCGCCCCAGGCGATGTCGTCCCAGTCGATCTCCTCGATCAGCTCGAGCGAGGCCTTGCGCCCCTGGCGCGAGACGATCTCGCCCGAAGAGGCGGACGTCAGGCGCTCGAGCTGCTGCTCCTTCAAGATCTCCGAGAGCTCCTGGTTGCGCGCCTCGAGGATGCGGCTCTTCTCCTTGCGCGCGTTCCTCTTGAGGCGGTCGATCTTCGACTTCTCCTGCTTCTTCGTCGTCTCGTCCTTCTCCTTGCGGGAGAAGACCTTGATGTCGATCACGACGCCGTCCATCCCCGGAGGCGCCTTGAGCGAGGCGTCGCGCACGTCGCCGGCCTTCTCGCCGAAGATCGCGCGCAGCAGCCTCTCCTCCGGCGTGAGATCGCTCTCCCCCTTCGGCGTGACCTTGCCGACGAGGATGTCGCCCGCCTTCACGGGCGCGCCGATGCGAACGATCCCGTCCTCGTCGAGGTTCTTCACGGCGTCCTCGCTGACGTTCGGGATCTCGCGCGTGATCTCCTCGACCCCGCGCTTGGTGTCGCGCACCTGGAGCTCGAACTCCTCGATGTGGACGGACGTGAAGAAGTCACGCTTGGTGAGCGATTCGCTGACGAGGATGGCGTCCTCGAAGTTGTAACCGCCCCACGGCATGAACGCCACGAGCACGTTGCACCCCAGGGCCAACTCGCCGCGCGCGGTGGCGGGGCCGTCGGCGAGCACTTCGCCGCGGCGCACGCGCTGTCCCTCGCGGACGGTCGGGCGCTGATTGATGCAGGTGTCCTGGTTCGAGCGGCGGAATTTCGTCAGGTGGTAGATGTCGACGCCGCCCATGCCGCTGAAGTCGATGTTCTGGGGCCCGACCTCCGACGGATCCGGGCGCACGATGATCGCGTCCCCCTGGACCGACTCGATGACGCCGCCGTGCTTCGCGAGCACGAGCGCGCCCGAGTCCTCCGCCACCTTCGCTTCGAGCCCTGTGCCGACGCGCGGCGGCTCCGTCACGAGGAGCGGCACCGCCTGGCGCTGCATGTTCGAGCCCATCAACGCGCGGTTCGCGTCGTCGTGCTCGAGGAACGGGATCAGCGCCGCGGCCGGGCTGACGAGCTGGATCGGCGAGATGTCCATGTACTTCACCTCGTTGCGATCCACGATCGGGAACTCGCCGCGCCAGCGCACCGTCATCCGGTCCTGGTCGAGGCGTGCGCCCGCGCTCATCGTCGCGTTCGCCTGCGCGATGTAGACCTTGTCCTCCTGGTCGGCCGTCAGGAACTCGATGTCCAGCCGCTGGACCGCGCTGGTTTCCACTCGGCGGTACGGCGTCTCCAGGAATCCCAGGTCGTTCACGCGCGCGTACGACGAGAGGCTGGAGATGAGCCCGATGTTCGGCCCTTCCGGCGTCTCGATCGGGCACATGCGGCCGTAGTGCGTGTAGTGCACGTCGCGGACCTCGAACCCCGCGCGGTCGCGCGTGAGCCCGCCCGGCCCGAGGGCCGAGAGGCGGCGCTTGTGCGTCAGCTCCGCGAGCGGGTTCGTCTGATCCATGAACTGCGAGAGCTGGCTCGAACCGAAGAAGCTCTGGATGACGGCCGAGATCGTCCGCGCGTTGATGAGGTCGTACGGCGTGACCGTCTCGGCGTCCTGAAGGCTCATGCGCTCGCGGATGATCCGCGCCATGCGCGCGAGCCCGATGTTGAACTGGTTCGCCAGCAGCTCGCCGACCGAGCGCACGCGCCGGTTGCCGAGATGGTCGATGTCGTCCGTCGTGACGTCGGCCGCCTCGTTCCCGGTGCGCAGGAGGAGCAGGTACTGGATGATCACGATGAAGTCTTCCGGCGAGAGCGTGGGCTGGTCGATCGGCGGGAGGTGGAGTCCCAGCCGCCGCATCCGGTCCTGTCCGCCGAGGAGCTGTTCGTGATCGAGCTTCGTGTTCAGCTTGTAGCGGCCGACCCTCGCGAGGTCGTACCGCTTCGGGCTGAAGAAGAGACGGGTGAGGATGTCGCGCGCCGTCTCCGAGCGCGGCGGCTCGCCGGGCCGGAGCAGGTTGTAGATGCGGGCGAGCGCGTCCTCTTCCGACTTGCTCGTGTCCTTCTTGAGCGTGTTCCGGACGACGTCGGCCTCGTCGCGCGCCGGGATGATGAAGAGCTTGACCGTCTCGACGCCGGCCTTCGCCAGCGACTTGATCTTCTCTTCGGTGAGCTCGTCGTTCGTCTCGACGACGATCTCGCCCGTCTCCGCATCGACGATGTCCTCGGCCACGATCCGCCCTTCCAGTCCGAGGACCTTCTTGGAGCGGCCGCTTCCGATCTCGGCCTCCTCGATCTCGTAGAACAGCTCGAGGATCTGCCGGTCGGTCACGTAGCCGAGCGCCTTCATGAGGATCGTCACCGGGAGCTTCCGCTTCCGGTCGATGTGCACGTACATGATGTCGTTCACATCGAGGCTGAACTCCACCCAGGAGCCGCGGTAGGGGATGATCCTCGAGGAGTACAGCTTCTTTCCGTTCGGGTGCGTCGTCTCGTCGAAGAAGACGCCCGGCGAGCGGTGGAGCTGGCTCACGATGACGCGCTCGGCGCCGTTGATGACGAAGGTCCCCTTGTCGGTGATGAGCGGAAGCTCGCCGAGGTAGACCTCCTGCTCGATGATCTCCTTGTCCCGCTTCTCTTTCTCGACGATCTCACGGATGCGGAGCCTGAGGCGCACCTTCAAGGGCGCCGAGAACGTGAGGTCACGCTCCTGGCACTCTTCGACGGTGTACTTCGGCTCGCCGAGGTCGTAGCTCACGAACTCCAGCGAGAACAGCTCCCTCGTATCCGTGATCGGGAAGACGTTGTTGAAGACCTCCTGAAGCCCTTCGTTCTTCCGGCGCGCGGACTCGATCTCCGCCTGCAAGAAGTCCTGGAAGGACTTCAGCTGCACGTCGAGAAGGTTCGGCATCTCGACGTCCCACAAGGGGTCGATCTTCGAGAAACTCCGCCGTACGATCCGGCTCGTATTGTCCACTGCACCTTCCTTGAGCTGAGGCCGCCGTGACGGCGAGACCGATCGGTCCCGCTTACTTGATCTCCACCACGCCGCCCGCCTCTTCGATCTGGGCCTTGATCTTGTCGGCTTCCGCCTTCGAGACCTTCTCCTTCACGACCTTCGGAGCGCCCTCGACGAGGTCCTTCGACTCCTTCAAACCCAGGCTCGTGATCGCGCGGATTTCCTTGATGACCTGGAGCTTCTTGTCGCCGGCGGACATGAGGACGACGTCGAACTCCGTCTTCTCCTCGACCGCCGCTGCCGCCGCGCCCGCGCCCGGCATCGCAGCCATCATCATCGGGGCCGCCGCCGTGACGCCGAACTTGTCTTCCAGCTTCTTGACCAGCTCGCTGACTTCGAGCACCGTCATGTTCTCGATCGTGCTGATGAGCTGGTCCATCTTGGCCGTGTCCGTCATCTCTTCCTCCTCGGATCCCTTCTCTGGCGTCGTGCCGTTGGTTTCCGCCGGGGTCGCCGGCGCGTTGTTCTCGTCCACCCGGGCCGCGCGATGCGCCCGGCGCTACTCGCCGCCTTCCTTCTTCTGGCGGATCTGATCGAGCGCCGAGACGAAGTTCCGCATGGGGGCCGACAGCACCCCCACCAGGTTCCGCATCGGGCCCTGCATGGTGCCCAGAAGCTGGGCCAGGAGGATTTCCCGCGACGGCAACGCAGCCAGCGCTTTGACTTCCTCCTCGGTGAAAACCTTTCCTTCGACGATTGCGAGCTTGACGCGCGGCGACTGGAACTCCTTGACGAAGTCCCCGAAGATGCGTGCGGGCGCCAGCTCGTCCGTCTCCGTGATCGCGATCGCGGTCGGCCCCTCGAGATGTGGCGAGAGCGCCTCGAAGCCGCTCGCCGAGACGGCGCGGCGGGCCAGCGTGTTCTTGACCACCTCGTAATGGATCTGGTTCTTGCGCAGGCGCCGGCGAAGATCCGAGAGCTTCGCGACGCTCATCCCCGTGAAGTCCGTGAGGTAGACCCCGCGGGCCTTCCGGAGCCGTGTCGTCATGTTCTCGACGACCGACACCTTCTCCGATTTCGCTGCCATGTTTTCTCCCGTCCGGTGGCTGCCGTTGCGGGCGATGGCCGCCCGAGCGGCGCCTATCCCTTCAGCGCCGCCGTCACCGCCGGGATGTCGAGCTTGATTCCCGGGCCCATCGTGGTGCTCACGGTCAGGCTCTTGATGTATTGACCCTTCGCCGAAGCCGGCCTCAAACGCACCAGCTCGGCGAGGAAGGACCGGATGTTCTCGGCGAGCATGCCCTGCTCGAACGACGCTTTTCCGACCGGAGCGTGGACGTTGCCGCCCTTGTCCACGCGGAACTCGATCTTCCCGGCCTTCAAGTCGCGCACCGCCTTCGTCACGTCGAACGTGACGGTGCCGCTTTTCGGGTTGGGCATGAGGCCGCGCGGCCCGAGGAGCTTCCCGAGCTTTCCGACCTCTCCCATCATGTCCGGGGTCGAGATCATCGCGTCGAAGTCGAGCCAGCCGCCCTTGATCTTCTCGAGGACGTCCTCGCCGCCGACCGTGTCGGCGCCGCTCGCTTCGGCCTCCTTGACCTTCTCTCCCTTCGCCACGACCACGACGCGAACCTTCTTCCCGGTCCCGTGAGGCAGGACGACGGTGCCGCGCACCATCTGGTCGGACTGGCGAGGATCGACATTCAGGCGCGCGGCGACTTCGACGGTCTCATCGAATTTCGTCTGGCGCGCGGTCGTGCCTTCCTTCATGGCACGCACGACGTCGTCGATCGACTCACCATTGCAGGGGGCGTAGATCTCGGCCACCTTGCGGTAGCGCTTGCCGTGCTTCATGCGGGTCTCCTTTCGCGGCCGCCCGCCGGCGGCCCGCTCCCAGTGATCCCCCGCGCCGGCGCCCTGGTCGGCGCCGGTACCCGCCGGAGCGGGCCGGGGTCGTCGAAACTAGTCGGTGACTTCGATGCCCATGCTGCGGGCGGTGCCTTCCACCATCTTCATCGCCGCGTCGACGTCGTTCGCGTTCAGGTCCACCATCTTCGTCTCGGCGATCTCGCGCACCTGGCGGCGCGTCACCTTCGCAATCTTGTTGCGGTTCGGTTCGCCCGACGCCTTCGCGATTCCGGCGGCCTTCTTCAAGAGGATCGCGGCGGGCGGCGTCTTCGTGATGAAACTGAACGAACGGTCCTTGTAGACCGTGACGAGCACCGGGATGATCATCCCCGGCTGCCCCTGCGTCTGGGCGTTGAACTGCTTGCAGAACTCCATGATGTTGACGCCCTGCTGGCCGAGAGCCGGTCCCACCGGCGGCGCGGGTGTGGCGTTCCCGGCCGGGCACTGCAGCTTCACGACCGCCGTGATCTCCTTCTTCCTCGGTGGCATTCTCTTCGGCTCCTCGCGTTCTAGACGCTCTTGACCTGCAGGAAATCGAGCTCGACCGGAGTCGCGCGGCCGAAGATGAGGACCATCACCTTCAGCTTCCCGCGCTCGACGTTGACTTCGTCCACGACGCCCGTGAAATCGCTGAACGGGCCGTCGATCACCTTCACGTGGTCGCCGATGCGATACGGCACCTTCGGCTGCGCGCGTCCGCCCTTCGCGGGCTCGAGCTGCCCGAGGATCCGCTTCACCTCGGTCTCGCGCAGCGGGATCGGCTCCTTCTCGGTGCCGATGAAGCGCGTCACACCGGGGATGTTCGTCACGATGTGGCGCGTTTCGTTCGACATCTCCATCTCGACGAGGACGTAGCTCGGGAACTGCTTGCGGCGCGAGATCGTCCGCTTGCCGTTCTTCATCTCGGCGAAATCCTCCGTCGCGACGAGGATCTGCCCGAACATCTCCTGCAGACCGGCGTGGTTGATCGCGCGCTCGAGGTTCGCCTTCACCTTGTTCTCGTGGCCCGCGTAGGTGTGGACCACGTACCACTGCTTCGCCATGAGCCGTCCGCCCTCGTTCAAATGATCAGTTCCAGCACGAACGCGATCACGCGGTCCATGGCGCCGATCACGATCGACACCACGAACACGGAGACGATCACCACGAGCGTCGACTCCTGCAGCTCCTTGCGCGTCGGCCACGTGACCTTGCTGGACTCCACCTTGACTTCGCTCAGAAACGCCTTGAGCTTCTCGATCATCCTTCACTCCCGTCTGCGGAATGGCAGGCGTGGAGGGATTCGAACCCCCAACCTACGGATTTGGAGTCCGCCGCTCTACCAGTTAGAGCTACACGCCTGCATGCGTCCAAGAGCTAACGCGTCTCCTTGTGCGCCGTGTGGTTGCGGCAGAACCGGCAGTACTTCCGGAACGTCACCCGGTCCGGGTGCTTCCTCTTGTTCTTCGTGGACGTATAATTGCGCCGCTTGCACTGTTCGCAAGCCAGGATGATCTGATCGCGCACGACCTATTCCTCCCCGGCTACGCCGAAATCTTCGTGACGACGCCGGCGCCGACGGTCCGCCCGCCTTCGCGGATCGCGAACCGCAACCCCTCGTCCATCGCAATCGGAGTGATCAGCTCGATCGACATCTTCACGTTGTCCCCA
>Ga0326597_10014466_pt1 | contig 10342 bp, 9 predicted proteins | sample RVTome_12_FD_203789 | JGI IMG/M metagenome (GOLD analysis project Ga0326597, IMG submission 203789) | Soil microbial communities from uranium-contaminated site in the Upper Colorado River Basin, Wyoming, United States - RVT100D185 | ecosystem: Environmental > Terrestrial > Soil > Contaminated >...
GACCAGCATGTCGATCGTGCTGCGGACCCGCGGCGCGCCGCTCAGCTTCCTCGGCGCGGTCGAACGCCAGGTGCGCGCGATCGATCGCTCGATGCCGGTGTACTTCGTCATGACCATGCGCCAGATACTGGACAACATGGACGGCGGCAGCCGCACCTTGACCACGCTGCTCAGCGTGTTCGCGAGCCTGGCAGTGCTGCTGGCGGTCAGCGGCCTGTACGCGGTGCTGTCCTACCTGGTCTCGCAGCGGACCAAAGAAATCGGCATCCGCGTCGCCCTCGGGGCCGGGCGCGCGGCGGTGATCGGGATGGTGCTGCGCAGCGGCTTGTCGCTGGCGGCGCTGGGGATCGCTGCCGGCCTGGCCGGCGCGCTGGCGCTCAGCCGCCTGCTCGAGAGCCAGCTCTACGGGGTGACCGCGACCGATCCCGCGATCTACGCCGGGCTCTGCGCGCTGATGTTCGCGACGGTCCTGATCGCGAGCGCGCTGCCGGCGCTGCGGGCGGTTCGAATTGACCCCATAAGAGCCCTGCGCGAGGAGTAGCCCGGCGGCGTCCGTGGGCAGAGCAGAGCTTGTCCACGGCACCCGATGGGACACGACGTCGCCGCCTCGGTTTCCCTCGGGCATATCTCCCGGAGCGATCCTGAGCAAAGGGGTATCCCTACGCTGCCATCCTTTGGTACTCTGGAACCAGCTGTCAGCGCACGGATTCGACAGTGCTTGCGAACCCCAATTGCCCCGGAATCGTGCCGATCCGCGCCGCGTGCGCGGCTCGATCGTTGCTGGCGGCGTCCGCGCGACGCTGGGCCGCTGCGGCGCTGGTGGTCGCGCTGGCCGGCGGTCGGGTCGGAGCGGAAGAGCTGACCATCGGCCGGCATCCCGAGTACACCCGGCTGGTGCTGCGGACCGCCAAGACGCCGCAGTACGACGTCGTCGCCGCAGCCGGCTCGGTCCGCATCCAGATCTTCCGCGACGGACTGAATCTTCCGTTTCAGCAACGCGTGATCGACGATCCGATCGTACAATCGCTTCGGATCCAGAACGGGCGCTTCACCGGCCAGATCGAGGTCACGGTGGGACCGGAGTTCGAGCGCTACGAAGCCTTTGCGCTCGAAAGCCCGCCCCGGCTGGTGGTCGATTTCTATCGCCGGACTGCCCCGGATTCGGCGCCTGCGACCCCGCCGCCGGGCGCCGCGCCGGCTCGGGCAGTGGAGCGCCTGCCGGCGCTTCAGCCCGCGCCCGCCAGCGCTTCCGAGCGCCCGATCCATGTAGGGGAGGGGCTTGTCCCCTCCCGTGAAAGCGGGCCGATGCCCGAGCCGTTGCCTCCGGCCGAGCCCGAGCCGGGCGCCGCGGCGCCGCCGGAGGCGCAACGGGTCGCGGCCCGCGCCGGCACGCGGACCGGCGTGCAGCGGGTGGTGTTGGATCCGGGTCACGGCGGCAGCGAGATCGGGGCGCGCGGCCCCGGCGGGACGTTCGAGAAAGACATTTGCCTCGCGATCGCGCGGCGGCTCCAGCGGCGGCTGGAGAACGAGTTGGGTCTCGAGGTGATTCTGACTCGCGACCGCGACATCGAGGTGCCGCTGACCTATCGCGCCGAAGTGGCCAACAACCGTCAGGCCGATCTGTTCATCAGCATCCACGCCAACGCCTTCCACGGGCGCAACATCAGCGGCGCCGAAACCTACTTTCTTTCCGACAGCGGGGTCGACGAGGAGACCCGCGCGCTGGTGGCGCTGGAGAACAACACCATGGGGCTGTCCAACGCCGGCGCGCCGGGCGGCGACGAGATCTCCATGCTGCTGTGGGAGCTAGCCAACAAAGAGTACCTGCGCGAGAGCCGCGACCTGGCCGACGTGATCCAGCGCAACTTCAATCAAGCGCTGTCGCTGCCCGACCGCGGGGTCAAGCAGGGCCGTTTCCTGGTGCTCAAGGGCGCCACCATGCCGGCGGTGTTGGTCGAGGTCGGCTTCATCAGCAACCCGGCCGAAGAGCGCAAACTGCTCAGCTCGAGCTACCAGCAGAAGCTGGCCGACGCGCTGTTCGAGAGCATCCTGGAATACAAGCAGCGCGTCGATCGCTACAGCGGCTCGCTGTCGCAGGCGTCCGGCAGGTGATCGTTCGATGCCGCAGCGCGCGCGTCGGATCGCAGCCGGCTTGAGCTCGGCCGGCGTCGCGGCCTGGTTGAGCTGCGCCGCGCCGCCGCGCGAACCAGCGGCGGACCCCGAGCCGGCTGCCGAGCCCGGCGCCGCCGTCGATCCGAGTCAGAACCGGCGCACGATCCGACTGCTGTTCGCTGCGGAAGATTCGGGGCTGCTCGCCGCGCAGGACCACACCATCTTTCGCACCCATAGCTTGACCAGTCAGGCCAAGCAGGTGGTCTGGGCGTTGATCCAGGGGCCCAAGAGCGACGGCGGCTCGCCGCTGCCGCCGGGCACCCGCCTGCGCGAGGTCTATCTGGCCCAGGGGGGCACGCTCTACGTGGATTTCACCCGCGAGATCCAAGCCAACCACGCCGGGGGCTCGCGCGGCGAGATCGAGACGATCTACGCCCTGGTCGACACCTTGGCGCTGAATTTCCCGGAGGTCCGGCGGGTTCAGCTCCTGGTCGAAGGGCGCGAGATCGACACCTTGGCAGGTCATCTCGACCTCTCTCGGCCGCTGGTGCCGGACTGGCAGTGGGTCGAACCGCAGAGCCGCCCGCCGAGCCCTGGATGAGGGAGCCCGAAGCGGCGTCTGCGGCTGCGAGCGCTGTAGGGGCGGGGCTTGCCCCCGCCCGCGGGAGGGGACAAGCCCCGCCCCTACATGCCACAGGAGAAGCCGGGGCCGGACCAGCGGCGGCAGATCCACCACCGCCACGTCTGGTCATCGCCACTGGCAACCGCGGCAAGCTGCTCGAGCTGCGCCGCCTGTTGCGCGGAATGCGGCTCAAGGTTCGCAGCCTCGGCAAGCGGGAGCTGGCGCGGATGCCGCCCGAGCACGGCTCGACCTATCGCGCCAACGCCCGGATCAAGGCGCTGGCGGCGGCGGCCATCACCGGCCTGCCGGCGCTGGGCGACGACAGCGGCTTGGAGGTGCGCGCGCTGGGCGGCCGGCCGGGCCTGCGTTCGAATCGCTGGCGGCCGACCGTGGCGGGCCGCAATGCCGCGGTGCTGCGGCTCCTGGGCCGGACCGGCGGCGACCGGCGCGCTCGCTTCGTGTGCGCGGTCTGCCTGGCGCTGCCCGGCGGCGGACACTGGACGCGGCAGGCCTCCTGTCACGGGCGGATCGCCGGCGCGCCCCGCGGCCGCCGCGGCTTCGGTTACGACCCGGTCTTCATGATCGACGGCGGCGGCGGCCGGACCGTCGCCGAGCTGCCGGCGGCGCTCAAGGACCGGTTGGGCCACCGCGGGCGCGCGCTGCGCAAGCTGCTTCCGCTCCTGGTATCTCTGTGAGACCTGGAGGACGGCGATGACCCCGATACTCCGAAGCGTGCGCGAAGTCCTGCTCGGCGCCGCGCTGATGGCGCTGGCCTGGAGTTTCGTGGCCACGCCGCTCAGGACCGAAGCGGAAGGCGAGCCGCGCTGGGCGCTGGCCGATCGCCTCAGCTATCGCTTTCGTGATCCGCGGGTCGGGGAGCGAGTTGCGTTTCGGCAGCCGGATCGACCGGCTCGGATCCGGATCGGTCGAATCGCCGCGCTGCCGCTGGTGCCGGTCGAGGACCGCTCGATTCCGACCGCGCCGGCCGGCCACTATGGCATCGAGCTGGAGCGCGCCGGATCAAGGCCGTCCCGGCTGATCGGACCGGTGCCGCGGCTTTATGTCTTGGGCCCAATCTGGCCCCCTGGTCGCTAGGCGGCGGATCTGCCGCCATCTGCCAGGGGGCGCCGGGGCGCGGCGGAGAGTTCCACCGCTTTGCGTGCCGTGCTAAGGTAGCGCAATGCTCGGAGCGGCGCGGAACGCGGCGGCAGCGCTGGTCGTGGGGCTCTTTGCAACGGCCGCGCCGGCCCAGCAGGACGCGCCGCCGGTGCCGCCGGTCCCGGCGCCGGTATCGGAAGACCAGCCGCAAGCCTTTCCCGGGATTCCGGCCGCCGAAATCATCAACATCAGCGCCGACCACCAGGAGTCGGTCGAGCCCAACGTGTTTCTGTATACCGGCTATGTCGACATCCATTATCGCGAGCTGCGGCTGCAGGCGGACCGGGTCCGGTTCAACCGCGAGACCTACGGGTTCGAAGCCGAGGGCAACGTGGTTTTCGACCAGCCCGGGCTGCGGCTCACCGGCGACCGGCTCGAGGTCAACTTCCGCACCGGTCTGGGCCAGCTCAGCCAGGCGCGCGGCGAAGGTCGCAACGACGTCATCTTCAGCGGCACCCGGATCGAAAAGATCGGAGCGGACAAGTACGAGGTCGAAAACGGGCGCTTCACCTCCTGCCGCGATCCGGTGCCGCAGTGGAGCTTCGCCAGCAGCAACGCGTTGATCCGCACCGATCACTACGCCCGGCTCAAGAACGCGCGGCTCCGGGTCAAAGATGTGCCGGTCTTGTACCTGCCGTGGATCATGTGGCCGACCAACGACGAACGCGCCACCGGCTTGCTGCTGCCGACCGTGGGCCACTCTTCGACCAAGGGCTGGGTCTCCCACGGCGGCTTCTTCTGGGCCATCAGCCGCTCCGAGGACGCGACCTTCTATATCGACCGTTTCGGCCGCCGCGGCTGGCAGCCGGCGGGCGAATTCCGATACGTGCGCGATGAGGTCTCGCGCGGCACCTTGTTCGGCAGCTATCTCAAAGACGATGTCACCGGCGACAGCATCTCGCGCTTCGAGTCGACCAGCGCTTACCGCTTCCCGGGCGGCTGGGTGGTGCGCAGCGATGCGCGCTTCTTCAACAACATCAATCTGCTGCAGGAGTTCGGCGACACGCTCTCGATCGCCGCGCAGCGCACCTCGTACGCCGGCGCCTCGGTCAGCAAGTCGTTCGGCAGCTATTACTTCAACGGCGAGGTGCGGACCTCCAAGACCAGCTTCGGCTCCACCGAGGTGCGCACCAACACGTTGCCGTCGCTGCGGCTGACCTCGAGCCCGGCGCGCCTGCTGGGCTCGCCGCTCTATTTTACGCTGCGTTCGGCGCGCGTTGATGGGTTCGACGATCAGCGGCCGATCGGAGGCGGTCTGCGCGACACCCGTTGGCTGCGGCTCGACTTCAATCCCGAGGTTTCGCTGCCGCTGTTCACCCGTCAGGCCTGGTTCGACCTCACGCCGCGGGCCAGCTACCGCTCGACCTATTACACCCAGCAGGTCGAGCCCGGCTCGCAGCTCCGGGTCTTGGACCAGTCGCTGCACCGCGATTTCTTTCAGTTCAATCTCGAGGCGGTGGGGCCGGTATTCAGCAAGGTGCTGGCCGGCAAGCGCTTCAAGCATCTGATCGAGCCCGGGATCACCTTCAACTACATTCCCGACCTGCCCGAGAACGACGTCAATCTGCGGGTCGACTCGATCGACAACAACATCTTGCCGGTGAGCGAAGTGGTCTACGGTTTGACCAATCGGCTGCTGGGCAAGCGCAAGGACCCGCTGGCCGACAATCCGGTGGCCTATGAGCTGCTCAAGGTCACGGTCAAGCAGCACTACTCGTTGGATGAGGAGCTGCTGACCTCGTTCGGCAATACCCAGGGCCGCTTCGGCGCCGCGGTCACGACGCGCTACAGCCCGGTGGCGCTGCTGGGCAGCTATACGCCGGTTCAAACCGCGCAGGTCGATGCCGAGCTGTGGTACGATTATCAGAACGCGGCGCTCTCCAAGGTCGCGCTGCGCGGCACCGCGCGGCCCAACGAGCACACCTTCGCGAACCTGACCTGGACCCGCCTGGTGCCGGTCGGAGTAGTGACCCAGCGCCAGGATTTCTATCGCCTGGCGGGCGGCGGCGGATTGTGGGGCAACCGGCTCAACCTGTCCGGGGCGCTCGACTACGACCGGGTGCTGAGCCGGGCTCAGACCGGCGCCTTCGCGGTCACCTATAATGGGGGCTGCTGGAGCGCGACCGTCCTGTACGGCAAATTCAACTTCCGCCGCGAGAACGCCTGGCTGTTCGCCTTGGATCTCAAAAACGTCGGGTCGTTCGGCAGCTCGGACTCGCGGCAGCGTTACTTCTGAGCCGCATATCTTCACCAGGCATGGCGTCGCGGCGCTGAGCCGCGCTGGACCGATAGAAAACTCAAAGGCAAGGGAGCGTTTGAAACATGCGTTATCTGATTACCGGCGTCACCGGGTTTGCCGGCAGCCATCTGGCCGATTACCTGCTCGAGCACGAGCCCGACGGCCAGGTGTTCGGCACCATTCGCTGGCGCAGCCGCACCGAGAACATCGATCACCTGCGCGATCGCCTGCAGCTGATCGAAGCCGATCTGCACGATTCCAGCTCGCTGCGACGGGTGCTCGAGATCGCGCGTCCGGATCGCATCTTTCATCTGGCCGCGCAGAGCTACGTACCGGCCTCCTGGACGGTGCCGGCCGAGACCCTCGACGCCAACATCACCGGCCAGCTCAACCTGTTCGAAGCGATCCGCGCGCTGCGGCTGGAGCCGCGGATCCAGATCGCCTGCTCGAGCGAAGAGTACGGCATGGTCTACGAGCACGAGCTGCCGATCCGCGAGGACAATCCCTTGCGTCCGCTGTCGCCGTATGCGGTGAGCAAGGTGGCGCAGGACTATTTGGCCTATCAGTATTTCAAGAGCTACGGCCTGTGGGTGGTGCGGACCCGCGGCTTCAACCACACCGGCCCGCGCCGCGGCGAGGTGTTCGTCTGCTCCAACTTTTCCAAGCAGGTGGTCGAGATCGAGAGCGGCCGGCGCCCGCCGGTGGTCGATGTCGGCAACCTCGAGTCGCGGCGCGATTTCACCGATGTGCGCGACATGGTGCGCGGCTATGTGATGGCCCTGGAGCACTGCGAGCCGGGTGAGGTCTACAACCTCTGCAGCGGCCACGCCTATGCCGCCGGCGAGCTGCTCGATCTGCTCAGCCGGCACACCGGGCTGGAGTTCGAAACCCGCCAGGATCCCGGACGCCTGCGGCCGTCGGACGTGCCGGTGCTGATCGGAGACTCGACCCGCTTCCGCAAGGCCAGCGGCTGGGAGCCGCAGATTGCTTTCGAGCAGACCTTGGGTGATCTGGTGGCGTACTGGCGCCGGCGTCTGGGGTCGGGCGCCGCCTGAGGGCCGGCGCGGCTCATGCGGGCTTTCATCACCGGCATCGGCGGTTTTGTCGGCAGCCATGTGGCCGAGCACCTGCTGGCTCAAGCCTGGCAGGTGAGCGGCTGCCTCTCGCCGCGCGGGCGCGACCAGCTGCTGCTGCCGATCAAGGACCGGCTCGATCTGTGCCAGGTTGAGATCACCGATGCGGAGGCTTTGGGCGAGGCGCTGGCGCAGCGTCGGCCCGAGATGATCGTTCATCTCGCCGGGCTGGCCCATGTCGGCTCTTCGTTCAGCGCGGCGGCCGCGACCCTGCGGATCAACCTGTTCGGGACGCTGGCGGTGCTTGAAGCCAGCCGCGGGTTGGAGCCACGGCCGGCGCTGGTGCTGGCGGGCTCGTCGGAGGTCTACGGCGCGGTGGACCCGCGGCTCCAGCCGCTGCGGGAAGACGCCCCGACCGAGCCGGACAACCCCTACGGGGTCAGCAAGCTGGCCGCCGAGCTGCTGGCGCGCCAGGCCGGACGCGACCAGGGCTTCCGCGTCGTCTGCGCGCGTTGCTTCAACCACATTGGACCGCGCCAAGAGCCGAATTTCCTGGTCGCCTCGATCGCGTTTCAAATCGCGCGGATGGAGGCCGGCAAGCAGGAACCGGTGCTTTGGGTGGGCAACCTCGAGTCGCAGCGCGACTTCACCGACGTGCGCGACATCGCCCGCGCCTACCGCTGTCTGGCCGAAGCGGGACGTGCGGGGCAGAGCTACAACGTCGCCTCCGGCCGGGCGGTCAAGATCGCGCAGGTGGTGGAAGCGTTTCGAACGCTGGCCACGGTCGACTTCGAAGTACGGGTCGATCCGAACCGGTTGCGACCCAGCGATCCGGCGCTCAAGCTCGGCGACGCCGGCAAACTCCAGGCCGAAAGCGGCTGGCGCGCGGAGATCGGGCTGGAGGACAGCTTGCGCGACACGCTCGATTATTGGCGCGGCCGGTTGGCGTAGACCGTCATGCATGCTGAAACGAGAATCTTGTCCATGTTGTCCGGCGGCTCTTTCAGCGAGACCCTGCGCAAGTCGATCCACATCCTGATGGTCAGCTTCGCGCTGCTGCTGCGCTGGCTCAGCTGGCCGCAGGCGGCGCTGCTGGCGCTGGTGGCGTTGCTCCACAACTGGCTGCTGCTGCCGCGCTACGGGCGCTCGCGGCTCTACCGCAGCGGCGATCAGCTGCGCGGTTATCCCATCGGTATCCTGCTCTATCCGTTGACGATCTTGATTCTGATTCTGATCTTTCGCCGCCGGCTCGATATCGTCGCGGCGGCTTGGGGGCTGCTGGCCTTCGGCGACGGCTTCGCAACTCTGATCGGCACTCGTTTTGGCCGAGCCAAGTTGCCCTGGAATCCGCACAAGAGTTGGGCCGGCTCGCTGGCGTTCTTGGTTGCCGGCGCGGCCGGCGCCTCGCTGCTGGTTTGGTGGACCCGGTTCGCCGGCGGTCGCGAACCGTGGGATCCGGTCGCGGTGCTGGCGCATCCGCTGCTGGCGGCGGCGCTGGCCAGCCTGCTGGAGTCGCTGCCCAGCTTGATCGACGACAATCTTTCGGTGCCGTTGCTCGCGGCCGGCTTCCTCTACTGCCTGGGCCTGATCGAGCCGGCGCGGCTGCTGGGCGACAGCCGGCTGCTCGCCTCCGAGCTGCTGACCGGTTTGGGGATCAATCTGATCCTGTCCGCGGCCGCTCTGTGGGCTGGGAGCGTGAGCTGGACCGCGGTGGCGGTCGGCACGGCGACCTACACGCTGCTCTATGCCTTTCTCGGACCGGCCGGATTCTTGATCGGGGTGGCCTTTTTCGGGCTGGCGACGCTGTCGACCAAGCTGGGGCTGGCCCACAAGCAGGCCCGCGGGATCGCGCAGGAGGAAGGCGGCGCGCGCGGCGCCAAGCACGTGGTCGCCAACTGCTCGCTGGCCGCCTTCTTCGGGATCCTGGCCGCCGGCACCTCGTACCCGGCGCTGTTCACCCTCGGCGCGGTGGCGGCGCTGGCGACTGCGGCGGCCGACACCTGCAGCAGCGAGATCGGCAAGTATCTCGGCCGGCGCACCTATCTGGTGACCAACTTCCGCGCCGTGCCGCCGGGCACCGAAGGCGCGGTCTCGCTCGAGGGCACGCTGGCGGGGCTCGCCGCGGCCGCGCTACTCGCCGGCCTGGCCTGGGGCATGGACCTGCTGGCGCCGGCAGCGGCGGCGATCGTGATTCCGGCCGCATTCATCGGCACCTCTTTCGAGAGCTACCTGGGGGCGGCTCTGGGCAGCCGCCATGTCTATGACAACGAGGTCATGAACTTTCTCAATACCTTGGTGGGAGGCGGCGCGGCGATGGCGTTGGCCGCGCTGTTGGGCGTAATCTGAGCACCCGCGCACCCCCGCTCAGGTTTTCGGAGGGGTTATGGACGACGAAGTTCGCAAGAAACAGGAAGATGAATGGTTCAAGCGGCACGAACGGATTCTGCTCGAGGAGGCGCGCGCCAAGCGGTTGCAGAAGCAGCAGGAGCTTGAAGCCCGCGAGCAGCTCCAGGAGCGCGAGCGGCTCAAAGCGCTGCACTGGATGCGCTGCCCGAAATGCGGTCACCAGCTGGCCGAGGTGGAGCACCACGGGATCAAGATCGATCGCTGCGGCGGCTGCCAGGGGGTGTTCTTCGACGCCGGCGAGCTCGATCAGCTCCTGCTGCAGCAGTCCGAGGTGCGCCGCAGCTTCTTCCGCAAGCTCACCGGCCTCTTCGATTAAGAAAGAAACGGCGCCGCCGCCGGCGGGCTGATCGGTTTGCTGGTGATTGGGCTGGGCTGGTAGCTCGAGCCGCCGCCGCAATCCGGGGTCGGAGTCGCTTGGCGCCGGCGGTCGCGCTATCGCTTCTGAGCCTGCGGGTCGGCTACTCTAAGACGCCGCCGCTGAAGGCTGTAGAGAGCCCCTGGTCTTGACGCGATCTGCGCTACTGCCGCTTTGGTTTTCGGTCTTGCCGGCCGCGGCCCAGACCGGCCTGATCATGGGCCCGCCGCAGGCGGCGAGCGCCACGCGGGAATGCGAGCGGCTGTTGGGCGACGGGCAGGCCGCGGCGGCGCGGAGCTGCTTCGAGGCGCGGCTCGCCGCCGCGCCGAGCGATGCCGTCACCCATGCGCGCTTGGCCGAGCTGCTGGCCGGTGAGA
>Ga0326597_10014468_pt1 | contig 10341 bp, 11 predicted proteins | sample RVTome_12_FD_203789 | JGI IMG/M metagenome (GOLD analysis project Ga0326597, IMG submission 203789) | Soil microbial communities from uranium-contaminated site in the Upper Colorado River Basin, Wyoming, United States - RVT100D185 | ecosystem: Environmental > Terrestrial > Soil > Contaminated >...
TCTCGACCGGATCCCAGGCCCAATACCCGCCCCAGCCCAGCACCTCGTAGGCCCACCATCCGCCGAGCACGATCGCGCAGGTCAGGAAGATCCACGGCAGCAGCAGCCACGTGCGCAGGGCGCCCACGAAGTCCTGCCCCAGGCGGCCGCGCAAAAGCGCCGCGCAGGCCAGGCCGAACGGGATCGTCATCCCGACGTACCCGAGGTACAGGAACGGCGGGTGGATCATCATCAGGACGTGGTTCTGCAGCAGCGGGTTCGGCCCGGGGCCGTCGGCCTGCGGGTTCGGGATGGTGACGAACGGCTGCGCGGGGCCGGCGAGCAGGAAAGCGAAGAAGGCGGCCGCGACGAGCCACACGCCCATCGCGTCCGGCAGCAGCTCCGGGTGGCGGTCCTGCAGCGTCTTCGTGGCCATCGCGATGTACGTACCGAGGATCAGTCCCCAGAACAGGATCGAGCCCTCGAGGGACGACCACAGGCTGACCACCGAGACCCACGTCGGCGAGGCCAGCGATCCCACCTGCGCGACGTAGCCGACGCGGAAGTCGTGGGTGACGAGCGCGTACACCATGAGCGCGTTGGCGAGGCCGATGGAGATCGCGAACAGGAACGCGAGCCGCCGCGCCCATCGCGCGCCCTCGGCCGTGAACCGGCGGCCGGCGGCGAACGCCACCACGGCCCCCGCGCTCGCCGCCAGCAGCGCGAGGAGGATGAGCGCGCGGCCGATGGTGGGCGTCACTGCTTGGCCTCCCCGTCCTTCAATCCCTCGGTCGTGCGCATCAGCTCCTGGGTGTCGGCCCGGCTGGGGTCGTCCGGCGCGCGGTACTCGTTGCTGTGCGACACCATCAGGCGGCGGCTTTCGAAGTGGCCGGCGGGGGTCATCGTCCCCTCCACCACCACGCCGATGCCCTCGCGGAACATCTGCGGCGGCACGCTGTGCGTCACCACGTGCACGGAGCCGCCGGGGCGATCGATGACGTCGAACTCGAGGGTCGAGCCGTCCGCGTGCCGCACCAGCGAACCCTTCTTCACCAGCCCGCCGAGGCGGATGGTGGCGCCTATGGCCTTGTCCCCGGCCGCGCGCAGCTCGGTCGGCCCCCAGTAGTACACGAGGTTCTGGCCGATGCCCCCGGCGGTGATGGCGAGGAAGCCGGCCGCGGCCACGCCCAGCGCGCCGACCGCGAACCACCGCCGCGAGTTAGTCATCCTTTCCGGCTCCGCCGACGCTCGTCGCGGTAACGGCGATGAATCGAGACCGCATAGCCGATCAGTATAGCCGCGGAGGCCCCGTAGGCGCCCCAGACGAACGCCCATCCGCCTTCGATGATCCCGGTCACGCGGCGGCCTCCGGCGGGGGGGCCAGTTGGCGCTCCAGGCGCAGGGTGGCGATCCGCGCGCGCAGCGCGATCAGCCCCCACATGAGGAAGAGGATGCCGAAGGCGTTGATGCGCAGCGGCCAGTGGAAGGCGTTGCTGACCGTCTCCGGCGACGACTGCATCTGGTGCAGCGAGTTCCACCACTTGACGGAGAAGTAGACGATGGGGACGTCCACGTAGGCCACGATGGCCGCCACCGCCGACCACACCGCGCGGCGCGCGGGGTCGTCCACGAAGCTGCGCAGCGCGATGATGCCCGAGAAGGCGAGAACGAGGACGGCGGTGGTGGTGAGCCGCGGGTCCCAGTCCCACCAGACGCCCCAGGTCGGCTTGGCCCAGATCGCGCCCTGGATGCACAGCAGCGAGGAGAGGACGACCCCGACCTCCATCGCCGCCTCCAGACGCGTGTCCCAGCGGTAGCCGCCGCGCAGCAGCGAGGCCACGGCACAGCCGAACGCGAAGGTGAAGGCGAGCATCGCGTTCCACGCCGTGGGGACGTGTACGTACATGATCCGCTGCACGTCGCCCATGTACGTCTCGCGCGGCGCTCTGGCCAGCCCCCAATACGAGCCCACGAGCAGCAGCGCGACCCCCGCCCCCGCGATCAGGTAGGGCGTGTTGGTCTCGGAAGTCGTCGGCGCCTCGACCATGGCCGTTGCCATCAGCTCTCCAGGACGCGGCCGAAAAGCAGGCCGCACAACGAGGCGTAGATGAGGTCGAAGCAGAGGAGCAGCAGCGTCCAGGACCGCAACTGCGCCATCGGATCGCCGGTCATCACCAATGCGGTCGCGTTCACCGCCGCCAGCAGGACCGGCACCACCAGCGGGAACAGGAGCAGGGGAAGCAGCGTCTGGTTGCCGCGCACCTGGACGGTCATGGCCGCGTAGAGCGTGCCCGGCGCGGACAGGCCGGCGGTGCCCAGGAGGATGAGGCCGGCGAGGGCTAGGCCGCGGCCCGGGGGCGCGTCATACAAGACGACCATGAAGGGGACGAGTGTTATGCCCAGCAGCGCGAGCTGCGCCCAGTTGGCCAGCGCCTTCCCGTAATAGAGGCCGACTGGAGACGCCGGCAGCAGCGAGAGCCCTTCCAGCGCGCGATGCTCCATCTCGCCGTAGAAGCTGTCCCCCAGCGCGAGCGTCGATGCCAGCAGCAGCGCGAGCCAGAGGAAGCCGGCGGCGTGCTGGCGCAGGGCGCCCGCGTTGGGCCCGATCGCAAAGCTGAACAGCAGGAGAGCGGTGGCGCCGAAGACGAAGACGGCCACGAACCGCCCGCGGGTGCGCCACTGCAGGAGCGCGTCCTTCCGGAGCGCGACCAGGACCTGGCTCATCCCGCGAGCCCCGCGTCCGTGGCGAGGTGCCGCGCCGCGCCGTCCCATTGCATCCCGCCGCCGGCCAGGACCAGCGCGCGATCGCAATGCTCGCGGCCGCGCTCCACCAGATGCGTCGCCATGAGGACGGTCGCGCCACGGCGGCGGAGGCCATCGAGAACGTCGTCGACGAGTCGGAAGCCGGGAGGATCCAGCTCGCCGTAGGGCTCGTCCAGGAGCGCCACCCCGGGCGTCTTCAGGAGGACGCGCGCGAGCGCCAGCCGCTTGCGCATGCCGGCCGAGAAGGCGGCCACCGGATCCCCGGCGCGGTCGGCGAGGCCGACCTGCTCGAGGACGGCCATGAGCCGGCCCCGGTCCAGCGCGGCATCGCCGAGGAACCGCGCCATGACCTCCAGGTTCTCGAGCGCGGACAAGACGTCGTACACGTGCGAGCGGTGATCGAGCAGCGCGACCCTGCGGCGGACGAGGTCGCGGTCGGCGACGACGTCCAGGCCCGCGACTCGGGCGGTCCCGAGGTCGGGACGCAAGGCGGTGGCCAGGACGCGCAGCAGCGTGCTCTTGCCGGACCCGTTGCGGCCGGCCAGCATCGCGATCTCGCCTGCGGCCAGGCGGAAGCTGACGCGGACCAGCGCCCACCGGGCGCCATACCGCTTCGATACTTCTTGGACCTCGAGACCGGCCACGGAGACGGCGGAAGCGTCGGTCAGCGGGGCGGCGGCGGTGGCCATGGGCGAGAACAGCTTACAATGCCCGGGCATCCGAACCCGCATTGGAGGAACTGCATGGCCGTCTTGCGCCTGGTGCCGTTACAAGGGCCTCCGCAACCCGTCGAGATCTCCCAGGACCGCGTCGTGGTCGGCCGCGAGCCCACCTGCGACGTGGTGGTCAGCGACGGCTCGGTCTCCCGCAAGCACGCGACCATCGAACGGCGCGGGAACGGCTGGGCGATGGTCGACCAGGGCAGCGCCAACGGCACGTTCGTCGACGGCCAGCGGGTGACGGACGTCCCCCTGCGCACCGGCCAGGAGCTGCGCTTCGGGTCGATGGCCTATCGCGTCGAGATCGAGGCCGACGACGACGGCGCGACGATCCTGACCGGCATCCCGGAGGCGACCGTCATCCAGGAGGCGCCGGTGAAACGGCCGCCGGCGGGTCCTCCGGCTCCGCCGCCCGCCCCGGCGGCGAAGGTGCCGCCGCCCTGGTCCGCTCCGCCGCGAGCGCCCGTCGTCACGCCGGCCCCGGCGCTGCCGTCTCCGGCCGCCATGCCGCCGGCGCGGCCCGCCGGCGCTCCCCCGCCGCTGCCGCCGCGCGCGACCGGCGCCCCACCGCCGCCGCCCCGGGCTTCGGGGCCGCCACCGATGCCCCCGCGGGCGGCGACGTCGCGGCCTCCGGCGGGCGCGCCCGTCTCGAGCGGCGCGCCCCCGCCCGCGAAGAAGGGCCGGGGGCCGTGGTTCTGGGTCGGGGGCGGATGCTGCGGGTGCCTCGTCCTGGTGCTCGTGTTCCTCGGCGTCATCGGCGGCGGCGCGTTCTACATGACCAGCGGCGCGGTGGAGGTGGTGCGGGCGCAGATCGCGGACATCAAGAAGGGCGACCTGGCCGCGGCGTACGGCCGGATGAGCGAGGAGTACCGCGCGCAGCACTCGATGGAAGCCTTCGTGGCCTTCGTCGACCGCCATCCGTCGCTGAAGGAGAACACCGACTCGACGTTCATGAGCCGCAACGTGCAGAACAACACCGCGCATATCGCGGGCAGTCTCACCGGCGCCTCGGGGTCGACCGAAACCGTCGCCTACACCCTCGTGAAGGAAGGCGGAGTATGGCGGATCACCGACATCGAGTTCGGCGAGTCGCCGCCGACGGTCGACCAGGGCGATGGGTCCACGCCGGCCGCGGCCGGGGGTCCCCGCGACGGGGCGGCCCCGGGCGGCGGCGGCTCCCTGCGGCTGGAGACCCTGACCGCGGAGAAGTCGATGGAACCGCCGGGCTTCGTGGTCGCGATCAAGCTGCGCGCCACCGGCTTCGGCACCACCGGGCCGCCCGACGCGCCGCACGCGGACCTCGTCCTCGACCTCGAGACCCTCGGCCCCGGGGGCCAGCGGCTGGCCGACCTGTCGCGCATGGAGCTGCAGCAGCGGGACCGCCCGGACGGCCTCTCGCCCCCGCACGTCGACTTCGACGTGAGCGTCACGCTGCGCGACGCGACGCCGGGCGAGTACGTCGCGCGGCTCACCGTCCGCGACCAGATCGGCCGCGACATCAAGACCCAGGACATCTCCTTCACCCTCCCCTGACGCCCGCGGACGCCTCCGCGCGATAATCCCCTCCGTGACCCCCGCCTGGACGCCGCACCCCGAGCCGGTCGAAGTGCGCCACGAGAAGGCGGCGCGCAAGCTGACCGTCGCCTGGGACGACGGCCACGTCTCGGTTTTTCCCCTCGATTACCTTCGGAGCTGGTGCCCGTGCGCGGGATGCCAGGGGCACGACCCGGTGGCGCACTATCTCGACCTCCACGACCAGGCCCTGACCCACCTCGAAGGCGTCGGCAACTACGCGCTCGGCCTCACCTGGGCCGACGGCCACAGCACGGGCATCTACAGCTTCCGGATGATGCGCGCCATCTGCCCGTGCGAGGAGTGTGGAGGGGAAAAGAGATGAAGCCCTGGAAGCGCCGTCTCGTGCGGCTCGCCGTTGCCGGAGCCGTCCTCTACGCCGTGCTCTCCGCCGCGCTGTTCGCAATCATGCTGCAACCGCCGGACGTCATCGGCTCGTTCTTCAAGCGGATCCCCTGGCCGTTCTTCGCCACCCTCCCCATGGAACGGCTGTGGCTCCGCGCGCGCGAGGGGAGCCTGCGGGTGGGAGACCCGGCGCCGGGATTCGACCTCGCGACCTTCGACAAGCGGTCCCGCGTCAGCCTCGCGTCCCTGCGCGGCAAGCCGGCGGTGCTCGTCTTCGGCAGCTACACCTGACCGCCATTCCGGCGGGAGGTTCCCGCCCTCAACACGCTCTACAAGCAGTATCAGGACCGCGCGGCGTTCTACTTCGTGTACATCGAGGAGGCCCACGCCACCGACGCGTGGCAGACCGGGAGCAACCTCGAGGACAAGGTGCTCTTCGCGACCCACCGCAGCTTCGAGGACCGCGCCCAGGTCGGCGCGGTCTGCGTGAAGGACCTGAAGGTCGACATCCCCATGGTGGTGGACGAGATCGACAACCGCACCGAGCGGGCCTACACCGCCTGGCCGGACCGCCTCTACGTGCTCGACGGCGACGGCCGGATCACCTGGAAGAGCCGCCCCGGTCCCTTCGGCTTCAAGATCGAGCCCATCGCCAAGGCGTTGGAGGCCCTGGCCGGGCCCGCGGTCAGGCCGGGTTAAACCCTGCGGGACGTCGCCGCGCCGCCGTCGCGCTTGCCCGCCGGCTCCAGGTGCACGACGACGTCCACGATGTCCGGGCGCTGCATCATGAGCGCGGCCTCGATCCAGTCCGCGATGTCGTGGGCATCGCGCAGGGCCATGGTCCCGTCCACGTGCACGATGAGGTCGACATGGACCGACCCCGGCCCGCCCCGCGTGCGGATCTCGCGGCAGTCGATCACGCCCGGGACCCCGCGCACGATGGTGGCCAGCGCCTCGGGAGGAATCACCGCGCGGTCGGTCAGGGTGTGGAACGAGCCGACCAGGATCTGCACGCCCAGGTACGCGATGAAGACCGCGATCCCGATCGACACCAGCGCGTCCATCCAGACCACACCGGCGCGCGCCCCCGCGAACGACGCGATGACCCCGAGCGTCACGTAGATGTCGGACCGCGTGTGGGCGGAGTCGGCGATCAGGTAGCTGCTCTGCAGCTTCCGGCCCTGCCGCGCCTCGTACGACGCGACGAACATGTTCACGACCAGCGTCACCACCATCACCGCCCAGGCCAGGGGGCCGATCTCGGGGACCGCCGCCTCCGCGGACCGCGACAGCGCCTGCGCGATGACGTGGTAGGCGACGCTCAGCAGGGCGAGGGCGATGGCCAGCGTGGCCGCGGTCTCGAACTTGCGATGGCCGTAGGGGTGGCCTTCGTCCGGCGGCGCATAGGCGTACCCGGTGATGACCAGGCCGGCGATGTTGTTCGCACCGTCGGTGAGGCTGTGGTAGCCGTCGGCCACCATGGCCATGCTGCCCGCCAGCGTGCCCACGATGATCTTGGCCGCGCACACCACGACGTTCAGGAGCAGCGTGACCCACAGAACGCGCCGCACGCCGCGGCTGGTCAGCTCGGCGGTCATCCTTACCTATCCGCGGCCGTGCACGCTCGCCCTTGCTTGACCTAACAAGGGTGCACGTGACCCGGCCGGGGGACGTTCACGTTCACGGCGGCGTGAAGGCCTTAAGCTTCCTGTTCCCTCACCACCCCCAACTTGCCGAGGTTCTGCGACAGCGACAGGACGCCGGTGTAGAGGAACCCGAACTGGAAGATCAGGATGAAGGGCAGCGTCCCGAAGATGCCGTTGGCAGCGGCGTACAGCGCCATGTAGGTGAAGTAGACGCCGAGGGCCAGCTCGACGAAGGGCACGAAGTTCACCGCGCCGCGGTAGCGCTTCTGCTTCCACTCGTCGGACGCCTTCTCCACCCGGTACTTCGGCGTGCGGGTGAACTCCGACTCGTGGCCGAACAGCGCCTCCAGCACCGCCTTGGCGTTGTTCACGGAGAGGCCGATGCCCACCGACAACACGGCGGGCAGGTACTTGATCCGCGTCCTCCACGTCTCGGCGAAGACCTCGCGCTGGCTCATCAGGTAGAAGGAGCACACCGACAGCGTCGCGCCCATGAAAAGCGGCACGTCGATGAGCATCATCTCGTACCAGCCCATGTTGTAGCGGATGACCATGGCCGGGAACATCAGCAGCGAGAGCAGGATCATCAGCGGGTAGGCGAAGTTCGCGGTCAGGTGGAAGGTCGCCTCCACCTTGACCGGCAGGGGCAGCGACGAGGCCAGGATCTGCGGCAGCAGCTTCTTGCAGGTCTGGATCGAGCCCTTGGCCCAGCGGTGCTGCTGGCTCTTGAAGGCGTTCATCTCCACCGGGATCTCCGCCGGCGAGACCACGTCCTGCAGGAACACGAACCGCCAGCCCTTCATCTGTGCGCGGTAGCTGAGGTCGAGGTCCTCGGTCAGCGTGTCGTGCTGCCAGCCGCCGCCGTCGACGATCGCCTGGCGCCGCCAGATGCCCGCGGTGCCGTTGAAGTTGAAGAAGCGGCCGGAGCGGTTGCGCCCGCCGTGCTCCAGGATGAAGTGCCCGTCGAGCAGGATCGACTGCACCTGGGTGAGCAGCGAGTAGTCCCGGTTGATGTGGCCCCAGCGCACCTGGACCATCCCCACCCCGGGGTCGGCGAACTGGCCGACGCTCTTCTCGAGGATGTCGGGCGGGGCCACGAAGTCGGCGTCGAAGATGAGGATGCACTCGCCCTTGGCGACCGCGAGCCCGTCCTCCAGCGCGCCCGCCTTGAAGCCGCGGCGGTCGTCGCGATGGATGTACTGGATGTCGAGGCCGTTCTCGCGGTGGCGCTCCACCGCGGCGCGGGCGATCTCCACCGTCTCGTCGGTGGAGTCGTCGAGGACCTGGATCTCCAGCAGCTCGCGCGGGTAGCGGATGCGGCAGACGGAATCGATCAGCCGGTCCACGACGTACATCTCGTTGTAGATCGGGAGCTGCACCGTGACCCGCGGGAGCTGCGCCGGCAAGGGCAGGGCGACCGCCCGCCGGTCACGGTGTCTGAAGTAGAGGAAGACCATGATGTAGCGGTGCAGCCCGAAGACCGCGAGGATCACCAAGGTCAAGAAGTAAAGTCCAAGGATCGCGAATTCGAGTGGGCTCATGGTCTATCGGACGTTCGCCTCCACAGCATCAGGATGACATCAACTAAGCGTCGACGACGTCCTTGGGGTTCTGGAAACAGGATCGGCCGGCCACCCCCCATCGGGCGGGGCCGCGCGCTCCCCGGAACGAGCGGAGCAAGTCCTGTGCCGCAGCAACGGATCCTACCTCATTCTCTGTGCTGGTGTTCGATCGTGTCAACGCTCTCGTTCGGAAATCCGCCCGCGCGCAAATAGGCGGGCTCGCAACCTTGACAAAACCATTGATTCTTCTCATCTTGTACTGAGTCCCATCGCGAGTCTCGAGGTGACGACCGCCCGGACCCTCGACGCGGGGCGACTGGAGCGTTCCCTTCCTTAGGTTTACGAGACCCAAAGTCTCTTCAAATCAGCGAGTTGAAGGTGCCCGCCGTGCGGCAGCGGCGAGTGCCTTTTTTTGTGAATAGCAATACTTACCGAACCCTCGAATTCGAGACGATCCGCGCGCTGGTGCTGAGCTACGCCGGCTCCGCCAGCGGGCGCACGCAAATCGAGGCGATGGCGCCGCACACTTCGCCGGCCGCGGTGAAGGCGGCGCTCGGCCGGACCTCGGAAGCCGTGCGCATCCTCCTGGCCATCGGCCCCCAGCCGTACCACGAGCTCCCGGATGTCGCGGCGCACCTCGCCGAGAGCCGCGTCCGCGGGCTGCACCTCGAGGCCCGCGACTTGACCGACGTCGCCACGTTCATCGAGGGTGCCAACGAGATCGGCCGGCGCGTGTCGCAGGTGAGCGGCGCGCCCGAGCTGTCCCGCCTCGCGGTGGACATTCCCGACGCCACCCCCATCGCCGCCGCCATCCGCCGCGCGGTCCTCCCCACCGGCGAAGTCGCGGACGATGCGTCTCCGCGTCTGGCCGAGGTGCGGCGCGGCCTCGCGCGATTGAAGTCGCAGCTGCAGTCGGTCATGGAGTCGTACCTGCGGGGCAAGGACGCCGATCGCATCCTGCAGGACAAGCTCGTCACCACCCGCAACGACCGCTTCGTCCTGCTCCTGAAGGCCGAGCACCGCGGCCAGGTGCCGGGGATCATCCACGGCGCCTCCGGTTCCGGCGCCAGCCTCTTCGTGGAGCCGATGCCGGCGGTGGAGCTGAACAACGACATCGTGGGGCTGATCGAGGACGAGCGCGCCGAGGTCGTGCGCATCCTCACCGACCTGACCGGGCGCGTGGGCGCGCGGGCCGACGTCCTCGAGCGCGGGGTGGACATCCTGGGCCTGCTCGACGCCGCGCAGGCCATGGCGATGACGGCGCGCGACATGCGTGCCATCGCGCCGTCGATCGTCGACGCCGTGCACGTGAACGCTCGCCCTTGCTTAGATCAAACAAGGGTGAACGTGCCCGGCCATGGGATGCCCGGCCAGGGGCTGCTGCTCAACCTCGACCAGGCGCGTCACCCGCTGCTCATGGTGGACGTCGCCGCCCGCGTCGGCATCGAACGCCGCTCCTTCCGCGATCCGGTGCCGGTGACGCTGCGCATCGAAGGCGACACCGCGCTCGTGATCAGCGGCCCCAACACCGGCGGCAAGACCGTGGCCCTGAAGACCATCGGCCTCCTCGCGCTGATGGCGCAGTCGGGGCTGCACATCCCGGTGGCGGAGGGCAGCGCGCTGCCGGTGTTCCAGCGCATCTACGCCGACATCGGCGACGAGCAGTCGATCGCCGCCAACCTGTCCACCTTCTCCGCCCACCTCGCCAACATCGTGGACATGACCCGCGACCTGGCCGCGCCCGCGCTGGTGCTT
>Ga0326597_10014469_pt1 | contig 10341 bp, 9 predicted proteins | sample RVTome_12_FD_203789 | JGI IMG/M metagenome (GOLD analysis project Ga0326597, IMG submission 203789) | Soil microbial communities from uranium-contaminated site in the Upper Colorado River Basin, Wyoming, United States - RVT100D185 | ecosystem: Environmental > Terrestrial > Soil > Contaminated >...
TGACGGCACCCACATATCCGTCCGCGGTGCCGAAGTCCGTCGTCAGCGTGAGGATGCGCCCGGGCCGTCTCATGGTTGGGATGCTCCCGCTTCGACTGACACCTCCTCCAGGGCCAGGCGCCACAGTGTCCCGACCTCCGGCGAGGCGAACCAGGGCTGGCCCTGGCCCGTATCGGCGAAGCCCCGGGTCGTGAGGAAGGCGGTGGCCGCCTCGTTGCCGCGCTCCAGGGGCACCACCACGTCCTGCCAGCCGCTCTTGCGCGCGTACTGCTCCACCCATTCCAGCAGGCGCTTGCCCAGGCCCAGGCGGCGATAGTCCGGCTCGATCATCAGCGAGACGACGGCGGCGCGAGCGGCGGAGCGCTCGGCGCGCACGATGAGCCCACCGACGATGTCGCCCTTGCGCTCGCCCTCGATCACCAGCGCCGTCACGTCCGCCTGCTGCAACGTCAACAGCAGCTGCTGGTAGCCGAACCGGTAGGACGGCGCATAGCAGCGGTAGTCCAACACGAACAGACCGTCCAGATCTTCCGGCCGGAACGGGCGAAGCGTCACTTCCACCAGGAATTCTTCGGCTCGGGGATAGTTGCGCCGGGTGGCGGCCGGTCTGCCCGATCGGCAGCAGCGAACGGCGGGCGGGCACCATGCCCGGCCCCGCAGTGGCCCCACCGGTGTACCATGGCCGGCGCGCACTCGCCAAACGCGGCCGGGCGCACGGGCGTACCGCCGGCACAGGCGTGGCCCCACACCGCCGCTGGGTGCAGCCGGCGGGGCCCACGCGCCGGCGCTGGAAAGCCTGTGCAAGACGACAGCTGCGGGGGAACAAGTCCCCCCGCGCCCCCTGATGAAATTGCGCGGCTGCTTTGCGGCCGCGCAAATGCTTGCTCTGAAAGGGGTGCAGGGGACAACGCTCCCTGCCGGGGCAGAGCGCTTGCGCGATGCCTCAGCAGCATCGCGAGGGGCAGAGCCCCCGAGAGCCAAAACTCGATGGGTCACATGCCCTCTAGGCCGGCAGCCCGAACAGCCGGCGCGCATTGGCGGCCGTGACGGCTCGCACCTCGTCCTCGGCGATCCCCTTGAGCTCCGCAATGGCCGCGGCGCTGATGGCCACGTTGGCGGGCTCGTTGCGCACGCCCTGCTCCGGACCCAGCACGGGGCTGTCGGTCTCCAGCGCCAGCGCCTCCAGCGGCAGGGCGCGCACCAGTTTGCGCTTCTGGGGCGAGCGCACGATGGAGGGCGGCACGGAGAACAGGTAGCCGGCCTCGGCCCCGCGCCGGGCGTGGCCGGCCTTGCCGTCGAAGGCGTGCATCAGCACGCGCCGCGCGCCCAGCTCCAGCAACAGGTCCAGCGTGTGGTGGCCGGCCGAGCGCGAGTGCACGTTAAGCGGCAGATCCAGCTCCAGCGCCAGGTGCACCAGCGCCGTGAACGCCTCGCGTTGGGCAGCGCGGCGCGCATCGTCCTGGCACACCCAGTAGTCGAGGCCGACCTCGCCGATGCCCGTGATTCGGTCGCGCTGCTCGCGGATCATGGCCAGCACGGCGGCCTGCTCTTCCGGCGAGACGGGCGCAGCGCGGTCCGCAAAGCGGTCCGGGTGCAGGCCCAGGAAGGGCAGCAGCTCCCCGTGCTCTGCCGCGGCTGCGAGCACGGCCCGGTTCTCCGCCAGGTCCTGGCCCACCACGGCGATGCGGCGCACGCCGGCCTCCCGCGCGCGCTGCAACACCGCATCGCGGTCCGCGTCGAAGGAGGTGTCCGTGAGGTGGGTGTGGCAGTCGATCATGGATGGGTGTCGCAGAGGGCCTGGAGCGTTTTCACATGCGCCGATGCAATGTTCGGCGAGTTATAGTATGCCCGAAGGTGAGGACGGTAAAGACGCACCAGCGCCGAGGGTGGCGGCGCCGCACCATGACCCTGGAGGCCATCAGCGAGCCGATGCTGCACACCCGCGCCAAGATCGTCTGCACCCTGGGCCCAGCCAGCCGCGACCCCGCCACGATCCGCCGCATGATCGAGGCGGGCATGGACGTGGCTCGCCTCAACTTCTCCCACGGCACCCACGAGGAGCACGCCCAGACCATCCGCGCCCTGCGCGAGGCCTCGCGCGAGACCGGGCGCCTGGTGGGCATCATGCTGGATCTGCAGGGCCCCAAGGTGCGCGTGGGGCGCTTCCCGCAGGGCGAGACCACGCTGCAACCCGGCCAGCGCTTCACGATCACCGGACGTGCCATCGAAGGCAGCGCCGACGCGGTTTCCACCACCTACGAGCAGCTGGCCCAGGACGTGAAGCCTGGCGACCGCATTCTGCTGGACGACGGCCTGCTGGCGCTCCGCGTGGAGGCCGTGGAAGGGCAGGACGTGCACTGCGAGGTGGTGGTGGGGGGCGTGCTGAAGAACAACAAGGGCATCAACATCCCCGGTGCTGCGCTTTCCGTGGCCACGATCACCGAGAAGGACTATCAGGACGCGGACTTCGGCATCGCGCAAGAGGTGGACTTCATCGCCATGTCCTTCGTGCGCCAGGCCTCCGACATCCAGGAGATGCGCGAGTACCTGGGTCGCAAGGATGCCCCTCAGCAGATCGTCTCCAAGATCGAGAAACCCCAGGCGCTGGACCACATCGAGGACATCATCGCCGTGTCGGACGGCATCATGGTGGCGCGGGGCGACCTGGGGGTGGAACTGCCCCCGGAGGACGTGCCGGGCATCCAGAAGCGGCTGATCGCCCTGTGCAGCGAGGCAGGCAAGCCGGTGATCACCGCCACGCAGATGCTGGAATCGATGGTGCACAACCCGCGGCCCACCCGGGCGGAGGCGTCGGACGTGGCCAACGCGATCCTGGACGGCTCCGATGCGGTGATGCTCTCGGCCGAGTCCGCCTCGGGCAAGTACCCGGTGGAGACCGTGGAGGTGATGCGTCGCATCATCCACGCCACGGAGGCCTCGCGCGGCACGGTGGACCCCGCGCGGCGCCGGCGGCGCGGTGCCGGGCCCATTCCGGTGCACGAGGGCGTCGCCATCACGGCCTGCACGCTGTCCGAGCAGGTGGATGCGGCCGCCATCGCCAGCATCACGCTGACCGGATCCATGTCGCGCCTGATCGCCAAGCACCGGCCGGCCAAGCGCATCTTCGCCATCAGCCAGTTCGAACCGGTGCTGCGCCAGCTCGCGTTCACCTGGGGCGTGGAGGGCATCCATATGGAGGACCTGACCAGCAACATCGACGACGCCCTCGCCGATGTGGAAACGCGGCTGCGCGAGCTGAACCTGCTGGCCAAGGGCGACCGGCTCGTGCTGACCGCCGGCGTGCCGTTCACGGAGCGCAAGGCGACCAACATGGTGCGCGTGGACCAGGTGAGCTAGCGGCTGCAACGCCGACCTTCGTGGGCCGGAATGGCTCCGGATTTGTCTCGACGCGGTTCGATGGGGTATAGCTGTTAGGGTTCAGTTCAGGCATCGGCGTGCAGCCAAGATCAGGACAGCGGAGCGATGTCCTGGCGCGCCGTATCCTTGAATTCGAGTTTGCCCGCAGCCAAAAGGAGGCCTTGCGTGAGACTAGCGGCACAGCCAATTGCGCGGCGGCACCACATGCGTGCCACATCCGCACGACCTCCCGTGCTGGATCAGATCAAATGGGCCGCCGCGCGCCTCGTGTTCTACACCTACATTGGTTTCAGCCTGGGCACCCTCGGGTTGGGCGGGTTCCTCACGGGGCCCATCATGACCTGGTACTTCTACGGGGACTGGCGATTCTGGCGGCACTGGCATTCCGCCAAATATCTCTTCCCGCACGCCTACCGCATGCTGTGGTACGTGCTGCAGGGCAAGAACGGCGGATTCATGCTCGGCGTGCCACTGAACGCACCCCCCTACAGCGCGGCCAACAACGAGCTGGTGGAGCTGCAGCCGACCTGGGAGTTCGGCTCGGCCTGCGGGCCCTGCACGCGCTGCTGCTCCAAGATCCACTGCCCGGTGCTGGATGCGGACAAAGGGATGTGCCGCGGCTACGACTCGTTCTTCTGGCGCTACTTCAACTGCGGCCGCTACCCCACCGAGCAGCGGGAGATCGAGTACTACCTGTGCAACAAGTGGCAGTTCAAGGATCGGGCGGACGATGACGACGGGCTGCTTCCGCAGCCCAGTCTCTCTCCGGAGCCGAACGAGCTTGTGGCCTGACGCGTCGCGGCGACCGCCCCACGCCCCCTGCGACGAGGCTCAGGGCAGGCCGGCCCATCAGGTGTTTTGCAGCACGAGGGAAACCACGGTGCGGTCGTCCCCGCCCATGTTGACCGTGAGCCCGGTCTTCAGCTCGCGCTGAATCTGGTAGTCCCCGCAGAGTCCCTTCATCTGGCGGAAGATCTCCGCCGCCTGCTTGACGCCCGTGGCGCCCACGGGGTGGCCGAAGCCCACCAGACCGCCGCCGGTGTTCACGGGCAGGTCGCCCTCCAGGGAGGTGCGGCCCGAGCGGATCAGCTCCACGCCCCGGCCGGTCTCGGCCCAGCCGATGGCCTCGTACATCATCAGCTCGGCGATAGTGAAGCAGTCGTGCACCTCGGCCACCTGCACGTCGCCGGGCTCGATGCCGGCATCGTGCATGGCCTCGTGCGCGGCAGCCGCGGCCGTATCCAGCCGCAGCAGGTCCTTGACCTGGCCCAGCGGGTTCGTCGCGTAGCCGTACGAGCCGATCTGCACGCACTCGCGCAGGGGCCGGCCCAGCTTGCGCAGGCCCTCCTCCGAGGCCAGCAGGATCGCCGCGGCGCCGTCGCTCACCTGCGAGCAGTCGCTCACGCGCAAGTGCGGCTTGAGCTCGGGATTCTGCAGGATCTCGGGGTTCTCGTCGCTGGAGGACGCGGCCTGCTCCAGCGTCATCTTCACGGCGTGCATGTGCGCCAGGGGGTTGCGGTTGGCGTTGGCGTAGGCCTTGACGGAGAAGTGCGCCAGGTCGCGGCCGGTCAGGCCGTAGCGCTCCTTGTAGGCCTTGGCGCGCCGCGCGAGGATGGCGGGGAACGTGAAGTCGTCGATGCCCCGCTCGGACTCGTAGTGCGCGGCCCGCGCCAGGAAGTCCGCGCCTTCGCGCGCACGCACGGTGGTCTGCACCTCCGCGCCCACCACCAGCACCACGTCCAGCCCGGCCTGGATCGCATCCACCGCCCCGACGATGCCCACGCCGCCGGAGGCGCAGGCGGCTTCCGTGCGGGCCATGCCGATGCCGGCCAGCCGCTCGTCGGCCCGCGCCACCATCGCGCCCAGGTGACCCTGGTTGCTGAACATCTCGCCGCCGAAGTTGCCCACGAAGCCCCGCTGGATGAGGCCCGCGTCGATCTTGTGGGCGTCCAGGAGCTGTCGCACGGCGGCGGTCAGGTGCGCTTCCAGGCTGGGGTTCTCCCGCTTGCCGAAGTCCGGGTGACCCTTGGCGATGAAGTTGGGATTGCCCTTGCCGATGAACGGCGTGATGGCCTGGGCGGCAATGTAGACGGCGCGTGCGGGTCGCATGGGCGGGCTCCGGTAGGTGCCTGGCTCACTGTGTCGGGTTATCCATCAGCGTACCGCCCGCCCGCCTCCTCGCGCAAGGCGCGGCCGGCGCTACCTCACCCCCTGCGCCCTCTCCACGTACGTGGAGAGGGGAAGCCCGGCGCCAGCCGGGCGGGGTGAGGTGCCTTCCGCCCGCCTCCCCGCGCAACCGCGACCCCTCCTCCGTACGGCTGTCGCCGGCCGACCCCTCCCCACCAAGTGGCTGAGTACCCGACACCTTTCGTGAAGGCCCATCGGTGCTTCCATGTAGATGCGAAACCCTACTGCACGGAGGCGACCGATGGACCTGACAAGGATGTTAAGAGCGGTGCGCAAGACAGTGCAAGGAGCCTTGCCCGCACTGCACGGCCATATGGAGAACACATTGACGGAAGCCACGGCCGCGATGCTGCTGGCGGCCCACTGCCAGTTGTCCCGCTTGGCGCTGGTAGGCGTGGGCCGGGCGAGGGCGCCCAGTCGGGAACGGCGCTGGCAGCGCCTTGTGGCCAACAGCCGGCTGACCATGAAGCGCGCTTTGAACAGTTGGGCACGCTGGGTGCTGGCCGATGCGCGCGAAGCCACTCTGATCCTCGACGAGACGCCGCAAGGCAACCGCTTGCGGGTGATGAAGCTGGCCCGCCAGATCCGGGGACGCGCCGTGCCGCTGCTGTGGCACTGCTACCGTCCCGACGCGCTGCCGATGTCGCAAGACCGCGTGGTGCTGGACTTGCTGCGGCGCGTGGCGCGCGCCTTGCCCGGCGCGGGCCAGGTTACGCTGCTGGCCGATCGCGGGCTGTCCTGGCCCGCCGTGCTGGATTTCTGCGCCCAGCACCGCTGGCACTACATCTTGCGGGTCCAGGGCCAGACGCGCGTGCGCCTGCCCGATGGCCGCCAGGTGCGTGCCGATGCGCTCACGCCGCGCGCCGGCACCCGCTGGTGCGGGGCCGCCTGGGTCTTCAAGAAGGCCGGCTGGCGTGCCTGCAACGTGGTGGCCCACTGGCCCGCCGGGCACGAGCAGCCTTGGTTGCTGATCACCGACCTGCCGGCCAACGGCTACCGCTGCCGCCAATACCGCAAACGCAGCGCATCGAGGAGAGCTTCCGGGACGAGAAGACTCACGGCTTCCAGTGGAATCAAAGCCGCATCCGTCGTCCCCAGCACGCTTCGCGCCTGCTGCTGGTCATGGCCATGGCCATGGCGCTGGCGATCCGGCTGGGCCTGCTGCTCATCAAGACCGGCCAGCGCCACCGCCTGGAGCGCCGTCACCGCCGCACTTACAGTGTCTTTCAACTGGGTTTGCGCCACATCCAATGCCTCCTCTACGCCCATGGGCCACCTCTTCGCGAATAGGTGTCGGGACCTCAGCACTGCCAGCAGAGGGGTCAGGTTGCCTCGCATCAGGTCCCGGGTGGAAAGCCCAAAGTCGATTCCAATTCCTTAATGCTCGAGTTCCCAAGCACACTTGGTCGGCGCCATTGCCCTTGGTTCCAACGCATCTTACAGAGCAGCACTTTCGCTCGGCTGCAGAGACCAACCAGTGCTGGGATTGCGCTCTGCGGAAAGTCGAGACCGGCTATAACTCCCACAAGGGCATTGCCGATATCGATGTGAATGTCATCCGCCACGGCTGGTGCACTGCAAACCCAGCGAAATTCAACTTCGTCCGACCAATCCAGCGACTTTGTGAACAGCAAGTGCTGCATGTTGGATTCGACATGCATCCGAAGAGCGGTCTCCGCGCCCGACGATTCAGCGAGGTTGCCGTCAATCGACATTGCCGCATGGTCGTCCAGATGTGCCAACACCTGATAGTCCACCGGACCCGACCAAGTTCGGACTGAATTCGGGACGTCAGCTTGAATGCGGCTATGCAACGTTTTGGCATCGAAAACCAAGCATACGCCCGTATGCAGGCGCCTTTTCTCATCGCTCGCATACTGCGCCCACATGCGAGACTTGCCAAAGCCTCGCAGTTCATGGGGTTGAGCGGAGGGGTTCTGGCGAGGGTCCATCGTGCAGCAGAATAGGCGTATTGAGGCTTGGACCTTCTCCATCTCGTCCCAAGTTCGCTGGCTGAGTTGCCGATACTCCTCACTTGTCCCGGGCCCGCCGTAAGTGACACCAAGCTGCCAGTCCTTTGCCTCTCTGGGGTCGTTTGCATTCAGATATCTACCCAATCTGATTTGCCCGCTCGGCAGGATGTGACAGATTGCGGTTTCCGCTTTGGTGTAGTGGAACACAAGACGCGAGGGTGGGTTCGAAGTTTCTGGTGCCTGGGGCCTCATGTGTCGGCAGGGCCTGTGGAGCGGGGTTCTGGGCGAAATAGCCTCGTCAATAACGGACAAACGGGATCCGCGAGGCCAGCATCGCTCGACGGGGTGGGCGGAGCGTCGTCCACGTCGCTCTCACCCAAGCCACATCCGGCGCGGTTCTATCACCTGAACACAGCCTCAGCCCCAGGCCACGCACTCCGTATCCGCTTGATTCGATAGTGGGCGGTGCAGGGATCGAACCTGCGACCTACGGCCTGTAATTTAGTCAGAGCCGCAGCCTGAGCGATATCTACCTGCGATCGGCCTGTGCCAGACCGCCCCAGCGGAACCGCCGCCACATTGCGATGGGCGCCGGACACGACGGGAACCGGGAGCCAGTGTGGTTGCCTCACCAAATCGGTGCTACCGCCTGGAGCGGGCAGGAACAATGTCTGCCAGTATTGCGGTACGCCGTCGCGCAGTGATAAGAGATGAGCAATGAGTCATCATTCATATTTCTTATCCATGCCGGGCACCGTGCGTATTTCAGGCCTCGCGCAGGCCACTTATCGCAGCGCCTGGGCAGAGTTGCCGAGCTTGGCCCTTGGGAGTCCTTCGTCAGAGCACCCCATAGTTGAGCAGTGCTCTGATCCCGCCCGCCGTGTGATCTACGCGCCGAAGGTAACCGTGTGCATCGGGAAACTTCGCCTGCGCGACCCCGGGGTGCACAGCAACGCCGTCTGCCGGTCGTTCCCGGGCCGCACGGCCTGATGCCGGGCCGGCGGCGCACGCCTGTCTTGATTGACGGCATTGACCGTACTGGAGTGCAGCGATGTCGTGGAATTTTCTGGTGCACCGCCTGTCTCAGACTGTGCTGACGCTGCTTGGCCTGAGCATCATCGTGTTCAGCCTCGCGCGGATTTCCGGGGACCCGGTATCCCTGATGGTATCCCAGGAGGCCACCGCCGAGGATATTGCGCGAATTCGTCACACGCTGGGCCTTGATGAGCCGCTGCTGCTGCAATACGGCCGGTTCATCCTGCGGGCGGTACAGGGCGACTTTGGCGAGTCCATCACCTGGCACGCGCCGGCCATGCAGCTCATCCTCGAGCGGTTCCCGGCCACATTGATCCTGGCCACCAGCTCCATGGCGTTCGCAATTGCGCTGGCATTGCCTGTCGGCGTGCTGAGTGCTGTACACCGGGATACGTGGCTGGACAACGGCGGCAAGCTGTTGGGCTTGGTCGGGCAAAGCATGCCGACGTTTTGGATCGGCATCCTGTTGATCATGATCTTGTCCCTGCACTGGCCGATCTTTCCCACGTCCGGCTACGGGACCGTTGCGCACGTGGTGCTGCCCGCGGTCACGCTGGGCGGCTTCGTCGCGGCATCGATCATGCGCGTGACACGATCGTCGATGCTGGACGTGCTGGACTCCGACTATGTGCGCACCGCCCGGAGCAAGGGACTCTCCGAACGGCGGGTGATCTGGGGACACGCCCTGCGCAATGCGGCGATCCCGATCCTGACTATCACCGCACTTCAGGCGGCCACCATCCTGCGCGGTGCGGTGGTCACGGAAACCGTGTTCGCTTGGCCGGGTGTCGGCAAGATCGCAGTCGATGCCGTGTATAGCCGCGATTTTCCGCTCGTGCAGGGTGCCGTGCTGTTCATGGGAGTCGTCTTCACCGGGGTGAATTTCCTGGTGGATATCGTCTACGCGTTTCTCGATCCACGCATCAGCTATTCACGAGGCTAGCCATGGCGGGCGCTGGTGTGCCGGAGCGGTCCGAGCCGGGAATCTCGTTGCCGCGTGCCGGCTGGGTACGCCGCCTGCGAGGCCTGCCTGTGGTCTCCCTGGCGATTCTCACCGTGGTCATTGCGTTCACGCTGGCAGCGGAATGGATCGCGCCCTTCGACCCCAATGGACAGAACCTCAGCCGCTTCCTGCAGCCGCCCGGCGCGGTGCACCTGATGGGGACCGATGCGCTGGGCCGGGACATTTTCAGCCGCATCGTACATGGATCGCGCATCACGCTGCTGGTGGGCCTGGCATCCGTCACGTTGGCCGGAAGCGTCGGCTTCACGCTGGGGATGCTCTCCGCAGTCCTCCGCCCTGCCATCGGGGAAGCGATAATGCGGCTCACCGATACCGTGCTGGCCCTGCCCGCCGTGCTCATCGCGCTGGCGGTCGCCGCAACCGTAGGGCCCAGCCTGGTCAATGTGATTCTCATCATCGGCTTCCTCTACTGGGCTCATTTCGCGCGCATGGTGCGGGCCGAGGCGCTCGCCATCCGGGACATGGACTTTGTGCAGGCTGCGCTCGCGTTGGGCTGCTCACAGACCCGGCTGGTGCTCGTGCATCTGGCGCCCAACTTGATCAATACCGTCATCGTGGTCGGCACCCTGCAGATCGCTTCCGCGATCCTGCTGGAATCGACCCTGTCGTTTCTCGGTGTCGGCGTTCCGCCACCTGCCGCAACCTGGGGCACGATGGTCGCGGAAGCCCGGCCCTATATCGCCCTGGCCTGGTGGACGGTGACGTTCCCTGGCCTGGCCATCATGGCCACGGTGCTTGCCACGA
>Ga0326597_10014470_pt1 | contig 10341 bp, 10 predicted proteins | sample RVTome_12_FD_203789 | JGI IMG/M metagenome (GOLD analysis project Ga0326597, IMG submission 203789) | Soil microbial communities from uranium-contaminated site in the Upper Colorado River Basin, Wyoming, United States - RVT100D185 | ecosystem: Environmental > Terrestrial > Soil > Contaminated >...
AAAGATTGAGGGGCGGGTCGCCTCGATCTGGACCTCGATGAAGCCCGGTAGCCCGGCGTATCTCCCGTGAATTGCCGGAATGTAGATATTGACGATCTCGTTGGCATCGGCATCGTCGAAGCCGTTGTCAATGCCGAGCTGGCGTGCGGCGGCCCTGGCCGCGGTCTCGTCCGTCAGGACGAACCGCGCCCCGGCGAGCGCGGCCGAGTCTGCCGCGTTCTGCTGATCGCGCCGCTCGACGAGCATCATGCCCACGTCGAACGCGAGCGCCGCGATGACGAGGAGGGCGATGAGTCCCCCTGCGAACAAGACGAGAACCTGCCCTCGCTCCCCGGACCGTTCAGTTGTTGATAACAAGGCTCGACTCCGCTTCTACTGTGATGGCGGGCAATGGAACGATCGGAACCAGGCTGGTGTAGGTATATGTCGCAGTCACGGTCACCGTGGCGCCACGGCCGTTGTTAGCCGGGTCGTGCCAGACCGGCGTCACGGTTACACCGCTACCAAGAACGCCGAAGGCCGCCTCGCGCACACGCTCCACGACGTCGTCGCCAGTCGGATCGCATGCGGCGGTGCCTGGCGCGGGTGGGCCGGTTGGACATCCGACCTCGTCGGCGTTGGCGCCGTTGACGATGGCGTAGCGGGCGCCTTCACGTGTGGCGTTGTTGAGGACCTCGTAATAGAACATGAATCGGCCCGCTTCGATGATCCCGAACAGCAACAGGAAGAAGATGGGGGCAACGAGCGCGAATTCGGTCAGCGCCTGGCCCTTGCGGCGACGGCTGCCGATCGATCGAATGCGGGAATGGCTGGTCATGGCCCAGTGGTCACGTCGATGTCGGTCATGGCAAACGTGCTGTCCCGCTCGAAGTTGATCGTGGACGGCAACCCCACTTGCACACCCAGGAACTCGACGTTGAGCGGTGCAAGCAAACGGAAGTCGTACGCGATCGTGACCGTGACCTTGCAGGGGTATGCGCGAAGTGGGTCTTCGCAATGGTCGGCCGGATCAACCGGCTCACACGCATCGGTCGTGAGCGGGTCGCCGTCATCGGCCGTCACGCAGTAGTCGAAGCTCGGGTTGTCACAGCCCGTCGCTGGATCGTTGTCGGGATCCTCGTACTCCGGGAGGTTGCTCGAGGCCGTGCAGGTCCGCCTCTCCATCTCGGTCACGGTCGCATCCATCGGCGCGCCGAACTGCCACTTGGCAGCACCCAACGTCGTTCCGTAGTCGGCGGCCTCGCGCGCGCTCGACTCCACGCTCATCATCGTCGTGTAGATTCGGGCGAAGTCGACGATCGCGAAAAGCACGATCACAAGGAGCGGCGCTACGAGCGCGAACTCGACGACGGACTGGCCACGGTGACGGCGGCGGGACGCCTGACCACCACGCTTGTCCGACCGGGCGGCGGAGAAAAGGGGCAACTGAGGCCTCGCGCGATCCCCGGCGGTCGCAGTACCAGTCTGCCGCGGCGGAAGTACTGCTTACAGCGACTTTCCCAGACGAACCTTGCCCTCCACCTTGCAGGTGGAGCGTCCGCGCAACCCTGCGAGACCTACACTGTTCTTGTAAGTCAGCGTGCAAGACCATCGTCGACTGACTCCCTTGCCATCGCCCGACGACCCACGGGAGCTGACCGCTCAGTCGCCTGATGAGCCGCCCCCGAGGTCGTCGGATGCGTCGGGGGTCTCGCCGGGCTTGAGGGTCTCGCCCGGCTTTGGGGTGTCGTCGGGCACCGAATCGTCAGTCGCCTCCGGCGTCGCGGTTGACGAAGACTCCGCACCGTTATCGGTTGCGTCCGGTGCCTCGGTCGGTCCCTCGGTCTCACCGGCCTCATCCGTCTCGGTCGCTTCCGGCGTCGCCGTGGGCGGTGAGCTGGGCTCGACCGATGGGCTCGGGCTCGAACTCGGGCTCGGGCTCGGGCTCGGACTCGGGCTCGGGCTCGAACTCGGACTCGGACTGGACGATGGCTCGGGGCTGGGGCTCGTTGTCGAGATGGGCGCTACCGATGGAGGCGGCGTCTGCCGTGCCTCGAGCAGGCTCCCGACGCCGACCGCCGTGACAGTGCCGAGCGAGCCGGCCGCGACGACCACCAGGATGAGGAACGCGAACGCCTGCGCCCGCACCGCCATCGGCCGCCCGCGGCCCGTTGCGATGGCCCGCGAATCCCGGAGGGCGATCAGGAACGCCGCCGGCCGGCCACCACGGACGGCCGGACCGGGCCGGAGCACCACGCGGGGCGCGGGCTCCGTCGCGATCGCAGCCATGACCCGGTCCTCGAACCCGTCGGTCGGTCCGATCCGGTCGGCCGAGGCGTGCGCCTCGAGTGCGCGAGCGGCCGCGTATGCATCGGCGAGCTCGGCCTCGGTGGGCGGCTGGTCGGTGCCGCCGAGCAGCTCGGATGGATCGAAGCGTCGACCGGGGCCGTTCATTCGCCGCCCTCCGGCGCCATGGCGCCGCGCAGCCGAAGCAGGCCGCGATGGAGGTGTGTCTTCACGGTCCCCAACGGCCGGTCGACCTCTCGCGCGATCTCTTCGAGCGACAGCTCCCCGAAGAAGCGCAGCGTGACGACCTCGCGGTAGGGCTCGGGCAGCCCGGCGACGGCCGCTCGGATGGCAGACGCACGCTCGGCCCGCACTGCGATGGCGTACGGATCGGTGCGGCCGGCGGCCGCGATCGATGCCGCGGCGAGCGAGGCGGATACGCCTTCGTCGTGGCCGTGCGCAGCCTCGTCGCCGACATCGAGCCAGGTGACCGACCTGCGCCGGCCAGCCTGCCGAATCGCAATCCGAACGGCGATTCGCGTGAGCCACGCGCCGAACGGGCCTTCGGCCCGCCAGCTCGCGAGCGACCGGTATGCGGTCACGAATGCCTCCTGGGCCGCATCCTCGGCTTCGTGGAGATCGCCGAGGACTCGATGGCAGGCTCGCACGACCGGCGCCGCTTCCCGGTCGACGAGGATGCGAAAGGCATCGCGATCGCCGGCCAGGACGGACTCGACGATCGCGCGATCACTGTGCTGCCCTTCCGATGGTGTGGCTGCGCCGGCTCCGAGAATGGACTCGCTCCCCTCGATCGATCCTGCAGCCATGGCGACCGGGGCGCTGTCGAACCATGACCGAACCACGAGTGCTTGCGGGACGGGCTGACGATAAACCGTTGGCGGTCAGTCGTCACCGCCGCCGTGGCCATCGTCATCGCCGGGCTCGTTGGTCTCGTCGGGCTCGTTGGTCTCATCTGGCTCGGCGGTCTCGTCGGGCTCCGCCGTTTCGTCTGGGTCATCGCTCTCGTCCGCCTCGGCCGTTTCGGTGGGCTCCGCCGTCTCGGTCGGCTCCGCCGTCTCGGTGGGCTCGGCCGTCTCGTCGGCGTCGTCGGTCTCGTCCGCCTCGGCCGTTTCAGTCGGCTCGGCGGTCTCGAGAGCCCGCAAGGTCGCTGTGGGCTCGGCGGACTGCGTCGGGGCAGCGGTCGGCGCCTCGCCTTCATCGTCCGCGCCCGCCGGGCGCGTAAGGGCGTCGGCGGCAAATGCCGCCCCGACGATCAGGAACAGTGAAACAACGGCGACCCCTATCCCACGGGCCACGCGCGCATCGGTTCGCATCTGGACATCTCCCCAGTTGGCACCGATCCCTCGACCGGCCTCTACCCAGCTGAGGCGACGCCTGCCTGAAAGGTTTCAGCCGGTCTCGTTGGGATCGTCCGGGACGCCCGGCAGCTGCGGCTCCTCGGCGCCGGCGGTCGGGCCTTCCTGGTCCTCCTGGTCGACCGGTCCCGGCGTCTCCGCGGGCTCACTCGGGAGCGGCGGCTCCAGAGCGATGTCCCGCTCGATCACGATCGGGCCGAGCGCCGCCCCCTCCAGGGCTTCGCCGAAGGCATCGACGTCGCCGACGAGCACGACGGCGGAGCGATCGAGATGGAGGTGGGCGTTGGCGGCGGCGGCCACGGCGGCGACGTCGACCGCCTCGATCCGCTCGCGGTAGGCGATCAACTCGTCGACCTCGAGCTCGTGCACGGCCAGCCCCGACAACGCACCGACGACCGCGCCGGCCGTCTCGAAGCGCAACGGGAAGACCCCGATCAGGAAATCGCGCGCGGCGGCCAGCTCGGTGGGCTTGACCTCGCTCGCGCGCATGCCGTCGAGCTCGCCGAGCATGTCGAGCACGGCAGGCACGGTCACCTCGGTGTTCACCGCGGCCCGAGCGGCAAACGGACCGGCGCCCCGGCGCAGGTCGAACCCGGCGCTCGCCCCGTAGGTGTAGCCCTTCTCCTCACGCAGCTTCATGTTGAGCCGGGAGTTGAACAATCCGCCGAGGATCGCGCTCATCACCGAAACCGCGTGGAAATCCGGGATCCGGCGTGACAGCCCGCGATGGCCGATCCGGATCTCCGTTTGCACCGATCCCGGCCGGTGGACCACATGGACCACCCGCGGCGCGTAGGCTGCCGTGTCGACGACGGCGAGCGGGTCGATCGTGCGGCCATCGGAGGGTCCCGACCAGCCACCGAACAGCCGCCCGCCGAGCGGCAACACTTGTTGGCCTCCCAGGTCCCCGGCCACGACCAGGGTCGCCCGCCGCGGATCGAGAGCCCGCTCGTAGGCGCGGCGAAGGTGATCCGGCGTCAGCCGCTCGACGGTCTCACGCGTGCCGCCCGATGGTCGGTGGTAGGGCGAGACAGGCGCGTAGATCGTCGCCGCGAAGGCCTGCTCGGCGCGGCGGCGCGGATCCGCCTGCGCCTGCAGCAGATCGTTCAGGCGCTCGTCCCGCAGCCGCTCCACTTCCGGGGCCGGGAAGGTCGGATGCAGCAGGACCTCGGCGACCAGCTCGAGCGCCTTCCCGAGTCGATCCGCCGGGACATCGACGCTGACGCTGAGCGCGTCCCAGCCGGCATCGGCGTGGATCGACGCGCCGAGACGCTCGGCGGCCTCGACCAGCTCGATCGCGTCATACGACTCGGTACCTTCGGACAGCGCCCGCGCGGCGAGGACGGTGCTCCCACCGTCGGCGGCCGGTTCCAACGAGGCGCCGCCGCGGATGACCACCGATGCCGACACGAGCGGTCGCCCGGGCAGGTCGGCGATCAGGACGGTCAGCCCGTTCGACAGGCGGTCCATGGCAACCGCCGGGAACTCGTAAGCACGGGGCGACCCCGGGCGCGGCCGCTCGGCGACGACCGGATCGTCGCGCGGGTCGAGCGTCGTGCTCACGCCGCCGCCTCCTCATCGTCGGCCTGGCCGTCGGCTCGTGGCACCAGGGTCACGTCGTCGGCCGACGGCCCCTCCGGGAGATAGGTCAGGACGAGCCGGTTGTCGACTCGGAAGACAGCTCGTGCGGCGTCGCGGATCTGTTCCGGGGTCACCGCGAGGTAGCGCGGGAGCATCTCGTTGACCATGCCAGGCCGGTCGAACAGGGTGGCGTACATCGAGAGTCTGTCGGCACGCTCCTCGACTCGTTGGAGCGACCCCAGCTCATCCGCCTCGGTCAGCGCCTTCGCCCGGGCCAGCTCGTCCTCACTGACCAGGTCCGTCGTCAGCCGATGGAGCTCCTCGTGGAAGGCGGTCTCGACCCGGGCGACGTCGATGCCCGGCCGGACGGTCACCCAACCCGCGCAGACCGAAGCGCCACCGATGAACGGCAGCGTGAACAGCGCAACGTCCTGGGCGATTCGCTCCTCCCGGACGAGACGGCGATTGAGGCGACTGCCCTTGCCGCCGGACAGGATCTGGCCGGCCAGGTCGAGGGCGTCCAGGCGCGGGTCGCCGAAGACCGGGGCGCGGAAGCCGACGTGGATACGCGGCAGGGGGACGCGGTCGCGGACGGTCTCGCGACGCTCGCCACCGAGGGTCGGCGGCAGGGACAGGTCGCCCAACGGTGGGATCGACGGATTGGCGTGGATCCGCCCGAAGTAGCGCTCGGCCGCGTCGCGGACGGCAGCCGTCTCGACGTCGCCGACCACGCTCAGCACGGCGTTGTTCGGCGCGTAATAGGTCCGGAAGAACGCGGAGACGTCCTCGAGCGAGGCGGCGTCGAGGTCGTCCATCGAGCCGATGGTCGAGTGGTGGTACGGGTGCTCCGGCGGGAACAAATGCGCCTGGAGCTTCTCCTGCCACGACCCGTACGGGCGGTTGTCGTACGACCAGCGCTTCTCGTTCTTGACCACCTCGCGCTGGTTGTCCAGGTTCTCCTGGCTCAGCGCGTCGAGCAGGGTGGCCATCCGGTCGGCCTCGAGCCAGAGACCGAGCTCGAGCTGGTGCGCCGGCAACGTCTCGAAGTAATTGGTCCGGTCGAGCCAGGTGGAGCCGTTCATCGTGCCGCCGGCCGCCTGGATCAAGGCGACGTGCTCCGCCTTGGCGACGTGGCGCGAGCCCTGGAACATGACGTGCTCGAAGAGGTGCGCGAACCCGGTCTTGCCGGGCACCTCGTGCTTGGACCCGACCGCGTACCAGAGGTTTACGGCGACGACCGGCGCGAGGTGGTCCTCGGCGACGATGACGCGCAGGCCGTTCGCCTGGCGCTGGTCGCTGAAGACGACGTCCGGGACAGTTGTTGGCACGCAGGACCTCGGGGGTTGGAGCGGCGACGGCCGCGGTCGGCTGGTCGGTTTGGGATGGATCGTAGCGCCTGCGCCAAACCTCGGGGTCTGCCGACGCGATCGCGCCGGCTTCCGTACACTTCGGCGCGATGCCCAATCGGAATCGCCCCCCGCGCGGTCTTGCCTGCCTGGCGATCGGCGCCCTGCTGGTCCTCCTGCTCCCCGCGGCCGCCGCCGCGCACGCGGAGCTGGAGACCTCGACCCCGGCGAACGGCGCCACGGTCCCGTCGCCGTTCGACGGGCCGATCGTCCTCGACTTCACGGAGGCCCTGGCCGACGGCAGCGAGGCCGACCTGCTGGGCCCGGACGGCGCCGCGATCGCCACCGCGGCGGTGGACGGACCCGAGGCGCAAATGACCTTCGAGCTGGGCGCCCCCCTGGACCCGGGTATCCACGAGGTCCGCTGGACAGGTGTTGCGCTCGACGGGCACGTCGATCGCGGGACGTTCGAGTTCACGGTGCTCCCGGCCCCGCCGACGCCGGAGCCAACGCCCGAGCCGATACCGACACCGGAGGCATCGACCACCGCCGCGCCGGCGACGTCGCCGCCAGCCACGCCCGAACCATTCGTGGCGCCGACCGCGTCGCCCGCGGTCGACGATGGTGCTGCCGGAACCGCTGACGTGCTCCTGCCGATCGTCGTGGCCCTCCTCGTCGTAGGGGCCGGCGCCGTCCACCTGCTCACCCGGCGCAACCGCCCGACGCTGCCTCGATGATGACTCGCTGGCGCGCCCGCCTCGGTGCGGCGACCGGTGCCGCCATCGGATTCGGGCTGATGCTGCCGGCGAGCGCCGCCGCGCATAGCCTCAACGCCACCTACGAGAGCCGGCTGCCGCTCGCGGTCTACGTGATCGGGGCCGCCACGACGGTCGCCCTGTCCTTCATCTTCGTCATCACGCGCGACGTTCGCGCGGCACCCGCGGCGATCGGCACGGGCGGGTCACCGCCGCCGGCCATCGTCCGCCGGGGTCTGCAGGCGATCGGGCTCATCGGCTGGGCCTGGATCATCGCCCAGGGCCTCGCCGGCGGGTCGAGCAACGGCGAAGTCGCCACGCTGTTCCTCTGGGTGTACGGCTGGGTCGGCGTGGCGATCCTGTCGGCGGTCGTGGGTCCCATCTGGCACTTCCTCGACCCGTTCTCGACCCTCCACGACCTGGGCGCCTGGGTCCTGCGAACGCTCCGCGTCACGGGCTGGCCGGCCGCCGACTACCCCGAGGCGCTCGGTCGCTGGCCGGCGACGATCGGGTTTGGGGTCTTCGTTTGGCTCGAGCTCGTCCTCTTCGCCGGTCCGTCGACCCTGTTCGTCATCGTCGTCGGGTACACGGCCTTCACGCTCGCGATGATGGCCCAGTTCGGGCGCGATGAATGGCGCTCGCGCGGCGAGACGTTCACGGTCTGGTTCAGGCTGCTGGGCCGGCTCGCCCCATTCGTTCTCGTCGACGAGGACGGTCGGGTCAGGCGTCGATCGTTCGGCAGCGGCCTCATGGAGCCCGGCTGGACCTGGGCGGATGTCACATTGATCGCGCTCGGGGTCGGCTCGATCCTGTTCGACGGGCTTTCGCAGACGCAGATCTTCTTCGACCTGTTCGGCGCGCCGAGCGTCGGCGTCAATTCCGTTCTGCTGGTCGGCTTCCTCGGGATCATCGTCGCAGCCGCGGGGGCGGTCGGCCGGATCGTCGGCCTCGCGGCGACCGGGGCGGGGCTACTGCCGATCGCGATCGGCTACCTGATTGCCCACTATTTCACGTACCTGCTGATCGATGGCCAGCGGATCCTCATCGCGATCTCCGATCCATTCCAGCGTGGCTGGGACTTGTTCGGGACCGCGTTCCACGAACCGACCAGCGACTTCCTGGCCCCCGGGCTAGTCTGGACGGTGCAGCTTGCCGCTGTCGTCGGTGGTCACATGCTCGGGGCCTGGGGTGGCCACGTCGTGGCGGCCGCCGAGGCGCCAGCGGACCTCGACGCGGCCGGCCTTCGCCTCCGCCAGCTGCCCCTCGCGGTGGTCATGGTCGGGTTGACGACGTTGACCCTCTGGTCGCTCGGCCAGGCAATCCTCGTGAGTCCGACCTGAGGACAGCGATCGTCGGCACTCAGCCCCTGGTCGGTTCGAACATCGTCAGGATTGCGTCGAGCTCGGGGTCGTCGATCTCGAACGCCCGAATATCCGCCGAGCGGCAGGCTCGAGCCAGCTTGGCGTCGCTGGTGATCAGCGGGCAGGAGAGCTCCCGAGCGAGGGCCGCGTAGCTCGCGTCATACACGGTCATGTTCTGACGGAGCGCCCAGGCACCGGACAGGAGCATAGCCGAGCCAACCGTCGCGATGGCAAGCTCGGGTAGCTGCGCCACCAGCCGACCGGCGACGGTCTGTGGGAGGTGACCCGCGGCTGTGAGCTTTCGCAGGGTGTTCGCCACCTCGAGGAGCAGCAGATCGGGAGCGTACAGCTCCAACGGCTCCGGCCAGGCAAGGCCACTCATGAACCGGTCGGCCGCCGAGCTTGGGTCACCAGGCGCCAGGAACTCGACGACGACCGACGCGTCGACGACAAATGACGCCGGCACCTACCGGCCGCGGTCTTGCCGAATGAGCTGGGCGGCTGAGGGAGCGCCTACGGGTAGGCGACGACGGTCCTGCCGAATAGCCTCGAGGACGGCCGCCTGTCCCGGCCGGTCCAGCGACAGCGCGCGCCGAAGCAGCCTGATGGTCTCGGCAGTGAGGGACGTGTCCCGTTCGCGCGCTCGATCAGAGAGGGCCCGGTAGAGGTCTTCCGGCACGCCACGGACATGAAGGGTTGCCACGTAGCCATGCTAGCATTGTGGTTGCATGCGTGCAACCGTCATCGCGCTGATTGCGATCCACTGTGCTGGTAACGCAGAGCGGAGCGGATTCGGACAGAGCCGCGGAACTAGACGGCGACGACCGCCTCGCGCGGCACCCATTCATCGAGCGACCTGACGTCCGCGAGCCGGCCGGCGATCGCCGGATCCAGCGCCTCGGCGGCCGCGACGGCCGTCTCCATCGCGGTCAGGCACAGGATCCCCTCCGCCATGGCTGCCAGCCGGATCTCGGCGGCGTCTCGTACCGCCCCTGAGCGTGGCGTCGGGGTGTTGACCACCAGCCGGACCTCGCCGGACGCGATCAGCTCGAGGATCGGGATCTCGCCAAGCGAAGCGTCGGGCTCCTCGTCCAGCTTCGCGACTGGACGCGCCTCGTGGCCGGCGGCCTCCAGCGCCTCCCGCGTGCCGCTGGTTGCCGCGAGCCGGTAACCGGCGGTCGCCAGTGCCGCCGCGAGCCTCGGCAGCAGCTCCTTGTCACGAGGCGCGATCGAAACGAGCGCCAGGGCGCCCCCCTCACCCGGCCGTGGCGGAATCAGCGCCGCACCCAGCAGCGCCTTGGCCAGGGCGACGCGTGGGTCCAGATGGATGCCGATCACCTCGCCGGTCGACTGCATGCCCGGCCCAACGGACGGGTCGACGCCGCGAAGCTTGGCGGTCGAGAAGGCGGGCGCCTTGACGGCCACGAAGGCCGGTGGAGGGAGCAACCCGCCGCCCCAGCCGAGCTCGGCGAGCGTCGCGCCCAGTGAGATCCGGACCGCCAGCTCGACCATCGGCACGCCGGTCACCTTGGACATGAACGGGACCGTCCGTGAGGCGCGGGGGTTGACCTCGATCAGGTAGACGCCGTCGTCGCGGACGATGAACTGGGCGTTGACCAGGCCCCGCGCGCCGAGCGCGAGCACGATCCGCTCCATC
>Ga0326597_10014471_pt1 | contig 10341 bp, 5 predicted proteins | sample RVTome_12_FD_203789 | JGI IMG/M metagenome (GOLD analysis project Ga0326597, IMG submission 203789) | Soil microbial communities from uranium-contaminated site in the Upper Colorado River Basin, Wyoming, United States - RVT100D185 | ecosystem: Environmental > Terrestrial > Soil > Contaminated >...
GCTCGACGACCGAGATCGTCATCATCCCGTCGTGGCCAAACGCATTAATGCAGCCAAAAAGTTGCGGCTATATCCCTGTGCGAATGAAAAGAGGAACCTCGTCGCCGAGGTGATGGGGCGCGCTACCACACCTGAGCATCTGGCCTCGCGCCTCGCGATCGTGATCTTTCTCCAGCGCGTGAAAGATGTCGAGGACGTCGCCGAAGCGCTCCGAAAGGCTCTTAAGACCGGAGGACAGCCAGAGCATGTCGTAACCCTCACGGGGACCATGCGTGGCTTAGAACGCGATGGCCTCGTACGTGACCCGGTCTTTGTGCGCTTTCTTCCGGACCGCGATCGACCCTCCGACGTGACGCCTGCCGAGGGCACGGCCTACCTGGTCTGCACGTCTGCGGGTGAGGTGGGCGTCAATCTCTCAGCCGATCACATGGTCAGTGACCTGTCCACCTTCGACAGCATGGCCCAGCGTTTCGGTCGCGTGAACCGCTTTGGTGAGCGCGATGACACGTGCCTCGATGTTGTGCATCCGGCCACTGAGCAGTTCGACGAAAAGCACCCGCTAACGCCCGCCCGGAAAGCGACCCTGCAATTGCTGGAGGACCTCAACGGCAATGCAAGCCCAAAGGCCCTGGGCGACCTGCCTCCCGACCAACGTATCGCCGCCTTCGCTCCCGAACCAACGATCCTTCCTGCGACCGACATCCTGTTCGACGCTTGGGCGCTCACTACGATCCGCGGAAAGATGCCCGGTCGGCCGCCCGTTGCCCCATACCTGCATGGTGTGGCCGAGTGGGAACCCAAGCGCACGAGCATCGCCTGGCGCAACGACGTCGATGTGGTTAGCACCGCCTCCATCGATCGGGAGGGGAGTGGTTCTCCACAGGAATTGCTCGCGGACTACCCGCTCAAGCCGCACGAACTGCTCACTGACCGCTCGGATCGGGTCTACACATGGCTGGATGCCTTGATTGCCGAACCGAAGAAGAGCGTCAGGGGTGAGAAGGGACGAATGGCTATGGATCGATCTCGCCGTAACGCCAGGGCTAACATCTGGTTGATTGATGACAGCGGTGACCTCACCGCAACGACGCTCCACACCCTGATGGAAGACGACAAGAAACGGGTTCTTGACCGGCTCGCCGATGGCATCGTCCTCCTGCCACCGTCTGTTGGCGGTCTCTTGAACGGGATGCTCGACCCGGAATCCGACCAAGCTGATGACGTGGCTGACCAGTGGCTCGACGAAATGGGCCGACCACGCCGGATGCGCGTGCTCACCGATGACCGCGCACCCGTCGACAGTCCTGAAGGCATGGCTTTGATTCGCATCGTCGACACCAGGCCGTTCGCTGATGAAGTCGCTTCCTCCGACAAACAGACCGAAGTTGGCGCACCTGCAGAGTCGCCTGTCGACCAGGACACCGCGAAATTGGCAAAGAAGCACGGGCGCTTCTGGCACTGGTATGCCCGGCCGCGTGACGCAGAAGACGCTACCCGCGCCTCAACTGAACCCATCATGTGGGACCACCACACCAATGATGTGGTCAACAAGGCTGAGCAAATCGTGAATGACCTCAGTTTGCCCGATGAGTTAAAGCAGGCCGTCATCCTCGCCGCTGAATTGCATGACCTGGGTAAGCGGCGCGACGTGTGGCAGCGATCAATCGGGAACCCAAAGCCCAACGGACCGCCTTGGTATGCCAAGCCCGGCAAGCCCCGGAACGGACCGCGCTGGCGCCCGCGGCGGATCAGCGACTACCGCCACGAGTTCGGCTCGCTGCTGGATGTGCTCGACCCTGATCAGAGCCATGCCGAGCGCCTTGAGGCTTTCACGTCCGACATGCAGGACCTCGTGCTGCACCTGATCGCGGCGCACCATGGCTATGCTCGCCCGCACTTTCCGCTGTCGGCGACGGTCGATCCCAGCAGCCCCCAAGCGAGATCCGAGGCGGTAGCGCTCGAGGTCATGCGCCGCTTCGTCCGCCTGCAGCACCGTTATGGTCGCTGGGGTCTAGCATACCTGGAATCGCTGCTCCGTGCCGCCGATTGGGCCGCCAGCGCCGAGCCGTCCGAAGGCGAAGGTGACGCATGATCCGCTCGGAATCGAAGATCACGGTCAACGTCGACGTGACTAACCCCGGCCAGTTCTTCGCCTGTTGCGGGCTGCTCGAACTCGCTGACCGGTTGTGGCCGGGAGCGGAGGGGTGGTTTGACGAGGCCAAGTTCTGCATTGCATGCGGTGGTACGCTGCGACAGCTCTTGGAGACCGTAGAGACAACTCCGCTCAATAGTTCCGTTACTGACGAGAGTCTGAAGCGACTCGGCACGCTGCTGAGTGTCAAGAAGTCCTCACTTACGCGCGAAGATCTTCAAGAGAAAGAAATGCTTCGCACGAAATGGCAACAAGAACGGCTTCACTTGGAGAGACCTTTCAACTTATGGCTCGATTGGTGGCGAAATGAGACGGGCGAACGCACACCACTTAAGACATGGGCTGCGAAGCAATTCATTGTTGACATCGTTCGCCCTTTGCAGAGTGCCCTGGAAAGCGTTTTGGCTCAACCCGTACTTGATAACATTCTCGAATCCTCGAGCGAAGTCGACGGCCTTCCTCTCTATTTTGATTCGCACACACAGTGCCAAAGCACCGCCTTGGACACAGGCTTCAGTCTATATGACCTTCGCAGAATCATCCCACGCAGTGAGTCCACGAAGCCCGCATTAGAACTACTTGCCTTTGTTGGCATGCAGCGGTTTAGACTCTTCCCGCCGCAACGGGATTCGACCTTCCGCTTCAATGTCTGGTCTACTCCCTTGCCCGTATCGATCGCCGTCATTGCCGCCAGCGGCATGCACCGACAGCCGGCCGATTGTCTGTATCAGTTCCGACTGCTCGACCGCACCAAGTACATGAAGTCGTTCCTCCCTGCAACTCCGATTGGAGACACCGCATGAATAATTTACTGCACAAGTTCGACGTTTGGTTGACCGGCGACGACGGTCCTGCCGCACTCGTGATTCGGGAACATCTCATGCCTGTGGAGGGGCCTGACGGCGTGGTCTTTCCGCCCACCTTCGCCGCTGGCGACGGCTTCCCCGGGGGGTACAACATCGACACCTTCGGTGATGAGACCGACGGCAGCAACGTCTGCCTCATCGACAGCGTCGGGTCCCAGGCCAACCGGATCGAACCGAGGTTTGCTGAAGAGCGATACGCGCAACTGATCCCGCAGATCATCGTCAGGGCTGGCGAGAAACAGGTCAGCATTCTTGAGGCGGGCCACCGGGCTGGCGATGCGCTGCTGCGGTGTTCGGAACTGCAGGAGGAACTGCACGACGCGTTCAAGGCTGTGCTCATGGGTGACGCTGAGCCGTTGGCGAAGATCGCCCCGACGTCGCTGGTGTTCGGCGTGTGGGACTCGCGCGACACGCAAGCGAAGTTGCCAAGGCTGGTGTCGTCGGTGATCCGAGCGTTCAACGTGCAGCGCATGACACGCGGGGCGGTCTATGTTCCGCCGGTGGATTATGCCGAACTCGACGTCTTCAGCGAGACGGAAAAGCAAAAGGCGGAAGGAAGCTCGAAGAGCCCGCTCGCCCAGCGCGGATTCGTGCACAACCCCGCCTCCGGCTCCCACGGCGGCATAATCGCCGTCGGTGGCATCCGGCGCGACGCAACCCTCAGCATCGCGGCACTGCACCAGATCAAGTCAAGCGACGACGAACGGACGCTTGCGCTGCGACGCTACGTGCTCGGGTTGTCTTTGGTTGCGCTGACCGTCAGTACCTCAAGCTACCTGCGACAGGGCTGCAACCTCGTGATGGACCTAAACAAGGACAAGCCGCGCGATTTCCAGGAAGTCTATCGTGACGGCCGACGTGAGCCCGCGACGATCCGTCACGATGATGCGATCGCATTCGCCACCGAGGCAGCGAAGGCTTTCGGCGTTGGCAGGAGTCGCACGGTGGAGTTCGACAAGGGGAAGGCCAAAGCGGACGTGAAGAAGAAAGACTGAGCGGAGCACCCAATGTCGAACTATCTATGCATCACCGTGACGTTCCTCGACCCGCGGTTCCATGGACGTGCTGACGGAGGCGAACCCGAGTGGCCGCCCTCGCCACTTCGCCTCATGCAGGCTATCGTCGCTGCGAACGGCGATAGGGTTGGTATCGACGGGGAGCTCGATCGCGCGCTGGAATGGCTTGAATCCCAAGCTCCGCCCTTGATCGTGGCGCCATCTGTTGAAGTCGGTGAGCCCTATTGCCTTTCCGTGCCCAATAACGCGATGGACATCGTTGGGAGGGCGTGGTCTCGCGGGAACTACTTCGGACGGGGCGACACCAACCCGGCAACTCACCGGACGATGAAGACGATCCGGCCCATTCGACTCATTTGGGGTGACACGGTCCATTACCTGTGGGAGATGAAAGAATCGCTCCCGGACGATGACCCTCCGATCAAGCCGTTAATCCGAGCGGCGAAGCGGATGATCGCGCTGGGCTGGGGTGTTGACCTCGTCGCGGGGCACGCGGATTGTATCTCGGCCGCGCAGTTCCGGACCTTGCCGGGTGAACGCTGGCTCCCCGCCGTTTCGAGAAACGTGGCGGCGCTACGCACGCCTGTTCCGGGCACCCTCGACGACCTACGGCGGCGATACGGCGCCTTTCTCCATCGCATCGGTGAGGGTGGGTTCACCCCCGTCGCACCGCTGACCCGATTCACGGTGTCGGGATACCGCCGGCCGGCTGATCCCGTTTCGCGGCCTCACACCATCTTCGAACTGCGTCACGATGACGGTTCATTCTGCCGATACCCGCAGTGGAAGCTGATGCACATCGCCGGCATGGTGCGGCATCTGGCGAAGGAGGAGATGTTGCAGTCGCCGCCGGCGGACGCGGACGGAGGCTGGGTCGAGCGCTATGTCGTCGGGCACCGTGCCCCGCATGATCGGGACCACCGGCAACTTTCTTACCTGCCGCTGCCGTCGATTGGGCATGGGCATGCGGATCATGCCGTACGGCGGGTCATGATTGCGGCCCCAGTGGGGGACGACGCGTGGCTGGAACATCTGGCGCTTCGGCTGGCCGGCAAGCAGCTCGAGCCCGAAAGGGGCGATGAGTTCGGCCCACAGGGCCCGCCGACCCTGATACGCGTGTATCGTGACAGCGTGGCGCGGCATTACACCGATACGGCTAATCACTGGGCCAGTGTCACGCCGGTCATTTTGCCGGGGCATGACGATCGCAGGCCCGCGAAGACACGGAAGCTGATCGATGCCGCGCTGGGGCATGCAGGGATCGATCAACCATGTACCTACGAGTGGAGTCCGTTTTCGCACTTCCGCAACTCGTTGTCAGCTCACAAGTACGATCACAACAGGCGGCCCATCTTTCTCAAGCCGGACTACCTACAAAAGCTCACGGCAGTGCATCTGACGCTGCGATTCGATGGCCAAATCGAGGTGCCAGGCCCAAATGTCGTCGGTGCGGGCCGGCATGGCGGGTTCGGGATTCTTGCGGCGATATCGACAGATAAGTCGTGACGGTGACGCCCGATATCGGCAAGTGCATGGATCTCGCCCACGCCGGATCGATTTTGATCACAGGGCTGTCCGACATTGACGTGCAGACATGCGTCCCATATTCGGTTTCAGGAAGGTGGAGATGGTGATGCATCCGCAGTCTGACGCAGCTTCTCCCCTCCTCCCGGTCCGCATGCTCAACGAGTACGCGTACTGCCCGCGGCTCTTCCACCTCATGCACGTGGACGGCCGCTGGGAGGACAACCGGTACACGGAGGAAGGTCGCGAGGTGCACCGCAGGGTCGATAGGCTCGATCATGTCCTGCCCGACCCTGACGCGCGCACATCGGCTGCGAGCGATGCATCAGATGCGGGCGACGAACGACCCATGGTCTCACGCTCCGTCAGCCTGGGATCGGATATCCTCGGACTGACAGCCAAACTCGATCTGGTGTCTACGGACGGAGACGAGGCCGTGCCCGTGGAGACGAAGCGGGGGCGCGTTCCGAGCAACCCCGAGCGTAGCTGGGAGCCTGAACGCGTTCAGCTCATGGCGCAGGGACTCCTGCTACGTGAGCACGGATACCGCAGCGAGCACGGTGTTCTCTACTTCGCGGGCTCCCGGACTCGCGTCGATATCCCGTTCGACGAGAACCTGGAGAAGCGGACTCGTCAACTCCTAGAACAGGCCCATCGGGCACAGGGGGCCCGGGTGCTTCCGGCCCCGCTCGATGACAGCCCCAAGTGCCATGGGTGTTCGTTGAGCGGCATCTGCTTGCCGGACGAGACTTTGGCTCTGCAGGCCGTCCCTGCCGCTCCGGACCCGGATTCCGGTGCCCAACCTCCTGTCCGTCGGCTGTATCCGTCCCGCGACGAGGCACTCCCTTTGTATGTGCAGGAGCAGGGCGCAAGGATCGGGAAGAGCAAGAAGGTGCTCATCATCAAGCGCTCCGGTGAGGAGATCGGCCGCGCTCGTGTCAAGGATGTGAGCCAACTCGTCCTTCTGGGCAATGTCTCCATTTCCGCGCAGGCGATGCATCTATTATGCGAGAGTTCGATACCGATCGCGCATTTCTCGAGCGGGCACTGGTTCTACGGAATCACCCAGGGGATGGGTCTGCGCAACGCCTTCGCCCGGAAGGCGCAGTTCGAGGCCGCGGCTGATCCGGAGCGGTGCCTCGCGTTGGCCAGGTCGATTGTCGAAGCCAAGGGCTTCAATCAGCGCACCCTGATTGGTCGGAACGTGAAGCCTCGGCCCAAGGATGTGGGAGCCGCCATGCGTGCGCTCCTACGGAAGGTGCCGTATGCGTCATCCCTGGAGGAACTCCTAGGGCTCGAAGGGGGGATTGCAGCGCACTACTTTCGGACGCTTGGGCGAGCTCTCAAGCCACGAGACTTCGCCAGCGAGTGGGACTTTGAAGGACGCAATCGCCGCCCCCCTCGTGATCCGGTCAACGCCCTGCTTTCCTTCGGCTATGCGATTTTGGCCAAGGAGTGCACCGTAGCGCTCGCCACGGAGGGCCTCGATCCGTGGTGGGGGCTCTTCCATCAGCCGCGCCACGGCCGTCCCGCCCTGGCCCTCGACCTCATGGAGGAGTTTCGCCCGCTCGTGGTCGACAGCGCGGTCCTCACCGCGATTAATACGGCGATGGTCACCCGGCGCAACTTCACCCAGTCGCAGGCCGGATGCATGCTCGGTCCCCAGGGGCGAAAGGCCTTTCTCCGCGCGTACGAGGCTCGTATGGATCAGCTCGTCACGCACCCCGTGTTCGGGTATCGCTGTTCGTGGCGGTCCGTGGTCCGGGTTCAGGCGCGGCTTCTTTCTCGTTGGCTCAGGGGCGATGTCCCGTCCTACCAACCGATGAGGACGCGATGAGGCAGACACGCCGGCGCCGTTACCTCGTCGCCTACGATATCTCAGACGACAAGCGCCGGGATAAGGTCTTCGACGACATGCACGGTTATGGAGACTGGGCGCAGTACAGCGTCTTCTTGTGCGAACTCACGGATCAGGAGTTGGTACGCATGCGGGTCGACCTTCGCGATACGATTCATGAGGGGGAGGACCAAGTGATGATCCTCGATCTCGGTCGGGCGCGCCATCCGCTTGAGAATAGCTTGGAAATCGTGGGCCGACGATACGAGCCAGCCGTGCGCTCGCATATCGTATGACTTGCGAGCGGCGGAGTGGTCGCTTGATCCCGGTTGCCGCTCGAAGCTGTTTGACAACAAAGGTTTGCATGTACCGAAGCCAAGAAGGCGCACGCCAGCTTTGCACTTCCAGGGTGGGCGTTCGCATCTCGGCTTCCAACCCGTTGTCATACTTAGGGTTCGACAACGGCTCATTCCGCGCCCTTCGGGGCGCGGCCTCATTGAAGCACCCAGGGTCCGCACGTCTTCGAGGTACCAGGCGTACCGCATTCCGCGCCCTTCGGGGCGCGGCCTCATTGAAGCTTGTCGAAGGGATGGCACCCAGCACGCTTTACTACTCATTCCGCGCCCTTCGGGGCGCGGCCTCATTGAAGCCGTCGAGAAGGACGTGGATATGCCGGACGATCCGTGGACATTCCGCGCCCTTCGGGGCGCGGCCTCATTGAAGCTAACTGTGCGGACTGACACCTGAGATTGGTTCTCATCATTCCGCGCCCTTCGGGGCGCGGCCTCATTGAAGCCCCTCCGGAGCGCCCTTCGCGCCCATGTCGAAGCGCATTCCGCGCCCTTCGGGGCGCGGCCTCATTGAAGCTTTGTCTGTGCGGCTCCACCCGGTTCTACCGGGAATCATTCCGCGCCCTTCGGGGCGCGGCCTCATTGAAGCCTTCCCTCCGAGTCCGCCGACGCGCCCGCCCTCAATCTGCATTCCGCGCCCTTCGGGGCGCGGCCTCATTGAAGCTGAACCTGGAACGCCTGCCGGAGCTCGTTGATCGACATTCCGCGCCCTTCGGGGCGCGGCCTCATTGAAGCTAGACACAAGCAAACGGTTCGGTCCTCAACCCAAGCCATTCCGCGCCCTTCGGGGCGCGGCCTCATTGAAGCTAGCGACGAGGCGGTAGGCGGAGTGCGCGCGCTCCGCATTCCGCGCCCTTCGGGGCGCGGCCTCATTGAAGCTTGCCGTCGAGCGCGCTGCGGAGGTCGATGTTGAGCATTCCGCGCCCTTCGGGGCGCGGCCTCATTGAAGCGGAGCCCGGGGCGGATGAACGAAGACACGAATCTGGCCCATTCCGCGCCCTTCGGGGCGCGGCCTCATTGAAGCCTGACCCTCGGTGACTGGCCCCCGGTAGCCCGCGCCCATTCCGCGCCCTTCGGGGCGCGGCCTCATTGAAGCATCCTCTTCAGCCGCCATGACGGGGTCCTGGTCGATCATTCCGCGCCCTTCGGGGCGCGGCCTCATTGAAGCTGGTTCTTCGACGCTGCGACCTGGCCCTCACCGACCCATTCCGCGCCCTTCGGGGCGCGGCCTCATTGAAGCTGGCCCAGAGCGACGAGCGACGCCCATGGCTGGGTGACATTCCGCGCCCTTCGGGGCGCGGCCTCATTGAAGCAGGAGGCTGCTCTTCCCGCTGCCGTTGGACCCGGTCACCATTCCGCGCCCTTCGGGGCGCGGCCTCATTGAAGCGAAGGCGCTGACCGCGACGGACACGATTACGACAGAACATTCCGCGCCCTTCGGGGCGCGGCCTCATTGAAGCACGACCGCGGCCAGCCCGCCCAGCGATTCGACGAGCGCATTCCGCGCCCTTCGGGGCGCGGCCTCATTGAAGCAAGCACGTCCACCCGCGCACGTGCCTCGTCTATTGTCATTCCGCGCCCTTCGGGGCGCGGCCTCATTGAAGCGCGCTCGGGGCCGAGACGATCGAGACGGGCATCCGCAGCATTCCGCGCCCTTCGGGGCGCGGCCTCATTGAAGCAGCCCGACCTCGGCCCAGGTCACGCTTGACTTCTGGCATTCCGCGCCCTTCGGGGCGCGGCCTCATTGAAGCGGATAACAGAGGTCGTCTCGGCCGAGGACCATACCGGTCATTCCGCGCCCTTCGGGGCGCGGCCTCATTGAAGCAACCAGCTCGGGTGCTCCCTGCCTCGCAATTGGGGCCCATTCCGCGCCCTTCGGGGCGCGGCCTCATTGAAGCTCCCACATCGGGCCGCCGCACGCGGGGCACGGGGTCATTCCGCGCCCTTCGGGGCGCGGCCTCATTGAAGCAACTCGGCGCCGCGCGGACCCTCACCGCCGGGCACCATTCCGCGCCCTTCGGGGCGCGGCCTCATTGAAGCATGAGCCCGAACGCCGCGCGCGCGATCACGGCCGGCATTCCGCGCCCTTCGGGGCGCGGCCTCATTGAAGCTTGTTCAGGGGGCACGGTTGCCGCACGAGCCAACAGCATTCCGCGCCCTTCGGGGCGCGGCCTCATTGAAGCATATGCGACGGGAGGGGGTTGTACTGGGGCTGGTCCTCATTCCGCGCCCTTCGGGGCGCGGCCTCATTGAAGCGAGTCGGACAAGGTCGACTTCATCGTATTCGATGAACATTCCGCGCCCTTCGGGGCGCGGCCTCATTGAAGCGTGTTCACCGTCGACGTGGCCGCGTCGGCGCGGAACCATTCCGCGCCCTTCGGGGCGCGGCCTCATTGAAGCTGGACCTCGAGCCGCTGGCGGAGACCGTCGACCCTCATTCCGCGCCCTTCGGGGCGCGGCCTCATTGAAGCCACGACCTGTTCCCCGGAAGTGGCTCAGTGACCGCAGCATTCCGCGCCCTTCGGGGCGCGGCCTCATTGAAGCTGGAACTTGCCGAGCGCCGCGAAGAACTCAGCCCGCGCCATTCCGCGCCCTT
>Ga0326597_10014472_pt1 | contig 10340 bp, 8 predicted proteins | sample RVTome_12_FD_203789 | JGI IMG/M metagenome (GOLD analysis project Ga0326597, IMG submission 203789) | Soil microbial communities from uranium-contaminated site in the Upper Colorado River Basin, Wyoming, United States - RVT100D185 | ecosystem: Environmental > Terrestrial > Soil > Contaminated >...
TGACGCTGTACAGAAACCGCAGCGCGCTCACGACCTGGTTGAACGTCGAGCCGGACGCCCGCTTCTCCTCGACCAGGTGCAACTGGTACTGCCGGATCTCCTCGTGGCCCAGGTCAGCCGGTGAGCGTCCAAAGTGTTCGGCGAAGCGTCTCACGTGCGAGACGTAGGTCTTGACGGTACGAGGTGCGTAGTTGCGGATTCTGAGGTCCTCGGTCATCCGCTGGCGCAGAGTGGTCATGGTGTCTGCTTTCGTCGCTGCCCAGAAACATCCGGGAGCTGACTCGAAAAGGAGAATTGTCCCCCACTCCGATCCGTGCGCGCAAACTGCCCGCCGTCCTTTCTCTCGCCGGCAGCAGTCGGAAGACTACCGCGCAGCGGTTTCGTTCAACGACCAAGCTCAGCAGCCGGGGCCGCTCGATGCGTTACGAATCCCAGGAAGCCTACATGCGGCCCCGGTCTGCTGCAGCGCCTAGTTCGGCGGGCGTTTCGGGGCATCTAACCGATCTGCTCCTTAAAGTGAATCCCCGGCCGCGCCTCCTGGATCTTCCGAATTCCATCGTCAGTCACTCTCGACTTTCCGAGCAGCAGCACCTCGAGCTTCGGTAAGGCGGTCAAACTGGCCAGCCCAGCGTCGCCGACCTTTGTGTCGAAGATGCTGACTTTCTTCAGCGCCATCAGCAGTTTCAGATGAGCCATCCCTTTGTCCGAGACCCTGGTCCCGCCGATCAGCAGGGTCTCCAGTTCGCTCATCTGTTTCAAGTGGGCGAGACCGGCGTCGCTGAGCTCCGTGCGGAACAGGTTGAGGAAGCGGAGTTTCTTGAGGTTCTTCAGATGAGCCACCCCGTCGTCGCTGATCTTGGTCAAACGGAGATCGAGGGTGTGGAGGTCGGTGAGTGCCGCCAGCGACTCCAGGTCCGCGTCGGACACCGCCGTGTCATGGAGGTCCACCTTGATCACCGGCTTGCCCGGCCGCTTGTCGTCCACCTCGACCGTGCCGCCGAGTTTCTTGATCTTCGCGACCGCGTCGTTCTGGGACGGCGGAGCAGCCGGTGCGCCGGTCCACACACACGAGAACATTAGGCACGAGAACATTAGGACTGCCATCACTTGAGATTTCATCTCTCCTCCTTGTGACTGCTCGCCGAACGTGTATTGGACAGACCCGCATAAATACCACGAACGCGGCGTGGCGGTCCGCCCAATCTGATGGAAGAGATTCCCCGCGATCGGAGCAAGTGGCCACCCGTCCTGGAGTTGTCGTGCTCCGCGGACGGAAGGGCTCGCCGTTCGGCGGGTCTGCCTAAAACCGGGAGCGGATCGGGCTTGGTGGCGATTACATGAGTGGACAGGTGGCGGCAAGGCAGGGTCGAGGAAGGCCTGGGTGCGCATCGTCAGCCTCCGAGAAGACGGTCGGCCGGTGACTGGACGCCGGCGGGGCCGCGGTTCAGGACATGCGTGTCGCTCATCGTGGTGGCGACGTCCTTGTCGCCGAGCAGCTCCTGCATGGTGCGGATGTCGCTGCCGGCTTCGAGCAGGTGCGTCGCGAACCAATGGCGGATGCGAGCACGGCGCGGCGCACGGCGCGCTGGACGACCTCTCGTGCAGGTGGTGGCGGCGCTTGTGTCCCGTCTCCTCCTCCGCGTAGAGCCGTGTGGCGGGGAACACCCACTGCCAGCGCCACTCGCGGCCGGCAGACGGCCGCCTCTTCCCGAGCGTGCCCGGGAGGTCGACCCTCCCGGCGCCGTTCAAGAGGTCGTTCTCGTGCCGGGCCCGTACGCGCTTTAGATGCGCGGCGAGCTCGGACTTGATCAACACGGGCAGCATCGTCGCACGGTCCTTCCCGCCCTTGACGCGCAGGCGGCAGCATTCGAGCAACCGCAGGCCGCAGCCGTTGAGCAGCGTCGCCATCAGACGCGGCTCGCCGTCCATCTGGGCGAGCACGCCGCGCACCTCGTCCCGCGTGAGCACGACCGGAAGCCGGGCGGGCGTCTTGGCGTGCACGAGGTCCTGAAGCCAGGGGAGCTGGATGCCGGGAACGTCCCGATCGAGGTAGAGCAAGGCCGCGACCTTCTTTCGCATGGCGTTCAGGAAGGCCGTGACGTGCTCGGCGCCGAGTTCGACAGGATCGCGGCGGCCATGGAATTCGTGATAGCGGCGCATCCAGCCGAGGTACGCCTCCTCAGTGCGCGGGCTGAAGCGACGCAGGCGCATGGCTTCCCGCGCGCGCTCGCTGAGAAGCGGAGCCTTGGTCGCGCGCGGGATGGGAGCAGGGAACGGCCGACCAGACTCGATCGAACTCTCGCGCGCCATCGATCTGGCGAGGCCGGTCATGAGCGGCTTGCTTGCGAGCATCAGCGCCATCAGAGTCTGCCCCCTCCGAGTAGGTCTCTCCTACGAGACCTACGAGAACCGACCTGGGTACCCCAGATCGGCGGTCGCCAACCTACCCAACTCCGGACGAATGGACGAGAGCCGATTCCCGGTCTTGACTCCGGAAAAACGCGACTCTCGGTCAAGATGTCGACTTGGTCAGGTTGACCAACCCTTCCACCGCACCGCACCCCGCGCTCCATCGCCCCTGCTCCCCTCTCCGGATCCAGGTTCAACGATTGTCAGCGTCCCTCTCGATTGATCGGTCGGGGCTCGCCGAGCAGCTGCCTGAGGTCCGCGGCCATGGCTCGCAACTGCTCGAGCGTTGCGGTGGGTGGGGGAGGTTCCTGATCCAGTAATGGCGCCGCTCGCACCAGGAACTCGCGGGCCCGATCCGGTTCGCCGCGCGCGAGCAGCCGCTCGGCGAAGATGGTCAGGTCCTGCGCCAGAACGTGGACGTCCTGCTGCTGCCCGCCCAGCTCCAGCGCTTGTTCCGCGGCCTGGATCGAGAGCTGCAAGAAGGCGTCGGCCGCTGCCCGCTCGTCCCGCCCGTCCGCCCGGAGCGCTTCGCGCAACTCGCTGTCGGCCACCGAGCGGGGCCAGAGGGCGTTGTCGGGATCGGCCGTGAGCAGTTGGCGGACCAGGTCCAGCGCGTCGACCGGGCTCGCGCCGCGGGCACGCCACTCCAGGGCGCCGTCCAGCAGGTCGACGGCTTCGCGATCGAGGCCGTCTCGTTCCGGGGCGATACCTTGGTCGAGGCCGATCCCCTCCACCAGGCAGCTCGCCGCCTCGGCCTGCCGGTCGGAGAGCAGGTGGGCGAAGCCCCGGGAGAGAGCCAGCCGGGCAAGCCAGCGGACCACGCTGGCCTCGTACTCGGGAGCCAGCTCGAGGCTCTCGCGGAACGACTGCTCCGCCTGCTCGTACACGGCGATCGCCTGGTCGGGTTGTTCTTGCCGCCTGAGCCAGTCGCCGAGCGCCACCCGGGCGTAACCGAGATACCAGGCGCAGTTGGCCGAGTCGGGATGCAGCGAGGCGATCTCGTGGGCCTGCGAGACGGCCAGTTCGGGGCGACCCGACCGCCAGAACGCGGTGCTGATCGCGTTGGCGATCAGGCTCGAGTCCGGAAAGCGACGGCGGCCCTCATCCAGCCAGGCCAGTTCATGCAGCGGTAGACCCACGGCGCCCAGATACGACCCGGCGCTCTGCCAGTCGACTTCGTCCGCCCGGGGGCTCGCCGCCGCGAACAACAACGCCCGGCCGCCCCGCAAGAGGCCAAGCGCCTCGATCAGCGGATCGCTCCCGGACCGGCGCGCGAGCAGGCGCCCGGCGGCGTCGCCCAGCCAGCGCCAGGCCTCCTGGCGCACCGCCGGCTCGGCCAGCAGGCCGGCCGCCTCGCCGGGCCGGTCGAGCGGGAGTTCCGGAAGCCGCGGCAGGAGCGACAGGGCTTCCACCGCGAAGGTCTCCTGCTCCTCGATGCGCCCGCCGTAGTAGGCGCTTCTGGCCGAGGCGAGCAGCAACTCCGGCGAATCGTGAATGCGCTCCCGCGCCGACTCGAGGAACGTCTCCGCATCGGCCAGGTAGATGTCGGCTCCCGCCTCGCCCGCGTCGATGCTCCATTTCGCCAGCGCCAGGGAAACCAAGCCCACCGCGGCCTGGTGAGCGGGATCCTGCTCGTCTGCCCGCAGCCGCTCCAGCGCCTGGGCGAGAGCGGCCCGCAACTCGTCCGGGTCTTGGTCCTGGATCAGCGGTTCGAGGGTCGCCTGCTCGCGGACACCTTTGGCGAGTTCGAGCAGGGCCACCGCATGCACCGCCAAGCCCGCGTCCTGGACGGCGCGCCGGATCCGTTCTGCCAAGGGCGCTCCGAAAGCATCCGCCAGCAACTCGCCGGTGCGCTCATCTCCGGTCAGGGTGAAGTGGGCCAGCAGGCGCGTGCGCGTCGAGGCCCGCTCGGGATCGAGCGCGATCAGCAGCCGCAGCCGCTCCAGCGGATTCGGAAAGCGCACCGGCAGGGAGGGCACGCGGCCCAGGTCGGCGCGGACCTCGCGATCGGCCAGATCCTCGAGCTTCAGTTCCCGGGCGGTCTCGGCCAGTTGATCGAAAGCGGCCCGCGTACGGGCCTGGGTGAGCAGCTGCTTGAAGCTGTCGCCGGGCGGAGGAGGAACCGGCGGCCAGGCGATCTCAGCGGGCCAGGGTGCGAGCGCCTGCTCGAGGGCGCTGTCGATCTGGTCCAGGTCGAACAACAGGAACAGGTCGAGGGCGACCTCGCCGTCCGGCGTGACGAATGCGTGGCGCGGCGCGATTCGCTCGCCGCCCAGATACCGGTCGTACAGGACCGGTTCGAGAGCGATGTGCTCCCCGCAGGTCACGCGGCCCAGGCGCGGACAGACGATGCGATTCCCCTGGTCGTCGTCATCCCTTGGTGTGTGCCGAAACACGCTCGAGACCAGACAGACCGCCCGCCGGGTCAAGGCCACGAACTCCGGATCCCGGTACTTCTCGCGCACGATCCGCTCGGAGGCCGATTCACCGTCCATGTTGACGGCCAGAAGCAGCGGCCGGCCCGTGGCGCTGGCCACGGCTTGGGCCTGATCGAGCGTCTGCAACCAATGGATCTGGGGCGGCTCTGCGCCGGACGCGGCTGCCGCCGCCTTGGCGGCCAACAGCAGCAGCGGAAGCAGGAGCGACGGCAGGCTCTGTGTCGTTTTCAATCTCCAAGCTCCCGATCGATCTCCAGGCAGGCGGTCGCCAGCGCTTCCACGGCCTGTCCGTTCGACCCGAACTCGCAGGCGACCTCGGTGCAGTCGGCGAAGTACTTGCCCGTGACGCCTTCCAGGCCAGGGTCGGTGGCCAGGAAGAAAGGCGTGCGGGCGCCCTCGTCCGGACTCTGGTGCCCAAAAAAGCCCAGGTCGTTGCTCAGTTTCGAGTTCACGTCGCCCGGGTGACAGGCGTTGACCGTCACGCCGGAAGCGCTCAGTCGATGCGCGAACCAGACGGTCAGCAGGCGGTCGGCCTGCTTCGACTGTCGATAGGCGGTGTCGTTGTCGTACCGCCGTCTGGTGAACTGGAGGTCCAAAAGATCGAGGTCGCCGGCCCAGTAGCTGGCCACGTTGACGATCCGGGCCGGAGCCGACTGCATCAGCCGCGGCTCGAACTCGCGGATCATCCAGAAATACCCCATCACGTTGGTGGCGAACTGCCGCTCCAGTCCCTCGGCGGTCTCGAGCCGCTGCCGGGGCGCCTCGGCGGCGTTGTTGATCAACACATGCAGTGGCTGGTCCAGACGCTTCGCGAGCGCGCGGATCGATGCGCGCAGCGACAGGTCGGCCAACTCGAAGCGCACGTTCCGGTTGCCGGTCTGCCGGCTGATCTGGTCGCAGAGTCGGGCTCCCCGCGCTCTGTCCCGGACCACCAGGATCAAGGCCAGGTCCGGCTGCTGCGCGAGCTGCGTGGCGATGGCCGCGCCGATGGCGCCGGTGGCGCCGGTCAGCAGCGCAGTACGTTTCGGCTGGTGGTTGGCGGCCGACACGTGGATCAGCGGCGCAGAGCGTCCGCCACGATCGCCATGTCGGTGAACAGTCCCGGAGCCTCCGCGCAGGTCTGCCAGCAGCGCTGGACCTGCTCCAGCAGCTCGCTGGCGGCCGTGCCTGCCGCGAGGTCCTGGTTCGCGCCGAAGCCGGTGGCGGCGAGTCTCGCCGCCAGGCAGTTCTCGGTCAATGTCTTCTGCGCGAAGATCCGGCTGGTGGCGGCCCCGGCCGGATCCTGCGCTTTCGCGGCCGTCTGGCGGCAGAGCGCGACCGCGACCTCGGCCCGCGTGACCATGTCCGCCAGCGTGAACATGACGATCTGATGCCGGGTCAGCTTGGTGCCGTGGCAGAACGAGATCGTGTCGTTCAAGTTTCGGAGCGCGGCGGCGACGAGCTCGCAGCCGAGCTCCGGACGCTGACCGTGAAGTTCATCCAGTTCTCTGGCCTGGCTCTCGTAGAACTCTCCCTTGGAGCGCACCGTGGCCTTCCAGCGATACAGCCCGATGATGCTCTGCTGGATCTCGCTGGTGCCTTCGAAGATGGTGGTGATGCGCACGTCCCGGCGGAACTTCTCGACCATGTATTCGCGCGAGTAGCCGTAGCCGCCCAGCGCCTGGATGGCCGCGTCGGCGGCCCGGTTGGCGGCCTCGGTGCACCAGTACTTGGCGATCGATCCTTCCACCATCTGGTCCTCGGCGCCCTGATCGATGCGCCGGGCGATCAGCTCGGCGTAGGCGCGGCCGGCGGCCAGGTCGACCTGATGGGGGACCAGCAGCTTGAGCGCGTAACCTTCCTTTTCGATCAACGGCGTGCCGAACTGGATGCGTGTCCTCGCGTAGGCGAAGGCCCGTTCCAGCGCTCCTCGTCCGGCCCCGAGCGCCATCGACGCCACCAGCAGTCGCGTGAAGCCGAACACCCGGTTGGCTTGCTGGAGCGCCTGCCCCTCCACGTTGCCCAACAGGTTGTCCGCCGGAATCCTGCAATCCTCCAGGATCAGGCTGGTGGTGTCCGAGGCCCGGATGCCGTGCTTGTCCTCCTTCTTGCCGGCCGCGATGCCTTGCGTCGCGGCTTCGATCACGAAAAAGGACGGTCCGCCGGGCGCGTTCGCCAGGATCGTGTAGAGGTCGGCCACCCCGCCGTTGGTGATGAATTGCTTGGTGCCGTTCAAGCGATAACCAGTGACCTCGCCCGCGGCGCCGGTGATCCGCTCGGCGCTGGTGCGCAGCGCGGCCACGTTGCTTCCGGCCTCCGGCTCGGTCACGCCGTAGGCGACGATCAACCCCTCCTCGCCGATCCGGCTCAACCAGTGGGCGCGCTGCGACTCGGTGCCCGCCACCCGGATCGGGTCGAGGCCGAGGCAGATCGCCAGGAAGGCCGTGGCCACGCCCATGTCGTGAGCCGACATGGTCTCGGCCAGGAGGGCGATGTCCCACGCTCCGCCCCCCAGCCCGCCGGCGTCTTCCGGAAGGAAGAGCAGATGCAAGCCGACCTCGGGAGACAGGAACGTGCGGATCAACTCGCCCGGGAACTTCTCGTGGTGATCCAGCTCGAGGCTCTGTTCGGGCGGCAAATCCCGAGCCATGACGGTGCGCGCGGTCTCGAGGACCATCTCGCGCATCTCACTCGACAGACCGGCGGCTGCGCTCATATCCATTTCCTGAGGTCTCCTGCGGTGTCTCCCATCGACTCAGCCGGGACAGGAAACAGAAAGCGCCGCCAAAAGCAAGTCCGTTCTCACTGCTCGTAGAAGCGCCGGCCGCGGCGCATCATGGCCACGAAGGAACTCGGGTTGCGTTTTGCGGCGGCCGCCTGGAACGCGGCGAACGCCTGCTCGAACAGGGCGTAGACCTCGGGCGAGTAGCGGTTGAGGTTCTGGATTTCGTGGTAGAGCCGGGGGTTCTCATGGGCCACTTCGCTGGAGGTCCGCGCCTGTTTGAGGTAGGTCGTGGTGGCCAGCCTTCGAACCTCCCGGCCCGACATGCCGGAGCGCGAGAGCGCTTCGGTGAAGACGATGTTGACCGCGTGGGTCAGGCCCAGCACGATGCCCATGGCCCGGTCGTGTTCGGTCACCTTGACCGTGACGACCTCGAGGCTGGTGCCCTGGAACAGCTCCCTGGCCTTGCGATCGGCGGCCTCGTCGCCGCAGGGACAGATCAGCAGGATCCGGTCGGACAGCAGGAATACGTCCGGTCCGAACAGCGGATGGATGCTCGAGACCGAAAGCCCCTCGGAGATCGCCGCCTGGATCTGGTCCAGCGCCGGAGTCTTCAGACTGAACAGATCGATGATCGTGCCTCGAGGCTTCAGCCGGCGGATCCGGCGCAGCACGTTTGCGGCGGTGCGGAGCGGCACCGACAGCAGCACGATGTCCGCCTGCCGGCAGGCGCGCTCGAAACTGTTCGTGTTGCGAAAGCCCGGCAACCGTCCGGCCGGGTCGTGAATCGTCACGCGGTGCCCGCGCGAATGCATGTAGTGGGCCAGCCAGCGGCCCATCTTCCCCTTGCCGCCCAGGATCGAGATCCTCTGCAGGCTGCCGTCATGACGGCTTTCGCGCAACTGCTCCTGGACCTGCACGGCTCCCGAGATCAGCGCCCGGGTGATCTGCCGGCCGACGGTCGGGTCGAGGCCGTACTCCCGGCAGCGCTCTTCGGTCAAGGCGAGCACGTCCCGTTCGGCCTCGAAGTCGCGGACCGGAAGCCCGTGCTGCTGCTTGAATCGTCCGATCGCGGCCGCCACGTCGGTCCGCCGCCGCGCCAGGCGCAGGATCTCCTGATCGAGCCTGTGGATCTCGTCGCGGTACCGGTCGACCTTGGAGGGGCTCATCGGGAGCGGCCTTCGAGCTGTCGGCCGAGAATCCGGACCACCGCCCGATTGTCGGCGGCGGTGCCCAGGCTGATCCGCAGGCAGTTGCGCAAGCGGGTGCGCACACCCTGGCCGGCGCCGACCGGCCGCACCAGGCAGCCGCCGTCCAAAAGCGCCCGGTGCGCGCGAGCCGCGTCCGGAACGCGCACCAAGAGGAAGTTGGCCTGGGACGGAAACACCTGGACGCCCGGCAGGGCGTGCAGCCGGCCGGCCAGCCAGTCGCGTTGTTCCAGGACCCGTTCGACCTCCTCCCGGATGAACTGCGGATACTCGAAGATCACTTCACCGGCGATCTGGCCCAGCAGATCGATCGAGTGGGGCGGCTTGCCGCGCTCGACGTGGGAGAGCACCTCCGCGTCCCCCAGCAGGTAGCCGATCCGCAACGCCGCGACGCGGTAGGCCTTGGACAGCGTGCGCATCAGGACCAGGTTGCGATGGCGGTCGAGCAGCGGCCGCAGCTTGACCTCGGAGTACTCCTGGTAGGCCTCGTCGATCACCACCAGCGAGCGGGTCGCGCCGGCGATCCGATCCACCGCCTCCCGCTCGAGCACCGAGCCGGTCGGGTTGTTGGGCGAGGGCAGGAACACCAGCCGGGGCCGGTGCCTCGCGATGCCCGCGAGGATCCGTTCGGGGTCATACTGAAAGTTCTTTCCCAGCGGCACGCGCTTGACCGAGCCGCCGGCCAGGAGCGCGGCCAGCCGGGCGACCGGGTACGAGGGGGTCGGAATCAACATCGACCGGCCGCGCTCGAGCGTGGACAAGGCCAGCGCATACATCAGCTCGTTGGAGGCGTGGCCCACCAGCACTCGATCGACCGGGAGCCGCTCGGCCCGCGCGATCCGCTCGGTCAGGCGCACCGCCGGATAGTCGGGGTAGCGCCGCCAGGGCAGCGACCCCAGCCGCTTCAGGATCGTCGCGCGCAGCGCGTCGGGCAGCTCGAGCACCGACTCGTTCTGGTTCAGCTTCCGCTCGTGGGGAGGGCTCTCGACCCGGTAGGGAGCGATCCTCCCGATCTCCCGGCGAAACGGCGGCAGTCGGTCGTCAGCTCGGGTCATTCCCGCGCGGGCTCCGGCTGTTCGAACCGGCCGGCGCGCAGGAATTGAACGACCTGCCGCTGGACCTGCGTCTGGTTCATCAAGAAGGAGTGCACGCCGGCGACCACGAGATGATCGGCCTCGCCTTCCAGATGGGTCAACTCGACCGGAACCTTTCCATCCCAGGAGGCGGCGATGACGCCGATCTCCACTCCCTCCGGAACGGCCAGCCGATTGACGGCGCTGGCCGGATCGTCGCTGAGTTCAGCAAGTGCACCGATCCACCCGCCGAACCAGGGCGCCAAGCGGCCGGCCAGGGCCGAGCCCCGGTTCGGAGGCGCGAGCAGGACGACCCGCCCGAGCTTCTCGGGAACCCCCGACACGAGCGCCGCCCGGATCACGATGCCGCCCAGGCTGTGGCCGACGAGATGGATGCGGCGCACGCTCGCGTCCCGTCCGAGCCGCGCGAGTTCAGCCGAAAGCTCGTCCGCGTGCTCCTGGATCGTTCCGGAGAGGCTCGCATACGACCAGCTCCGGGTCTCGAATCCGG
>Ga0326597_10014473_pt1 | contig 10340 bp, 9 predicted proteins | sample RVTome_12_FD_203789 | JGI IMG/M metagenome (GOLD analysis project Ga0326597, IMG submission 203789) | Soil microbial communities from uranium-contaminated site in the Upper Colorado River Basin, Wyoming, United States - RVT100D185 | ecosystem: Environmental > Terrestrial > Soil > Contaminated >...
GATCGCAATGGTGGTGGCGATCGTTGCGCTCGTCGGTGTCATCCTGGTTGCGGTTCAGGCGCACACATTGCGGCGACGTTTCAACGCGCTGCCCGCCGACGAGAACGTGTTCTCGATCCTGCGCGGCATCGATAACGAGCTGGGGCGCCTCGATGCGATCACCGCCGAGCTGGAGCCGAGACTCGCCGCGGTAGAGGCGATGTTGCCACATGCGATCTCCAACACCGGTGTGGTCAATTACGACGCTTTTGGGGACATCGCCGGGAACCTGTCGCGTTCGATGGCGCTGCTCAGCCACAACGGCGACGGGGTGGTGCTGACAATTCTTGTGGGTCGGCTCGATGTGCGTGTGTTCACCAAGGAGGTTCGGTCCTTCAAGGGTGCCGAGCAGCTTTCGCCCGAGGAGGAGGAAGCGGTGGCGCGGGCGCGGGGTTAACCTGCCGGGGTCATGATTGATCCACGCATTCTCCGCAACGACCCGGCAGCACTCGAGACGTCACTGCGTCGTAGGGGTATCGACCTCGACGTCAGTTTTCTGGTCGATCTCGATGAGAGACGCCGCCTCGAACGTGTCAAGGCCGAGCAAATTCGGTCTGAGCAAAAGGATGCCGGCAAGTCTGTGGCGAGACTCGAGGGGGAGGAGAAACAGGCTGCGATTGCCAGGGCGAGTGAGCTCTCGGCTGGGTATAAGGAGGCGCTGACCGTGGCAGACGCCTCCGATGCCGAGTTCAACGAGATCTGGGAAACACTTCCGAACCTCGTTGATTCCACCGCCGCAGAGGGAACCAACGAGGAGGACGCCGAGCTGCTGCGCAGCTGGGGAGAACCGGCCGATGGAGTGTTCCTCGACCACGTGGCGCTCGGGGAGAAGCACGGGTTTCTGGACATCGAGCGTGCGGCGAAGGTTTCGGGCAGCCGGTTTGGCTATTTGCTCGGACCGCTGGTCCGGCTCGAATTCGGTCTTGTCGGCTACGCACTCGACACACTCGAGCCGCATGGGTTCACTCCTGTGGTTCCGCCCGTGCTGGTTCGCGACATGGCCCTATACGGCACCGGCTTTTTCCCGTCTGATCGAGACCAGGTGTATTCGCTTCCGGCGGACAACCTGTATCTGATCGGCACGTCGGAGGTCGCGTTGGCCGCGATGCATGCTGATGAGATCTTCGACGTCGACGATCTGCCGCTCAGATATGCGGGCTTTTCGACTTGCTTCCGGCGGGAGTCGGGAACCTACGGACAGGACACCCGGGGCATCTTCCGGGTGCACCAGTTCGACAAGGTCGAGATGTTCTCATTCGTTCATCCGGACACCGCGGATGATGAGCACGACTTCCTGCTCGCCCGTGAGGAGGAGCTGGTGCAGCGTCTTGGTATCCCGTACCGGGTGATGAACATCGCCGCCGGCGATCTCGGTGCCTCGGCTTCCAAGAAGTACGACATCGAGGCATGGTTCCCCGGGCAGGGCCGCTATCGCGAGATCACATCGACGTCGAACACGACCGACTACCAATCCCGGCGTCTCAAGATCCGGTACCGCGGTAAGGAGGGCAACGAGCTGGTCTACACACTCAACGGCACCGCGATCGCCATGGCCCGATGGCTGATCGCGATTGTCGAGAACTATCAGCAGCCGGACGGCACGATTGTGGTGCCCGATGTGCTTCGGGACTACGTCGGTTTTGAGACGATCGGCTCGAGTTGAGCAACGGGTCGGTCTTTTCCGACATCGCCGATCGGTACGACCGGATCAATCGCATCCTGTCCCTTGGCAGAGACCAAACCTGGCGCCGGCGTGTAATCGCCCTGTTGCCCGAAGGACGGTTGCTCGATCTCGGTGGCGGGACCGGTGCAGCCAACCCGGCTTTTGGCGATCGGCAGGTCATCTCGCTCGATCCCTCGCCGCAGATGTTGTCGCTGAATACGAGCCCGTGCCGCATTGTTGGGGTTGGGGAGCGGTTGCCGTTTGTGGACAACGGTTTTGATGCGGTGTTCTCCGCCTTTGTGTTTCGCAACCTCGATTCGGTGGAACAGACCTTGACCGAGTCGGAACGTGTGTTGCGACCGGGCGGCCGGCTTGGCGTTGTTGGTCTCGGCCGACCCCGCAACAGGTACGCGGCGACCCTTCACCGAGTTGGGTCGTCAGCCGTGCTCCCCGTCGTGGGCACGTTTGCCGGCAGCCGGGACGAGTACGTCTACCTGAACCGTTCTCTGGACAAGCTCCCGCCACCAGAAGATATCTACGCCGAAACCCCGATGCGCCCTGTTGCGCTGTGGCGTATGGGCCCCCTCGGTTTTGTCTACGGAGTGGTGCTGGAGAAGGTCTGACCCCCTGGAGTCGTTACGGTGTCGACAGTTACGGAGCGAAGCACTCCTCTATGGACCGGGTCCCCTCGTTGCCGCTTAGATCTACCGCACTGATCTCGTAACAGGTTTTCCCAACGGTGAGGTCGACCGGAAAGTCGACGAAGAACACCCGGTTGGATCCGTCAATTTCGTCGTCGGCGACGGTTTGGCGGAATGTGTATGGGCCACCCGGCAACTCGCTGTAATAGGCGTTGTAGTGGCTGAGGTCGGGGTCGGTGTTTCGTGTCCATGAGATGTAAGCCTCGCCGCTGCCCCCACCGAGACCGACGGCGACGCCGGTTACCTGGTCCGGTGCGCCTGGTGTGGAGTCGAAGCACGCCTCAGCCGACCTCTGGCCTTCCTGGCCCGCCAGGTCGACCGCGCTCACCTGGTAGCAGTCGTTCCCGCTGACGAGGGATCGTGGGTAATCAATGATGTACCACCGACCGCTGTCCCTGGTGTCAGGACCGATGTAAGGGTCAGTGATGAGGGTCTTCGTGCCGCCGGGCAGCTCGCTGTACCAGATGTTGTAGTGATCGATGTCGAGGTCGGGTACAGGGTCCCAGGAGACATCGATCTCTCCCGACCCCCCACTGAGCGTGGCGATCACGTCGGTCACCTGAGACGGTGTGGTGTCGAGCCCGCGGCGTAAGAATGCGGCCATCTGCTCGCGGGTCACAGAGTTGTTTGGGCAGTAGGTGTCGTGGGTTGGTGGGTTGCAGCCCATCGTGATGCCGGCGGTGTAGAGCTTGTCGATGTCGGTTTCGAAGATGCTGGTGTCGTCGTCGGTGAAGTGGTCTCCGCCGCCGTCGTTGGTGAGTCCCAGGGCGCGGACGAGGAGTGCTGCCATCTGTCCGCGGGTCACGAGGTCGGATGGACAGAACTCATCATTCACGGGCGGGTTGCACCCTTGGGTGATCCCCATCACTGCCAGCCACTCGATGTCATCCGAGAATATGTTGCTATCCGGCACGTCGGTAAACGAAGAGGCCGCCACGACGGGTGAGGATACGGACACCGCCATCAGAACCCCGATCAGCAAGGTGAAGAACCGCCGTAGCATCAGAACCCCCATGGCATCGAGAATGGCTACCAGCCAAACCTACCAACGGTATCCCGAGTATCGCGGAGAAACTGCCGTAGCTGGTCACCCGTCTGCAGCCAGAGACCGAGTTTCGCCGAAGCGAAGGGCCTCCGCGAGCGATCGCCCGAGTTTTGCGAAGCAAAACCTCGAAAGCTAACCGAACCTCTGGTTCGGTTAGCCGTGCACCCGCCGTCGGCTGCAATGTCTGCGGCGCTGCCGGTTGGTCGACTCCTGCCAGGCTGCCCTACGGCACCCGGGTGCTAACCGCTTAGGGCTGCTTCCTTCCGGACCTGACCCGGTTCGCGGCGCCCCGCCGCGTAGGACCCGGCTCTCAACGTCGACTCGTCCCGGTGCTAGACCCGCAAACATCCCAACCTCGGGCGGGAATTCAGCCCCGCATGAGAGGGTTTCGGGTGCAGGGCACCCCTAGCGCCCCGCCTAGCACGGCAAGCGGCAATGGTAACCACTTCGGAGACTCAGCAAACTGTCGAGGTGCTAACTTCACAAGTCCCAGGAGGGATCGCATAGTCTGGCCTAGTGCGCACGCCTGGAAAGCGTGTAAGCGGGTTCCCGCTTCGTGGGTTCAAATCCCACTCCCTCCGCGAGTCAGTCCCCCCCGCTTGCGGGGGGAAAGTACCGCCGGCCGCCAGGCCGGGGGTAGGGGGGCCGGCCCGGCAGGGCCGGTATTGCAGTGGTTCCCAAGGGGTGGCGCGATGCCAGACGACTACACGGCAGTGATGGATCAGGCGCTCCAACAGGCCCGCTTGGCTCTAGAACATGATGACGTGCCAATCGGAGCGGTGCTGCTCGACGCCGCGGGAGAGGTCGTCGCCGCAGACCGCAACCGGCGCGAGGAGTTGTCCGACGCCACGGCCCACGCAGAGATGCTCGTTCTCTCGCAAGCGTCACGGGACCGGGGCGACTGGCGACTGGATGGCCACACCCTGGTGGTGACGCTGGAGCCGTGCCCGATGTGCGCCATGGCCGCCGTGTGGGCGCGTATCGAGCGCATCGTCTACGCCGCCGCAGACCTCAAAGGTGGAGGGGTGTGGAGCCTCTACAACATCCCACAGGACGAACGGCTGAATCACCGTTGTGAAGTCACCGCCGGCGTGTGCGAGATCGAGTCCCGGCAACTGCTCGAGGAGTTCTTCGCTACCCGCCGATGAGTGTCCGATCGGGCTCGCTACAATCCCGCCGGTTGGCGACTTGTTCGCTACGAGGAGAGATGGCCGAGCGGACGAAGGCGACGGTCTCGAAAACCGTTGAATCCTGTTTGGGGTTCCGTGGGTTCAAATCCCACTCTCTCCGCATTTGGGGGATCGGTGGCGGAGCCGCCGGTGGTGATGTGGTTTCCCACTCAGCGCAGTGTGCGCCGCACTGGAGGGATGGCCGAGCGGACGAAGGCGACGGTCTTGAAAACCGTTGAGGTAATACCTCCGTGGGTTCGAATCCCACTCCCTCCGCCAGCGAAAAGCCCTGCTACACAGGGCTTTTCGCTGCATGTGCGTCGATCGGCAGCACCGCCGCAGTGCCCCCCGGGGCGCTGGGGGCGCGATAGGGCGCGGGAGAATTGTTCGAGCGTGGTTGGGGGTGTGTCTGTGGGGGTGTGGTGGCGGTGATGTAGCGGCGGTCGAGCGCGTCGGAGAGGGTGTCTAGGTCGTCTTCGTAGAGGTGTCCGTATAGGTCGAGTGTCATTGCTGCTGAGGCGTGCCCGAGTTGGCGTTGTACTGCTTTGATGTTGGCTCCGCTGGAGATCATCAGCGAGGCGGCGGTGCCGCGTAGGTCGTGGATGCGGAGTTGCGACGTCAGCGTTGCTGAATCTGCGGATCCTGTCATGACAGAGCGAGCGATCGACCAGACTTGGACCCCAGCATTGGGGTGGCAACCGCAGGACGTGGAGTCCACCGAATCGTGGGGGCCGCACAGCCGAGGTGTGGCATTCTGCGGTCTCGGTTGCGCGTCATCCGATCGTGGGCTGACAGCGCCCGACCCAACCGTGGTCGCCACCGTCGGCCACCGCCGCCACGCCGGTATGCGCGGCAGTGTTCGAGGTTGGTCAGGGTGTGTTGAGACTGGTAACGATGATCGTGGGCTGGTAGTTGGTCTCCTCTATCGCAGTATTGGGGGGGATTCCCAGGGTGGGGTCGCCCTCGAGGTCGGTCAGGGTGAAGCCGAGCAAGTTCCCGTCACCGGCAATGGTGAACACGAGGCTGGTTGGCTGGGGCTGGTCGTAGTCGATGCTAAAGATGCCACCACCGTCGCGGAGACGTTGGGTAAGGGCAACACCGTCGAGGGTTGAGATGAGTCTGAGGGCCGCGGCTTTGAGTTGTGGGGAAGCACTCGTTTCTGCGGTGAGGGCGAGGGCGAGGTTTGCGATTGCAGCGTCGCGCGGCTGTTGTGAGTCTTCTGGGAGGCTGTCGATGATGGCTGTCTTGAGGTCGCCAGCGTTGGTCGGCCAGTCGCGCTCGTCGAGTATTGATGTGAGGCCGGTGCCAGCGAGGGTGATGGTTTCGTCGACGCGATCTACCCGATCCAGGCCTGCGTCGTGGTAGTCAGTCTCGTCTTCGACCGAGAAGAACACGGGTGCGTGCGTGGTGGTGCTGACTTGGACGATGCCGGTTCTAGCGATCCAGGCTTCCCTGGTCTGCGGTAGTAGGTAGACGAGGGGTTCTGCACGGCCGACGATGTCGTCTGGCGGAACGACACCAAGGACCGTGCTCTCTGATCGCGTGTATGCGTACGACTGGCTTGGAATGCTTATCGGGTCAATGAGGTCGGCCGCCACTGCGATCTGGCTCAGGGCTGCCGCGGCCGCAGACGGTCGGGTGACTTGCAGGACTAGGACCACGGCGAGGACCACTGCAAGGGATCCGGCAAGGGCAGGCGCCGTCCAGCGCCACCGTGCGCGCTTTGGTCTGCGTGTCGGGTAAGCGTCGCGGATGGCACGGCTTAGAGCGCTCTCAACGTGGCTGCGGCTAGCGTCGGTTGGCATCGGATCGCCGGCAGCCTTGCGCAGGAGCTTGTCGATAGCGTGACTGTTGTTCGGGTCGGTCATGGTTGGTTCCGTTGTTCTTGCCCAATTGTTTGTGGAATGTGGGCTTCAAGTTCTCGCGTCTTGCGCCGTGCGCGAGCGAGTCGGGACCGGACCGTGCCGATTGGGATGCTCAACGCGTCGGCGATTTCTTGATAGGACAGTTCCTCAATGGCGTATAGAAACAGGACGTCGCGATCTCCCGAACGCAATCTGGCCAGTGACCTGTTGAGTAACTGCACCTGTTGGTGGGCGGCCAGCTGGTCCACTGAGCGAGCGTAGGCGTCTTCACTTTCGGCACGTAGGCCGAGCATGGCGAGGTAGAGCCGGTCGGAGCGGCGTTGCCGGCGGATCTCGTCACCGATGATGTTCGACGCAATTCCGTACAACCAGGGGCGACACAGCTCTCGGCTCGTGTCATAGCGGCCCCGTATCTCAAAGGCGCGGATGAATACTTCGGCGGTCAGATCGTCGGCTCGATCGAGTCCCCGACGCCGCGCCACATAGCGGAAGATCGTGTCGAAGTGCCGCTCGAACACGGCCCCAAACATGTCGGGGTCGTCGAGAGAGGCTCGGATGATCTCCGCGTCGCTCAGGTCCACGTTTTCACGCGCCTGACCGTACCCGTCTGACGGCCTGTATGGGCAACGAGTGGAGTCAGTTGTAGGAGACCGAGTCGGCCTTGTTGTTGAGGTAACTCGTGAGATTGTCCCTGGTGCCTACGCCCTTGGTATCCTCGAAGGAGCCTCCCATGTTGGCGTTGGTGTAGTGACGGAGCCGCGCACAGCCGTTATAGGTCGACGAGATTCGATCGTGCCACGCTGTGCCGGTGTTCCACCAGCCCCCAGAACATGACGTCCCGGAAATGGATATAGAGCTCCCTCCTCCGTCGAAATAGTCGAAGTGAATGCCGAGCGTGAACGATGACGCCGCTTCTGCGACGTCGATGTCGGCGAACATGACAGCTCCTCTGGTTGATGCCGGCAACATCAGTGTTCCGTCGCTTGCATCCGCCATGGCGCCGGCGAACGTGCCATAGCACCGGGGTTCGCTCACTATCAGCTCCCCGTCGGCTCGCTCTCCAATCACATCGACGACACAATGCGTCTCCTCGCGCACATCGGCGGCCGGCTGGATGGCGGGCGACAACACGGCGACCATGACGATCGCGGTCACAAATGTCCTATTCATTGTTCCTCCATCGGTGGTAACTACACCTGTGGACTGTTGTTTGCTCGAGGACGGCTCAGAGTGCTCGTAGGAACTAGGACCGATCGACGAACAAACCAGGGTTGTATGGGGCGGGCCGCCGGTGCTGTGTCGATCCTCCATCGGTGACACCGGCGCCCGCCCTACGAACCAAGGAACGTCATGATTGTTAGCGCGGAGGACACCGCACAGTCTCGAGTCAACGAACGGGTAGTGAACGCAATGAGGCCCGCTTCGGCTCTGTCAACGTCGGCAAGACCCTTTCGGGTGAGAGGATCGCCTTCGGCCGCCGACAGCTCGATGCCTGCCACTGTCCGCCGAAGAAACCGTGAACTCATCAGGCAAGCAGGACAAACACAACGACATATGCGAAAAGCCAGTGCATCGATTTGTCTCCAAGTGCCCAGAGGGTACTTGCGAAGGAAGGAACGACCATGCGGCATCAGTTATCACGAGCAGCAGCACTTGTCGGTTCTCTCGTATTGCTCGCCAGCGTGTCAGCATCGGCATCAGCCTCCGGCGTCAGGCTCAGCGATACGCCTCCTGAGATTCTGTTCTCGCTCACTATCGGTGAGGACATCAACTATGCCGGCGGAGGTGAAGAACTCCTCTTGTGGGGACCGGCAGCGATCGCGGTCGGCGGTGACAACACCGTCTGGATCGCCGACGCCCTCGGGCATCGAGCTCTCGGGTTCTCGATGTCGGGAAAGCCGATCCACACCATCGATCTCAGCGACAGGGTCGTCGGCATAGGTGATATGGAGACGGCCGGTGATCAGCTCGTGGTCCTCGACATAGCAGCACGGGATCCGCAGGTTGTTGTCATCGACACCGATACCGGCGCCACCGTTGGCGAACTAGCGATCCCACAAGAGGCCGACCTTTCACATGGCCTGAGCGGAATCGCCGTTCAGGCCGACGGGTCGGTTGTTGCCGAACTAGAAGGCGGCTTGACCCTGGTGACGCTCGGAGTTCCGGGAGGGGCGAGAACCGTCGACTCGTACAAGACTCCATCCGCCGATATTCGGATCGATGGAACTGGAACAGGCATCCCCGGCCTCGGCGAAGAATCGGCGGTTTCAATCAACCATCAGACAGTGTCACTTCCGGTGAACAACTTCCCGGGAACAGTCCAACTGGTCGGAGCAACGGAGTCGCTGGTTGCGTTGTCGGTCGACGAGATCACCTACACGGGCGAGGGAAGCATCCTGGTTGATCAGACGATCCGGGTCTTCGACCGGGAGGGACAACAAGTCGGCGTTGCACGGCTGCCGCTGGCTGACTTCGTTGTCGCTGTTGCCGAGCCAGTTGCGATGTCACCCAGCGGCGACATCATCGCGCTACTGCCGCGAGCTGATCGTCTGGACGTTGTGGCGTTACCGCTCGGTGTCTCCTTGGACCCAGTGCTGCCAGCGGCCGCGTTGGCAAGCGCTGAGGCGCACCACGACATCGCTGCGGCAGGGATCGAAAGCTGCACAAGCCGCTCCACCATGCGAGCAACCGATGCCGGGTACCGCACCAACAGTCACTACTACAGCAACACCAATATCACAGGCACCTGCAGCGGGCGCACCAAGCCCAACTATCTCACTACGGCCGGCACGTATTCGAGCGTTTCGTACCAGTGGGGCGGTTGGGACACCGTCATCAACTTCAACAGCGGCATGAGCCCCGGGACCAAACAGGCTGGTGACATCAGCAGCGCCGGCAATTCGCTCAGTTGCGCACGAGGCGTCGACTGTAGCGGATTTGTCACGCGCGTCTGGCAACGCACCAACAAGAAGTACGGCACGGATACCCTGGCCGAGATCTCCACACCGCTCCCTAACTACAGCAATCTGCTGGAGTATGACATCTTCTTGAAATCCGGTCACGTGATGCTGTTTCGCTACTACTCCGGTAGTGGCTACTACGTATCCGAAGCGACGACCGGGATCTACGAGAGGGTTATCTACCGGTGGATTTCGAGCTCAACAGTAGGATCCGGCACCGGCTACGGCGCTGCCCGCTACGACAACGTCTGCAGCTGAGCCATGACGCCGCTAACCACGTCAATCCGGGTGAGGGACACAACGAAGAGGTTCCTGTTCCTCACCCTGGCGGCCGGGATCGGGTTGGCTGCGTGCTCGACAACGCCGCAGTCATCGCTATCGAGTCGAGCGCCACTCACGACCGTCATCAGCTCGTCCACGGTAGCTCCATCCACAACCCAGTCAGCAGTCGCGTCAACGACCGCTATCACACCGGAGCCAGAAGCGCCGACCACGACAACAACGGCCGCTACGGCCTGGAACCCCCCGGAGGTATGTAGATCAGAGCAGTGTGACGCCTACGAGTCGCTCGTTGTCCTGCCGGTTGTCTTCACAGGTCGCGACGGCGACATTGGCGGAGATGGCGTCACATACTTCCGCCAAGAAGAGCCGCTATGGGGCCCGGCAGGTCTGATCGTCGATCCAGAGGGAGCGTTCTGGATCGCAGACGGAGCGGGATTCGATGGCCCGCGCCTGATCCGCGTCGGGCATGACGGCAATGGGATCGACTTCGTGGACATCGAGGGCGCCGGGGCGCTGGGAATCGTGGACATCGCACCGATCGGCGAGGAGATCGCGGTACTCAACGTGGCCGGGGAAACCGGCACCTATGTCGAGATGGTCAATCACCAAGGGACAG
>Ga0326597_10014474_pt1 | contig 10340 bp, 6 predicted proteins | sample RVTome_12_FD_203789 | JGI IMG/M metagenome (GOLD analysis project Ga0326597, IMG submission 203789) | Soil microbial communities from uranium-contaminated site in the Upper Colorado River Basin, Wyoming, United States - RVT100D185 | ecosystem: Environmental > Terrestrial > Soil > Contaminated >...
ATCGACTCGCTCTCGGCAGCCAACGCAGATGCGTTGCGGGCAGGGGTAGACATCCTCGATCCGGACAGGCGGGTTGATAATTGTCTCACACCGCAAATACTGATCGGCAGATTTTCCTGTGTCTCGCAGCCCGGGTAGAATGGTGCTAATCCGTCGCGCGGTGGTGGCGCCGCATCGTCCTAAAGGCAACGTTCATGAGTTCATCGCTCTTGGCTTCCGTGGAAATGGCTCCGGGGGATCCCATTCTGGGAATCACCGAGACCTTTAACGCTGACCCCAATCCCAGTAAAGTCAACCTCGGCGTGGGCGTCTACGTTGATGACACCGGTAAGGTCCCGGTGCTCGAATGCGTGCGCCGCGCCGAAACAAAACTTGCGGAAGACGTCAGGTCGTGCAGTTATCTTCCCATCGACGGCCTCGCCGCCTATGACAACGCCGCACGCGAACTGCTTTTTGGAGCCTCAAACCCCGCGCTTCGCGACAACCGCGTCGTCACCGTACAGAGCATCGGCGGCACCGGAGCGCTCAAGGTAGGCGCCGATCTCCTGCGTCGCATCGATCCTAGCGCCGAAGTGTGGATCAGCGATCCGAGCTGGGAGAATCACCGCGCTCTGTTCGAGTATGCAGGTTTCACGGTCAACAGCTATCCGTACTACGACGCTACCTCGCGCGGTTGCAACTTTGCAGCGATGATCGACGCACTTGGCCGCCTCAATGCCGGCTCGATCGTCGTCTTGCACGCCTGCTGCCATAACCCGACCGGCGTCGACCTTTCGCCCGCACAGTGGGAGCGCGTGGTAGAACTTGTCAGCGGTCGCGGGTTGATCCCGTTTCTAGACATCGCCTACCAGGGCTTCGGCGACGGTTTGGACGCCGATGCATACGCGGTGCGCCGGTTCACGCAGGCATGCCCGGCGCTATTTGCGGCAAGTTCGTTCTCCAAGTCCTTGTCGCTTTACGGCGAACGGGTTGGAGCACTGCACGTCGTCACTGAGAGTAGCGAAGAGGCAAAACGCGTGCTGAGCCAGCTCAAGCGTGTTATTCGAACCAATTACTCCAGCCCGCCGACACACGGCAGCCAGGTATCCACAATGGTACTGAATGACCCGCAGCTGCGCTCACTTTGGGAGCACGAACTCGGCAACATGCGCGATCGCATCAAGCTGATGCGCCGCCAGCTTGTGGAGAAGGTCCGCGAGCAACGTGCGGACTTCGACTTAAATCATTTTGTCGATCAACGCGGCATGTTCTCGTACTCCGGCCTTACCCCGAATCAGGTTCACCGCCTGCGCGAAGAATACTCGATCTACGCGATCGAAAGTGGCCGTATCTGTGTCGCCGCGTTGAGCACAAAGAATATCGACTACGTCGCTCGTGCTATTGCGCAAGTGTTAGCGCAGGATTCGTAAGTGACAAGCAGCGCCTGATCCACTGGGCGGTAAGTTTCTCCTGCACCGAGTTCTGCGCCAAGCGCTCGCGCAGCGCGTCGAAATTTACACGATCCAACGCCTGATCCTGATTGAAGCAGGAGAAGACGTACTCTACTTTCCCGGAAACGGGGTCGCGGTGCGGCTGTATGCACTGGGCGCATATCTCCTTCATCATGCACTGCATCGGCGAATTGATCGAGCCGATTCCCCGGTGATCGCGCTTTAAGTACGGGGCCAGAATCTCGTGACGAGCACGCGCAACCGCTGCCATCATGCGATCCGAGCCAATCGCAACGATACGATCGATCGCGGCCAATGCAATCTGCTGGTCGCCTAACGATCCGCGGGCATAAGCATGCATCGCGTCGACGATGTTACCAACGAAACTGCGGTCTTGCGGTCGACTCGGCGTGAATCCGGGCGCATGGTCACAGCACCATATCACGATGTCCGCGGCCGCTTCAATGTCGGCAACCTTGTAACGATCGACGCTCGCGCGATACCCGGCAAAATAGAGAACGCGGCTACCTGCACGTCGCAGTGCTTGACCAATCGAAAACAGCACCGCGTTGCCTAATCCGCCGCCGGCTAACAGTACCGTTTCTCCTGCTGGTGTCTCGGTCGGCGTACCCGTCGGCCCCATGAGCACGACCGGCTCCCCTGGGCGCAGCAACGCGCACAGGTCCGAAGACCCGCCCATCTCGAGCACGATGGTTGAAACCAGTCCTTGCACCGGATCGACCCACGCGCCAGTCAGTGCAATGCCTTCCATGGCGAGCCGCGTACCTTCAACACAGCGCGCGTGGGCTTCGAAATTCTGCAGCCGATAAAACTGCCCTGGTCTGAATGCTCGGGCCGCGGCCGGTGCGCGCACCACGACCTCGACTATCGTTGGGGTCAGACGGCGCACCTCCTTGACGCTGGGGCGCAGATCGTTGTTGAGCTGCGCAAGAAACTCGGTAGCACTCAACGGGCTCGCGGGAGCGCGCTTATTAAGCACCCCATTGACGACCGCATAACCCTGGCGCGCCCCCCCCATGGCCTTGACGACATTCCCGAAGTATGAAGGATGCATGTCACCAAAGAAACTCATGAACCGGCCATCAGCCTGTTTGTTCATGAGCACATGCGCCTGGAGGGGCTTAGCCGCATTGCGCTCCGGGGTCACAGGCGCGCCGGACTCATCGCACGCCTGAAAATAACGCCCGTCGAGATGAAAATTGGTCGGATGCTCGCGCGCAAGGACGGTATTTGGCTGGGTTCCAGCAGCAACCAAGACCCCCTGGGCTACGAGCCGAGTTTCTCCAGTCTTCTCCCAGCGACCATCTTCGCTCCGGTGCTGCACTGCCATCCGCACGGCGCAGGCGTGTCCATAGCGATCCACTTCGATTTCCAGAGGTGTTAACCCTTCAGCGAACACGACACCCTCTTCGAGGGCCTTGCCGACCTCTTCGTGATTCAGCGTATACGCAGGGCTGTCGATCAGCCGGCGTCTATAGGCGATGGTCGCTCCGCCCCAAGCCCTAAGCAGCTCCAGGACCCGAGGAGATTCGCCCTGCCGCCCGGCCCGCTCGCGCTCAGCACGAATCGTCTGCGCATGCGTAATGAACTCATCGGCAATCGCGCATTCTTCCTCGCTCCAGCCAAGACGAACCTTTGTCTTTCCCTGCACTGCAACGAGTGCTTCATAGCGCGCTAGAAATTTTTCCACCTGCACCGGGTAGTACGCCAAGGCTTCCGTGGCTGTGTCGATTGCCGTCAACCCGCCGCCGATCACAACCACTGGGAGCCGCAGCTGCATATTCGCCACAGACTCGCGCTTCGCCGCACCCGTGAGCTGCAATGCCATCAAAAAATCCGACGCGGTTCTAACGCCGCGCGCCATGGCGTTAGGCAAATCGAGCAACGTTGGCTTGCCAGCGCCAGCGCACAATGCGATGTGATCGAATCCGAGCCCGAACGCATCCTCCACAGTTATCGTCCCGCCAAACCGTACACCACCATGCAAGGCGAAGCGTTTCCTGCGCTCCAATAGCAGGCGAATAATCTTCAAAAAATTCTTGTCCCAGCGCACCGTGATGCCGTATTCCGCAACACCACCGAAGCCCGCCATCACGCGATCGTCGAGCCTTTCGTACAGCTCGCGCACGTCGCGGATGGGACGAAACGAGATCCGCGTTCCTTGCGAATCGATTCCACTAATCTCCGCTGCAAGCGGCTCGATCTTTAGTCCATCGATGCCGACGACTGTGTGACCTTCATTCAAAAGGTAGTGCGCGAGCGTAAATCCCGCGGGTCCCATGCCCACGATCAGGGCGCGCCGCTCGGTCGAAGGCAATGCGTAGGGCGCTCGAATATTGAGCGGGTTCCAACGCGTGAGCAAGCTGTAGATCTCGAACCCCCATGTCAATTCGAGCACATCCTTGAGTGTGCGGGTCTCGGCTTGAGGAATATCAACCGGATCTTGTTTCTGATAGATGCACGCTTTCATGCAATCGTTGCAAATGCGATGGCCCGTAGCAGCGACCATCGGGTTGTCGACGACGATCACCGCCAAAGCTGCAATCGCCCGTCCCTCGACCTTTAGCTTGTGAAACTCTGAAATCTTCTCCTCGAGCGGACATCCCGCCAGAGTGACGCCGAAAACGCTCTTCTTGAACGCCACGAGACTGGTGCCGGGCGCCGATTTCTCGCGCAGGCCCATCGAGCACGAATCCTTGCCTTGCGCATGACACCAGATGCAGTAATTCGCTTGGTCCAATGCCCCCACCAGATCCGTGCCGCGGTCAGTCAATGCAAACCCGTCACGGCGCCGAACGTGCCCAAGGCTATAGGTCTTGTAGCCGTCTTGCTTTGCTGCGAGATCAGGAACAAGCCGATTCTGATCCAACTTCCGTGGCGCCTTAAACAACACCCCATCGCGATGCCGCTCTCGGCCCGCCTGCGTATGCACGGACCAGCCCGCGTAGCTCAGCGCAACAGCAAGGTCATCGGCATGCGTTGCCTCGTCTGCTTGCCAGCGCGTAATGTGCCGGGCAAAAGCGAGCTCGCTGAACGATTCACCGAAGCGAACGCTGAGATCTTGCTCCAGAGCCGGTCCGTCGGTGCTCGCTGCTTGCTCGGGTTTGACGCGCGTTGTCGCGCGGCGCTGGACAAACTGCCGCTTGCAAGAGTAGAGATCACTCAGGCGCAAATGTTCGTCAGTTAGCCCACGGACTTCGTCCTCGATTCCAAACAAGCGTCCGATAAATCCATCGACGTGTGGTGCGAGTTCGAGCAGTAGTTCCGACTCCGCCTTACGCGCCAGGCTTGCTGGTTCTGCCCGTGCAGCTTCAAGGCGCGCGTGCAACGCGGGTGCAGCCTGCGCCAGGTAACCAAGAAACTCTCGGTCTAGATTCGCCAGGCCGTGAGCCGAATACAGGTCCTCGAACGCAAGATCGAAGGCAAGCTTGAGCATGTGAACGCGCGGGGTCAGAAAAAGCGTTTGAGTTTATCAGTAACAGGTTAGCACTCGGAGCACTTCGAGCGCCGAACAGCGACCAGCTGCCGACAAACTCTCGCTAGCGCTTCCCGGGATCCTCGGATATCGTTGTACTATCAGTGCTAGCCGCAGTGTTGGACTGTCACGGTTTGAGTCACACGCATCCGGAGGAATTCGCTTGAAGGCCACCCAGAAATTGATCTGGATGATACTGATGGCAGGACTAGTTGGATTACTCTATTTCGGGTTCCGTGGCTACCTAGCTCCTGCCATGCTGATCCATTTCGCCAATTCCCTGCTGTGCTAATCACCCTGAGCACGTGTTGGATGTCAGATCCTGACTTAATCCCGGGAAACGCAGTTCAGCGGCACGCACCGTATTCTCCATCAACATCGCCACGGTCATCGGACCCACACCACCTGGAACCGGGCTCAGATAACCAGCTCGCCCTGCAACGCTCAGCGCATCGACGTCGCCGACCAGCCGCCCATCTGCGGCCCTGTTGACACCGACATCGATCACGGCGGCGCCGGCTCTCACCATCGAGCCGTCAATCAGCCCAGGCCGCCCTGTTGCGACCACAAGCACATCGGCATCGCGGGTGTACGCGGGGAGATCGCGGGTCTTCGAATGACACACGGTCACGGTAGCATCACGTTCGATCAGCATCAGCGCCATGGGCTTACCGACGGTCTCACTGCGCCCGACGACTACGCAGTGCTTGCGGCGCAGATCGATCCCTGCATCGTCAAGCAATCGCAGTACCCCCGCCGGTGTGCACGGAGGAAGCATAGCGGTACCTTGAACTAGGCGGCCGAGATTGGCTGCATGAAATCCATCCACATCCTTACCTGGATCGATTTCTGCAGCAATTGCGTGCGGATCAAAGCCTTCTGGCAGAGGAAGTTGTACCAAGATGCCGTGCACTGCCGGATCACAATTCAGCTCAGCCAGTCGCTCACAAACCTCTTCGCGCGTTGTTGACGCAGGCAACTCTATGACCAAGGCAGACACCCCGATCTGCTCACCAGCACGCATTTTTCCACGAACGTAAACTTTGGACGCCGGGTCATCACCGACGCGGACAATGCTCACGCATACATGCACGCCCTCGGCGCGTAACCGCGCGACCCTAGGGACAAGCGCGTCCAATACGCGCTGCGCTAACGCCTTTCCGTCGAGAACGCGCGCAGCCATCAGGGCTGGCGCCCGGAGGTAGCCTCGGATGGAGCATGTTTGTTAAGCATCACCTGAAAAAAGACTTCGTCATGGCGAATCATTCCCATCTCGTTACGCGCACGTTCCTCGATTGCACCCAAGCCATCCTTCAGATCTCGCACCTCCGCGTCCAACAATGCGTTTCTCACGGCTAGCTCATCGTTCGTGCGCCGCTGATTCGAAACCTTGTTGTCGATGTCCCAGACGCGCAACCAGCCGCCCTTGCCCAGCCACACGCTGTATTGCAGAGCTGCGATCACGAGGATCAGCAGCACGGCGATTAGGCGCGCCGCCATCAGCGCGTTACGCTAGACCGCGGTTTTGACACTAGTCAAAATCGAGTTGATAGAACGCGCGGTTACCCGCATAACTCGCGGCATCTCCCAGGTCTTCTTCGATGCGCAGGAGCTGGTTGTACTTCGCGAGCCGCTCGGAGCGCGCTAGCGACCCAGTCTTGATCTGCAAGGCATTAGATCCGACCGCAATGTCAGCAATCGTCGTATCCTCGGTCTCCCCGGAACGATGCGATACGACCGCAGTATATCCAGCGGTTTTCGCCATTTCGATGGCGTCCAAGGTCTCGGTCAGCGTGCCGATCTGGTTGACCTTGATCAGCACCGAATTGGCGATCCCGCGGCGGATCCCTTCGCGCAAGATTTTCGTGTTGGTGACGAACACATCGTCCCCGACCAGCTGCACCCGACCGTCGAGCCGGTCGGTCAGGACCTTCCAGCCGTCCCAATCGCTTTCGGCCATTCCGTCCTCAATGCTGATGATCGGATACCGTTCCACCAGTTCGGCAAGATAATCGGTGAACTGGCCGGCGCTTAGTGACCTGTTCTCGGACGCCAACCGATACCCCCCCTCCTCAAAAAACTCCGAGGCGGCGCAATCCAAGCCGATCGACACGTCCTTACCAGGAGCATATCCTGCTGATTCGATCGCTTCCATGATCAGCGCCAGTGCCGCTTCGTTATTCGCCAAACTCGGCGCAAATCCTCCTTCATCGCCTACCGTAGTTGGCATGCCTCGCCCGTGGATTATCTTCTTTAGCGTCTGGAAAATTTCGGAACCGCAGCGCACAGCCTCCCGAAAATTGCTGGCGCCGATCGGAATGACCATGAACTCCTGTAAATCGAGATTGTTATTGGCATGCACTCCGCCATTGATGACGTTCATCATCGGTACCGGCAAGGCCATGCGTCCGGCGCCACCGATGTAACGATACAGGGGCAGACCCGACTCCTCGGCGGCGGCCTTAGCTACGGCGAGCGACACCGCTAGAATTGCGTTCGCGCCGAGGCGTGACTTGTTCTCCGTGTCGTCGAGGTCGATCAAGGTTTGATCGATGAAGCATTGTTCGCTCGCATCCAGGCTGATGATCGCCTCGCAAATTTCGGTGTTGACGTGTTCCACCGCCCGCAATACGCCTTTGCCACCGAAGCGTCCTGCATCCCCATCGCGCAATTCAATTGCTTCGTGCTGGCCGGTTGAAGCGCCTGAGGGCACGGCGGCACGCCCCATGACCCCAGACTCGAGCAGCACGTCTGCCTCGACTGTGGGTAATCCGCGCGAATCCAGAATTTCACGAGCGACCACATCGACTATCGCACTCATCGTTGTTCCTTGCTGTTAGCACCGCCGGGTCACAGAGGACCCAGCTCTTGTTCAACTAGACCTTGCGACTTTACCAGGTCATCGATCGACTTGAGCACACTGAGTAACGACGCCATGAGGTCGAGCGGCCAGGCATTGGGGCCATCGGAAAGCGCCTGTGACGGATCCGGGTGAGTCTCCATGAACAGGCCTGAAATCCCGGAAGCTACTGCAGATCGAGCCAACAACGGCACAAACTCTCGCTGACCGCCGCTAGCGTTGCCCTGCCCGCCCGGCAACTGTACCGAATGCGTTGCATCGAACACCACGGGGCAACCCGTGGCGCGCATGATCATGAGCGAGCGCATGTCTGATATCAGATTGTTATAGCCGAATGCGTAACCGCGCTCACAAACGAGAATATTGTCGGCGCCACTCGCCGCTTTGGCTTTGTCGACCACATTGCGCATCTCTGCGGGCGCCAAAAACTGGCCCTTCTTGATATTCACCGGCTTCCCGGTCGCAGCGATCGCGCGAATGAAATCGGTCTGTCGGCACAGAAATGCGGGCGTCTGCAACACATCGACCACGGCGGCCACTGGCTTCGCTTGCGCGGACTCGTGCACATCGGTCAAGACTGACACACCCAATTCGCGGCGCACTTCACCGAGTATTTCGAGCCCCTCGTCCATGCCCAGTCCGCGAAACGATTCTCCCGAGCTGCGATTGGCCTTATCGAAAGACGCCTTGAAGATAAACGGCATATCCAGCCGCCGACAGATCGTGCACAGCCGCTCTGCAGTGCGCAGTACCAGTTCGCGCGATTCGATCACACAAGGTCCGGCAATCAAGAATAATGGCTGGTCTAGGCCCGCCTCGAATCCGCAGAGTTTCATCGCCTAGCCGCAAGCCGTTCCATCAGGCGACAGTCTGTAGCCGTGCAGCACTCGTACCGTCCGATGCAGGATGCTCCAATGCGCGTCGCATCGCAGCCCGGACGAACGCACCAAATAGCGGATGTCCATAACGCGGCGTCGAAGTGAACTCTGGGTGAAACTGACAAGCGACAAACCATGGGTGGTCTGGCAATTCGACCATTTCGGCAAGGTCGTCTTTTAGGGACAGCCCCGAGAATCTAAGTCCTGCTTTCTCCAGCCTGACGCGATAGTGATTGTTGACCTCATAGCGATGCCGATGGCGCTCGATAATGACATCCTTCTTATAGATTTCGCGGGTCACGCTATTTTCCGCCAACGCGCATTCTTGACCGCCTAGGCGCATTGTCCCTCCGAGGTCAGAGTTTTCCGAGCGCTGCTGGGCCTGTCCGTCACGCGCGTGCCACTCGGTAATGAGAGCGATGACTGGATGCGGTGTCTGCGGATCGAATTCGGTGCTGTGTGCGCCACTCAGACCCACGACATTGCGGGCATACTCGATGATCGCAAGCTGCATTCCCAGGCATATCCCAAGGTAGGGAACGCCCTGCTCGCGGGCAAAACGAATTGCCGCGATCTTGCCCTCAACCCCGCGCTTGCCGAATCCGCCCGGTACTAGGATCGCGTCCATCGTCTCCAAGCATGCAGTGCCTTCGTGCTCTATGCGCTCGGAATCGATATAGTGAACAATGGGTTTCGCACCGGTATGGATGCCTGCGTGAATGAGCGCCTCGGAAAGCGACTTATAGGACTCGGTCAAATCGACATACTTTCCAACCAGCGCAATATGGACTTGCGATTCCGGATGCTCCAATCGATAGACCAAGCGGTCCCAAACGCTCAGATTGGTCGGTGCGGCAGTCAATTCGAGCTTGCGACACACGATATCATCAAGGCCCTGTGCGTGCAGCATGGAGGGGATCTTGTAGATTGAATCCACATCCACCGCCGAGATCACGGCTTCGACATGTACGTTGGTGAAAAGTGCGATCTTCCGACGTTCGTCATCAGGCAATGCGCGGTCGCCGCGGCACAACAGCACGTCGGGCTGAATCCCGATCTCGCGCAACTCCTTCACCGAGTGCTGCGTCGGCTTGGTCTTCATCTCGCCGGCCGAGGCGATGAAAGGAACCAAGGTCAGATGGATGTAGCAGGTGTGGTTACGCGGCTGCTCAATACCCATCTGCCGAATTGCTTCCAGGAAGGGTAACGACTCGATATCCCCAACGGTCCCGCCGATCTCGACGATTGCCACTTCTGCATCGCCCGCGCCAAGCCGGATGAAGCTCTTGATTTCGTCGGTAATGTGCGGAATAACCTGAACGGTGCCGCCAAGATATTCGCCGCGCCGCTCCTTGCGGATCACGCTGTCGTAGATCTGGCCGGTGGTGAAATTATTGCGCTTCATCATTTTCTGACCGATAAAGCGCTCATAGTGACCAAGATCAAGATCGGTCTCTGCGCCGTCGTCGGTCACAAAGACCTCGCCGTGCTGGAATGGACTCATGGTCCCAGGATCCACGTTAATGTATGGATCCAGTTTGAGCATGGTAACGTGGATGCCGCGCGATTCGAGTATGGCGGCGAGCGAGGCGGCAGCGATACCTTTGCCCAGGGAGGATACAACGCCGCCTGTGACGAAGATATATCGGGTCATCGATCGGTTCTCGCTGCGCGAT
>Ga0326597_10014475_pt1 | contig 10339 bp, 4 predicted proteins | sample RVTome_12_FD_203789 | JGI IMG/M metagenome (GOLD analysis project Ga0326597, IMG submission 203789) | Soil microbial communities from uranium-contaminated site in the Upper Colorado River Basin, Wyoming, United States - RVT100D185 | ecosystem: Environmental > Terrestrial > Soil > Contaminated >...
CGTCCCGTGAAGGGCGGTCTCTGCGCCCACTGCCACATCCCCGAGCCGAAACTGCTCAAGGACTGCGACGGGAAAGCGGAATGGAAGGTTGCGATGATCCCGGTCAAGGAAATCGGGACGGATGAGACCGCCGCGATCAATTACACCACGAGGCTGAAGAAACCCGCTCCCGGGTTCGGTCTCCCTGATCCATTCCAGCCGGCGATCGCTATGTCTGCGATCACGTCCAAGGTGATCGCCGAACGGCTTGACGCGCAAAAGATCGTAGGGGAGGATCGGAAACTTCTACAGCGGTGCCGGACAAACAAATGGCTGAACGCCAAAGCATACAAGGCGCCCACGCACGAAGGCGTCTGGGCCACAGCGCCCTACCTGCACAACGGCTCAGTCCCCACTCTCTATCTCATGTTCAGCCCGAAAGAGGAGCGTGACAAGCAGGCCAGGACCTTCTGCGTCGGCCACGACCTGACCTATGACGCGGCGAATGTCGGGTTCAAGCTGACCGACCAGTGCCCCGATCCGTTCAAATTCGACACGACACTGCGTAACAACGGCAACAAGGGACATGAATTTAGAAAAGCCAGTGGCTGCGAGAAGCGGGAGGGCCAGCCAGGCGAAGGCGGCATCCTCGGCTGCGAGCTCTCCGACCGCGAACGCAAGGCCCTGGTCGAGTATTTGAAGACGTTGTGACGACAATGTGCTCACCTCTTTCCGATCATGCGGCCACAATCAATGCACTCACGACGTCAAGCTTTGAAGCGCGCAACATTTCGGCGGCGAGCCGGCAGCTGGCTTTTGACAGTATGCAATAAGCCATTGCCTTTAATCGACTGAAACAGCAAATCCGCGACGACGCCAGGCAAGGATTTGTGCGCGATCCGAAGGTGACCGAGTTAGAACCGAACCAGTCGGAAGCGAGTAAACCGGAATTCAAGGACGACAAAGACAGATTGAAAAGACTCAGTATCAAAAAGAATGTCTACTACACGGGAAGAAGGATTATAGATGATGTACGGGGAGCTGTCGGAAAGGAGGGAATGTTTTGCAAGGTGGTCGATACAGCATTTCGGATTCGCTCCGAATCGTGGCAAACGGTTTTGAAGGAGAACCCCCCAGATCTATGGACGAATGGCTGGAGGCAGGTGTTGGACGATGTATACAGCATACTTGTTAAATACCCAACGCAAGATAAGGATTCGGGTAACAAAGACAGCACCAAAGGAGAAGCTAACATCTCGAACTTGATCCACAAGACGCTCTTTCAACGAGAGTTGAAAGCCACAATTTGGGACGGGTTAAGGTCTGGAAAAACACCGAAATGTCCTTCTCCTGAGGCACCAGTGCCCGCTACATCGGCGGCGCAGACGAATAAACCGGAGGAGCCACAGAAAAAGTAGAGTGCCGTGTTCGCCGTTCCTGGGGCGGTGGTCCTACATGCAGAGCGTATCGCTGTCTCCTGCACGAAGATGGCGAGAGGAGGTTTCTCATGAGACGGATTGTATTGCTTGCGGCCGTCCTCGCGTTATCTGTTCCCGTCCGGGCGGAACAGGGAACCATCACCATCCAAACAATCTCAGCAGACAAGGAACATGTGGTCGTGACGTTCGAGCACACACCCGTCGTCTCGTCGGACCAGATCCACGTGTTTGTGGACGATAGGTTCGAAAAAGCAATCAGCGGAAAGAATAGGATCGGTCTTAACCTGAAGCCTGGCAATCATACGATTGACCTGAGGGACACCACAAAAGAGCACCAGATAAGAGGTGGGTGCAGGAGAGTGCAAGTTACGATCTCCGATACAGAAACGAGTCGGTCTCTATCTCCAGCAGGGGGAGAGGAGTGCAAGCCATGAAACGCTTATCATGGTTGGCCGCGATCAAGACAGCGGGTTTATGCAGTCTTTTGCTGATGTTGGTACTTCTTGGCGGATGCAATGGGTCCTATCCCTATGGGGAATTCGGGCCGAACGGCTCCCACGATGTACGCCTAGATGTTGAGGCTCCGCCAGTGATTGTTCTCCATGGGATCAAGGGGGCGAAACTAGCCAGAGTGAATAATCCTCAAAATGATTACAAATCGGATCAGGTCTGCCCGTCTCTGGCCGGACCAAGCGACGTGACGAAACCCTTAAAGCCCGTGTGGGGATACACAGGCTCCAGTGGCTTGGAATCCACCTACGAACGGTTGGCACTGTACCCTGATCCTGCACATCTCCTGAACGACAAGCCGTGGGAGGACCGGCAGTATTACGCGGCCATGGACCCCCTTAAAACAATTAAGCCCGATAAAGTCTTAACAACCTTCTGGGTCGGATGGGACGTGTTTCCCGTATTCAATTTCGAGCTGTATGGCCATTTGGTGGACTTTTTGAAGGATGAGCCTATCAATATGCCGATTGGAAGACGCCTGTTTTTGTTCGCCTATGACTGGCGTCTAGACAACAGAATTGCGGCGATCCTGCTGGCGAATTGTCTCACGCATTACGAAAACAACTATCTAAATCATCATGCGCAACACGTCATGGGCCTACCGGACTCCGATTCCTCTGAGAAAACCACCAAACGTATAGAGCAATGCAGGGATGAAGCCAGAAAAGGTTCGACCGAAAGGGCTGTCCTTCCGTCCTGCCGTGAGCGATGGGATAAGCTCAAAGCCAGGGGCGCCATGGATTCACGTGGCAATGTCCGCTTCACCATCGTCACTCATTCCATGGGTGGCTTGTTGGCCCGGTATTTTGCCGATGGGTTGGGGTACAAGGATCGCGTCCGCAAGCTGATCCTGTTTGGATCGCCCAACTTGGGAGGCATGGATGCCATGCGAGCGCTGCTCGAAGGGGAGCATCCGCCGACGTTCTGGCATTATCTGGGAATTAATTGGCTCAGCGCTGCAGACACCACGAAGATCCATCTCTCGTTCGGGTCGCTCTTCCAACTGCTTCCACGATATCCCAAGGCAATAGTGGACCCGCAAAACGAGCACGATCTCACGCCTGAATTTGGTCTGAGTAACGACGACATGGGTGCCATCACACCTCAGACTATCGCAAGGTGGAAAGACCTGCTATCTTTCAAGGGCGTGGAGCTTGATAAGTACAAGGGAATTCTCGATCGATACCTCGAATTTCAATTGAAGTCGGCTCGCTGTTTCCATTTAGCCATAACCGACCAGGCGGAGCCTTGCGATGATGAGGGTCAGAGAATCACACAAATCAGAGAGTATCTGCAGCGGTACTATCCCGCCGTTGCAACCTTGCACCTGAAGGGCAAACCTCAGGCGAACGCACCCCAGAAGGAGTCACCTTACGAACCACCGATCATTAATTTTGGCGGACAATGCGATAAAACGTTGGCCACGATGGCAATCGAAAAGACGATTGCCAATGAGAAGGAGATCTTAAAGAAGGTTATCTTTCTGGATCAGGAAGCGACCAAGCCCGGCGAACAATCCCGATGGTTTGCCACAAGTACCTATCTTGTCGGAGATAATCGCGTGCCCGTGAAGAGTTTTGATTATCCCCACAAATCAAGGTCCGGCGATGCGTCATTTCTGGTCTGCAAGAACCATGTCGGGATCATCAAGGATGAAAACCTCCTCTATAATCTGCTTCGGGCCATCTATTACTAGCTGTCGTGCCCACTTAACATTTGGGCAGGTAGGATACGTCATTTAGATGGGGCAGGCGCTGCTCCGCATGGGGAGAAAATAATTTTCTGATTGTCGGCAAGCATGTCATGACCGAGCTTCTCTCCAGAGACCACACGATCCTCGAGCGGCCGGTCATGCAGTTCAGGCCCTTCGGTGTAAACGAGCGCGGAGAGAAGATCCGCGACATCAGCGGGACGATCGTGAAGGCGAACGTGGATTACCTGGAGGAGTACGTTGCGCAGAGCTCGGGGACCGAGGCGGGGGCCCGCGCGGTGCGGGAGCTGTGCCGGCTGCTGAACGAACGGCTGAGGGATCCGGCCTACCACGTGGCCCCGAAGTTCCTGAAGAACGTGTGGAACAGCTACTCCTACGAGTTCGTGTGTTACCTGCGCGAGTTCTGCGAGCAACTCTCCGGAGACCCGCAGTTCCATTTCAACGCGGGGCGGGTGAAACACATCTCGCCGGTCACGGCGATCCTCGGCCGCCACCTGTCGGTGGGACAGATCTACAAACTGTACCCGCACTTCGTTCGGAAGTACGCCCGGGGCGTGATCGAGACCGAGTCCGACCTGGTGGCCGACGACCGGGCGATCATCCGCCTGCGGTTTACCGACCTGGCCCATCGGCAACTGGACCCCTATGCCTCGCGCTGCGCGGCGATGGTCTGCGCGGCCGCGCGGGGCGCCCTGATGACCCTCCCGGAGCGCGTCCACGGCCTGGCTCCTTCGACCGTGACCGAGCGCACGTGCATGGTCAACGGCGACGCCTGGTGCGAGTGGGAAGTGACCTGGACGCCGGCCGAGGCCACGTGGAGTTCCCGAATCATAAAAAGGTTGTTTGCTGCCTCCGGGAGGAAGAGAATAAGTATCTGACGGTAGCGGAGCAGGACGATGCCCGAGCTCCTCTCCAAACACCATACGATCCTCGAGCGCCCGTTTATGGAGTTCGTTCCGTTCGGCGTGAACCCGGACGGGACGAAGGTCCGCGATACGACCGGCGTGAAGATCCGGGCCTTCGCGGACTATCTTGAGGAGGTGACGGACCGCGCGCAGGGGCCCGGCGCCGGCGCGAAGGCGGTCGAAAAGCTCTGCCGGCGGCTGAACGAACGCATCCGGGATCCCCACCACCACGTCGATCCGAAGTTCCTCAAGAACATCTGGAACAGCTATTCCTACGAGTTCATGTGCTTTCTCGGCGAAACCTGCAAGGCCATGACGGGCGATCCGCTGCTGCCGTTCCATGTGGGAGAGGAGAAGTTCATCCACGCGGCCATCCAGATGCTGGGCAAGCCGTTCGAGATGCAGTCCATTTACCGGATGTTTCCGCACTTCGGCGAAAAATTTTCCTGCCTCATCCTCGGCGTGGTGGAGGTGACGGACCGGTCGGCCACGCTGACCATGCGCTACCCGGAGGCCGTGACCCGCGAGTTTGGTCCCTATCGCATGGCCTGCGCGGAAATGGTCTGCCAGTCCGCCAAAGGGGCACTCACCGCGGTTCCGGAAAAGGTCCACCATCTGAAGCGGGCGACCATTCGGGATTTGCGATGTGTCGCCAACGGCGATGAGGAGTGCAGGTGGGACGTCACCTGGGAGCCAGCGCCGCGCCGCAGAGGCATCGTTCGTATCGCGTGGGAGCGGCTCGCAGGCCGCCCCCCGGTCTCGCCATCGCGCGGGGATCTGCCCGCGGCCATGATCCAGGAAACCGGCCTGCTCTCCAAAGACCATACGATCCTCGAGAGGGGGATGATGGAGTTCCGCCCCTTCGGGCTGGATGTGGACGGCGAGAAGATCCGCGACGTCAGCGGCACGACCGTTCAGGCCAACGTCGAGTGCCTGGAGGAAATCGTCAGCAAGGCCAGGGGGCCCGAGGCCGGCGCGCAGGCCGTCCAGGAACTGGTCCGGATGCTGAACGGACGCATTGCCGATCCGACCTACCACGTGACCGCGGAGTTCCTTCGCAGCTTCTGGAACAGCTACTCGTATGAATTCGTGATGTTCCTGGCTGAGTTCTGCGAGGTCCTGACCGGGAATTCGCACTTTCAACACCACGTGGGGCAGAAATTCATCTCCCCGCTGATCCAGACGCTGGGCCGGCCCTTCACGGTGTCGCAGATCTACCGGATGTTCCCCCATTTCGGCGACAAGTTCGTGAAGGGATCGGTGCTCTACGGGCCGGCCACCGTGACGGACCGCACGGCGGTCCTCAGCATGAAATTCACGGATAGGATCTACCGGGAGTTCGGCCCCTACCGGAAGGCCTGCACGTCATTGATCTGCGAGTGCGTGAAGTCCTCGCTCTCGTCCGTTCCGGAAAAGGTGCACCGCCTCGAACCCGCGTCGGTCCGGGATCTGACGTGCATCGCGGACGGGGCGCAGTACTGTTCGTGGGAATTTCGGTGGACGCCAAGGTCCCGCCACAGCTTCTTCGGGTTTGCCGCGGACCTGCTGGCCGGTCGGGTGGCTCCCGAGGAATCGACCCAGGAGGCCCGGGCCGGGGAGGTGCTTCTGCAGGAGCCTCCCGCATCCAAGCGGCAGGCGGCGGCGGAACGCGCCGGGGCTGCGGTCGCAGCGGCTCCGGCACCGGCTCCTGCCGGAGCGCCTGCCCCTCTCACAGCATCCGAGCTGCTCCCGGTCACCCGGACGATCCTCGAGCGCCCGCAGATGATCTTCCCACCCTACGGGAATGATGAGCAGGGGAAGAAGATCGAGGATATCAGCGGCGTGATTGTCCGGGCCAACGTGGATTATCTCGAAGAAAGCGTTTCGCGCGTCAAGGGGGCGCCGGCGGGCGCGCAGACGGTGGACAAGCTGTGCCGGCTGCTGAACGAACGGATTCCGGATCCGGCCTACCATGTGACCCCCCAGTTCCTCAGGAATGTCTGGAACAGCTATTCCTACGAGTTCGTGTGTTACCTCCGCGAGTTCTGCGGGGAGCTGTCCGGCGACCACGATTTCCACTTTCATGTCGGGCAGGGTCGGCACCTGTCGCCGATGATCCAGATCCTCGGGCGCCCATTCCCCATGTCACAGATCTACAAGCTCTGGCCGCACTTCGCCCAGAAGTTCGCGAAGGGGTCGGTCGTGTGCGAGGTCGGTCCGGTGACCGACCGTTCGGCCATCCTGCGATTGAAATTCACCGAGGGGACGTACCGGCAGTTCGGGTCGTACCGGAGAGCCTGCGCGATCATGACCTGCGGCGCCTCCAAGGGGGGCCTCATGATGGTGCCGCAGCGGGTCCATTACCTGCCGCCCGCCACCGTGCGGGATCGCCTGTGCATCGCGAAGGGCGATGAGTGGTGCGAATGGGAGGTGACGTGGTCCCCCCGACCGAGCACGCCGGTTATGTGGCCGGTGTTGGGGGCGCTGGCAGGAGGCGCCACGTTCGCGTATTTGCGCCTGGCCTATCCCGGGATGGGTCTCGTGGAATCGCTCGTGATCGCGTTGGCGCCTGCGGCGGTCTCCTGGATATCGACCGGACGCCGGTTGCAGCGACAGGGGCAGACGCGCGAATCGTTGATCCAGGAGCAGGTGCAGTTCGTCGAAGCCCGGCACGAGGAGTTGCGCGACGTCTATCTGGAGCAGGAGCAAACGCAGGTCGAGCTTCGCCGGAAGATCAATCAGTTGACCGCACTGCACCGCGCAGGATTGAACCTCAGCGCCACGGTTGATCGTGAGCGCCTGCTACAGACCGCGTTGAACGCCATCATCCACGATCTGCATTACGATCGGGCCATGATTTCCTTCTTCGATCGCACGCGGCAGGTTTCGATCGACGCCCATCTGATCGGTGTCCCGGACGAGATCGCGGCGTTCGCGCGCCAACTGGTCGTCCCGTGCACCGACCCCCGGTCGCTTGAGGGGGAGGTCCTGTTGCAGGGCAAGCCGGTCCTCGTCGGCGAAATCCGGGATGTCTGGGAGCGGCTCCACCCGCTCAACCGGCAATTGGCGGAGCAGGTCAAAGCCGAGGCGTTCATCGCGGTTCCGCTCAAGGTCAAGGATCGGGTCATCGGGTCGTTGATAGCGGATCGCACCCAGAAATACAGCCTGACGCAGGATGATCTGGACCTGATGGTCACCGTGGCCAACCAACTGGCCATCGCCCTCGACAATGCCGAGGCCTACCGCCAGATCGAGGCGCTGAACGTCGGGTTGGAAGCCAAGGTGCACGAGCGCACCGTGGAATTGGAGCGGCTCAACCAGGTGTTGCAGTCGGCCAACGAGCAATTGCACGAGCTGGACCGCGTGAAGAACGAGTTTTTCGCCAATATCAGTCACGAGTTCCGCACCCCGCTGACCCTGACGCTGGGTAGCTTCAACGACCTGCTGAAGCGTGCGCCGTCCGCGCAGGCGAGGGATCCGATTGAGATTGGCCTTCGCAACACCAGGCGGCTGCTGTTTCTCATCAACGAGTTCCTCGATCTCGCCAAATTCGACAGCGGCCTGATGGAATTCAGGAAGCAATGCATCGATCTGGCCGCGCTCGTGCGGGCCGTCGCCGCCAATTTCGAGTCGGCGGATCGGCGGCGGGTCCACTTCCAGGGGGCGAGCGCCCCGGTTCCGATCGAGGCCGACCTCGGCCAGATGAAAAAGGTTCTCTACAACCTGCTGTCCAATGCCTACAAATTCAGCGATCCCGACAAGGGGGAGGTGTGGATACGGATCCGCACGAGGGACGAACAGATCGAGCTCGACGTTGAGGATAACGGCATCGGCATCCCGCGGGACCAATTGACCCGCGTCTTCGAGCGGTTCACCCAGGTCGAGCGCCGGGCTTCGCGACGCCACGAGGGGACCGGCATCGGGTTGGCGCTGGTCAAGGAAATCATCAAGGGTCATGGAGGAACGGTCGGCATCGAAAGTGATCTCGGCAGAGGCTCAACGGTCATGATCTCGCTGCCGCGGGGCGCCGCCACCGTGGATGGCATCGGCACGGCCGATGATGACGATTCCACGATCCTTCCGATCGCTGACGGCAAGTCCCTGGAACCGCCGGGCGTGACGGCCGCTACCACCGAGCCGGCCGGCGGACGTCCGCTCGTGCTCGTGGTGGATGATAACGCGGACATGCGCGGCTACCTGGCCCGTCTCTTGAGCAACAAATACCGGATCATTCTGGCGAGGGACGGCGTCGAGGGGGTGGAGCAGGCGCAGGCATTCCGGCCGGAATTGATTCTCACCGATCTCATGATGCCGCGGATGAGCGGGCATGACCTGCTGAAGGCCGTTCGCGCCGATTCCTCCCTGCGAACGACGCCCGTGGTGTTCCTGACGGCGCGGGCCGGGTCGGAAGCGCGCATCGAAAGCCTGGGCGCCGGAGCCGATGATTACATCGCCAAGCCTTTCGACGAGCATGAGATCCTGGCCCGCATCGGCAATTTGATTCACTTGCGCGCACGGGAACGCGAACTGATCGAGCTGCAGAAGGAGAAAATGACCCGGTTCCTTCCCGCCCAGATTGCCGACGTGATCTTCTCAGAGCAGGCCGACGGCGTGCTGAAAAGCCACCGGGCGGAGATCACCGTGGTGTTCATCGATCTCCGGGGTTTCACGGCCTTCGCCGAAACGGCGGAACCCGAGGATGTCATGGCCGTGCTGCAGGAATATCAGGCCGAAATGGGACGGTTGATTGCCGACCATCACGGCGTCATCGAGCGGTTCTCCGGTGACGCAATCATGATTTTCTTCAATGATCCCGTCCCGCTTCCGAATCACGCCGAACAGGCGGTCCGCCTGGCCGTAGCGATGCGGGGCGGGGTAGTGCAGCTGAAACGGAAGTGGGCGCAGCGGGGCATCGACCTGGGAGCGGGTATCGGCGTGGCCACCGGCTACGCCACGTTGGGTCTGGTCGGATTCGAGCAACGCAGGGACTATGCCGCCATCGGAGCCGTGACCAATCTTGCCGCCAGGCTCTGCGGCGAGGCGCGCCATGGCCAGATTCTCATTTCCGAGCGGGTCCGCCACTTCGTGAAGGACCTGGTCCACGCGGAGCCGGTGGGGTCGCTGACGCTCAAGGGGTTCCACAAGCCCGTGCCCGCCTACAATGTAGCGGGACTGGCGGAGCCGCGGCCTATCGGTGAAGACAGGAAGTCGAAGAAGAGAAAACGCGAGTAGAAGATGGTGCCGAAGACAGGATTTGAACCTGCACACCCTTGCGGGCGCTAGACCCTGAATCTAGTGCGTCTGCCAGTTCCGCCACTTCGGCATTTCGACTGCTGAAAACGGCCTCCAACTGCGTTCTCGGTTCGCTCAAACCTTTCGACGTACCAGCCGCCAGTACGCCTCAGGTTTTCGCTCCCTGCGGCCTTGTTGGAAGACCGTTTTGAGCAGTCGGAGGGGAATCGATGCTCAGGGAGCCGCATTATCACCAATGGGGTGCGGTGCCGTCAAGCGATGCGGGGAGTGCTGTTATCGCTTGGCTGTCAAAGTGCCGCGTGATTCCCACGTCTTCGATGCGGCAATGTCCCGCTGGTCGCCGCTCAGGACGATCCGTTCGCGCACGAGGCCGGCTGCGGCGAGGAGATAGGCCGAGGGAATCCACGGGGCTTCGTCGGCGAGCAGTACGTCGAAGCGGACCTTGCCGAATAGCGGATCGGCCGCGACCCGCGCGGCCGTCGTCGCCACCAGCCTTTTGTTTTGTAAAAATGCCTGGCGGTTGGTGCCTTCCTGGGCGGCGAGCAATTCGCGGATTTTCCTTG
>Ga0326597_10014476_pt1 | contig 10339 bp, 6 predicted proteins | sample RVTome_12_FD_203789 | JGI IMG/M metagenome (GOLD analysis project Ga0326597, IMG submission 203789) | Soil microbial communities from uranium-contaminated site in the Upper Colorado River Basin, Wyoming, United States - RVT100D185 | ecosystem: Environmental > Terrestrial > Soil > Contaminated >...
GCCACCCGCTCATTTACGTTCCCGGCGACAACGAATGGACCGATTGCCATAGAAAGAGCAATGGCGGTTACGATCCGCAGGAGCGGTTGCGCCGGCTGCGCAAGATCTTCTACCCCGACGCATACAGCCTCGGCCAGCGCTCCATCAAGCTCGTTCGCCAAAGCGATGATCCACGCTATCGGGACTACCGCGAAAACGTGCGCTGGCAGCACGGTGTCGTGCTGTTCGTCGGCCTCAATGTCCCGGGAAGCAACAACAATTTCGGCCGCTCGGCACTATCCAACGGCGAATACCGCAGACGCAACGCGGCGAATATCGCCTGGCTCACGCAGTCTTTCGATCTCGCCAGCCGCCGCCTGATGCGCGCGGTGGTGATCGTGATGCACGCCAATCCGCGGTTCGAGCTGCCCGAAACCGAGAAGTCGCGCCGCGGCTACAACGCTTTCCTCAGGCACCTGCGCGCCGAGACGATCGCATTCGGCAAACCCGTTCTGCTCGCGCATGGCGATACGCACCACCACCGCGTAGACCATCCGATGATCGACCGCAGCAGCGGGCGTCCGCTAGAAAACTTCACACGTGTCGAGATTTTCGGCTCACCCTTTCTCGGCTGGGTGAAAGTCACGGTCGACACCGCTAAACCCGAATTGTTCGTGCTCGAGCCGTTGCCATTCGAGAGCCCCGCGCGCGAGTCCACTGACTGAGCGCAGCGGGTTTCGCGTCTCACGTATGCGCATACATCTTTTTCCCGGCCACCGGCATGCGCGCCATGAGGATATCCCCGGACAATGCCTCGGTGATGTACATGGTCTTTCGATCCGGCCCACCGAAGGCGACATTGTCCATATGATGATGCCGAGGGTCCTCCGAGTACACCAGGTGAGTCGGCAGCATGTTGCTGTCGAAACGCCACACACCTACGCCCAGGTGCGCTACGCAAATTCCGTTTTCGGCATCCATTTCGATACCGTCGGGACCGGCGGCGCCCCCGGAGAGCTGAATCGCCACGCCGGTCTTCGACACCGAGCCATCCGCCATCAGCGGTAATCGCCATATCTGCTGCGAGCGCGTTACCGCGACGTAGCAATGCTTATCGGTGGTGGAGAGCGTGATCCCATTCGGACTCGGGATATTGTTCGCAAGCCGCCGCAGCTCTCCTTTGGCGCTCAGCCGGTAGACCAGGCCGGTTGGATCGGCGATCCCTGTCTGTCCCTGATCGGTAAAGTAGAGGTCGCCATTGGCAGCGAAGTGCAGGTCGTTGAGCCCTTTGAAGCCTTCGCTGTATTGGGTCTCGAGCACGACCTCGACGCGCCCGCGCTTCTCGTCGAGCGTGAGCAATCCGCGCTTGTAATCGGCGATGTAGATCGTGCCGTCCTTGTGAATCTTCAGTCCGTTCGGCCAGCCGTCGTATTCGCAAACGAGCTCCCACTCCTTCTTGGTGGTGATCTTGAATACGCGCCCGAAGGGGATGTCGACGAAATACATATTGCCCTTGCGGTCGAACGACGGCCCTTCGAGAAAACACTCCACCTCGGCGCCCTGTCGGTTGGGGTCCGACCATCCCGAGCGCCGCTTCTTGCGGAATTTCTTGGGCATGGACATGAAGACCTCAGCCTTGATCAGCTCAGGTTGCTTGAATGGATTGAACATGGATCCTCCCGGTGAAAATCGGGTTTCGTTTCAGACAAACAGCGTCAGCACGCCGGTGTAACCGTACAGCCGGTTGTGCGAAATTTCTCCGTTACAGAAGAATCCAACCAGCGGAAATTCGCCGAGCGCGTCGCGAATCAGGCCGAGCTCTTCGGAATTCGTGCCGAACAGGTTCGAACCCCGGCCCAGGCAGGAGTAATAAACACCGCCGCGCGGTTTGCCGAACAGGCCCTTCTTGATGCTCTCCAGCATGCGGTTCATGTCCTCGGTCGCGGAATCCCGATCGCGGCGGCAGAACATCACCGGCTGACCTTGGCTCACCAGTTCACCGATCGCGATCAGCTTGCTCTGCGGGTCGATCCCGAGCAGATTGCGAACCAGATAATCTCCGGTGTCGCTGCCAGGGATCGGCAGCCCAACAAAGATGTGGCCGCCAATGCGATTCAAGTCCCGGCCGAAGCGCTCGTCCAGGTCCTCACGCAAAACATCCAGCGCCGGGCGATCATCGATCGAGAGAATGATGTTGCGCTGACACTCGGTAATCGTGCGTTTCGGGCCGATCGCCGAGCAGCCCTGCGTGAGCCGCGTTGCAACCGCAACGTCTTCGGTAAAGACGACTCCGGAGAGCCCACCTTCGGTGATGCCGTCGGCAATCTGGGGATTGAGCTTGCGTGAACTCGTCAGCCCCCCGACCAAGAATCCGCTTTCCACCCTGGCGGCAAGTCCGGTGACCAACGACGTGACCTCGGAATTGCGCGGATCGGCGTGCACGACGGCGAAGTTGCCATCTCCAGCCGCGCAGCGCACCGAAGCGGCGGCGATATCTTTCACCTCGCGTACGCTGCTCAAGATACGAAAGGAACCAGTATCGAAATCCCCGATCATGACGGACATCGCCGCCTGATCCATATATTCGCGCCCGGTCGCAAGTACGCCCATGCCGACCGTTCCGACCCAGTGTTCGACGCCGCTGTCGCGCTTTAGCACGTCGAGGATCGCGCCGAGCTCGTCCGCGAGCAAGTCGGTCACATAGAGAAACCCCAGGGAACCGGCGCCGGCGCCGATTTGGTCCAGGCACTGAGCCGCGGTTAGGCGCCAATCGGCGCCGGCAGCATGCCCGTATCGAAAACTTGGCATAGGTCTGACCACCCTTCGGACGCCACCGGCGGTCGTCCGGCAAGGCGTTGCATTGGCAAAAAAGTGAAATCGGGGTGCGCCAAGCATAGCATGCCCCTTCCCCGTTGCCAGCGCCCGAGCTATTCTTGGACCTCCAGCCATGAAAGGGAACCGCCTTGCCGCAGGAAGAGCAAACGCCGTGTCGAGTCCTGGTGATCGACGATTCGAACACCATCAGGCGCAGTGCCGAGCTTTACCTGCGCCAGGCCGGATACGAGGTGATACTCGCCGAGGACGGATTCGATGCGTTGGTGAAGATCACGGACCATCAGCCGCACGTTATCTTTGTCGACATCGTCATGCCGCGACTGGACGGGTACCAGACTTGTGCTCTGATCAAGCGCCATCCCAAATTTGCATCGACGCCAGTCATCATGCTATCGAGCAAAGACGGTTTATTCGACCGAGCACGTGGGCGACTCGCCGGATCCGACCTCTACATCACCAAACCCTTCACCCGCGAGGGTCTGCTTACGGCCGTCGTCGACCAGGTTAGCGCACGCGCAGCCGAGCCTAAGGAGTGAAACCATGCCGATTCGCACTGTGTTGATAGTCGATGATTCTGAGGTCGACCGCCACGTCCTTACGGAGATGCTCGTTCGCGAGGGCTACGAGGCGGCCGCGGTGGACAGCGCCGAGGCGGCATTCGCCCGAATTCGCGCGTCCCGCCCGGATCTGGTGCTGATGGACATCGTGATGCCAGGTCAGAACGGCTATGAAGCAATCCGGGAACTTGCGCGTGGCGAAGATACGCGCGATATCCCTGTCATTATCTGCTCATCGAAGACCCAACCAGCGGACGTCTCCTGGGGCATTCGTCAGGGAGCGCGCGACTACATCATGAAACCGGTCCAGCGCGATGATCTTGTCAGCAAGATCGACAAGATCGCCGCCGCCTGAGAGACACTCACGGGCATGGCAACAGCTTCTTCCTCAGCCGACGACAGGGGTTCGGGCGCACTGGCCTCGGCACAGGATGCCGATGCAGAGGAAAGCGCCCAATCGCGCCTGGGTCTGCAGCTCTGCAAGGAATTCTGGCTGCTTGATCTAACCGATGTAAGCGAGGTGATACCGGTGCCGGAACTGCTGAGCGTTCCTCTGACCAAACCATGGTTCGCGGGCGTATCGAACATTCGCGGCAATTTGGTTGGCGTGGTTGATTTCGCCGCGTTTCTCGGCGGGACACCGGTCACGCTCGATGACAAAGCAAGACTTGTTCTGGTCGCAGACAAGCATCGTATCAATAGCGCGCTCGTTTTCAGCCGCGTGGTGGGTCTGAGGCAGTTCGATCGCTTCCAACGCGAAGCAGATGACCCCAGCTTGCCGGTCTGGATCGAAGGCCGTTATCGCGATCGCGAGAGCCAGTGCTGGTATACGTTGAACATGCATGCGCTCGTGACCCACCCCGACTTCCTGGCCATCGAGCTGCATACTCTCTAGCAACCTATGGCATCGAATGTCCCGGAAGACAGCGCGGCGCGCTTGGTGCAGGCACTTGACGTTCGCTCGGTGCACGAATCGGCAGCCGATAGCGCCCCTCAGCGCTTTACTCCGCCTTTGATCGGTCGCCTGCCGGTGGTGCGCCAGGTTCGAATCCTCGGCGTCGTCTTGCTCGCCTTGCTCGCTGGGGTCGCGACCGCGATGGTGCTCGACCGGCATCAATCGGAGAACGCGGCAGCCTATCTGTCCACTGCGAACGAAATGCAAATGCTCTCGCAGCGTATCGCGGCCGCTGCTCAGCGGGCCGTTCAGGGAATACCCGAAAGTTTTGCCCATCTTGGCGAGGCGCGCGCGCACTTCGACCAATCGCTTACGCTGCTTATCGAAGGCGGCGAAATCGCGGGCAGGAGCCTTCCGCCATCCCCGAATCCTGCACAAACCGCGCTGCTGGCGCTCAGGGAGCAGTGGCAGAGCACGGATCGCAGTGCGGACTTGATCCTTGGCCAGCAATCAGCACTAGTCGATGCGCGCAACAATGCGCCTGCGGCGATCCAAACACTCGAGCAGGCGCACCAAGCAGCCCGCGATATCGCCATCGCGGCCGAACAGATGCTGGAGAGCACGCGCCACGTATCAGCAAGCTACAGAGCTATGGCGCAGGCGCAAAACGGGATCATTCTTGGAGCCCTCGCATTAAGTGCGCTCGCCCTCGTTTGCCTCCTGCTGATCGGCAGAATCGTCGTTGACGATGCGGAGCATCGCGCCTTCGAAAGCCAACGGGCGGCGGCGGAAAACAAGCGGACCAACCAGCGCACCCAAGCTGCGATCCTGCGCCTGCTCGACGAAATGGGAAACCTCGCGCAGGGGGACCTCACGGTACGGGCAAATATCGGCGACGAAGTGACCGGCTCGATCGCGGACTCGGTAAACTTCGCGGTCGATGAACTGCGCCGCTTGGTCGCCGGCATCAATGCCGCGACCACGCAGGTGGCCGCGGCCTCGGGGCAGGCACAATCCATCACCGGCGAGTTGTTGAGCGCCGCGCAGCGCCAGTCGCGGGAAATCAACGACACGAGCTCAGCCGTTACCGGTATGACGGCCTCCATCATGCAGGTGTCCGAACGCGCTGCGCAGTCGGCGCAAGTCGCCGAGCAGTCGCTCGCCGCGGCGACCCAAGGCTCCGGGGCCGTACGCCGCGCGATCGAGGGTATGGACAGTATCCGTGAACAGATCCAGGACACCGCTAAGCGGATAAAACGCCTCGGCGAAAGCTCTCAAGAAATCGGGGAGATCGTCGATCTCATTACCGACATCACCGAGCAGACCAACGTGCTCGCCCTTAACGCTGCGATACAAGCTTCGTCCGCCGGGTCGGCCGGACGCGGCTTCACGCTAGTCGCCGAGGAAGTGCAACGCCTAGCGGAACGCTCCGCCGGCGCGACCAAACAGATTGGCGCCATTGTCAAGACCATCCAAGCGGACACCCAAGATGCGGTCTCGGCGATGGAGCTCAGCACTCAGGGTGTGGTCGAACAGACCGGTCTGGCAGACGCTACGGGACAGGCCCTGGCCCGCATCGACGAGGTCACACGGCACCTGGCGACGTTAATCAGCGACATTTCCGCAGCCACAAAGGAACAAACCGAGTCCGCAGCCCGCATCACCAAGACTATGCAAGACATCTTACAAATCACCGAACTCACGACCGAGGGCACGCGCAGGACGGCGGACTCGACCGCGCGCCTCGCAAGCATGGCGACCCAGCTCAAACAATCGGTTGCAGGCTTTAAACTGTCATAGACGTTATCGGCGCAAACACGATGTCCAGTGATCCCGCAAGCTTGGCAAGCCCTCTGATTTGGCTGAAGATCGAAATCGACCGCTCGCTCGGAATCGCGCGCGAAGCGCTGGCCCAGGGTGTCGGCGAAGCTGACAATCGCACAACTAATCTCCACTCCTGTGAAAGCCAGGTGCGCCATGTACGCGGCGCGGTCTATATCATGGGACTGGAAGGCGCTGCGCGTTTCTGCCAGGCGCTCGAAGGAGCGGTGCGGGGGTGCGCCGAATCCGCGGCCAAGCTCAGCCACGTTACGGCGGCGATCATCGACCGCTCGATGTTCGCGTTGTCGCAGTTCCTGGACGACGTATCCAAGGGCGAAATGGACATTCCGCTCAAGCTCTTTCCTTTGTATCGAGAGCTCAGCGAGCTTGCGGGCCGCAGCGACATCTTCGAGATCGAGCTGTTCTATCCGGATTTGACGAGAGTGCCTCCTGCGCACCCGGCCACTAAGAAACTCGCGAGCGCCGACGTTCCCAAGTACATTTTGGCCTGCCGCGCACACTACCAGCGCTACCTGCAAGCATGGCTCAATGATTCCGGCAATGTCCAGGCTCTGCACGGAATGCGTACGGCGCTCGACGCGCTTGATCAGGTCGCTCCCCAACTTGGCGCTCCAGCTGGATTGTGGTGGGCAGCGGTCGGCTTTGTCGAAGCCGTAATCCAGCAAGACGCACGCGTGCTCGACTTGCCTATCAAGGCTGTGTTCAGCCGGATCGACGAACTGCTGGTCGAAATCTCCTCCGGGACGAACGTCGACTGCGCCGGGCCGATGCGGGAAATCCTCTATCCGCTCGCTATGTCAGCGCCGGTATCGCGCCGGGTACGCGACGCGAAGAACCTGTTTCAGCTCGATCAGCAACTACCGGAATTCTGCGTTTCCGGCACCTTGGAGTACGACCTGGCGGGAATGGCTCCTGCACTCGACGACATGCGCCGGCGTCTGACCAGCGTGGAGGATGCCTGGGTGCAGTACACGACTGGCAGCAAGGACGGGTTGTCCCGGTTGCGAGACGAGACCAACGCCCTCAAAGGAATCGCACGCGACCTCGGGTTCTATCACCTGGTACGCCTGCTGGATGTGATCGTGCTGATCGTCTCGAAGCTGCCCGAGTCTCATCCGAGCAATAACGAAGTGCTCGCGCTGGAGATGGCTGCCGCGTTGCTCTTCATGGAAAGAATGCTCGATCAGTTCGCCAGCCCGCCCCCTGATATCGACCAGCAGGTCGCAGTGATGGTCGGGTGGCTGCTCGACGCAGTGAAGCCGCGCGGCCAAGGCGCCGCCGCGAGCGGGGGGCCGCGCGACGACATCACGCAGCGCCAGTCGTATGAGCAAGTCCGCGCTCAGGTGGCACGCGAGATCCTGGAGAACCTGCGCCAGGTCGAGCAGTTGATAGACGCAATCGCTCGCGACCCGAAGACGCGCGAAGGCATCGTCGGTCTGGACGTTCCAGTGCGCCAGATCGCCGGGGCGCTGAAGATGCTCGGACTAAGCCGCGCCAATGGATTGCTATCCGCATGCCAGCATCTGATGAAGCTCAGCATCTCGGGCGAGATTTCCCTCACCTATGCATCGCTGGAATGGGTCGCCGATGGGCTATCTTGTCTAGGCTTTTACCTCGATGCGCTGCAGCGCGGCGAGCAGCCAAGCGAAGACATCCTGATTGGGTTCCTGCAGCGGCTTGGCCGCGAGGATTCTCGGCCCGCCGGCAGTACCGGCTGGGTTGCGCCGGGCTCCGCGTCGGCCGAGGACGCGTCCGCGGCTCGCGTCGATGAGAGTAGCGCCCTTGCCGAAGAGGCGCCGCCGACGCCAGTGCCCGACGACAGCGACACCGTTGAAACCGAGCCCAGTATCGAAACGCCTGAGGAAGAGGTGAGCGAAAGCGTGTTGCGCGATTCGAACACGCATGAGCTGCGGGCGGTTTACGTCGAGGAAGCCCAACAGGTCCTGGCATCCATCGCGCCCGCGCTGGAGCGCCTGGGAGTTGCACCGAGTGATCAGCAGGTGCTCGATGAGATTCGCCGCGCCTATCACACGCTTAAAGGCAGCGGCCGGCTAGTCGGCCTGGATGCGCTGGGCAACCTCGCCGGGGAGATCGAGCAGACCGTCGATCTGTGTCTGGATCTCGGGCAGCCCGCTGGGCCAACGCTACTCGATCTGATCAACGAGGTATCGCTCGCGCTGCTAGACGCGACCCAGGAAATTGAATTCGGCGAGTTGCCCGATTGTTCCGGGTTTGCCGAGATCACGGCACGTGCCGAGGGGTTGCGCACTGAAATTAACGAAGCCGCTGCCCGGCAAGCAACAGCGGTGACAGCCGCCCCCTTTGGTAGGGGTGCCGCGGCAGCGGGTGAAGCGGTCATCGGGGATGTCAAACTCTCGGCGACGCTTTATCAGATTTATCTGCGTGAGAGCGGCGCCCACCTTACAACACTCGACGCCGAGCTCACCCGCTGCGAGTGTGAGCCGGCGCATCGAGTCTCGGCCAGCTTGGTGCGTTCAGCCCATACTTTGAAAAGCGGTTCCCGCACGACCGGCTTCACCGTGGTCGCCGATCTCGCGGACGCGCTGGAACAATGCCTGCAACACTTCGAGGGCGAGGTGCTTAGCCACACGGCGCTCGAAGCCATCTGGAACGCACGCGATGCACTGTCGGCGATGCTTACCGACATTGGGCAGCGCCGCCCGCCGCAGCCGGCACATGCTCAGCGCAATCGCTTGAACGATATTTCGGCCGCTGCTCCACCCGTAGTCAAGAAGACCGACGCACCGGAAGAGCTCGATACGCATCTCACACCGGTGTTTCTGGAGGAAGCTGGGCAGTTAATGCCGCAGATTGCTGCCGATTTGAAGCAATGGCGAACGGCGCCCGAAGAGATTCAGAGCGCGCGCTCCCTCGCCCGCGCATTACACACGCTCAAAGGCAGCGCCCGCATGGCCGGCGCTTTGCGTATCGGTGAGCTGACCCACGCGGTGGAAAGCCGTGTGGGCGCGGCAATCGACAACGATAGGCACGACGAGGCTCTGTTCAGCGAGCTCGAACAAGATCTCGACCAAGTGGCCGATTGGGTCGACGCACTTCAGGCCCGCGCCGCGAATTCGGCGGCTCTCGCTGGCCTGCCCGCGGCATCGGTCGAACTGCCCACACCGGGCTCCTCGCTTGCCGCCGCAGGCGCGACCATTCGAGTCAACGCCGACGTTCTGGACCGGCTCGTGAATCAAGCGGGCGAAATCAGTATCGCGCGTGCGCGTATCGAAGGCGAGATTGAGGCGCTCAAACAGTCGCTGCACGACCTGACCGACAGCGTATCGCGGTTGCGCACGCAACTGCGCGAGACCCAGATTCAAGCCGATAGTCAGATGCAATCGCGCATAGACGAGCTGCAGCGCGACGAGCGGGAGTTCGACCCGCTGGAGCTCGACCGTTACACGCGCTTGCAGGAACTGACGCGCATGATGGCCGAAAGTCTGCACGATGTGCAGACGATCCAGCAGACGCTGGTGACAAATTCCAGCGAAACCGAGACCGCGCTGGTACAGCAAGGCCGTATCGACCGCGACTTGCAGCAAGACCTGTTGCAGCTGCGGAGCATGCCGTTCGGTCTGCTCGCCGAACGCATGCAGCGTACGGTACGGCAAACCGCGCGCGAATTAGGACGCAGCGTGAGCCTCAGTATCGACGGCGAACACCTGGACGTCGACCGCAGCGTATTGCAGCGTATCGCCGCACCGCTGGAACACATGCTGCGCAATGCCGTGGCGCACGGCATCGAGTCGCCGGAGCAACGCCGGTATCTGGGCAAACCCGAATCCGGGCGCATTGCGCTTTCACTCATGCGCGAAGAGAACGAAAATGTCATTGTTGTTGCCGATGACGGCACCGGGCTCGATGCTCGGCTCATCCGTCTGAAAGCGCTCAGAATGGGCTTGCTCGCCCCGGGCGATGCCCTCAACGATGCCGCACTGCACCGCCTGATTTTCGCGCCCGGCTTCTCGACGGCTGCTACCGTGACCGAAACCTCCGGCCGCGGCGTCGGGATGGACGTCGTACGCGCTGAAGTCGCCGCCATTGGCGGGCGCATCGAGGTAGCCTCGGAGGCTGGTGCTGGCACGACTTTCCGTGTGCGTTTCCCGCTCACACTGGCCGCGGCGCAAACGATCTTGGTGCAAGCGGGCGAAATCTACGCGATTCCTTCCGCCCTGGTCGAACAGATTCAAGAGATCCAGCCTGACGA
>Ga0326597_10014477_pt1 | contig 10339 bp, 4 predicted proteins | sample RVTome_12_FD_203789 | JGI IMG/M metagenome (GOLD analysis project Ga0326597, IMG submission 203789) | Soil microbial communities from uranium-contaminated site in the Upper Colorado River Basin, Wyoming, United States - RVT100D185 | ecosystem: Environmental > Terrestrial > Soil > Contaminated >...
GGGGGATCCTCAGGCTGACGGCCTTCAAGGACATCTTTGTCGCATCGGGGTGCGCCGTCGGGGGAGGCAGCGCCGTGTACGCGAACACACTCTACCGCGCCAAGCCGGAGTTCTTTACGAACCCGCAGTGGGCGAGTCTCGCCGATTGGCGCAGCGTGCTCGAGACGCACTACGATACGGCGGAACGAATGCTAGGCGTCACGACGGTTCCGTTCGATAGTGACGGACAACGTCTGCTGGCAGAGGTCGCCGACCATTTTGGTGCCACCGCGACCTTTTCGCGCACTCCGGTCGGCGTCTACTTCGGGGCGGCCGGTGAAACGGTACCGGACCCGTATTTCGGTGGCGAGGGCCCGAGCCGCACCGGATGCATACGATGCGGTGCCTGCATGGTTGGCTGCCGACACGGCGCCAAGAACACGCTGCTCAAGAATTACCTCTGGTTTGCCGAACACCGCGGTGCCACGATCATCGCCGATCGTGAGGTCACGGACATTCGCCCTATCGGCGCGCCGGACGGATCCGAAGGCTACCAGATCTCCACGGCAGTTCCAGGTTCGTGGTTCGCTGCACGTGCGCCCACGCTGACTGCTCGTGGCGTCGTCGTCGCTGCCGGCGCGCTCGGAACCAACCGGCTGCTCATCGCTTGTCGGGAACGTGGGTCACTGGCACGACTCAGTGCGCGCTTGGGCGACCTGGTGCGGACGAACAGCGAGTCGATCCTCGCGGTGCGGCTTCCCGACGATTCACGCGCGCCTTGGAACGACGTCGCGATCAGCGCCAGCATTCACCCCACGGCGGACACGCATATCGAGCTTTGCACCTTCGGAAAGGGCGGAGACTTCGTGTCGCTGCTTCTCGCGCCGCTCACCGGGAATGGCACGCGCGTCACCAGACCGCTGATGATGCTCGGTGCGATTGCGCGGCATCCGCTGCGGTTTTTGCGCGCGCTTTGGCCGTTCGGATCGAGTCGCCGATCGGTGGTGGTGCTCGTGATGCAGACGCGCGACAACGCCATCGCCTTTCGTCCGCGCAGGCGGCTGTTCGGCGGTGTCGACCTGCGAACCGAGCAGCATCAGGGCAAGCCGAATCCCACGTTCATCGCGGTGGCCAACGCAGCCACCGCATGGCTCGCGGAGCGTACGGGAGGCGTGGCGCAGAGCGGAGTGCTCGAAGCGATCGCCAACATTCCGACCACCGCGCATCTCCTGGGAGGCGCGCCGATCGGCTCAGGCGCCGAATCGGGTGTGGTCGACTCACGGCTCCGCGCGTTCGGGTACGAAAACCTGATTGTTTGCGACGGGGCCGCGATGCCGGCGAATCCCGGCGTGAACCCGGCGCTTACCATCACGGCGCTGGCCGAGCATGCCATGACCGGAGTGCCGGCCAGGGAACAGGTGTGACACCCCGTCGAGAGTGTCGCACAGGGCACCAACGGCAATGCGGGGCCGACCATTTGGCCGACCCCGCATTGGCACCATTTTATTCGGGCCGAACGGGAGCTCCCGAGGAGGGACTCGAACCCCCGACCCGGCGATTAACAGTCGCCTGCTCTACCAACTGAGCTACTCGGGAATCCTCGAAAAATAGGCGTGGGCAGGGGGGCGGGCAACGGACGGAATACTGGCCGCGCGTAGTCGGACCGCTGGTTCGACGCGAAACTTCCGGTGTTTTTGTTCTGTAAGGCTCACCAACCGCACCGTGACGCCGTTCCCGGCACCACTCTCGCAACGATGATCCGCACCGTGACGCCCTTCCCGGCACCACTCTCGCAACGATGATCCGCACCGAATCGCTCCGCGTCGGTATCGAGACGCTCAGGTCCAATCCGCTTCGCACCATCCTTTCGACGCTCGGCGTCATCATGGGCGTGGGCTCGATGGTGTCGGTGCTCGCGATGGGCGACGGAGTCGAGAAATACGCGCGCGAGCAGGTGGCCAGGACGACCGACCTCCAGGCAGTGGCCGTTTCGCCGAATTTCGTGGAACGTGTGGACGGCATCTTCGTCCGGCGCACCGATGTGGTGCAGTTCGCGGCCGCCGACCTCGACGCGCTCAAGGCGGCGGTGCCCGAGGCGGGCGCGGTGCAGGTGAGCGTGAGCGGCGGGACGATGGCGCAGCTCGACTCGGGTGGCCGTACCCGCGGCGTCATGGTGCATGCCGGGGCATCAACCGAATCCGTGGCCAGCCAGTTTGCCGAACGGAAGATGGCGATCCGCGACGGGCGGTTCTTTACCGATGACGAATCGCGCAACAGGGAACGTGTCGTCGTGCTCCGGGCGTCGGCGGCGGATTCGATCGGTGGCGGCGCAGCCCTCGTTGGGCAAACAATCCGCCTGCAGCGCACGCCGTTCGTGGTGGTGGGGATCCTCGCGCCGGAGGAAGGGGAGCGCATGGAAGCCTTCGTTCCGTTCGGCACCACCGACGGGGTGATTTTCGCGTTCGGCGGGGCGCCCATTCCTCCGCAGATGCAGCTCACGGCAAAGCGGGTCGAGGACGTCGCGATGGCCAAGCAGCACGCCGAGACGTTCTTTGCCCGCCGGTACGGGATGAACTGGCGGCAGCGCGTGAATATCGTGGCGAACAGCACGCGCGTTGAACAGCTCACTCAGGCGCTGCTTGTGTTCAAGATCCTGATGGGGGCGATCACCGGCGTGTCGCTTCTGGTCGGTGGTGTCGGCATCATGAACGTGCTGTTGGCGGCTGTGGTCGAGCGGACGCGCGAGATCGGCATCCGCAAGGCAACTGGCGCGAAGAATCGTGACATTCTCGTCCAGTTTCTCGCCGAGTCGGTGACGATCACGAGCGCGGGCGCGGCGATCGGCGTGCTGCTCGGGCTTGGCATCGCGTTTCTGGCGGCGGCGATCATGCGCGCGCAGACGCAGGCCCCGGTCCACGCGGCGGTCTCGGCGTCGACGATCGTGGTCGCCGGCGTGGCGTCCGTGATTGTGGGACTCACCTTCGGGCTTTACCCCGCGGTGCGGGCGTCGCGGCTTTCGCCGATCGACGCGATTCGGCACGAGTAGGCCGCCGCGCGCGGAGCGCGCGGCGGTAGACGCACCAGGCGCGCACGCGCTCAACGTGCGCACGCGCTCAACGTGCGCACGGCCAGCGTGCTGCGGCGCAGATCTTAACATCGTAGGTTCAGGCGTCCCAGCAACCCTGCCGATGCCCGCCCTGCCCCCTGAAGGCCCAAGCCCCGACACGCACGGTCAGGCGTCAGCGACGTTTGCGCGGCTTGCCGCGAGCGAACCGCTTGCTGCATACGAGGTCAACACCAGGCTTTGCCGCGGCTATCGCCGCCAGGATCTCTACTTCGTTGAGCTGCGCGTTTGGCCAATGTTGCTGGGCCACAAACGGATCAAGCCGCCTTCGTGCTCCGTGCGCTTCGAACTGCCGCCACCGAGAAGGCGATCGGGATCAGCGCCAAAGTCAGCGGCGGCGAATACGTTGAGGCGATGATCTGGTAGTATCTCGTGCTGCCCGGCCACAGGCTGGTGACAACCGGATACAGCAGGAGTGGCACGGACGCGGCTAGCGTGCCCAGGAGCATTATTCCGAGGCCATGCCTGGCCCGGTCTTCTCGGCTGGCGGCGGCGTATCGCCAGATCAGGAGCACGATGGCCGACAGAAAGTATAGAGCGCCGAAGAGTATGGAGAGAATGCCGAGCACGTTGCGAGATACGATCTCAATCGGAAGATTGAGCGTGCCAACGCTGACGAGCACGACAATCAGAGCCGGACTATACAGGACAACTGTTGCCCACCGCCGATCGAGAAACCGACGGCGAGACGGAAATGCGAGCAGGAAATGCACGAGTGCGGTGATTCCTGTGTAGACCGCGAGGATCGCCACGCCGTCAAGGACGCTGCGCACGGCGGGCGATTCGAAGGTTGGCGCACCCATCAGAAGGAACCCAAAGCTCAGTCCGAAGACAGCCAGCAGCAGCGCTGGGCTGTCAGGCGACTTGAACCACGCCCACACAGGGAAGCCGAGAAAGACCAAGCCGAGGAGCGACCGCGTACGGGCAAGGCGGAGCTCGCTCGCAGGCAGGCCTGTGGGAGCGATCGTGAGCAGCGCGGTTTCACCATTGCGCTCGACTTCCATGGGCCACGCGCCTGCTGCCGGCAGCGCCTGCAATTCCTCCCCGCTTGTCGCTGGAACGCCGTTTACGCTTTTGATCACGTCCCCGACTCGAAGCCCGGCAGCTGCCCCTGGGCTGTCGCGATCGACTCTCAGCACTTTCTTTTCATCACTTACGCGATAGCCTGTATATGTGCGGTGCTCTATGTCAAACGCCGCCGACGCACCGAGCACCACGGCAATGAGCGCCGCCGCGAGGAGGGCCACGTTTTTGGCGTTTTGCGATTGTTTGCTCATGGGTCCCTCAAGTTTCCGGATATTTGGCGGGCATTCGTGAACGGGATTCGAGTAGCATCCCGGCGAATCGCAGCGGCGCGAGCAGGAGCGATTCAACGTCTGCCGGGAGTGGCACGGTCGCCTCTATCGCCGGATGGAGCACGAGCGGCGGCGTCCGCAGGAGATCCGGCGCAAGAGCAACAACATCAAGATCGTCGTTGAGATGCGGCCACCGCCCGCAATGCCGCGCCCGGCACCGGATCCGGGGATGGCACTCGCGATAGCGGCAGACACGGCCTACATACACATCGCCAACGGCGGCGAGAAAGACGTCTGCGGTCGAGTTGATTCCTTGCGCGCGGCCCTGGAGTCGACGGGAGAGGCGGGCGAGTGGCGCCCAGTCGACGTCCTCAGCGACGGAGACCAACAGGTCCGAGTCCTTGGGACGCGCCTTGTCCGTGACGAGCGAACCCAGCATTGCGATGCGTGTCACTCCGCGTACCACCCGGGCCGCACGGACGAACTCGAGGGTCAGCGCAAGCAGCGTTCCGCGAACCTCGGCCGAGGATCGCTCGCGGTATTGCCATTCGTCATCCGAAACGCGCCGACGCTGCATCGTGGCTTCAAGCAGAGGTCCGTTCGGGGCTCGCTAGCGCAAAGTGACGGTTCAAGAGTATCCCTTTCGGGTGCGCTCCGCCAACCGGATCGACTCGCCCTGTCAGGTTCACTCTCGCGAAAATGGCCACTTGCGGGAATCGCCGCGCTGCGTGGAACACCGTGAGAATCAGGACCACGTCACTTCCTCGCTCATACACAATGCAGTACGGTGGTCGGATCAACTCTCGGAGGGCGGGCCGGATCCGTCCGACGGCGACGTGGAGTTGTTCGCCCCACGTCGTGATGTGGAGTCGCACATACGACCGCGACGTGACCGATGTGCTCGCGGCGATGGGCGAGGTGGCGGCCACCATCGCGGGCGAAACTGAAGGTCGCGCTGACCCAACTGGAAACGGAGCGCCTCGCTCCGGGCCGCACCGCCAATGCAGAGGCGCAGGAGCACTACCTGCGGGGGCGCGACCTGGTCTACCGGCGCGACACCGCGTCGGTCCGCCAAGCCATCGCGGAACTCACCGAATCGGTCCGGCTGGATTCGTCAAACGCGTCAGCGTGGGCGTCGTTGGGGCTCGCGTACGGGCTCCGCACGAACCAGTCCATGCCGGCACGCGATTCGATCTACATCGGTTACGCCCGCGGGCTCGCGGCAGCTGAGCGCGCGATGGCGCTCGACTCGCTCAACCCCGAGGGCTTCGCCGTCCGGGGGTATCTCGGCCTTTACAGTGGTGGACCGGCCGATTCGACCGACGCCGTGCTCCGGCGGGCCATCCGCCTCCGCCCAAACTACGCCGAGGCCCAGGGTTGGCTGGCGCAGGCACCGGCCACGCCCGAATATGAAGCGGCCGCAGCCATGGATACTGCCGTCCGGCTGGACCCGGTTTCGCCCGGAATGCAGTTGGCGCGAATGGTCATGGCGCGGATGCTCGACAGTGCTTCGATGGGAGCCCGCTATGGTGAGCCGATGGCCCGGCTTCGACCGGACCTCGACGTGGCCGTCCAGCTGGCGGCATACTCACTTGCGGAGCTGGGGCGGACGGACGCATGCCTCGCGTTGAGTCCTGCACCCGTCCCCCGTGCCATCTGCCTGCACCGGGCGGGCCGGCACGCTGAGGCGGGTCGGCTCCTGAGTACCGAAGCGGCGCGCCTTCGCGCCGGCGCCCACGACCTCTGGTTGCGCTGGCTCCCGCTCGCGCTTGCCACGACCGGTCAGCTTGAGCGAGCGATCCAGTCGGAGCGGGAACTCGTCCGCTACCAGCCCACCGTGCCACTGCCGCGCGCCGGCAATCAGCTCCTCCGGACCTCCGCGGACCCCACCGGGACGCGGTTTGTCGAGGCCGTCCGTTCGCTCAATGTGCAGGCTTGGGACGAACGTGTGCGATCGGCGCGGGCGGCCGTTCACCGGTAGCTCTTTCTCGAGCGTAGACCCCAAGCAGATGTTCCGCCGCGCGCCGGATCCGTTCCGTGACCTGGTGCTTGCCGCCAGGATCACTGTCACTGGCGCCTGACTCCGGGCGGTCGCAAGTTGGAGTCCCCCGTGTGTCCCACTGCGGCTGGCCCCCGACGATGAGCCTCTGCCCACCCCGTCCGCGATGGAAGACCGCCCGCCGCACGGCGGCGGCGCTGGCGGCACTTTTGCTCCTCAGCGTGTGTGGCCGAGAGCCGACGGGGCCGCATGGCACGTCGGGGGGTTCGACCGGCCGCCTGGCGTTCCAACCGCTCATCCGGCCGTCGGATCGCGCGCTGTTCCAGAGTGCAAACGTCGCAATTGACAACGTCCACCTTGTGCTGCGCGCGAGCAACGGCACGGTAGCGCTAGACACGACCGTCACGTTTCCGGGCTCACAGGACACTGTTTCCGTCACGGCAACGGTGGCCGTGCACGGCGAGAGCGAGAGGTTGGGTGCGCGATTCGCGCTCCGGAGCGGGACGACGACGATGTTCGAGGGCACGCAGGACGTGATCGCCAAGCCGGGCGTAAACCAGCCGACCCCGACGCTCGTGCAACTCGCGTTCGTCGGCCCCGGCGCGCGGGCGGCGCGGGTGACGGTGACGCCGGCAACGAACTCACTGTTTGCGGGGGAGCCCGTGACGCTGGTCGCGGCGGTGCGCGACTCCTCTGATGTGCCGATCGCCGATGCTCCGCTCGTCTGGTCATCCTCGAATCCGACGATCGCCACGGTGAATGGGGCCGGCACGGTGGTCGCCGGCACCGTGCGGGGAAACACGACGATTTCGGCTTCCACGCTCTCCGGCGTGGCAGGCATGGCCAGCGTGTCGGTCTCGCTGCCTCCCTCGAGCGTCGTGGTAATCGGCGGCGACGGGCAGTCAGCGCGCGCGGGCACAGCGCTGGCACTGCCACTCACAGTGCAGGTGCAGGCCAGCGACGGAATGGGAGTGGCCGGCGTTGTTGTCGCGTTTGCAGCACTCGCCGATGGCGCGACCGTGGAGAACGCGTCGGGGACGAGCGATGCCGGCGGATTCGTAAGCACCGGCATGACACTCGGCGGGTTGGTTGGCTCTCAGGCATTCCGGGCGACGGTGACGGAGTTGACGCCGGCAACCGTGATCGCGATCGCGACGGTCGGGCCCGTGGCCGCGATGGCAATCGTGTCGGGCGAAGCGCAGGCGGATACCATAGGGCGCGCACTGGCACGACCGTTCGTCGTGAAGGTGAGCGACGGCTTCGGCAACCCGGTGTCGGGCGCGGCCGTCGCCTGGTCGCGAACAGGAGGTGCTGGGGCGACCTCGGCCGCAACGACCGCTACGGACGCGTCCGGCGAGGCTCGTGTGAATTACACACTCGGCGCGGTTCCTGGCACGGAAACAATAGTCGCATCCGTCACGACCGGTGCTGGAACCGTGGCGAGCGTCACGTTCACCGCGACTGCGCGGCCGCGACCGGCGTCGATCCTGGCAATCGTGAACGGGGACCGGCAAATCGGAACGGTGGGCGACACATCTGCTCCGCTGGTGGTGCAGGCCACCGACGACCTGCGGAATCCGGTGCCCGGCGCGACGATTGCATGGAGTATCACCGGCGGCGGAACGCTGTTGGCGGCCAGCACGACCACCGACGCCGAAGGACGGGCGCAGGTGAAGGTTGGCTACCCGACCGTCCCGAGCGCGGCATCCGTGTTCGCGCGCCTCGGCGGCGCGGCGGGTGAGGTCAGCGCCGGGCAGGCCCTGTTCTTCGTCGGAGCGGCCGTGGGATCGCCGTCGTACCTGCTGGTTGCCACAGGCGACGGCCAGTCAGCGTCGGCAGGAGCGTCCGTGCCCATCCCGCCGGCCGTGCAGGTCACCGACCGGTACGACAACCCGATCGCCGGACTCAGCGTGACGTTCACGCCGTCGGGTGGCGCGTCGGTGACGGGAAACCCGGCCACGACGAACGCGTCTGGTATCGCCACGCTCGGGAGCTGGACACTCGGCCCGACTCCCGGCGCGTATGCGCTCGCCGTGTCGGCCGGCTCGCTGGCGGCCAGTATCGTAGCCACTGCGAGCGCGTCCGTCGGGCCGCCGGTGCTCGCGATGGCCACGCAGCCTAGCGCCAGCGTTCAGAACACCCTGCCGTTTGCGCAGCAGCCCGTGATTCAGCTCAAGTCGGCTGCGGGAGTGAACTTCGCAACGGCGGGCGTCGTTGTGACCGCCGCGCTGCAAACGGCCGGCTCCACACTGCGCGGCACGTTGACGGCGACGACGGACGCAGGCGGACTCGCGACATTCACCAACCTCTCGGTTCTCGGCCCAGTGGGAACGAACGCGCTCGTCTTCTCGGCCGGCGGATACACCGGTGTGACGTCGAGCACGTTCAGCCTGGCGCCGGGTCCGGCGATTTCGATCGCCGCCACCGTTGCAACTGCGTTCTCGGCCACGGCGGGCTCGCTCGCGCCGACGGCTCAGGTGATCGTGCGCGACTCGGCGGCGAACCCGGTACCCCTCGTCACCGTCACCTTTGCGCTGCCCGGACCCGGGAACGGAACGCTCGTGGTCGGCACCGGCTCGCTCACCGGTGCCAGCGGTAATGCGAACCCCACCAGTTGGACGCTCGACACGGCCGTCGGCGCCGACACGCTCAACGCTACGGTAGCAGGGCTGGCGGGCAGTCCGGTCCGGTTTGTGGCCACAACCTCTGCCGGCGCGGCCACGCAGCTTGTGAAGATCTCCGGCGACGCGCAGACGGGCGTGACCGGCACGCCCCTCGCGGCGCCGATGGCCGTGGAGGCGCGCGATGCGTTCAACAACCCGGTGTCGGGCGTGAACATCGCGTTCACCGTCTTCGCCGGCGGCGGCACGCCGGGATCGCAGACCATCACGAGCAATTCCGGTGGCCAGGCGAGCTTCTCGCTGACGCTGGGACCGCCGGGCACCGACTCGGTGAGCGCCTGCCTGCCAAGTTGCTTGTCGCAGGCGACCTTCACCGCGCTTGCCATCCCGGTTGGAGCGGACGCAACGTGGACCGGCGCGACCAGCAGCGTCTGGACCACGGCGGGTAACTGGAGTCCGGCGGCAGCGCCGTCACCTTCTTCGAATGTCTTCATTCCGGCCGGCATGCCGTATTCCCCAGTGCTCGCGGGGCCAGTCACGGTCAACGACGTCACGGTGCAGAACGGCGCCACGCTCGACGTCGGGGCCAACACGCTCGCGGTGACCGGGAACCTCAACGCGGGGACGACCATCACCGGTGCAGGCACTGTCCGGATGACCGGCAACCTAAAGCAGGTATCCGGCTCGATTCCGTCGCTGCTCGTTAACGCTGCCAACACCGTGACGGCGGCCGGCACGGTGACGGTCACCGGTTCGCTCACGACCAGCGGCGGCGCCGTGTTCGATGTGGCTTCCGCGACGGTGACGGTGTCCGGCAATGCCGGCATGTACAGCGGCAGCCGGATCAAGATGACCACGGCCGGCGGGCACCTGACGGTGGGCGGCCTATACGACTCGAACCCCGGCAACGATGTGGGCGACACGTGGATGACCGACGGCGTGCTCGAGCTCAAGGGCAGCCTCCAGGCCACCAACAACTGCTGCGGCCAGGGCTTTCGCGCGGTGGGCAACCACGTCACGCGTTTCAGCGGCGCGGGCGCGCAGAGCATCAACTTCTACTACGCGCACGAGGGATACAACCGAGAGACGTTCGGGCACGTCGAGTTCACCGGTGGCAACACGGTGACCCTGACGAACAGCATCCGCGTGCTTGGCACGATCGTGGTGAACAACAACACCACGGTGACCGGAAGCGGCAAGTACATCTTCCACACCGGCCAGCTCACGACGACTGCGGGAACGAGTCTGGCCGGCATCGCCGCGACTCAGCTAGGTGGCGGCGGCGCAGTGTTCCCGCTCATCGCAGGTGCGGGTCCGCCCG
>Ga0326597_10014479_pt1 | contig 10338 bp, 8 predicted proteins | sample RVTome_12_FD_203789 | JGI IMG/M metagenome (GOLD analysis project Ga0326597, IMG submission 203789) | Soil microbial communities from uranium-contaminated site in the Upper Colorado River Basin, Wyoming, United States - RVT100D185 | ecosystem: Environmental > Terrestrial > Soil > Contaminated >...
GGCCGAGGCGGGGGTGGCGATTCCGCACTACTGTTATCACTCGAAGCTATCCATCGCCGGAAACTGCCGCATGTGTCTCGTCGAGATCGAGAAGATGCCCAAGCTGCAAATCGCCTGCAACACACAGGTCACCGAGGGCATGGGCGTGTTGACGCAAAGTCCCAAAGTGCTGGCGGTGCGCAAGGCGGTGCTGGAGTTTCTGCTGATCAATCATCCCGTCGACTGTCCGATCTGCGACCAGGCCGGCGAGTGCCAGCTCCAGAACTATTATATGGAGCATAATCGCGAGGCGAGCCGTTTCGAGCTAGGCAAAGTGCATGATCGCAAGAAAACCATTTTCGGCCCTAACGTGATCTTCGACGGCGAGCGTTGCATCAAGTGCACGCGCTGCGTGCGCTTCTGCCAGGAGATCACCAAGACCGACGAGCTCGCCGTGATCAACCGCGGCGACCATTCGACCATCGCGCTGTTCGACGACAGCGTGCTCGACAATCCGCTGTCGGCCAACGTGGTCGATATCTGCCCGGTGGGGGCGCTCACCGACCGCGATTTTCGCTTCAAGGTGCGCGTCTGGTATCTGCAAAAGACGCCGTCGGTCTGCCCCGGTTGCAGCACCGGCTGCAACATCAGTGTCGAGACCTATCAGAATCGGATCGCGCGCTTCAAACCGCGGATCAACGAAGCGGTCAACAGCCACTGGATCTGCGACGAAGGGCGCTACTGTTTTCATGAGTTGACCGGCGGCGAGCGCTTGACGACACCGATGATCCGCCAAGAAGGCGGCCTGGTGCCGGCGACCTGGGAGGACGCATTGCAAGCGGTGCTTGCCGGATTGCGCTCGGCCAAGGCGACGGCGGGGATTCTATCCGGCAGAAGCACCAACGAAGAAGCGTTTCTATTCGCCAAGTTGATGAAAAAGCTTACGCCGGGTTCGCCCCTCGAAGTTTGTTATCAGGAGCGCGAGCTTAGCGAAACCCAAAAGATTCTCATGAGCCCGGATCGCTCGCCGAATTTTCGCGGCGCGCGCGACATGGGCGTCGGCACCGATGGCGGATACGACCGATTGCGGCAGAAACTGCTCTCGGGCAACTTCTCGGCCGCTTATGTCGTCGGCGAAGATCTGATCGGAGCGAACGGCGACGGCGAACGGCTGCGGGCGGCGCTGCAGAAACTTTCCTTTCTGGTCGTCCAAGATATCCGTTTGAGCGAGACCGCAAAACTTGCCCACGTCGTTCTTCCGGCCACGCACTTTGGCGAGAAAGAGGGGACTTACACCAACCGCAAGGGGCGCGTGCAGAAACTCAACGCCGCGGTGATTGCACCGGAAGACGCTCTGCAGGACTGGCAAATTTTCCTGCGGCTGCTTGATTTGGCGGGCGAGAAACTGTCCTATTCGACCCCGTCGCAAATTTTTCAGGCGTTGGCCGAGGAAGTTGCGCTCTATCGAGGAATCAGCTACGCAACGATCGGAGATCAGGGGATTCAACTCGGCGGCGGTGGCGTGGAACAATCATGATCGTCGACATCGGGATCATCGCGCTTAAAGCCTTTCTCGTCGTCTTCATGGTTCTCAATCTTGCCGGCGTGCTCGGCTGGATCGAGCGCAAAGGCAGCGCACTGATGCAAGACCGCATCGGCGCCAATCGCGCCTCGATCCTCGGCTTCGCCGGCATGGGGCTGATCAACACCCTGGTCGCCGACCCGATCAAATTTCTCACCAAGGAAGATTTCATCCCGCCGAGCGGCGATAAGTTTTTGCACACCCTGGCGCCGTGCATGGCGCTGTTCCCTGCTTTGGTGACGTTTGCGGTGATCCCCTTCGGCGATACGCTGCAAATCGGCGAGCGGGTCATCAATCTGCAAGTTGCCAATCTCAACATCGGCATCCTTTACGTTTTCGCCATGGGTTCGCTCGGCGTCTACGGCATCGTCATCGGCGCCTGGGCTTCGAACAACAAGTTCTCAATGTTCGGCGGCGTGCGCGGCTCGGCGCAGATGATCTCCTACGAAGTTGCCATGGGGTTGTCGGTCATCGGCATCCTGATGGTCTACGGGACGCTGGAACTCCAGGAGATCGCCCGCGGCCAGGGAACTCTCATTCGCGAATTTCTGCCGGAATCCTGGCGCTTCTTGCAGGCTGCCATCGGCTGGCTGCCGGCCTGGGGGATTTTTCTTCAGCCGCTGGCGTTTCTGCTGTTCTTCACGGCGGCGGTCGCCGAGACCAAGAGAGTTCCCTTCGATCTGCCGGAAGGAGAGTCGGAGATCGTCGCGGGTTACCATGTCGAATACTCCGGCGGGAAGTTCCTGATGTTTTTCGCCGGCGAGTTCGCCGAAATCGTCACCGCCGCGGCTTTAATGACGACGTTGTTTTTCGGCGGCTGGCAGGTTCCCTATTTGCTGCGCGACGGTTTTCATTTTCCCTGGGGAACCACTTGGCTCCTGCCCCACCTCGCGGTCACGCTGTTGCAAGTGGGAGCGTTCGCGGTGAAGGTGGTCTTTTTCTGTTGGCTGCAAATCCTGCTGCGCTGGAGCGTGCCGCGCTTCCGCTACGACCAGGTGATGCGGCTCGGTTGGAAGATGCTGTTGCCGCTGGCGCTGTTAAACGTAATCGTTACCGCGCTGGTGATCGTCGCTGTTCAGCAGCTATGACAAGATCATGACATCGTCCATGATTATCTTTTACGTTCTGGCGGCCCTGCTCATCCTAACGTCGCTCATGGTCGTCTTTCAGCGCAACGTGGTGCACTGCGCCATGGCCCTGGTGGCGGCGCTCTTTCTCATCGCGATTCTCTTTGTGACGCTCCAGGCACCGATGGTGGGCGTGCTACAGATCCTGGTTTACGCCGGCGCCATCATGGTGCTTTTTCTCTTCGTCATCATGTTGCTGAATCCCACTTCGCTGGAACCGCGCCGCGCCCTATCGTGGGGTTTCGGCACGGTGGTCGCGTTGTTGCTCGCTGGGGCTTTGGCCGCTTTAGTGAGTCATGACGAAGCACCCGCCGATCCTTTTGCGGCGACCGAATTGTTCGGCGCTCCGGAATCGCTGGCAAAGAGTCTTTTCACCGACTTCGTGCTGCCCTTCGAGATCGCTTCAGTGCTGCTCTTGATCGCCATCGTCGGCGCGGTGGTGCTGGCGAAGAGGGAACATAACTAGCCATGGTGCCGCTCAATCATTATCTGATTCTCAGCGCGGCGATCTTCGCCATCGGCGTCGTCGGCGTCGTGATCCGGCGTAATCTGATCGTCGTTCTGATGTCCATCGAGCTGATGCTCAACGCGGTGAACCTGACTTTCATCGCCTTCTCGCGTTTCCTCGGCTCGATGGAAGGGCAGGTCATAGTTTTCTTCGTCATGGCGGTGGCGGCGGCGGAAGCGGTCGTCGGTCTTGCCATCATTATTTCCGTGTTCCGCCACCGCCAAACTCTCGACCCCCAGGAGATGCAACTGCTCAAATGGTAGTTTTATCGGAAGAAAATCCGAGGATGGAGGATGGCTATCCTCGATCATCGATCCTCCATCGTCGGTTTTGAATTGTTATGACCCTTTTGCGTTATATTCCGCTCCTGCCGCTCGCCGCTTGCGCGATCAATATGTTCTTCGGCGCGCGCCTGGGCAAAAAAACCGCCGGGCTCCTGGCCTGCGCGGCGGTGGGCGCATCGTTCGCCGTTGCTGCTTATGTCTTCATGCTGCTGCCCGCCACGGGCGTTTTCCGCGATACCCTTTATACCTGGTTCGAATCGGGCGCTTTCCGCGTCAATGTTTCTTTTCAGGTCGACGCGCTGACGGCGGTGATGCTGCTGGTCGTCACCGGCATCGGCTTTTTGATTCATATCTATTCCCTCGGCTACATGGACCATGACGAGGGGATAGTGCGGTTTTTCGTCTACCTGAACCTTTTTATCTTCTTCATGCTGCTGCTGGTTATGGGCGACAACCTGCTCCTGCTCTTCGTCGGGTGGGAAGGCGTCGGGCTGTGCTCCTATCTGTTGATCGGCTTCTGGTATGAGGATCACAATAACGCCATCGCCGGAAACAAGGCTTTCATCGTCAACCGCATCGGCGATTTCGGTTTCGTCCTGGGCCTGTTGCTGCTGGTCACCGAGCTAGGTCGCCAGGGAATTTGGACGCTCGACTTCGCGGAATTGCAAAAGCATGTAAACCTGCTCAGCCCGGCGACGGTCACGGCGATTACCTTGCTGCTTTTCGTCGGCGCCACCGGCAAGTCGGCGCAGATTCCTCTGTTCGTCTGGTTACCGGATGCCATGGCCGGGCCGACACCGGTAAGCGCGCTGATCCACGCGGCCACCATGGTGACGGCCGGCGTGTATATGACCGCGCGGCTGCATTTTCTCTTCGCTCTGGCGCCGCAGACTCTGTCGCTCATCGCCATGATCGGCGCGGCCACGGCCTTTTTCGCGGCGACGGTGGCTTTGACGCAGACCGATATCAAGCGCGTGCTCGCCTACTCCACCGTGAGCCAGTTGGGTTACATGTTTCTCGCCGTCGGCGTCGGCGCCTTCGGCGCGGCGATCTTTCATCTGTTCACCCATGCGTTTTTCAAAGCGTGTCTGTTTCTGGGCTCCGGCAGCGTGATCCACGCCATGGGCGGCGAGCAGGACATGCGCAAGATGGGCGGGCTCAAATCTCACATGCCGGCGACCTACTGGACTTACGTGATCGCGACTCTGGCGATTGCCGGCGCGCCGTTCACCGCCGGTTTCTTCTCCAAAGATTTAATCCTCTGGCAGGCGTACAGCAGCGCCCATGGCTCTCAGGACCTCTGGCTCATCGCATGGCTCACCGCGGGGATGACCGCCTTTTACATGTTTCGCCAGCTCTTCATGGTGTTTCATGGCGCCTCCCGCGCCGATCCGCACGTGCAAGCGCATCTCCACGAATCGCCGGCGGTGATGACCGTGCCGCTGATGTTTCTCGCGGTCGGCTCGATCTTCAGCGGCTGGTTGGGGGCGCCGGAATACCTATGGGGCAGCCGCTGGGATCACTGGCTGGAGCCGGTATTCGGCGGCGGCCACGAGGTCCATCACGGCGCGGTCGAAACGGAGATCACTTTGATGGCGTTAACGCTTTTCATCGTCGCCTCTGGTATCGCTCTTGCGTACGTAAAGTACGGCTGGCCGGGAGCCGAGGTCGGTCAGGGCGCCGGCGGAATTTTGTATCGTATTTCACTCAATAAATATTACGTCGACGAAATCTATGACTGGCTCCTGGTCCGGCCCTTCACGGCGATTTCCAATTGGCTGGCGCGAGTCTTCGACCCAGGCGTGATCGACGGTATCGTCAACGGAGTGGGCGCCCGGGTACGCGGCGCAAGCTCGATCTGGCGCGCCGTGCAAACGGGCAACGTACAACACTATGTCATGGGCTTTCTCGCCGGCACGCTGGCGCTGTTGGCCTACTATCTCAGGCAGCCGTAAAGATGTCACCCTTTGCCCCTGGAGACTTGACCCTGCTCCTCGCTATCCCGGTGATCGGCGCGGTGCTGTTGTTGTTTGTCCCGCGCCGGCAAACCCAGGCGCTGTTTTCCGTGGCGCTGCTCGCCAGCGCGCTCGCCTTTCTCTGGTCGCTCAAGGTCTTCAATCTTTTCGACGGCGCCACCGGCGAGATGCAACTGGTCGAACGGATACCTTGGATGCCGGCTTTCGGCATCGAGTATCTCGTCGGCATCGACGGCCTCAGTCTGTTTCTGGTCCTGCTCACGACTTTACTCATGCCGCTGGCGGTTCTCGCTTCCTGGTCGGTTAAGGATCGGGTTAAAGAATATCTGATTTTCATGCTGCTATTGGAGACCGGCATGCTCGGCGCCTTTGTCGCGCTGGATCTTTTTCTTTTCTACGTTTTTTGGGAAGTCATGCTGGTGCCGATGTATTTTCTTATCGGCGTATGGGGAGGCGCGCGGCGCATCTACGCTGCGCTCAAGTTCGTCATCTACACGATGGCGGGAAGCCTGCTGATGCTCGTCGCGATCATTTATCTGGCCACGCGCTACGCGCAGGAAACCCAAGTGCTGACCTTCGACCTGCTGCGGATCTACGCGTTGCAACTTCCCTTCGAACAACAGAGCTGGCTCTTTTTCGCCTTCGCGCTTTCCTTTGCGATCAAGGTGCCGCTCTTCCCTTTTCATACCTGGCTGCCGGACGCCCATGTGGAAGCGCCCACCGCCGGCTCGGTGATCCTCGCCGGCGTTCTGCTCAAACTCGGCACCTACGGCTTTCTGCGCTTTGCCATACCGCTGTTTCCCGACGCCGCGCTGGCGGCGGCGCCGCTTTTCATCGCGCTCGCAGTCATCGGCATCATCTACGGCGCCGTGGTGGCGATGATGCAGACGGATATCAAGAAACTGGTCGCCTATTCGTCGGTGAGCCACCTCGGCTTCGTCATGCTCGGGCTCTTCGCGTTCAACGTGCAGGGCATCCAGGGGGCGATCTATCAAATGCTCAATCACGGTCTGTCCACCGGCGCGCTGTTTCTCCTGGTCGGGATGATCTACGAGCGGCGCCACACGCGGCTGATCGCCGATTACGGCGGGCTGTGGAAACAAGTGCCGATCTTCTCGGCTTTGCTGCTGGCGGTCACCTTTTCATCCATCGGGCTGCCGGGCTTGAACGGCTTTGTCGGCGAGTTTCTGATCTTGCTCGGCGCCTTCAGCGTGACGCCGCTCTGGACCGCCGCCGCGGCCACCGGCGTGATCCTGGGCGCGATTTATATGCTCTGGATGGTTCGCCGGGTGATCTTCGGCCCGCTGGTCCATCCGGAAAACCAAAAGCTAACAGATTTAAACGGCCGGGAAATTCTTATCCTCGCGCCGATTCTGGCGCTGATCGTTCTCATGGGCGTCTATCCACAGCCGTTCCTGGATCGAATGAAGCCTTCGGTGGATTTGACGCTTAAGAAAGTTTTCGCGGCGCAAGCGACGGCGGTGGCTGTGCACCGGCCCGCACAGGGAGCAGATAAGTGACCGACGTCAATCTCGTACCGCTGCTCCCCGCCACTCAAGTGCTGCTCACGGCACTGGTGGTCTTGCTCCTCGATCTTTTTTGCCAAGAGGAGGAAAAGGGGCTGCTGGCCTGGGTCAGCCTGCTCGGGCTAGCGCTGTGCGCCGGCGAGGCGCTGTTTCTTTGGGGCAGCCAGGAGAGCGCCTTCGGCGACGCCGTCGTGCTCGACAACTTCGCGCTTTTCTTTACGCAGATTTTTCTCGGCGCCGCAGCGCTCACGATTCTTTCCTCGATTCATTACATCCGCCAGGCGGAAATTCACGAAGGCGAGTTTTACGCCCTGGTGCTTTTCGCCACCACGGGGATGATTCTGATGGCGGCGGCCAAGGACCTGATCGTCTTTTTCTTGGCGCTCGAAACGATGTCCATCGCGGTTTACATTCTGACCGGCATCTGGCGCGCCAGCGGCCGTTCCAGCGAAGCCGCCATGAAATATTTTCTCATGGGCGCTTTCGCCACGGGCTTTCTGCTCTATGGCATCGCCTTGATCTACGGCGCCACCGGCTCGACCCATCTCAACGAGATTTCCGCCTTCTTGATCGAGTCGCCGGAGGATTGGCCGCCCTATCTCATCGGCGGCGCGCTGCTTCTGCTCGTCGGCTTCGCCTTCAAAGTCGGCGCGGTACCGTTTCATTTCTGGGTGCCCGACGTTTACGAGGGCGCGCCCACTCCCGTGACCGGCTTCATGTCGGTGGCCGTAAAGGCCGCCGCGTTTGCGGCCTGGGCGCGGATATTGATGCACCAACTGGCGCCGCTGGACAACGAATGGGCGTTTCCGCTCTGGGTACTCGCTATCATCACGATGACGCTGGGCAATCTCCTCGCCATCTCTCAGTCGAGCGTCAAACGGATGCTCGCCTACTCGAGCATCGCTCACGCCGGCTATCTGCTGGTGGCGCTTGTGGTGGGCGAGGAGTGGGGTGGGCTGCCGCTGCTCTTTTATCTGCTGACCTACGCGTTCATGGCGTTCGGGGCTTTCGCGGTCATCACCGCACTTGCGGAGACAGAGCGATCGCCCGAGGAGTATCGCGATTTTTCCGGCCTGGGTTTTAAACACCCATTCCTCGGCATGGCCATGACGCTATTTATGCTGTCGCTGGCCGGCTTCCCGCCGCTCGCCGGCTTCGCGGGAAAGTTCTACGTTTTCCGCTCGGCGGTGCTTTCCGGCCACCTCGCCCTGGCGATCATCGGCGTGCTGAACAGTCTTTTGTCGGTGATTTATTACTTACGGGTGATCGTAGCGATGTACATGGAAGAAGGCGGCGCGGAAGGGAAAAATTTTCGCCAGGCGCCGTATTTATACATCGCCATCGGACTCGCCGTTGCGGGCACGCTCTATCTCGGAATACTCCCCGCGCGCGTCCTGGAGTGGAGCCGGGTCGCGTTCATCTCGCTGGATTAAGAACCAAAGTTCAAACCGTTCAAACCGTTCAAATCGTTCCAGCCGTTCAAACCGTTTTCCGCCCGGGTGAGTGAAAGGCGTCGCAGCCAACTAATCGGCGAAACTTTTTGAACGCTTTGAACGTCTTGAACTACTTGAACGATGATTCTTAACGACTGGCTATTGTCCCTTCGTGAAGAAACCAATCGCCACCGGCACCTCGACGGTGCCGGGGACGAATTCCTCGAACTTGCCAGCCCTTATATAGAGTTGCGCCGAGCCGCCGCCGTCGAGGTTGAGCAGATCCTGCGCCTGTACCTGCCACGAGCCCGCCGAGAAAACTTCTTGCAGCTCCGCCCAAAAGAGCCCGCCGATGAGATTATCGGTGACAGCGATCACCAGTCGTTGTTCCTTGTCGATGCCGATGAGCGCGCGGCGGCTGGCGCGCGGCGGCAGGCCGGTAACGGCCTGCGGAGCGCCGCGCAGCAAGAGCAGCGGCCCGGACTGCATCGCCTCGTCCGCTTGCTCGGAAAGAAAATCGTCGCGGTGCGAAATGAATGGGCGCTGCTCCTTGACGCCGAAGACGCCGGTGTAGAGAGAACTTCGGGAGACCCGCGGATTGACCGCCTGTCCGCCCGCCTTGAGAAAAGCCAAGGGCTTGCCGTCGGTGTCAAAGTAATTGGCGTTGATGGCGGTGACAGCGCCGCTGCGCTCCACGAACGTCATCGCGTTTGCCGCCTTGAGCTGATATTGCGCGGCGCGCAAAACGTGCGGCACAAACCGTTGGGCGTCGAAACGAAAAAGCTTGAGATCGAGCGTATAACCGGGATCGGTCCGTTCGAGCGTGATTTTTCGCGACTCGATGCCTTTTTGCACCGACTTCCAAGAACCGGCATCGGTCACCGAAAGGGTCGGGTTGATCTTTTGTTTGCCGGTTGTCTGGGACGATGCGGAGATCGCTGAAATGGCGATTAAGAAGAGAACCATGAGAATGGTTGATCCGTGGCTCATTGAAATAGAATAACAAACCGGCACGCAAAGAAAAACAGCGGCACGGCTGGCGGCGAATCTCCCCTGGGAACGACTTCCCCAGAGCCTTTACCACAACCTAAACGGCGTAGGTTATCAAGCGGGAACTTTTGAGCGACAGTAGCCGTTTCTAACAAGGGAGGCTCTATAATGCGGAAAATATCCTTGGCGTTTTCATTCCTACTCTTTCTCATGGCTTCAGTGAGTTTTGCGCAACTTGGCCCTAAAGATGGCGCAGGCCTAAGCCCCACCGATCTCGAGCGGGTCAAAGTCGGCAGCCGGGCGCCCGATTTCACCCTCGAAGGCATGGACGGTAAACAGATCGCACTCTCCGATTATCGCGGCAAGAAAAGCGTGGTCTTGGTCTTCTACCGCGGCCACTGGTGACCCGATTGCACACAACAGCTCGGGAAGCTGAAAAGCCTATTGAACAAACAGGAAAGAGAAAAGGTTCAGATCCTAACCGTAAGTATTGATAGCCATGAAGACTCAAAGAATTTTGCCCAGAAGCTACAAGAGAGGTATCCGGGATACTATAATTTTCCGTTTCTCGAGGATAAAAATCACAAGGTGATCGACCGTTATGGACTTCTTAACCCCACTGGCCAAGGTTGGCCACACCCAGCGACTTACGTGATCGATCCGCAGGGCGTGGTGCGCTGGAAGTTCGTTGAAATTGACGTCTCCAAGAGGCCCAGTAACGACCAAATCTTGACGGCTCTCAAAAAGCTCGGTTGAAAGGCAGATTGTTAAGATGATTCATCGTCAGTTGACATTCAATTCAGGAGACATGCGAATGAAATCAGCTATTTTATTTCTCACGGCGGGTTTATTCCTTTCAGCAAACTTATGGGCGGCGGATCTTCGGCCTGAGGAAATCGTAACGGTGCTACCCAAGGACGCTATTCCCGCGAT
>Ga0326597_10014480_pt1 | contig 10338 bp, 15 predicted proteins | sample RVTome_12_FD_203789 | JGI IMG/M metagenome (GOLD analysis project Ga0326597, IMG submission 203789) | Soil microbial communities from uranium-contaminated site in the Upper Colorado River Basin, Wyoming, United States - RVT100D185 | ecosystem: Environmental > Terrestrial > Soil > Contaminated >...
GCCGAAAGCCATATGAGCATTCATACTTTTCCCTTGCGTGGTTTCGTTAGCATTGATGTTTACACTTGCAAGAATGGTATGGACACAGATTTTGTATTGGAATACTTCAAGGAAAAATTTAATCTGAAGGACATAGAAACGAATTTTATAAAAAGAGGCACCCGTTATCCAGAGAAGAATCTTTATTAATCTTACCCTTGAGCTTGACACGGCTGGATATTTTGTACTATATTATTGCCGGACTTTAGCTCAACTAAACGTTCTTTGAGTATAGGAGGAAGAGATGCCTGCCATTCAAGCAAAGATAGTCGGTGACTTCTGCAATCTCCGATGCACATACTGTAGAGATCGCGACTTCGACCAAGGAGGGAAACAAGTGATGTCGCCAAGGGTGCTTCAGGCGCTCATCAGCTCTCTCGCACAACTGCCACAAGGCTTGCAACGAATGCATTGGCTGGGTGGCGAACCAACTCTTGCTGGTTTGGATTTTTTCAACGAAGTAGTCCGGCTCCAGCAGAAACAGACACACAAGCGTTGGGTCAATACCATCCAAACCAATGCAACTCTCATCAACCACGGATGGGCTAAGTTCTTCAAGTCCCATGATTTCAGGGTTGGTGTGAGTGTTGACGGTACCTCACAGACGCACGATGCAGACCGCATCAATCTCACTGGTCTTGGCTCGTACGCCAAGGTTATGAGTGGAGTCAATGTTCTACGAGAAGCTGGCATTAATCCCTCAGTCATTTGTGTAGTAACCAAGCACAATGCGGGGAAGGGCGCACAAATGCTTCGGGGACTGGTGAATTCCGGCTTCACAAGTATCGCGTTCAACGCGTTCTACAACACAGCGACTGACCCGATTCGTGATCCATTCGCCGTCAGTGACGAAGCATGGACTCAGTTCCTCAAAGATGTATTCGAGGAATGGGTAGCCTTGGACCGTACGGATGTGCAAGTACGTGAACTAGACAGTATGATCGCGTGGACCAAGGGTCGCACGGCACGCTCATGTGTCTTCCAAGGTTCATGTTCCAGTTGGATGCTTGTCGATCACGACGGCAAGGTGTACCCGTGTGAGCGGTTGGGTAGGTCAGTGTGCTTTGGTGAGATAACCTCGGTGGCATCGTTCTCCGAGATTATCGAAGCCCCTGTACATCGTGCATTCACAACTCAGACGCTACGCATGCCAGACAAGTGCAAAGTCTGCCCAATGCAGGACTTCTGTCACAATGGATGTGTAGCACACAGAATCGAGAATGGTGATACCTCTCCACATTACGCGTACTGCGGTAGTCGCCTGGCGTTTTACGACTACCTTACCAAACGCATCGGAGCAATAAATAGTGCATCGGCTTCGACTGCGTCTGCGCCGAGCATTCTCGGCAATCAAGCTACGCAAGCTTTCTAAGGAGGGAAGTCATGCAGATGACCGTTGGGAAGGATAGCAAAGCGCTGGAAGCTGCCCTAGCCAGGGTTGTTCATCTCCCGCCTCCGACTTCAGTCGGTGACGTAACTAGGGTGGGGTGTTGCGTGGTCGACTACGGTGACAGCTACCAGGACTACAACGACGCCTACGAGGATTACGAAGACGCTCCAGACCCGTAGGTTCTGGTCGTGTTCGGGTATCGGGTGGCATGCACTGCATGCCACCCGATTTTAATGATAATATCAACACACCTATGTCAGAAAAACCTCAAGAAAATTCTATATTTAAACTCGTCCCTAATCCTGCTGGTCAGGTTCTATATTTTTTTGGTGCCATCCACACGAATAATCCTACCGATGTCCAGTTTAATCATTTGAAACAATCTTGGAATGAGTTTTTAAATGTCGTTAAGGGCAAGAGAGTTATGTTCACCGAAGGTGTTATTCGTGCGATAGCACCAAGCTATGAGGACTCGATACAACAGTATGGGGAAGCAGGAGCAGCACAGTGGTTGGCGAGAGAGGCAGATGTCGTTATGACTTGCACTGAACCCAGTAACGAAGACCAACGAAAGTTACTCTGCGCCTCGTTTAGTCCGCAAGTTGTAACATATACAATGATCGCACAACATCTCGCAGTATGGTATCGACAAACGCGTCAATTAGATTTTGCTGAGGCTGTGAATCGATCTGTGAGCCAAGAAGCTAAATTTGCAGGTATCTATGGCTTTATACCTACTGTGATTTGGTTCCATAATCAGCATATAAAGCTATTCGGTAAACAGAAATTAGAAGATAAAGATTTTCTCAATTTAATATTAGATCCGCGTAAAAGTGATACGCTAGTTAATACTATAGTCGCTTTTCGAACGAAGATGCGGAATGAGCATCTCCTGTCAGTAATAAACGAAGCTTGGAAGTCAGGGAAAAGCATATTTATTGTGTATGGAAAGGGGCATCTTGCTGCTCTAGAGCAAGAATTGCAGAAACTCAAATAATTTCTCATTTACTGACCTTATTAATTTAGTTTTTTATCCTAGAAAACCAACAGTTATAATATGGAAGTTAATAAAGAATTTGGAGAATACACTAATTGGCCTCAACGAAAGTCATTTAAAGAAGAAAGGGATATGGTGAGAATAGCAGTTGAGAATGACGAAGATAATACGATAAGAAAATATTTGAAGCCCCTTATTAGGCATTGGGCAAAAGATTATAAGATAAAACAACCGCATATTAAATTGACTGACGACGAATTTTTAGAAGCTGGTTTTATGTACCTAGAATATGGTCTTAGAAAATATTACGAGAGAATTAAGGAAGGAAAAGTCGGTTTTAAATTCAGCACTTATTTTGAGTGGTTTATACGGCAGGGTATTGTCGAATATTTAAAGTCGAAATAAGACAATTCTGTGCCGATTGACATAGCAATATTTTTCGTGCTTTAATTGCGCTAGACTGCATATAGTGGCTTTGAACATATCCTCAAAGAAAGGAGGTTACCATGAAAGAGAGTCTCGGTGTTGATCTTGGGAACGTGATCATTGATCATCTTGGATTTGGAACGACACCTGAGTTTTTTCGTTCCGGTGACTATAACATAATTCCGCCTGTGCAGGGAGTTTGGGAAGCCCTGAGACGTCTGAATCGGGAGCGATTCCACGCTAACGTGTTTGTGGTTTATAACGCTTCAGATGTTGCCGATCAGAAGATTGGATCGTGGTTAAAATCTCACGATTTCTTTGAGCGGACTGGTATATCTCCTGAACGGGTTAGAAGAACTCAGAACGGTCGTGATAAGTCTTCAGTGTGTGAACTACACAAGGCCACACACTTCATCGACGATCGGCTTGAGGTTCTAAGTCACCTTGTTGGTAAGGTGGGAAGTTTATATCTGTTACGTCCTCAGCAGAAAGAGGTCGAGCAGTATCAAAACTTTCTCATTTATGTAAAGCAGGTTCAGTCGTGGGATGATATTGTTCGGTCACTGATCGCTTATTGACAGCCTCTCGATTCGTCGGAGGCTGTCTTTTTATGAAAATTAATGTATAATTCTTTTTAATATGAATAAAATAAATGGGGCCTTAGGTATAGATATAGGGAATGTAATTATTAATCATCGTCTTACAGATAAAGACGATAAAATCTTGTACGAGGAACGTTATTCGACTATTCCTGCGACAGAGGGTGTATTCGACGCTGTTAAGAAATTAAACGATGAGAAGTTTCGTGGAAATATTTTTTTAATTTCTAAATGTACTCCGTGGGCACAGGAAAAGATTCTTGCGTGGTTGAAAGATAACGATTTTTATTCAAAAACAGGAGTCAAATCAGAGAATATATTTTTTTGTAGGGAAAGGCACGAAAAGGACAAAATATGTAAGGATAATAATATTGCATATTTTATTGATGATCGTCTTGAGGTGCTTAGCCATATGATTGAGACCGCACCTCATTTATTCTTGTATCAACCAGATCAGGCCGAAATCGATGAATATAGAGGATTCTTAGCTAAAGTTACCCGAGTTGAGAGTTGGGTGGAACTAGTAGAAAAAATCAAATAAATTTTTGTGCCTACTATCAATCAAAAAGAGATAGTAAGTGACCATGTGCAGATTCCGGTAGAATTATGCAAGCACGATTCTGATTGGTTTGTGGTTTCGCTTTCTTTGCCCCGAGGATATTTCAAAGACCCATTTTTTATCGACTCTCTTGCAAAATCATTTAATATTTTGAAAGCAGAAATTAGGCTTCCTGAGGAAGATGAGTTGTTAGCTCGTCCTGTTCATTATGATGAAACAGATAAAAGGGTTGTTTATATTCAGATCGATGAATTTATAAAAAGATATTCTGGTATGAAAATAGATAAAAAGTTAGGATTTATTTTTCACATGTCTAGATGTGGTTCGACACTTGCAACCCAAATGCTTGCGGTCAATGATCGATTTTTTGTTTTATCTGAGCCAACGATTATAAATGCAGTACTTGATCCTGCTCTTGAAATAGACCAAGAAAAACGTAGTTTTTTATTGCGTGCGGTAATTCAATCTCTGGTCACATGTTCCCCTGAAATGTGCGAACAGGTATTTGTTAAATTTAGAAGTTGGAATATTTTATATTTAGACAAAATACTAAAGTGTTTTCCTAATGTCGCGTGGATGTTTATCCACCGACAAGGACTCGAAGTTTTACAATCAGTTCTTGAAAAACCACCCGGTTGGCTCCGTAGTCGCAAGAGTTATACAAAGTATTTTGCCAGTTGGGTATTAGCTAATGAAAATGATATTCAAATTATGACTGATGATGAATATGCCACACGAATACTCGGTGCATTTTGTCGTGTAGCCAGTGGCACGTCTTCTAAGAATAAGATATTCGTTGATTATGTGAATTTGAAAAAAGACTTTGTTTTCAATCTTAGTAGATTGTGGGGTATAAATTTTAACGATACTGAAATTGAAGATATGATTACTACATCAAAATTATATTCAAAAGACGTGAATAAAAAAGAAAAATTTCAGTCTGACAGTGAAGAAAAGAGGTCTAAAGCGACTAAAATTCAGGATGAGCTTGCCAACAAATTTACAGAAAGTGAAAGATTAAAATTAGTTAACTCACAATATGAAAATTAATATAATTAGTGATTTTAGTAATCCCTTAGACAGCGAATTTGAAATAGTCGAGCGTAAGGGACGTGGTCACCCAGATACTCTCTCGGATCGTTTAGCGGAGTTGCTTTCTAGGACGTATAGCGAGTACACATTAGATAAATATGGTGTAATATTAAGGCACCAGTTTGATAAGTTATCGCTTATGGGTGGTAAATGCAATGTGCGTTTTGGAGGAGGTAATTTTAGATCCCCAATCAGACTACTTATAAATGGGCGGGCTACTCCAAAAATCGGAAATAAAACAATTGAATTTAGGGATTTACTCATAAATACAGCTACTAAATTTCTTGAAAAAGAATTAAGAAATTTTGAATTTCTTACTGATTGTCGAGTGATTTGGGAAAACACGTCAAACAGTACTCGTGGGATGATTGCTAGTAAAGACGGTGGTGATTCGGCAATACACCACAGATTTCATCCACGGAGCCTCAAGGATTTGCCAGAATCTTTAAGACCGATTGCGAACGATACAGCCGTTGGATGTGCTTGGGCACCATATACACCACTTGAAAAACTTGTTCTAGACATAGAGCAAACACTAACTTCAGATGACACATGGGCGAAATATCCTTGGATGGGTTCGGATTGTAAGATTATGGCCTGTCGCATAAAAGAGGCGGTTGTATTAACTGTGTCAGTTCCACAACTTTCCACACATGTTAAGTCTGTGGATGAGTATAAAGATAATTACAATATGACCTTGTCGATTACTCAGAAAATTATTAATGATTCTAAATTTAGAAACGTAAAAATCACTTTAAATCCAGGCGACAATACCGATAAAGAAATGCTATACCTCCGTTTTACAGGATCGTGTATTGAGTCTGGTGATGAGGGGCAAGTCAGTCGAGGTAATCGATTGGGTGGAGTAATATCGTCTCGACGGCCATTTAGCATTGAGGGATTAAGTGGTAAAAACCCTTCATATCACGCAGGTAAACTTTATTCTGTGGCTGCCTGGGATATTGCACAGAAAATCTGGGAGGAGCAGAAAATTCCTTGCGAAGTGTATATTGCAAGTCAGATTGATCGACCCTTAGATGATCCATGGGTTGTTATTATAAATTCAATAAACAAGATTGACATCAACATGGCTGAGCAGGTCGTTAAAAAGATGCTCGGTTCACTTGCACAGGTTACGAATAACATTTTAGAAGGTAAATATCCTCTGGTTTAATTTTATGAGCAAATCACTATTTATTGGCCGTTGGCAACCGTTTCACCTAGGACATAAAACACTTATTGATGTTGTGTTAAATGAAGGTGGTAAAGTTGTTATTGCGGTTAGAGACACGCCGACTTCTGAAAGCAACCCCTATTCCATTGAAGAACGAGTTAATCATATAAAAAATGAATACATAAATAATACTAATGTAGAAGTAATATCCATCCCAGATATTAAAGAAGTTTGTTATGGTCGAGATGTCGGTTGGGGAATCAGAAGAATTCGTCTAGAAAAACAGATTGAAGAAATTTCTGCTACCAAAATCAGAAATAGTCAAAAAGGGATAATTTGGTTAACCGGTAACGTTGGTGCTGGAAAAACTTCTTTAGCGTATTTATTGAAGGAGAGGTTAAATGCTGTGGTACTTGATGGTGATGAACTCCGAGCGTCAATTTCAGTTGATCTTGGATTTAGTAAAGAAGATAGAGATGAACATAATATGCGTGTTGCCAGTTTGGCTAAACTGTTAAATAGTCAGGGTTATAATGTCATTGTCTCTGTAATTGCCCCCTTTCAGTTGACCCGCAATAAAATCACAGAACTCATTAAACCCTATTGGATTTATGTGAAAGGTGGAAAGATGGGAAAAGATATGCCGTATGAAGTGCCTAAGCACCCAGATTTGATTATTGATCCAACAGAAGAATCTCTGCTTGCTAGTCTAGATAAAATAATAAAGAAGATTGGAGGGTTATCGAACATATGACAATAAACCTCAGCTTCATCGATGGGGGTTTATTTCGTACATATGAAAATAGAATTTAGTAAAAAATTAGAAAAAAGGTCTCCCATACCATTTGTAGACTTTGTGAAAAAGTTGGAACCCAATAAGCTCTTATTTATCAAAAATAAGATATTAAAAAGTCTTTCCGTTAATGATTTATCAGAGATTGAAGATATCTCCAATCTTCTTTAAGTCTCGTCTATTGACATAGGCTACATGCTGTCTGTGTTATAATAAAAAAGTGATGAGTAAGCTCCAATACTATTGACATATGTTTTGGTTACTAGTCGTGGGCGTAGGCATCATGGGGGCCGTGGCTGATGTGATACTAAGCCAGTGGAGCGAGAATGGCTCATCCTTGTGGTGGGTTGGTGGAGCCATTGGATACCTTGTTTTCATGACAGGGTTAGGCATCATCATACGCATGGGAACAGTGGCGGGTTTCCCGTTGACGATCGCTGTAGTACTAGTCTTGCTAACGAATGTGGCCACCCTAATGGCCTGGGATGTTTTCTATGTTGGGACGCCTTTCTCAGTTATCCAACTTCTTGGCATAGCACTTGCACTTGCTTCGGTTGTGAGTTTTGAGTTTGGACGTAGGGTTTGAACCGTATCAAGAAATAGTCATTCCTAGAAGGGGATTGACTACATTTGCATAATGTTAGATAACGTATCATTATATATGTACATGAAATGGAAAATTAAAGGACCAAGAAAAGTCTTTGGCTATCATATGATTATGGATTGCTACGGATGCGATCGTAAAATAATAGACAGTATTGATGTCTGTTATAAGTATTTAAATTTAATGACAGGAATCATGAAAGTCCACAAACAATCTGAACCCTATGTTGTCTATACTGACCCTATAAAATATCCTGATAAAGCGGGCATCAGTGCTTGGGTGCCAATAGTTGAATCAGGTATTTCTATACATACTGTTACTCCAACAGGGTTTGTTTCAATTGATATCTATAGCTGTAAAAAATACAACATAAAAAAAATCAGAGACTTTACGCGAAAAATTTTTAAACCAAAAGAAATAGAGGAAAAGCATTTTTTGCGCGGTGAGAAGTATGTTCACTTGACGATAGCAGAGGCAAGAAAGAAGATAGGTAATTGATACGATGGACTTTGGTAGATGGAATCCTAGAGGCTATCTGAAACAATACTATAAAACTAAGGAAATTGCCGAAGATGAGATACATATATTAAATTTCTGCATAGAGTTTTTTAAATCTGGCACGTATCACTTCTCCGAATCAATAGAAATAGGGTCTGGCCCGACTATTCATCATGCGATACCACTTGTTCCTTATGTCGATGATATCTACTTATCTGACTTTTTAGATTCTAATCTCAACGAAATAAGAAAGTGGATTAGTAGCGATAGCAGGCATCATAACTGGTTCCCTTATTTGAAAGGCGCTTTAGAGATAGAAGGAAAAAAGGCAACTAACTTAGAAGTAAGAGAACGTGCTGATTTGTTGCGTGAGAAAATTAAGGATTTGTTACATTGTGATATTTTTCGTTCTCATCCATTGGGTATGAATAAAAAATTTCCCCTAGTAACATCATTTTATTGTGCTGACTCTGCAACCCATTCTAAAGAAGCATGGTCATTGGCAATGCAAAACGTACTTAATATAGTGGCTTCTAATGGGTGGTTTATCATGTCTGCTCTCGAGAAAGCAAAAAATTATAAAGTGGGAGATTTAGAATTTCCCAGCGCGCAGATTAGTGATCTCGACGTTAAAAAAGTCTTAAAAAATTCAGGTTTTAAGCCAGATTCTATAGTAGTAAAAGCTATTCCCATCAGTGCATGGAAAAAAGAAGGATTTGATGGGATAATCATAGCAAGAGCCCAGAAACCATAGGTCAGACAACTATGCACAAGACAAGAACCACCTTTTTAATAACAGCAGTTTATATAGTGACTGTTATTTTTTGGTTGGCTTTTGTGGGCATTAGTGGGTACACACCTACTTATGAAGGAAACATATATAATTTTTTATTAAAGCCTTTTTTAATAGGAATGACTGCTTTACCAATACTGGGAGGAGTATTTGGTTTTTATAGAGCTTCTGAGTGGGGAGGTCTAAGAAGCGCTGTAGGGAGAAGTGTATGTTCACTATCTCTCGGTGTGATTTGCTGGGGCTTGGGAATGGTTATTTGGAATTATTATCTGTTTGCGGGTATAGAAGAGATCCCGTACCCTTCTCTAGCAGATGCCGCTTTCATTCTTAGTTGGCCATTATGGGCGCTAGGCGTTGTTTATCTATCTAAAGCTACCGGTGTAAAATTCGCTCTTCGTAGCATGAGAGGGAAGATCTCGTTTTTCGTTGTTCCGTTGATTGCAATAGCTGCTTCTTATTATATGCTCATAGGAGTAGCACGGGGTGGAGTTATAGAATTAGATACCTCAAGTACTTTAAAATTGTTTTTCGATCTATTTTATCCAATTGGAACTGCCGTGATACTTGCTATGGCATTAACATTTTTTGCCCTATCACTAGATTTTCTGGGCGGTATATACAAAAGACCGATAGTCATACTTATAATTGCTTTTCTAGTCAATTATTTATCAGATTTTACATTTTCCCTCACCACGACAAATGGAACATACTTTAATGGACATTTTGTTGATTTTTTCTTCTTGACCGCGATGTACTTATTGGCTGTTAGTCTTTCTATGATGTCGCCAAGTGCTAGTGGTCAAGAAAGTTATGTAATAAAATCATGACAGTCCTTGATCAAATAGCAAACAAGATAATCAAAGAGCAAGAGCTTATTATCGGTCCTCTTGCCTGGCAGGAAGCTGGGAAAGTAAATGGTATACATATCATTGATGCAAAGTCTGGTACCGTTACTGTGGAAAATGGAGACAGTAGAATTGTTATTGATAAATTAGTCAGCCAATACGAACGTCTTTTTGGGCGAGCTTCACGCGAAGTGTGTAAAGAAGCCGCCGCACCGTTTCTGGCAAATCTTGCTCTGACAGAAATACCCTTAAGCTTGCAGTAAAACTATGGCGGATAGCAATGCAAATATCCCGATTTCCAGCGAGGAATATAAAAAAGTTACAGAAGAACTGTATAAGCAAAATCTTGAGGTGGTCCGACTGTATAAACAAGTTGAGAACTTGAACCACGAACTTGAAATCGCCAACGAGGGGCAGACGAATTTGATGCACATCATCAATCATCAGATCAAAAGTTATATGACCAAGGCGCGTTACATATACGATGCGCTTCTCAATGACTCGGATTATGGACCGATATCAGAGAAAG
>Ga0326597_10014482_pt1 | contig 10338 bp, 12 predicted proteins | sample RVTome_12_FD_203789 | JGI IMG/M metagenome (GOLD analysis project Ga0326597, IMG submission 203789) | Soil microbial communities from uranium-contaminated site in the Upper Colorado River Basin, Wyoming, United States - RVT100D185 | ecosystem: Environmental > Terrestrial > Soil > Contaminated >...
GCACGTTCACGATCGTCACGACGACACCCAACGAGGCCCTGGCCGACCTGCACGACCGGATGCCCGTCATCGTCACCGACGACGCCTGGGAACGCTGGCTGGATCCGGCGCCCGCCGATCCGGGCGAGCTCCTCGGCCTGCTCGCGCCGACCGATGCGGTCGAGCTCGAGATCTACGCCGTCGATCGCGCTGTGAACGACGTCCGACGTGACGGCCCGGAACTCATCGAGCGACTCCCCTGACCCTCGCCGCGCGCGGACGCGTGGCCCCAGCTCGCCTGTGCATCCCACGACCATTCCGGCCATTCGTCACGGTCTCCGCGTCGGATTCGTGCGCGTGGCGCACGAATCGGGCTGCGTCCCCCCCCCCCGAGATCGTCGAATCCGTGCAGGGGGCGACCAGGATCGACCGATCTGCGGCCGGACGTGTCCGTTTATGGTCGCCGGATGCACAGCGGGCAAAGGCGCGGACGCTAGCCTGTTAGCCGCCCGTCGACGGGTCAGTCGTCCGCGGCCCCCGTCCAGCCGTCCGACGCGAGCGATGCGCGGAAGGCCTCGCCCGGATCCGCACCGTCATCGAGCGCGGCCGCGAACCGCCCGACGAGCGCCGCGAAGACCCCGTCCGGATCGGCAGCTGGCGCCTCGAACACGATGACATCGGCGGGCAGGCCGTCCGGCACCGCGTCGCCCGGCTCGACGACGAGGATCAGGCGAGCTCCGCCCCAGCGGGCAGCCTCGGCGGCGATCCCGACCACCTCGGGGGCGGCCGGCTCGGCGAGGACCACGACCGCGAAGTCGGTGAGATAGCGCAGGCCGAGATCGACATCGGCCGCGTCGAGCGAAGGTCCATCAGCGGTCGTCACCTGATCGCCGCGCTCCGCCGCCGACGACGGATCGGTCGCCTCCCGCTCGTCGTCGGCCTCTGGCGGCGTCTCCAATGGCGTCGCGCGCGCCGGATCGCGGAGGAGCGCCACGTGACCCACCCCGCCGCGGGTCAGGTCCAGCACGACGCCATCGGCGGTCGGGTCGTCCCCGGTCCTACCGACCAGCTGGACCGTCCGCCCCGTTGCGGTCGCGGCCAGCGCGACCCGTGAAGCCGCCCCACCCGCGCTGAGCACGCCGTCGGCAAGCCGGCCGACGGGAGACCCGATGACGACGATCACCCCCTGAGGGTATGCGCCGGCGCCGCCCGTGTCCTACCCGTGCCCCGAACCGCCGGTTCCGTCACCGCTCCCGCCACCGCTGCCGCTGTGGTCGTCGGTCCCCGTCGGTTTGGGCGTGTCGTCCGGATCGGGTGTTTCGTCCGGATCGGGCGTTTCGTCGGGTTCCGGCGTCTGGGTCGGGCGTGGTGTCTTCGTCGAGCGCGGCGTCTCGCCCGGCTTCTCGGTCTCGCCGGCGTCCGGCGTCTCCGTCGGCTCGGCGGTCTCGGTCCCTTCAGGCGACCCCGACGGCTCGACGGACTCGCTCGGCGTCGGCTCCGTCGTCTGCGTGGCGGGTGCGGAGGGGGTCGGTGCGAGGCTGGGGGCGGGTTCGACCGAGGGCGCCGGGCTGTCGCTCCTCTGCAGGAACCCGCCGACGGTGACCGCCGTCGCGGTCGTCAGCGCACCGGCGGCCACGACGACGAGCAGCACGAAGGCGAGCGCCTGGGCACGGACCGCCATGGGCCGGCCGCCGCTGGTCGCGACACCCCAGGCGTCGCGGATCGCGACGAGGAACACACCGGCCCGACCGCCTCGTACGGCGCTCGGCGGAAGGATGACGAGTCGCGGGGCAGGTTCGGTGGCGATGGCGGCCATGACCCGGTCCTCGAACCCTTCGGTCGGCCGGATCCCGTCTGCGCTGGAGAGTGCCTCCAGTTCGCGGGCGACCGCGAGCGCCTCGGCCAGCTCGGCGTCCGACGGCTGCGATTCGCCGGGCGTGCTTGACGTCCGGAGCTCGGACGGGTCGAAACGCCGGCCGGGGCCGCTCACGCGTCGCCTCCGGACTCGACGGTGCCGCGCAGACGCAGCAGCCCGCGTCGCAGGTGGGTCTTGACCGTCCCGAGCGGTCGCTCGGTCTGGCGGGCGATCTCCTCGAGCGAGAGCTCGCCGAAGAAGCGAAGGATGACGACCTCGCGGTACGGCTCGGGAAGCGTCGCGACTGCGCTCCGCAGGTCGGCGGCTCGCTCCGCGTTGACCGTCAGCGAGGCCGGATCGGTCCGCGGGGCCGCGGCCATCGAGTGGGCGTCCAGCGCGGCCGAGGCGGCATCGGCTCGACCCGACTCGGCGGATCCGGCCGGATCGAGCCACGTGACAGACCGTCGCCGGCCAGCCTGACGCAGGGCGATCCGGACCGCGATGCGCGTCAGCCACGCCCCGAACGGTCCGTCGCCACGCCAGCTTGCGAGCGATCGATAGGCGGTCACGAATGCCTCCTGGGCACAATCCTCGGCCTCATGCAGGTCCCCGAGGACCCGATGGCAGGCACGGACGACCGACGCGGACTCGCGCTCGACGAGATGACGGAAGGCATCTCGGTCGCCCCCGAGGACGGCATCGACGATCGAGCGCTCATCGCGCTGACCGCCCGAGCCTGCGGTGGATGGAGCGTTGAAGATGGGTTGACTCCGTGGGCCGGACCGGACGTCCGGGCCGGACGCCGACGATCGGCTCGCCCCCAGTGTGAAGGAGGTCGAGCCGAGCCATCGGTCATCGGTCCGTCCGGCCACCCCGAGCGGTCCGTGGTCCGTCGTGGGTCAGTGGTCGTCGCCGCCGCCATGGCCGCTGTCGTCACCCGAGTCGTCGTCGCCATCATGGCCGCTGTCGTCGCCGTGGTCGTCGGTCGCGTCCGGTGAGTCATCGTCCTCGTGGTCGTCGGTCGCGTCCGGCGAGTCGTCGGTGCCGTCGTCGTCGTGGTCGTCGGTCGCGTCCGGCGAGTCGTCGGTGCCGTCATGACCGCTGTTGGCGCCGTGATCGTCGTTGGCATCGTCCGTCGCGTCGGCACCGTGGTCGTCGGTGGCGTCAGGGCTGTCGAGCGTGTCCACGCCGTTGTCGTCGGTGGGCTCGGCCGTCTCGTTGGGCTCGGCCGTCTCGGTCGGTTCGGCTGTCTCGTTGGGCTCGGCCGTCTCGGTCGGCTCGGCCGTCTCGGCCGACGCGCCTGCCGGGCTGATCGCCGCGGGGCCGCCGTCCCCGGTCGTCCGCATCAGGCCATCGGCCGCGAACGCGGCCCCGCCGATGAGGAACAAGGACACCACCGCGACTGCCAGGCCGCGTACCACTCGAACGTCGTTACGCATCTTCTGTCGTCTCCTCCGGGGACCGGTCCCGCGACCGGCCGCTACTCCCCTGAGACGACCCGTGTCGGAAAGGTTTCAGGCACGGTCGGGCGCCGGGTGGCGGTGCAGGATGTCACCGCGAGTTGGGCAGCGCAAGCTTGACCGCAAGCGGACGAGAGTACTATCAGATGTCCTGGGGGCCCCATCGGTACTTTGTCGAGCGCGCCGTTGATACGATCCCATGAGCCTCGCACCGCCGACCCGTCGACCCGCGGGCAGGCCTTGGTCGAATTCAGCCTGGTGCTGCCGATCCTGTTGCTGCTGCTGTTGACGGTCGGTGATTTCGGACGCCTTTTCGCGTCGACCATCACGATCGAGTCGGCCGCCGGCGCGGCGTCCGAGACGGCCGCAGCTGACTACCTGCGCGAGGTCGTCAACGCGGCTCCCGGTCCAGTGCCCACGGTCGGGTACACGCGCGTCCACCGTGGCGCCTGGGAATCCGTATGCGAGGAAGCCTCGGCACTCCCCAACGCCAACCCCGGATCAGGTGGCGGCGAGTGCAGCGGGCTGGCCACGGTCGTATGCGTTCATGATGGAGCGGACCCGAGCTGCGCGGAAGCCTACAACGACGTAGCCGGGATCCCGGCGGAGTGCGCGTCGCTCCAGCCAGGGGCGCGACCGTCGAACGCGCAGGCGGGAGGGGCCGAGACCAGCACCTACGTCGAGGTCCGCGTCTGCTACAGGTTCAGCACGTTCTTCCGGCTCGCCATCCCATCCGTCGGCGGCACACTGGCCACGCTTGGTGGCGACTTCTTCGTCGAGCGATCGCGGGTCTTCACCGTGGCGGACTACTGATGCACCGCCTCGTTCACCAAGAGCGGGCGCGTGGCCAGGCCATAGTCGAATTCAGCCTCGTGTTCCCGATCGCGATCCTCGTCATCTTCGCGATCATCGTCATCGGCCTGTACGTCTTCTACCAGCAGGAGGTGACGAACATCGCCCGCGAGGCCTCTCGCTTCGCCTCGATCCACAGCTCGACCTCCGCCTGCCCGACGGCCTCCTGGCGTGATCCGCAGGCGCCAGGGTTCAACTACCCGGTCTACCCGTTCCACTGCGATGGCCCGAATAACCCGAACGATCCGTACCCGTGGCCGCGGATGACGGAGCACGCACGAGCAAGCGCCTGGGGGCTGGATCCGAGCAAGGTCTACCTGAACGCATGCTGGTCCGGGTATATCCCGCCGGGGACTACCGGCTACCAGGCCGACTTCCCCCCTTTGGATGTATCCGGGACGCCGAACCAGTTCGTCCAATGCACGATCGACGGGATCGACCCGACGTCAGACGCCGGATCGCTGGATTGCCGCAGCCGGATGACCACGGCGACGGACGATCCCGCCAGTGACATTCCCGGCAACCAGGTGACCGTGTATGCGTGCTTCCGGTGGACCCCACCCCTGGCTGGGCTGTTGCTGATCCCATCGCAGATCACTATGCGGACCATTCTCACCGAGGTCATCCAGAGACAGCAATGAACGCCCATCGGACACGCTCGACGGTGCGACGACAAGACGGACAGATCCTCGTCGTGTTCGCCGGTGGGCTCGTCCTTTTCCTCGCGATCGTCGCGCTCGTCATCGACCTCGGCATGGTCTTCATGCTCCATCGGCAGGAACAGAATGCCGCCGACCCCGCGGCGGTCGCCGCCGCGCGCTACATCCCGAACGGCACCGCAGGGCGGCCCGCGATGTGGACGGCGGCATGCTTCTACGCCAGCCAGAACGGGTTCACGCCGGAGCGCGCCGATAACGGGGCGAGTTGCGTGGCTGGCCAGCCGCCGGACGGCTCGGTCCTGACCGTCAATTACCCGCCGAGTCGCGCCGCCGGCCCGTATGCAGGCAGCACCGGCCATGTCGAAGTCACCGTCACCCGGCCACACGAGAGCTTCTTCGCCGGCGTCGTGGGGCTTCGGAGCTTCATGGTCTCCACGTCGGCGGTGGCCGCCTTCGACACCGGTCCGGCAGGGTCAAGCTCGCTCGTCGCACTCCACGATTCGCAGTGCGCGGCGGCGAAGCTGCACGGCGGTGGCAGTGGCGGGGGCGTGTACATCTTCCCGGCGGCCGGCGTGACACCCGGGTCCGGGGGCTACGTCCAGGTCAACTCGATCTGCGGCGAGGCGTACGGGGGCAATGACTCCTGCCTGGACGGTCCGCAGGGCGGCCTCGCCATCGACGGCGGCACCACGGTCACCTCGAACACCATCTACATCCAGGGCGGCTGCGTGGTCAACGGGGTGTCGGCGACGGTGAACGCACCGATCGAGGAGCGAGGCGGCTACGTGGGCGACCCTCTGGCGCTCATCCGACCACCGTCGCCGGCGGACCTGCCGCAGGGCAACTGCCCGACCGGGACGAGTGGAACGGCACTGGTTCCGAAGCGATGTTCCATGAACGGGACGCAGACCCTCGACCCAGGAACGTACTACGGCGGGTGGAGGGTCACGACGAGCGGGGCAAGCATCACGCTGAACCCGGGCATCTACATCCTGGCCGGCGGTGGCTTCACCCAGACCGGCGGCGTCACGGTGGCCGCGGCCTCGGGGCGCGTGCTGATCTACAGCACGGACGCGCCGACGTGCGGCCAGGCCGGGGCGCCGGCGGAGGCGTGTCAAGACATCATCGACTTCCGCGGCAGCACCTCGCTCAACCTCCGCGGGCTCGACAAGAACTCCCCGTGTCTCCCATACGGGTCGCCGGGTTGCCCGTACGGCGGCCTGCTGTTCTGGCAGGACGCCAACGCCAGCGGGACCGGGTCGGAGAAGGACATCGACCTCGAGGGCAGCGGGAGTCTCTACCTGGAGGGAACCATCTACTCGGCCGGCGGCGACGTGCTGATCACCGGCAATGGCTTGAGCACGGGCTGCACGCCGGATTCGCTCGGGCAGACGAACTGCGCGGCGGTCCAGATCATCTCGAGCACCTGGGAGGTCGGCGGCGCGGGAGTCCTCGCCATGCCGTACGACCCGAACCTGTTCTACAACCTCGCGGAGAAGGGCCTCGTGCGGTAGGCGCTGGACCAGGCCGGGAGACTGGCCGTCCGTGGTACGAGTAGGTCATGTGACGCCGCGCCGTAAGGGCGCATCGTGCCGACATGGTCCGCCGCCTGATGGTCTCCGCCCTGTGGTTCGTCGCCCTGTTCTGCCTGCACGAGGTCGCCTGGTCGGTCCTCGGATCGCCTCGGCTGCTGGGGCTGCTGATCGGTGGCCTCGGCGCCGCGTTCGTCTGGGCCGACCCGTTCCATCTGTCGCGGGTGACACCTACCTCCCGCCCGGACGCGAGGACACTCGATCCGGGCTTCGAACCGCGCTGACCCCTCAGACGTCGGGGACGGCCGCGATCGAGTCGTCGGGGGCTGGCTCCTCCGCCCCGACCGGGATCTCCGGCTCCTCGGCACCGGCCGTGGGTCCCGTCTCGGCATCCTCGTCGAGCGGTCCTGGGGCTTCCGCGATCGGACCGGGCACCCCCACGACCTCGCCGCGCTCGATGACGATCGGGCCCAGACCAGCGGCCTCGAGCTTGGGTCCGAAGGCGTCGACGTCCCCGACCAGCACGATCGAGGCGTCGTCGACGTGGAGGTGGGCCTGGGCCGCCGCAGCGACGGCGGCGGCATCCACGTTCTCGATGTTCGTCCGATAGGCGACGAGCTCCTCGACGCCGAGCCCGTGGACCGCCAGGCTGCCGAGCGCCCCGACCACCGCGCCGGCCGTCTCGAACCGGAGTGGGAACACGCCGATGAGGAAGTCGCGCGCGGCGACGAGCTCGGACTGGGCGACCGGGGTTTGGCGGATGCGGGTCAGCTCCGCGAGCATGTCGATGACCGCGGGGACCGTGACGTCGGTGTTGACCGCGGCGCGGGCGGAGAACGGACCGGCGCCCCGGCGCATGTCGAAGCCGGCCCCGGCTCCGTATGTGTACCCCTTCTCCTCCCGCAGCTTCATGTTGAGGCGCGAATTGAACAGGCCACCGAGGATCGCGCCCATGACCGAGACGGCATGGAAGTCGGGGGTCCGCCGCGGGAGTCCGCGATGCCCCACGCGGATCTCCGTCTGGACCGAACCGGGCCGGTGGACCACCCGGACCAGGCGGCCGACCGAGGTCCCGGTGTCGTCGATGGACGCCACCGCCGCTCCGGAGGCGCCGGAGCCGTCCCACGTGCCGAACAGGCGTTCCGCCAGTCCGACGACGTCCTGGCCGCCGAGGTCGCCGCCGACGATGAGGGTCGCTCGGAGCGGGTGCCGCATGTGTTCGTACACGCCACGAAGGTGCGCCGAGGTGAGGCCCTCGACCGTCTCGCGAGTGCCACCGGACGGTCGGTGATACGGCGACTCGGACGCGTAGATCGTCCCGACGAATGCCTCCTCGACACGACGCCGCGGATCTGCCTGGGCCTGGAGCAGATCATTCAGCCGTTCGTCACGGAGACGCTCGACCTCCGTCTCCGGGAACGTGGGACGCAGCAGGACCTCGGCGACCAGCTCGAGCGCGGGCGACAGGCGGTCCGACGGGACATCGACACCGACCGTCAGCGCGTCCCAGCCGGCTTCCGCGTGGAGCGAGGCCCCGAGGCGCTCGGACGCCTCGACGAGCGCGATGGCGTCGAAGCGCTCGGTCCCTTCGGTCAGCGCCCGTGCCGCGAGGACCGCGGCGCCGCCCAACGCCGCCGGCTCCCCCACGGCACCGCCGACGAGGACCATCGAGGCGGATACGAGCGGGCGGCCCGGCAAGTCGACGATCAGGATCGACAGCCCGTTCGGCAGTCGTCGATCAGTCACGGCGGGGAACTCATAGCTGCGCGGGGCGCCGGGCGCCGGGCGCTCGGCGATGACCGGGCCGTCCCGCCCGGGTTCGGGCATCGCGCTCACGCGGCCACGCCTTCGGTGTCGTCCTGCTCGCCGGCCTCGTCGGCCTCGTCGATCTCGCGGACCCCGTCGACCGGGAGCGTGACGTCGTCGGCGCTCGAGCCCTCCGGCAGGTATGTGAGGACCAGCCGGTTGTCCGGGCGGAAGACCGCGGCCGCCACGTCGCGGATCCCCTCCGGGGTGACCGCCAGGTAGCGCGGCAGCATCCTGTTGATGAGCCCCGGATCGTCGCACAGGGTCGCGTACATCGACAGGCGGTCGGCGCGCTCCTCGACGCGCTGGAGGGCACCGAGTTCGTCCGCCTCGGTCAGGGCCTTGGCCCGGGCCAGCTCGTCCTCGCTCACGAGCTCGGTGGTGAGGCGTTCCAGCTCCTCGATGAGGGTCGCCTCCACCCGTGACACCAGGACCCCGGGCCGGACCGTGGCCCAGCCCGCGGTGACCGAGCCACCGCCGACGAACCCGAGCGTGAACAGCGCGACGTCCTGGGCGATCCGCTCGTCGCGCACCAGCCGGCGGTTGAGCCGACTGCCCTTCCCGCCGGACAGGATCTGGCCGGCCAGGTCGAGCGCGTCGAGCCGCGGGTCACCGAACACCGGTGCCCGGAAGCCGACGTGGACGCGCGGCAGCGGGACGCGATCGAAGACCGTCTCGCGACGCCCGCCGCCGAGCGTGGGCGGCAGCGTCAGGTCGCCCAGCGCCGGGATGTCCGGGTTCGGCGGGATCGCCCCGAAGTAGCGCTCGACCGCCGCGCGGACGTGTGCGGTCTCGACGTCGCCGACGACCGACAGGACCGCATTGTTGGGCGCGTAGTAGGTCCGGAAGAACGCACTGACATCCTCGAGCGAGGCTGCATCGAGATCGTCCATCGAGCCGATGGTCGAATGGTGGTACGGGTGCTCCGGCGGGAAGAGGTGTCCCTGCAGCTTTTCCTGGAACGAGCCGTACGGGCGGTTGTCGTACGACCAGCGCTTCTCGTTCTTGACGACCTCGCGCTGGTTGTCGAGGTTCTCCTGGCTGAGCGCATCGAGGAGCGTGGCCATGCGGTCCGCCTCGAGCCACAGCGCGAGCTCCAGCTGGTGCGCCGGCAGGGTCTCGAAGTAGTTCGTCCGGTCCAGCCAGGTGGAACCGTTCATCGTGCCGCCGACGGCCTGCACGAGCGCGATGTGCTCGGCCTTCGCGACGTGGCGGGATCCCTGGAACATGACGTGCTCGAACAGGTGCGCGAAGCCGGTCTTGCCCTTCACCTCGTGCTTCGAGCCGACGTCATACCAGAGGTTGACGGCGACGACCGGGGCGAGGTGGTCCTCGGCGACGATGACCCGCAGGCCGTTGTCGAGGCGCTGGTCGCTGAAGGCGACCTCAGGGACGGACGTGGGCAATGCGTGACCTCATGGGTTCGGGCGGCGCCGGGCGGCGACTTGATCGTTGGGGACGATCGTAGCGCCTTCAGACCGGAAGGAGGACGAATAGCGCGGTCGGCACGAGCGCGATGGCCCCGCAGTCGGCGATCATCCGGCGGGCGGTCGCCCGATCGGCGGCGAGATCCGCCCGATCCACGACCGATTCGGTGGCGTCCGACCCGGCGACGCTGCGGATCCCCGCGAACGCGAACCCGGCGCAGAACCGTCGTCGCGCCTGCTCGAAGCCGATGATCGCGCCCCACAGCGGGAAGACGACCATCGCGCGGGCCAGCGGTGGCGAGTCGACGGCGAGCAGGATGGCGCCCAGGACGACGGCACTGACGACGCCCGCGACGCCGTACGCCCGACGCCTCGCGATCTCGCGCCGACCGATGTTGCAGGCGCCCGGACGGTACTCGCCCGGGGTCGGCTCGATGGACTGGATCTGCATGGTGGCTCCGATGGATGCCGGCTCTCACCGTTCCATTCGGTCGCGCAGGCCGGGTGGATGCGGCGTGGCCTGCCGAACATTTGTAGACTCGGGGCCCATGATGCTTCACATCCCTGCTCGCCGCGCTGCGGCCGTCATCCTGGCGGCCACGCTGGCCGTCCTCCTGATGCCGGGCGTCGCGCTGGGCCATGCCGAGCTCAAGGCGCCCAGCCCCGCCGACAAGTCCACGGTGACCGAGCCGGTGACCGAGGTATCGGGCACCTTCAGCCAACAGGTGAAAGTCGACGGCAGCGGCCTCGTCGTCAAGCTCGTCGGCG
>Ga0326597_10014483_pt1 | contig 10338 bp, 8 predicted proteins | sample RVTome_12_FD_203789 | JGI IMG/M metagenome (GOLD analysis project Ga0326597, IMG submission 203789) | Soil microbial communities from uranium-contaminated site in the Upper Colorado River Basin, Wyoming, United States - RVT100D185 | ecosystem: Environmental > Terrestrial > Soil > Contaminated >...
GCCATGGCCAACCGGCTCACCAAAATTTACACCCGCACCGGCGACGCCGGCACCACGGGTCTCGCCGACGGCTCGCGCGCGCCGAAGGACTCGCCGCTGATCGAGGCGATCGGCGCGGTCGACGAGCTGAATGGTGCGCTGGGCGTGCTGCTGGCCGAAGCGCTGCCGGACGATATCCGTGACTGCCTCACCAATGTGCAGCACGACCTCTTCGATCTCGGCGGCGAGCTCTCGAGGCCCGGGCACACCATCATGACGGATGCGTACGTGTCGCGGTTGGAGCGCGCGCTCGACGGATTCAACCAGGACCTGCCGCCGCTCAAAGACTTCATTTTGCCGGGCGGGTCGCGCGCGGCCGCCTACGCCCACCTCGCGCGCACGGTGTGCCGCCGCGCCGAGCGCCGGCTGGTGACGCTGGCAAGGAAGAAAGCCGCGCCACCCTCCGCGGTCCGTTATGTCAACCGCCTGTCCGACCTGCTGTTCGTGCTCGCGCGCGTCTTGAACCGGGCCGCGGGCCGCGGCGACGTGCTGTGGCAGCAGGGCAAGAACAGAAAGCAAGGATGAAGGCAGAAGGATGAAGGGTGAGCCGGGGTTTCGAAGAATGCGCCTGCGCGCATTCGAGCCGGCGAACGCCCGACGCGATGCAGCGCGGCGGGACGGGACAAGGCTTGCATTATGATGGAGGAAGCTAACGTGATGCGGTTCCTCCTTCTGCCTTCTGCCTTCTGCCTTCCGGCCAACGCCCCGTCCGCGAGCCCTCCGGCCCGTGTATGAGCGTCTCCCCTTCCCCCGACGCTCTTGCCGCGCGACTGGCCGGCCTGCTAGCCCAGGCGGGCCTCAGGAACCAGCGTGCATTTGCGGATTTATACCAGCTGACCTCGGCGAAACTGTTCGGGGTTGCGCTACGTATATTGAGGAGACAGGATTGGGCCGAAGAGGTCCTGCAGGAGTGCTACGTCAACATCTGGAACCACGCCGGGGAGTACGCCGTCCAGAAGAGCGCGCCGCTCACCTGGATGACCAGCATCGTGCGCAACCGCTGTCTCGACTGGCTGCGCCGGCCCCAGCAGGAGGCAACCGGCGACGAATACGATATCGCGGTCGAGGCGTGGCGGGACGACTCGCCAGGGCCGTTGGAGAGCCTGGCGGCCTCGAGCGAGGCGGCCGCCCTGGCGCGCTGCCTGCGCGAACTCGATGCGAAACAGCGCCAGAGCATCATGCTCGCCTTTTTCCACGGCTTGAGCCATTCGGAGCTCGCGCGCCACATGAAGCAGCCGCTCGGCACGGTGAAGACGTGGGTCCGACGCGGCCTTGAGCGTCTCAAGGGCTGTCTGGCTAGCGCCTGAAAACATTTAGCCGCCGATGAACGCCGATACACGCCGATGAATATCCAGAATAAAGCTTTGGGGGTCGGTGTCATCTGCGTTCATCTGCGTTTATCTGCGGCTCATAGGTTTTAGATGGCTTCTTACAGAAACCCGCAACTGCGCGACAGGCTGGCGGCCGAGTACGTCATTGGCACGCTGCGCGGGCGTGCCCGCGCGCGTTTCCAGGCGCTGCTGCGCTACGATCCGGACTTGCGGCGGATCGTGTCGGAATGGGAAGCGCGGCTGACACCGCTTTCCGCCGCGGCGGGCGAAATCGCGCCCCCGGCCCGCGTCTGGCAGGCGGTAGCCCGGCGCGTTGCCGGCGCCCGGCCGGGCGCAGCGTGGTCCGGTCTCGCGTTCTGGCGGGGGCTCGCCGTCACCAGCACGGCGTTCGTGCTGATTCTCGCCGCGTTCATCGGCGTCGCGCCGCGCCCGGAGCCGCCGATGGCGATGGTCGCCGTGATGAACGACGAGAAGGGACTCCCCGCTTTGGTGGTCTCCTGGCCGTCGATGAAGGCGACGCGTGATCCCTACGTCCGCATCAAGGTCGTCCAGGAGCATCCCGTCATGGCTCCGGGCACGACGTGGGAGATGTGGATGCTGCCCGGTGGCAGGGCGGCACCCGTTTCGCTGGGACTCATCACCACGGACGCCGATCAGACCATGAAGCTCCGGACCGCCCTCGCGGATAGCATGGAAAGCGCGTGGGGGCTCGCGATGAGCGTCGAGCCCAAGGGCGGCTCTCCCACCGGCGCGCCGACCGGACCGGTGATCTTCAAGGGGCCATGCGTCAAGATTCTGTAGCAGAATACAGCCGCCTGGACGCCAGAAAAATCGAGCATTGCAGCCAGCGCTGACACCCGGCGCTCGCGGCGAGGGAGTCATGAAGAAAACCATCGTCACCTTTGTGGTCGGGGGTCTCCTGGGCACAGGGATCGGATTCGCGCTCGGAATCTTTGTCTATCCGTACATTTTTCTCGCGGACATCGTCGCTACGGACAAGGTCGAGGACAAGGCGGCGCGGAAGGTCGTGGCGAACGGGATGTTCATCCATGCCAACCCACGGGATCCCATCCATTACGGCAGGGGCAAGCTCACGGCGTATCAGGACCTCGTGCACCTGGACAGCGATTTCGAAGTAGGACCCGGGCCGAAATTTCACGTCTACCTGGTGCCCGAGAAGAACGTAAACCCCTCCACGAACGTCGCCAGGACGATGTTCGTGGACCTGGGACGCCTGAAGGCCTTCAAGGGCAGCCAGAACTATGCGGTGCCAGCCGGGGTGGACCTCAGGAAGTACGGCAGCGTCGTCATCTGGTGCGAGCAGTTCGGCGTGCTGATCTCGCCGGCTGCGTTAAAGTTCGAGTGACAAGACCGGACTGACTATCTGCGGCCTCGTCGGACGTCGTCCAGGGCGGAGCACACCGCCTTCGCCCCCTCGACGATGCGCGGCGTCTGCCGCTGGATATGGTCCGGGTTGATATAGTGCGCCGGCAAGGCGCGCAGCGACGGCACGCCTGAAGCACGCCACTGGGCGGCAAATTCCTTCTCCCCGCCCGCCGAGCCCCCGCCCACTATCACCTCGGGCTTCGCCCCGATCATTGCCTCCAGCGTGACTGACGGCGTCAACAGGTTCACGTCCGCGAAGACGTTTACGCCGCCGCACAGCGCGATCACGTCGCTGATCATGTGCGCGCCGTTCACGGTCAGGAGCGGCCGGTGCCAGATCAGGTAGAACACCCGAACCTTGCGCGCCTTGGCGTGGCGGCTGCGCAGCGCGCGGATCTCGCGCTCGAAATCCGCGGCCGCATCGACGGCGGCGGCCAGCGTGCCGGCGAGGACGCCGATCGCGCGCAGCAGGCGCGGAATATCCGCGAGCCGGGCGGGCTCGCTCACGAACGCCGGGTAGCCGAGGCGCTCGAGCCGGTCGACATCGCCGGCGGCGTTGCCGCTCTTCCAGGCCAGGATGAGATCGGGCTTGAGCGCGACGATGCGCTCGAAGTCCACGCGCGCGGCGTCGCCGACCTGCGGAAGTTCGCGCGCGGCCGGCGGGAAATCGCTGAAGCGCGCGACACCGACGAGCCGCCCGCCGGCGCCCGCGGCGAACGCCAGCTCCGCCAGGCTCGGCGCGAGCGCGACGACGCGCCGCGCCGGTCCGGCGAGCCGGATCTCCCGGCCGCGATCATCGACAATGGAAACCGCCTGCGCAAACGCCGCACCAGTGACAAGCAGGCCGAAGATAAACGCAGAAGTCCGCAGAGGGATGCGAAGCGATACGGCGAGGCGGGGATTGCCAGCGGAGGTCGCTTCCCTCATCCCTCAGCCCTCACACCATGATGCTGCGCTCCATGTGCTGCAGCAGCCGCGCGCTGGTCTGGCGCAGCCGCGTCGACAGCATCGACACGAGCTTCACCAGGACCTTGGAGCCGAGGCTCGGATGATCGAGGATGATCTTGGCCATGTCGTCGCGATGGAGCACGGCGAACACCGTGGTATCGGTGGCCACGCAGGTCGCGAAGCGCGGCTCGCCATCGATCATCGACATCTCGCCCAGCGTCATGCCGGGGCCGACGCTGGTCATGTGCTGCTGGCCGGCGCGCAAGCCCCGCTTGAAGATGTCGACGGCGCCCTCGATGATGAGGAGCATGAAATCGCCGCCCTCGTCCTCGCGGATGATGGTCTCTCCGGCCTGCGCGCGGTAGACGTCCATGTAGCTGGCCAGGTTCGAGATGTCCTCACGCGAGAACTCCGCAAAAAACAGCGATTTCCCGACTAGGCTGAAGATCTCGCTGGCGATCGCGGTGCCCTTGCCGACGCGCTCCAGCGACCGCAGCGACCCCCGTCCCGGACTCGTCGCATCGACATCGATTTGCGCCATGCCGCCGTCCCGTCCCCCTCACAACCGCCGTCACACTATATAACAGGCCGCGTGCTGCCGCCATTTACTCCGCCCGCTGCGCCTTCAGCCGCCGCCGGGTCACGGCATCCGCCAGCACGCCGAGGAGCTTCCTGCCGTCCTCCCAGCCGATGCAGCCGTCGGTAATGCTCATGCCGTAGACGAGCTCCTTGCCCGGGACCAGATCCTGGCGCCCCGCCTTGAGGTGGCTTTCGGCCATGATGCCGAAAATGCGCGCCTCGCCGCCGGCGATCTGGTCCGCCACGTCGCGCGCCACGTCGAGCTGTTTCTCGGGCCGCTTGCTCGAATTGCCGTGGCTGAAATCAATCATGAGCCGGGCGGGCACCCCGGCTTCCGCCAGGCTCCTGGCCGCGGCGTCGACGCTCGCCGCGTCGTAGTTCGGTTGCGCGCCGCCGCGCAGGATGATGTGGCAGTCCTCGTTGCCGGCGGTGGAAACGATTGCGCTGTGCCCGGCCTTGGTGACGGACAGGAAATGGTGCGGCGCGCTGGCGGCACGGATCGCGTCCACCGCGATCCTGACGTTGCCGTCGGTCCCGTTCTTGAACCCGACCGGGCACGACAGGCCCGACGCGAGCTCGCGGTGAATCTGCGATTCGGTGGTGCGCGCGCCGATTGCGCCCCACGCCACCAGGTCGGCGACATACTGGGGCGTGATCATGTCGAGGAATTCGCAGCCGACCGGCATGCCCATTTCATCCAGGTCCAGCAGGAGGTGCCGGGCGATGCGCAGTCCCTCGTTGATGCGGAAGCTGCCGTCGAGGTTCGGATCGTTGATGAGGCCCTTCCAGCCCACGGTGGTGCGCGGCTTCTCGAAGTAGACGCGCATCACCACCAGCAGCTCGCCCGCGTGCCGCTCCTTCTCGCGCTTCAACCGGCCCGCGTACTCCTTGGCCGCCTTGATGTCGTGGATCGAGCACGGCCCCAGGATGACGAGCAGCCGGTCATCCGCCCCGTGCAGGATGCGGTGGATCGCCTGGCGCGTCTCGTAGGTGGCAAGCGCCGCCTTCTCGGTGACCGGGTATTCCCGCAGCAGGTGCGACGGCGGCACGAGCTCCTTGATCTCCCGGATCCGGAGGTCGTCGGTACGGTATTGCATTTTGTCTTCTGCCATACAAATCAATGAATTATAACTCACGATTGGAGGAGGCCAAAGGCGTGAGTCGTGATTGGTGATTGGTGATTGGTGATTCGACCAATACTCGGCCGTGATCCGCAGGCGCGAATCACGATTCACGAATCACGAATCACGATTCACGGATTCTTAGACGGTGCCGCCAACCGTGAGACCGTCGATGCGCAAGGTGGGCTGGCCCACCCCGACCGGCACGCTCTGGCCTTCCTTGCCGCAAGTGCCGACGCCGGGATCGAGCGCCATGTCGTTGCCGATCAGCGCCACGCGGGTAAGCGCGTCCGGCCCGTTGCCGATCAGCGTTGCGCCCTTCACCGGATGCCCGAGCTTGCCGTTCTCGATGACGTAGGCTTCGGAGGCGGAGAACACGAACTTGCCGCTGGTGATGTCCACCTGCCCGCCGCCGAAATTGACGGCATAGAGTCCGCTCTGCACCGACGCGATGATCTCCTCGCGCGGCACGCCGCCGTTGAGCATGTAGGTGTTGGTCATGCGCGGCATCGGGATGTGCGCGTACGACTCGCGGCGGCCATTCCCCGTGGGACGCACTTTCATGAGCCGCGCGTTGAGGCTGTCCTGGAGGTAGCCCTTCAACACGCCGTCCTCGATCAGCACGTTGCGCTGCGTGGGTTGACCTTCGTCATCGATGTTGAGCGAGCCCCGCCGGCGGGCGATCGTGCCGTCGTCCACCACCGTGACGCCGGGCGCGGCCACGCGCTCGCCGATCCGTCCGCTGAAGGCGGAGGTGCCCTTGCGGTTGAAATCGCCCTCGAGCCCGTGGCCGATCGCCTCGTGCAGCAGCACGCCGGGCCAGCCCGGCCCGAGCACCACCGTCATCGTACCCGCGGGCGCGGGCCGCGCCTCGAGGTTGACCAACGCCTGGTCCACGGCCTTGCGCGCGTAGTCCTCCAGCACCTCGTCGGTGAAATAGGCGTAGTCGAAGCGCCCGCCGCCGCCGGAACTGCCCTGCTCGCGCTTGCCGCCGGCCTCGACGATCACCTGCAACGACAGGCGTACGAGCGGCCGCACGTCGGCGGCGAGCACGCCATCCGAGCGCGCGACCAGCACGACTTCGTACTCGCCGGCGAGATACGCCATGACCTGCGTCACGCGCGGATCGAGCGCGCGTGCGCGCCGCTCGATGCGCTCGAGCAGCGCAACCTTGGCCGGGTCCTCCAATCGGGAAATCGGGTCGTGCGGCGTGTACAGATTGTGGCCGGCGGCCCGGCGCGCCACCCGGGTGCGGCCGGCCTGGCCCTGGCGCGCGATGGCGCGCGTCGCCTGGGCCGCCGCCGCGAGCGCGGCGAGGCTGATGTCGTCGGAATAGGCGAATGCGGTCTTCTCCCCGCTCACCGCCCGCACCCCCACCCCCTGGTCGATGTTGAAGCTGCCGGACTTGACGATGCCTTCCTCCAGGCTCCAGGACTCGCTGCGCGTGTACTGGAAGTAGAGGTCCGCGTAGTCCACGCGGTGCGCCAGGATCTGGCCGAAAACCTCCTGCAGCCGCCCGGCATCCAGGGAATACGGCGCGAGCAGAACCTCGTTCGCCGTGGCAAACGAGGCTTCGCGCTCCAGCACGCGGGTTTCCCGGCGGTTTTCGGGCTTCATGGGCATCAGTATAGATGGTAGCGGCCGATGCGGGTTCAACCGTCCTGCGACCGGCAGCAACGATCCGTCACTCCCGCCTTCGCGGGAGTGACGACTGTTTCAGCAGCGATGGAGCGTCCGGTGCGTCAGCGCGGGCAGGCTCTGCCTCAGGTTGCGCAGATGCTGCAGGTTAATCCCCGCGGATACCACCCCGGAACCCCGGGGCAGCCGGTCGAGCACCACGCCCCAGGGATCCACGATCATGCTGTCGCCATGGGTTTCGCGCCCGCTCACGTGGTAGCCGCCCTGCGCCGGTGCGAGCACATAGGCCAGGTTCTCGATGGCGCGCGCCCGGATCAGCGTCTCCCAGTGCGCCTTGCCGGTGGTCTCGGTGAACGCCGAGGGCACCAGGATGATGTCCACCGGCTTCATCGCGCGGTAAAGCTCCGGGAAGCGCAGGTCATAGCAGATCGAAAGCCCGAGGCGGGCGAACGGCGTGTCCACGGTCACCACGTCCCGCCCCGGCTCGATGGTGCGCTCCTCCTCGTAACGCTCCTTGCCCATGGCAAAGCCGAAGAGGTGGATCTTGTCGTAGCGCGCGGCGAGCCGCCCCGCGCCGTCATACACGAGGCAGGTGTTGCGCACCTTGTCCGGGCTCGACGACTCGAGGGGGACCGAGCCGCCGACGAGCCAGATGCCATGCCTGCGCGCGGTGGCTGCGAGGAACTCCTGGATCGGCCCCGCGCCGGGCTTCTCGCGGACCTTGACCTTGTCATCGTCGCGCATGCCCATGATCGCAAAATGCTCCGGCAGCGCGACCAGATTCGCCCCCTGCGCCGCCGCCATCTCGATCAGGCGCCCGGCTTCGGTGAGGTTGCCTTTGACGTTGGGCCCCGAGGCGAGCTGCACCGCCGCGATGCGCGTGATCGCGGACTGCTCATCGGAATTCGCAACGTGCGGCTTCGGCTTGCCAAAGGATGAGGGCTGCATACTCAGGGCAATCCCATCATTCAGATCCCGCCGCGGACGCCGCGGGCTCCGGCTGCCGCACTCTCGTGACGGTCGGATCCGACCAGGTGCCGCTGACGTCGTATTCGAAGGAAGCGAACTTGCCGACGGGATCCTTCAGCACTTTCTGTGCAATATATGCCGCCACGCCGGCAACCGGCCCGCCGACGAGCGCGCCGGCTACTGCCACGGACTCGGTGAGCTCCGGCGTGATCCTCACCCTGAGGTTCTGGGTCTCGTGCGCGAGGTCCACTTTTCCGCCCATCACGACGCTCGCGGAGGGCCCGCGGACGCGGAATTTCTCGGTAGTGGCGGTGCCGTGGTCAATGCGGGCTCCGCCGGCGATCTCGTCGAAGGCAAAGCCGTCGCTGAAGACATCGCGGAAATCGAGCGACGCGCGGCGCGGCAACGACTGCAAGCTCATGACGCCGAGCAGCTTCCCGATGCCCGGGTCGAGCTTGACGAACTGGCCCTTGGCGGCCTCGAGCTCGAGCGTGCCGCTCAGCGTCGAGTAGTCGAGCTCGTAGGGGGCGCCGGCCCAGGTCAGCGATCCTTCCAGCTTGGCGGTGCCGCGTTGCACGCCTTCCGGATACCCCAGGCGCGTGAGCAGCTTGCCGATGTCGCGGGCCTCCAGGCGCAGGTTGATCTGGGTCATCGGCTGCGGCAGCGCGAGCTGCCACATCCCGTCAAGCGTCAGGCGGCTCTCGGGATTGGTGAGGAGCAAGCGCTGCAGGCGCCAGTCGCGCCCTTCGGGCACGACGGCAAGCTCGAGCCGCCCGAGCTGCCGGTCCCGGACGACGAACTGCTCGGCGACGACGTCGAGCGCGGGCAGGTCCCGCGGCTCGTTTCGGGGCTGCGCCTCGCGGCTCGCCGCCGGGTCGGCGCCGGGCGGCGCCGCAGGAATGGTAAACGTCTTCATCCGTGCCACGACCTTGCCGCTGCCGGCCGGCTGCCAATCCAGTTCGCCGTCGAGCTCCTTGCCGGACAACGAGGTGCGCCAATACCCGTCCCGTAACGAGCCGTCGATCCTGAGCTCTGAGAAGCGCAGTCCCAGAACGTCCACGGTACCCAGGCGGAGGTCGATGCCACCCCAATCGACACGCGTTCCGCCCGGGCCCTGCCCGAGCAGGGTGATCCAGCGGTCCAGATCGAGCGCCTTCACGGCGCCGCTCACCCATACTCCGTCGCGATCCGGCTCGGCGGCGCCACCGCCGAAGCGAACACTGCCACGCGTGATCGCGGCCTTCCCTCCTTCAACCTGCCGCTGCAGGTTCATGCTGAGGATGTCGCCCACAGCAAGGCTCAGCCGGTCCCGGCCTTCCGCAAGAATGCGGCGCTCGAAGCGCGCGGGCCAGATCTCGGCGGCCGCCTTCGCCAGCGGCGCCGGCAGGTTGACCGCGAGGCCCTGCAGGTTCGACTCGATCGCGATGTCCGCGTTGCGCTTGCGCGCGGTCAGCGTCGCGCGCCAGTCGGTCGCGCCGCGCAGGTTCTGGACCCACTGCGGACCGGTGCGGCGCGCGAGGTCGGCATTGATGCGGCCCTGCACGGCGATCTGCACTGACCCGTCACCCGAGCTCGCCGAGATCGTCGCCGGTCCGCCCAGCACGACGGCTTTCACGTTCTGCGCGCGCACGCTCGTCTCGGTAAATTCGAGCCGGCCGCTCAACTGCTCCACGACCGGCAGCTCGGGGGAAATCACGATCGTGTTGTCGGTGAACTGATAGGCGCCTGTTATCGTGCTCTTCGACGTATCGCCCAGCGGGATCGAAAGCTTCAGGGCGAGCCGGCCGGCGCCCTGGGCCTGCCAGCCGCGGGTGAAATCGTCCATCATTCCGGTCACCGGGCTCTTCTCCACGAACGCGAGAAACTCGCCGGCCGGGCCCTCGGCCTCTCCCGCCACGTTGAGGACCTCTTTTTCGGCCCCCAGGTCCGGTAGCCCTACACGCACTTTCGACAGGCGCGCGCCGAGAATGGCGCCCGCCCAGGCATGCACGTCCATGCGGTTCCCGCGGACGACGAGATCGCCGGCGATATTCGTGATGTCGGGCCAGCCATCCGCGTAGTGCAGCACGCCATCGGAAACCCGGGCCGTCACCTGGAATACGCCGTCGCGGCCGCCGGAAAACGGGAACTCGTCGAGCTTGCCCTTGAGGCGCAACGTCACGTTGCTCGAGCTGCCGGCGATGAACGCGGCGTCGAGCCAATCGCGCGCCTTCCCGGCGACCCCGAGCGGGATATAGCGGCTCACGTGGCGCGCGTCGGCGCGCGTGAGCCTGCCGGTGAGATCGATGCTGCCGCTCGTGGTTCCGGCGGTGCGGTAGATGCCGAAA
>Ga0326597_10014484_pt1 | contig 10338 bp, 9 predicted proteins | sample RVTome_12_FD_203789 | JGI IMG/M metagenome (GOLD analysis project Ga0326597, IMG submission 203789) | Soil microbial communities from uranium-contaminated site in the Upper Colorado River Basin, Wyoming, United States - RVT100D185 | ecosystem: Environmental > Terrestrial > Soil > Contaminated >...
GTGTTTTTGATAAACAGTCGCCAGAGCCTATTATCTGCGGCCTCCCTCGCGGGAGGCACCCCTTATCCCGAAGTTACGGGGTGAACTTGCCGAGTTCCTTAACAAGGGTTCTCTCGCCCACCTTAGTACATTTATACTTGCCTACCTGTGTCGGTTTAGGTACGGTCTCTTCCTTGACTGGCTAGAGGTTTTTCTCGGCTGCTGACTTGCGTTCCTTCGCGTCCGTAGACGCTCCGCATCACGCCTCGACTTAACCGGAAGGCGGATTTACCTACCCTCCGCGCCTTGGCGCTTGCACGGGCGTATCCGTTGCTCCGCTCGGCACAGCCAACAGCGTCTCCCCTTTGCTCATAACGCCAAAGAAGAGGTACAGGAATATTAACCTGTTGTCCATCGCTTACTCCGATAAGGATTCAGCTTAGGACCGACTAACCCTGGGAGGATGAGCCTTCCCCAGGAAACCTTAGGCATTCGGTGGCCGAATTTCTCATTCAGCTCGCGCTACTCATTCCTGCATTCTCTCTTCTGATTCGTCCACCGACTCTCGCGAGCCGGCTTCAACCTACTACAGAATGCTCCCCTACCGCTTGACAAGCCCGAAGGCTCGTCAAACCCATAGCTTCGGCGCCAGGCTTGAGTCCCGTTACATCTTCGGCGCACAACCGCTAGACTGGTGAGCTATTACGCACTCTTTAAAGGATGGCTGCTTCTAAGCCAACCTCCCAGCTGTTTTAGCGATTACACATCCTTCCTCACTTAGCCTGGACTTCGGGACCTTAGCTGATGGTTACGGGCTGTTTCCCTCTCGACTACGAAGCTTATCCCTCGCAGTCTGACTCCCGAGGATCCACAGGCGGTATTCGAAGTTTAGCTGAAATTGGGTTGCCCCTCATTCAACCAGAGCCCTACCCCCGCCCGTTTCGTATACTCGAGGCTATACCTAAATATATTTCGGGGAGAACCAGCTATCACCAAGACTCGTCTAGCTTTTCACTGCTAACCACAGCTCATCCCAGAACTTTTCAGCGTTCACGGGTTCGGTCCTCCACACACTTTCACATGTGCTTCAACCTGGCCATGGCTAGTTCGCTTGGCTTCGGGTCTATCGCGCATGACTAAATCGCCCTATTCAGGCTCGCTTTCACTTCGGCTCCGCCCCAGTGAGGCTTAACCTTGCCACGCACGATAACTCGCAGGATCATACTGCAAAAGGCATGCGGTCAGGCCGGCCTCCCGCCGAAGCAGAAGACCTTAGCCCTCCCACTGACTGTAAGCAAGTGGTTTCAGATTCTATTTCACTCCCCGTCAGGGGTTCTTTTCACCTTTCCCTCGCGGTACTTGTTCACTATCGGTCAGATGTGAGTGTTTAGCCTTAGGAGGTGGTCCTCCTAGCTTCACGCCGGATTTCTAGTGTCCGACGTTACTCAGGTGCAACCCTAAAGAGCGCTTCCCCTTTCGTTTACAGGACTTTCACCTTCTACGGTCGCCCATTCCAGTGGCTTTGCGGGCCGTTCAACTAGAGGAAACGTTTGTAACTCTTCAAGGCCCATGCAGGGACCCTGCGGGTTGTCCTACAACCCCCGATGAACAACGGCTGCACCCTTACATTCATCGGGTTTAGGCTCTTCCCCGTTCGCTCGCCACTACTGAGGGAATCTCTGTTGATTTCTTTTCCTCCGGGTACTGAGATGCTTCACTTCCCCGGGTTAGCTTCCAGCGCTTACTTGCTTCGGCGCTGGATCCACCGGCTTCACCGGTGGGGGTACTCCCATTCGGGCATCCACGGATCAAAGTTTGCTCGGCAACTCCCCGTGGCTTATCGCAGCCTACCACGCCCTTCATCGCCTACATCTGCCAAGGCATCCACCACTTGCCCTTACTGCGCTTGTATGCTGAATCACACTCTATTCACTTTTCAAAGACCAAACCGGCATCCTCCTGAGGAAGTCGCTTCAGCGATCCGATCGATAACTTCCTTAAGGGGAGGGTGCGACCGAGTATACCAACGTCGTTTCTGCTTGTCAAGGATGTCCATCAGGTGCGGGTGGGGGCTGCGCCGCGTCCAACGATGGGACGGGTCGGTCCAGTTCCACTGGAGCTCCCTCCCACAGAGAATCGAGCTCGTAAAAATCCCGGGCTTCGCGGCTCATGATGTGGACCATCACCGAACCGAAGTCCACCACCATCCATTGCTGGCTGCCGCGCCCCTCGCTGCGCAGCGGCGGGGTGGGCAGACACCCTTCCACCTCTTCGCACAAGGCGCGCAGCTGCTTGGAATGATCGGCGGTGGCGATCACGATGAAGCTGGTCGGGATCAAGAAGGCGCGCACGTCCAGCACGGCCACCTGCTGGCCCTTCAGCTGCTCAATGGCTGCGACGATGGTGTGGAGCTGCCTGCGGTCGGAAACGCTCAGCCGCAGCGGCGTCTTCTTGGTCATGACGCGGGAAAATCCGCACCGGCAATCACGATGGCGTCCGCCGCTTCCCATTGGGCCGGGCTGCAATTGGCGCTCTGCGCGCAGAGCGCCAGGATGGCCTGCAGACGAGCGGCGACCACGTCCTCTTCCCGCGAAACGACCTGTCCTGCCCCCAGCGCCCTGGCTACCAGCTGGGCCTTGGCGTCATCGGTCAGAGGGATGATCCAGGTGTTCCTGTAGTTGAAGTTCTCCGCGTTGCCCACGTACTCGACGTTGAACCCCTGACGCAGCAGCAAGCCTTCGATGGTCCTGGCCAGCCCCCCGGTGCCCTTGCCGTTGAGCACGATGACGTGCACGTCGCTGGTCAAGAGGAAGGACTTGCGGCGCACGTAGCGGTCCACCATGCCGCTGACGCGGCCCATCTGCGGTTCCAGGTAGCTGACGTTGTTGATGACGATCGGCTGCCCGCTCAGGCTGACGGTGGTCACCGCCTCCAGCGGCAGTCCCTGCATCTGGCGCGCCAACTCCAGCAGCTTGCTGAAAGGGACGTTGGTCGTGACGTGTTGGATGACCATGTCCAGCAGCGCCTTGATCCGCTCGAAGCTGTTCAACTCGGCGCTCTGCTTCTCCAAGATGGCCTTGATCAGCTGCTGCTGGCGCTGGATGCGGACAAGGTCCCCCTGGTCGTCCCGGAATCGCACGTACTCGAGAGCCTGAGATCCGTCGAGCAATTGCAGGCCGGGTTCGAACCGGATGTGAAGGTCTTGTGCGTTGTCGTCGTAGCGCATGGGCTGCGACACGTCAAGCTGCACCCCCCCCAACTGGTCTACCACCTGCTTGAAGCCCTCGAAGTCGACCACCACGTAATAAGGGAGCGGCACGCCGAGAAAATCGGACACCACGCGGCTTGCCAGCTGCGCGCCCTGATGGATGCCGCCCTCTGCGGCGCCCAGCGCAAAGGCGGCGTTGATTTTGTCCAGCCTGCCGTCGGGGAACTTCACGCGCAGGTCGCGCGGCACGGACATCAGCACCATGCCCTGCGCGTCCAGGTGGGCCAGGAGCAGCGTGTCACTGCGGCTCTTGCCCTCCACCTCGTCCAGCCCCAGCACCAGGATGTCCGCGCTCTGCGCGCTTGAGGCGGGCAGAGGCTGCATCCAGAAGTAGACCGCCCCCCCTGCCAAGATCAACAACAATCCCAGCGCCCATAACCAGCGATTGCCCATCATCACCCCTTGCCGTTCACTCTGCTCACGTGCAGGGTAGCCCATGGGCCTTGGCAGGTCAAGTATGGCGCCCGCTGGAGGTGCGTTTTGAACCCCGCCGGGTTACCATGCTCCAGCACGGAGGAGCGCTCATGAGGGTGAGAAGATTCCACAAGCTGGTGGCGGCGGCGACGGGCGGCGTCGCCTTGGCGCTGGTGCTGGTGGCTTGGTGGAGGCCACAGACGCTGGAGCGCGAACGGATCCTGATGGGGACCTTCGTCCAGGTCAAGGCGTACGGGGGCAATGAGCGGGAGCTGAACGCGGCGGTGGAGGCAGCCTTCAGGGAAATGCAACGGTTGGAGGGGGTGCTGCGCCGCCGGGGGGACGGCGAGTTGGGGCAGCTCAACGGTGCGCCGGCGGGCCAAGCGGTTGCCGTTTCAGCGGAGTTGTTCGATGTGCTGCAATACGCCGAGCGCTATCGCCTGCTGAGCCGAGGGGCTTTTGACGTCACCTTGGGCGCGCTTGAGGACTTGTGGGGCTTTGTCGAGGATTGGGACGGCTTGGGCCGCGTGCCCTCGCCGGCTGAAATCGATGCCTGGCTGGCAGCGCCTCGCGGCCTCGAATTGGATGAGGCCTCCAAGCGCGTCAAGCGCTTGAGCGACGCCACTCAAATCGACCTGGGCGGCATCGCCAAGGGGTATGCGGTGGATCGGGCCCTTGAGGTGTTGCGCGCGCACGGCGTGCAAGCGGCACTGGTCAACGCGGGAGGCAACGTGCGCACCTTTGGGCAGGTGCCCGAGCCCTTTGCGTTCTGGATTCGCTTGCGCCCGTTCCAAGTGGCCGTCCAGCACCCGCGGCAGGCGAGCAAGATCCTGGGCGGAATATCGTTGGAAGAGGGGCAGGGCGTAGCGACGTCCGGGGATTATCAACGTTACTTCGAAGTTGCAGGCGCACGCTATCACCACCTCTTCGATCCGCGCACCGGCCAGCCCGCGCGCAGGTTGACCAGCGCCACCGTCACCGCCCCGACGGCGATGGAGGCGGACATCCTGTCCACGGCGGTGTTCGTGCTGGGCATGGAGGCGGGGTTGGCGCTTGCGGAGCAACTTCCGGCGGTCGAGGCCGTGCTGGTGACCGCGGAGGGACAGGTCCTGACCTCCTCGGGCTTGGACAGCACGGGCTTTTCGCTATAAGATGGGGTGAACAAGATGCTACGATCAGCCAAGGGGTTTGGGGCAACTGCACGTTCGCTCCTCCAGCAGTTGAGCTGGGGCGATTGGGTGCTTGTGACGGGGGTCTTGGCGCTTTGCGCGGGGTTTTTCCCCTGGCTGCAAAGCGGTCAGTCCGGTCAAGCGGCCGTGGTGTATCTGGAGAACCAGGTGGTGGCGACCCTGCCGCTGGCCCGGGAGACGGAATACGCCGTGTGGGGGCCGCTGGGTCGCACCGTGCTCCAGGTCCAGGGCGGGAAGCTGCGCGTCATCAGCGACCCGGGCCCGCAACAGCTGTGCGTCTTGCAGGGCTGGATCAGTCGCCAGGGCGAAACCCTCGTGTGCTTGCCCAACCGCGTGGTGATTCAAATCCCCGGCACCCCCCCCTACGACAGCCTGGTCAAATGACGCCCACTTCCCTTGTTAAGAGCACGTTGGACCCGCGCCTGAGCCGCACCCTGCTTTTCGTCATGTTCCTGTCCATGGCCTTGGCCCTGCATGTGCTGGAAAGCGCACTGCCGCCGCCGCTGCCCTTTCCGGGGGTGAAGTTGGGGCTGGCCAACGTCATGACCACGGCAGCCATGCTTGTGCTGGGCGTAGGGTCCGGCGTGGCGCTTGCGTTGGCGCGCACGCTGCTGGGGAGCTTGATTGTGGGCACGTTCCTGAGCGTAGGTTTCTTCTTGAGCGCGGGCGGCGCGCTGGCAAGCGCGTTGGTCACTGCGCTGGCGCTGGCCTGGTGCCGGCCCGCCTTGAGCCTGGTGGGGGTCAGCATCTTGAGCGCGCTGGTCCATAACACTGCGCAGCTGTTGCTGGCCTGGGCGGTGTTCATTCAGCAGGGAGTGCTGTTCTATTATCTGCCCGTGTTGTGGCTCTTGGCTTTGGCAAGCGGGTTGATCACCGGTTTGATCTTGCGCGCGCTCGAGCAGCGGGGGACGTTCCAGCGCATCGCGCTCGACGCGCCGCAGCTGTGATGAGAGACGAAGCACCATCCAACAAGGAGGTTGATGCATGAGTGAAGTTCGCCCCGCCGACAAGGACCAAGCGGCGCCGCTCGAACTGGTTCGGCAGCTTCAATTCAGCAGTGCGGGGGAAGCCGTCGCCCTGTTGGGGCAGTTTAACGCCCACCTCAAGTACATCCGCGAGCAATTTGGGGTGAAGCTGAACGCGCGCGGGGATTGCCTGCACATCGAAGGGGAGGCCGGGGCGGTGGAACAGGTCTGGAGCCTGTTCACGCAGCTACGGGCCATTTGGAAAGAGGACCACGCGCCCAGCCTGGAGGATGTGCGCTACTTCGTCGAACAGACCAAGGTGGGCGGCGATCTGTCCGGGGTGTTGTCCGGCTCCATTCTGCGCGCGCGCTGGGGAGAGGTGATCAAGCCCAAAACGGTGGGGCAGCGCCGGTATCTCGAGGCGATTGCGCAAAACGACATCGTCTTTGCCATCGGCCCTTCGGGCACGGGCAAGACGTACCTGGCGGTGGCTTTTGCCATTGCGGCGCTCAAGCGCGGCCAATTTCACCGCATCATCCTCACCCGGCCGGCCGTCGAGGCAGGCGAGGAATTGGGATTCCTGCCCGGGGACTTGGAGGCCAAGATCAGCCCCTACTTGCGGCCCCTCTACGACGCAATCTTCGACATGCTGCCGGGGGACGAAGCCCAGCGCCTGACGCTGAACGGCCGCATCGAGGTGGCGCCGCTTGCCTTCATGCGCGGGCGCACCCTCAACGACAGCTTCGTGATCCTGGATGAAGCGCAGAACACCACGCACACGCAGATGAAGATGTTCCTCACCCGCTTGGGGACCAAGGCCAAAGCCGTCATCACCGGCGACACGACGCAGGTGGACCTCAAGCGGGAGAACTCCGGGCTGGCCAGCGTGCAGCGCTTGCTCGCTCACGTTCCCGGCATTTCGTTTGTCAACCTGAACCGGACGGACGTGGTGCGCCACCGGCTGGTGAAAGAGATCATCGAGGCCTATGAGAACGCGGAACAAGCTGCGAAGGAGTAGGCCCCCACGGACTCCTGCGCGTTCGGCGTTTGGCGGCTCTTCGTCGAGGGACGCTGCCTTGCTGGCCGGCGCGTTGTTGGCCCTGGTCGTGATCGAAGGGGTGCGGCTGGAATGGGGGCCCAGTGCGCGCGTGCTGCTCTTCTCGTGGCCCGAGTGGATCGGGCGCGGCCTGTACGTGGGGCTGTTGGGAGCGGGGCTGACCGCCTATCTGTGGGTGCGCAGGCCTGCCTTGTTCCAACTCGATCGGCACAAATGGTTTCTCATCGGGCTCGTCGCGTTCAACGCGGTCGCAATGCAGGGCCTTGGCCCCTTGTCGCCGTACCTGATGCCCGTTGCGCTGAGCGTGGGGCTTGCCGTGATGTTCTACGGGTCGGAGGTGGGGCTGGTGCTGAACCTGCTGCTTGCGGGGGTGGCCGCCTTGAGCGTGCCGGCCCCGGCGGCGCTCGCGCTGCTGGCGGGCGGGATGGTCATGGTGCTGCGCGCGCGGCGGTTGGAGCGCCAGCGCGAGTTGGTCCTGGTGGGGCTCGAAGTCGGGTTGGTGAACATCTCGGCGCTGCTGGCTTTGGCGCTGATGAGCAGCGGCGGCGGCTGGCAGTGGCAGGCGTTTGCCACTGCCGGATTGAACGGCCCCATCAACGCGTTGCTGTTGTCGGGCATGGTGCCCCTGGCCGAGTACCTGCTGCAGCGCAGCAGCCGCTTCAGTCTGGTCGAGCTGTTGAACACGTCTCATCCGTTGCTGGAACGGCTTGCCCGTGCGCCGGGCACGTACCAGCACAGCCTGAGCGTCTCTCGCCTGGCGTCCGAGGCGGCCCGCGCCATCGGCGCCGACGCGCTGCTGGCACAAGTCGGGGGGCTGTACCACGACATCGGCAAGGCCGCCGAGGGGGTGCAGCCCATTTACTTTGCCGAGAATCAGCGAGACGGCTACAACCCTCACGACGAGCTGCCGCCCAACATCAGCCGCATCATCCTTGCCAACCACGTCAAGGCGGGATTGGAGATGGGGCAAGCCAGCGGGCTGAAGCAGGATGTGCTGCAGTTCATCGCAGAGCACCACGGCACCAGCGTCATGCGGTTTTTCTACCTCAAGGCGCTCAAAGACCCTCAGAAGAACGTGGGTTTATCGCTGGACGATTACCGCTACGAAGGCCCCAGGCCGCGGACCAAGGAAACGGCCATCCTGATGATGTGCGACGGCGCGGAATCCGCTTCGCGCAGCATGGATGATGCCGAGCACATGAAGTCGATTCTGGATCGCATCGTCAAGGAAAACCTCGAAGACGGGCAGTTCGATGAGTGTCCGCTCACCCTGTCGGACCTCACCCGCATCAAACAAGCCCTGCTTCAAGCCTTGCGCTCGATGATGCACACGCGACCGGGCCAATACCCCAAAGCCCAAGCGCTCAAGAACCATTCCCCCTCCAAGGCGCCCACCGGCGAGGCGGGCTGAGCGCGTCACTCGGGCTCCGACGAGCGCGCCAAAGCCCTCGCAGCCCGTAGCGCTTGGTTGCGGGAGTTGATCTTCCCCGCGTAGATCAACTCGTACACCTTGCGCAGGACCCTGCCAACCTGCGGCCCAGGCGCCAGGCCCAACGCCAACAGATCGTTCCCATCCAGCAGCTTGTGGGCCAGCTCTTGCTGCTCCAGGTCCCTTAGCCGAAGCGCACAAGCGACTACTTCCTGCACCACCGGCAGCCAGGCGGACGAGCGATGGACGCTCGCTTGCGCGTCGCAAATCAACACCTGCAATAGCATTGCAAGGGCAGGGAATTTCTCGCTGAACGGCTCGGATTTCCCCGCGGCTCGGGTGGATTGCAGCAGGCGCAAGCGCTTGGCCTGCGCCATCTCGGGGAAGCGCGCGATGCGCATGTGCTCGCGCGCAGTGAAGGTGAGCCGCGCAGTCTCCGCCGCGCTCAAACGCAACCGCCCGCCGATGCGGATGGCCAGACCCTCGCTGATCAGCTCGTGCCCTCCCATGTGCTGTCCCTGGTTCTGGACTAGAGCCTGTGGCTTTCCCAGATCGTGACACAGCACGCATAGCTTGGTCAGCGCCGGCATGCCCAGACGATCGGCCCACTCCAGGGCAAGCAGGGTGTGGACGAACACGTCGCCCTCCGGGTGGTATTGCGCGGGTTGGGGCACGCCTTTCAAGGCGCAGACCTCGGGCAGGATCTCGGCCAGCAGGCCCAGTTCATCCAACCAACGCACCCCCCTGCAGGCTTGGCGGGTGGTCAGCATCTTGAACAGCTCCTCGCGGAGCCGCTCGGGGGAGATGCGCAAGATCTTGTCGGCCTGGGAGCGGATGGCCCGCGCCGTCAAAGGTTCGATGTCGGCGTCCAAACTGCAGGCAAAGCGCACGGCGCGCAACATGCGCAGGTGATCCTCGGCAAAGCGCTGTAGCGGGTCGCCGATCGCGCGGATGCGCTTTTGCCTCAAGTCGTCTATCCCGCCCACGCGGTCCACCACCGCCCCATCCAGATGGGCGGCCATGCCGTTCACCGTGAAGTCGCGCCGCAGCAAGTCCGCCTCCAGCGAGCGGATCAACTCCACCCGGCCGGGTCTGCGGCCGTCATAGTCGGATTCGCTGCGAAACGTGGCGATTTCGTAGCACCCGCCGTCGGGCGCCGTGACGATCGTCACGCCGAAGGCCTTGCCCACGTCCTTGCTGGGCCAATCGGGCAGTGCGCCCTTGACTTGGTCTGGGGTGGCAGCGGTGGCGATGTCCACTTCCGCGGGAGCGAAAACGTAGTCTTTCTCGAGCTGCGCTCGCATGGCATCGCGCACCACACCCCCCACCAGCACGGCAAGGTGGTCCTGGCGCAGCAGCGATTCCAGCGCAATGCGCGCATAAGGATGCGCCTGGAAGACCGGGTTCAAATCCAGGGGAGGGATGCGTATCGTCATCATGCAGGGTTCCGTGCGCTTGATTTACAATGGACGCCGCCCCACGCTTAAGAAAGAGAAAGGGCCCACATGCATCCTATCAAGTTGCGCCGGCGAAAACGACCCAACCTGCGCACGCGCTTCTTGATCGTGTTCGTAGCCCTGGTCACGGTGTTGACCGTGCTGATTGCGGTGGCGGCCGGTTACCGCTTTGTGGCCGACATGGAGCGCCTGATCGAGCAGAACGGCCAGGCCATGGCCGAGATCCTGGCGCGCGAGGCGTTCTTGAAAGTCGTCATCGAGCAGGAGACCAACGTGGCGTTTCTGGTGGAGAGCTTTGCATCCGGAGAGGTGATCTTCGCGCAGATCGTCCACAATGGCAAGATCGTGGCGGAGAAGAAGTTGTTCGACCTCGATCTGCCCGTGAGGCCACTGCTGCCGGGACCCCACACCTTCCGCGGCGTCCTTGCGGATGGGACTGCGTACATCGACATCAGCCATTCCTTCGAAGGCAGGATCTCGGCGACGGACACCGGGCTGCGGCAGGACCTGGTGGACAGCTACGTGCGCCTCGGTTTCTCGTTTGGGAAGGTGCACCGGGAAATCCAAAGCACGGTGCTA
>Ga0326597_10014486_pt1 | contig 10337 bp, 10 predicted proteins | sample RVTome_12_FD_203789 | JGI IMG/M metagenome (GOLD analysis project Ga0326597, IMG submission 203789) | Soil microbial communities from uranium-contaminated site in the Upper Colorado River Basin, Wyoming, United States - RVT100D185 | ecosystem: Environmental > Terrestrial > Soil > Contaminated >...
AGCGGCGGTGTACCTAATGATGAACCTCGTGGTCTTGCCCCTCTCCGCGTTTCCGAAACGCCCGTTCGCCTTCGACGTCGTCATCCTGATCGTCCACATGTTCTGTGTCGGGCTTCCCATCGCGCTTTCGGTGAGCCGTTCGGCGCCGAAGGTCTAGCGGAAACTCGTGCGCCGCCTCGCTCCCGTTCTCAGGCCCGGTTCCGGGAGAAAGCTTCCGCCGGATTTGCGAGCCCGGAACGTCGGGCGCCTGGCGGCGAGCTTGCCGCTGGGCGTCCGGGACCCGGCGTTCGAGCCGCTTCTCCGGCGGATCGATCAGTCGCCGTTTCACGGCGGGAACCGGGTCACGGTCTTCCACCGCGGTCAAGAAGCCTTTCAGCTCATGCGGCGCGCGATCGAGGGCGCGGCCGAGGAGATTCTCCTCGAGTCCTACATATTCAAGGACGACGCGACCGGATGGGAGATGCTTTCGCTCCTCGGCCAGGCTTCTTCGCGCGGTGTTGCGGTTCGGGTCCTGGCGGATGCTTTCGGGTCGCTCTGGACCCGGTCGGGCTTCTGGCGGGAAATGCGCTCGCGCGGTTGCGAGGTGCGGCTGTTTCATCCCGTCTTCCCGTACTTTTGGCGCCAGTTCTTCCGGGACCACCGCAAGATCCTGGTCGTCGACCGAAGCATAGCGTTTACCGGAGGAATGAACATCGCCGAGGAGTACGGCTCGCCGCGAGCGCGTGGGCGCGTTCGCGCGTGGAGGGACACTCACGCGCGGGTCGAGGGACCGGCGGCGTGGGAGCTCGCCCTCGTATTCTCGGAAGCCTGGCATCGAGCGGGTGGCACGCCGCTCGCGATCCCGTCTCTCGTGGTGGACGACGCCGAGCCGCCTGCGGGAGCGCGGGTCCTGGTCCTGGACTCGCGCCCGCTCCGCGGGCATCAAGAGTCAGCGGCGGTGCTTTCGGCGATCGTCGGCGCCGCGCGCCGGTCGGTGCTCATCACCAACGCCTACTTCGCGCCGCGCCCGGTGGCGATCGAGGCCCTCGGCGCCGCCGCCCGCCGCGGAGTCGACGTCCAACTGCTGCTCCCCGGCGCGAGCGACGTGCCGCTCATCCGCCACGCGGGGCACGGCTACTTCGACGCTCTGCTCGAGAGGGGGGTGCGGATCTTCGAGTACTCCGCCGCCGTGCTTCACGGGAAGACCATGGTCGCCGACGGATTCGTCAGCGTCGTGGGCTCGACCAATCTGGACTTTCGCTCCTTCCGTTTCAACGCCGAGTGCAACCTCGTCGTCCTCGACGAGGAAACGGGCGCGAGTATGGCGGCTGCGTTCGAAGAAGATCTAACTCGTTCCGAGGAGATTCGACCGGAGCCCTGGCGCCGGCGCGGACTCGGGCATCGATGGGGCGACGCGCTCGCTCGGCGCCTGAGCCCGCTCCTGTGAGTTGAAAGGGAAGCGCTCACGCTCTGAGCGCGGTCAGCCGGGGGCCTCGACTCCGAGCCAGCCACCGACCGCGTAGGTCACGGCGGCGGCGGCGCAACCGATGAGGAGCATGCGCGCTCCGCTCACGAGGGCACCTCGCGAGGTGAAGACCGAGAGCACCGCTCCGACGAGGAACAGGGCGAGGGCGCTCGCCAGGGCGCTCGCGGCGATCACGTTCCCGAATACCCCGGTCAGGACGAACGGCGCGAGCGGTACGAGAGCGCCCACGGAGAAGGCCGCGAACGAGCTCAAGGCCGCTCCCCAGGGAGAGCCGAGCGCCTCCGGGTCGAGACCGAGCTCCTCGCGCGCGAGGGTGTCGAGCGCCGTCTTCGGATCGCTCAGGAGCCGCGCCGCGAGCGCCGTCGCGTCTTCCTCCGGGATGCCCTTGGCTTGGTAGATCAGCGAAAGCTCTTCCCGCTCTTCCTCGGGGCTCATCTCGAGCTCCTCCTTCTCGAGCTCGAGCTGCTTTTCGAGCATCTCCTTCTGCGCCTTCATCGAGATCCACTCGCCCGCCGCCATCGAGAACGCTCCCGCGAGAAGGCCGGCGGTGCCGCTCACCAGGACGAGACCAGGCGCGACCGAAGCCCCGGCGACTCCCATGACCAGGCTGAAGTTCGAGACCAACCCGTCGCTCACGCCGAAGACCGCGGCGCGGAGCGTTCCGCCTCCGCCCCTTCGGTGCCAGCGCTCCCGCTCCAGAATGCTGTCGACGGAGACGGGGGGCGATTCGAGGGCGCCGAGCGCGCGCCGGTGGCCCCGCTCCTCAGCGGAGAGGCCGCGGGCTTCCGGCTGCGTCCGGTAGTGCTCCTCGTCTTTCGCCTCGAGCCCGATGACTACCGGAAGAACGCGGCGAGGACCGAAGGCGCGAGCGAGAAAGGCGAGGATTCGCGTGCGGCCAGAAGCGCGATGCGCCGGGAGCGGGGCCCCGGAAGAGCGAAGCAGTTCCGCCCACCTCCCCGCGTGACGCTCTTCCGCTTCGGCGAGCCGCTCGAGGACGCGGCGGCGCTTCTCGTTCTCCTCCCGCCTCGCGAGCGCGCGGTACAGGGAGGCGCCGTCCATCTCGCTGAGATAGTTGTTCCGGTAGCGCGCCAGATCGGCATTCGTCGGCTGAGGAGGCAACTCCGCCATGCCGTGGGATTCTATCCGAGACGCCTGCGGCTTCGGAGCATCGCCGCCCCGACGGAAGCCGCGACGCCGAGTGGGGCCCCCAGAAGGAGCAGAATCGCGCGGTTGAGCTTCACCGCCATCGCCCGTCCTTCTTCGGAGCTCTCGACAGCTGAGCGGCAGAGGGCGCACTGGGCGCTCGCGGTCCCGGGGGCGCCGTGCAAGAGCGCGAGCAGAAAGAGGAAGCGGGCAAGCGTCTGCATCATTCTCATTAGCGGCCGCCGTGGAGGACGGCGACTCCGTCGGGGGCTATGAGGGCGAACAGGAGCGCCCCGAAGAACAGGATCGAGAATGCGACGGAGATTCCCACGGCGAGCTTCTCGTGCTTCAGGTCCATGAACTGCGACGAGATGAAGAACGCCTTGGTGAGCATCGCCGCGATCAAGATGACGAGAAGCAGAACGCGCGGGAGGCCCATGGCATCGACGAAGACCATGATGGCGGTAAGGACGAGGAGCACGCCCCAGATCTTCCACAGGGCCCCGTACGATTGAGACTCGTGACTCTCCATAGCGACCTCAGACCAAGTAGAACAAAGTAAAAACGAAGACCCAGACCAGATCGACGAAGTGCCAGTAGAGCCCCGCGAGCTCTACTCCGGCGGCGGTGGTTTTTCGCGCGCGCACCCGGATGGCCAGAGTCGCGAGCACTATGGTCCCGATGAGCACGTGAGTTCCGTGAAAACCGGTGATGAGGAAGAAGTAGTTGCCGAACGCGGGCACGTTCCAGGGGTTACTTCCGAGGGTGACGCCATCGCGAATGAGGCTCCCCCATTCGTACGCCTGCATGGCGAGGAACGAGACACCGCCTCCGGCCGTCGCCAGAACCATGCTCGCGACCTTCTTCCAGTCGGCGACCCTGGCCGCGGCGACGCTCGTGGCCATGGTGGCGCTCGAGGAGATCAGCACGAACGTCATCAGCGAGATGAACCACAGATGGAACACCTCCTGCTGGTCCGGCCAGCTCCGAGCCCCGGTCCGCGCGAACCCGTAGCCCGCGAGAAAGCCGGCGAACAGAAGCCCGTCGGTGACGATGAAAATCCACATCATCAACTTCTGCCAGCTCATTCCCAGGGGGGCGACTCCCCCCGACCAGTTCATGGGTGCTTCATGGACCGATGACACGATGGACGCTCCTTGACTCAACTATGGGCGGGGACCTGATGGGTGGGCACCGTCTGGGGCACGAAGTCCTCCTTCGCGTCCGGGTTCCCGTACTCGTAGGCCCCGCGATGAACGACTGGTTCGTTCTCTCCCCAGTTCCCATGAGGCGGTGGGGAGGGCGCGCTCCACTCGAGCGTGGTGGCTTCCCACGGGTTCGCCTCCGCTTTCTCGCCGGCCCAGAGGCTCCAAACGAGATTCACGAGAAACAGGAGCTGGCCCGCTATAAGCGTGAAGGCGAAGACGGTAATGACGATGGGCATCCACCGGACCCCTTCGAGAAACGCGTACTGGCTCAGGTTGTAGTAGCGCCTCGGTGCTCCCGCGAGGCCGTAGAAATGCATGGTCGCGAAGATTCCGTAGAACGGGACGAGCGTCATCCAGAAATGGAGCTTTCCGAGAAGCTCGGAGAGCTTTCGTCCGAACATCTTCGGGAACCAGTAGTAGGAGCCGGAGAAGATCGCGAGCATCGTGACTCCTCCGATCATGAAGTGGAAGTGGCCCACGACGAACGCGGTGTCGTGGAGCTGGATATCGGCGGCGGCGTTGCCGAGAAACAAGCCACCCAGGCCGCCGAAGCCGAAGAAGCTGATGGTCCCGATGGCGAAGAAGGCGGCGGTGGTGAGACGGAGCTTCCCGCCCCAGAGGCTCGCGATCATGTTCACCCCGATGATGGTTGAGGGAATGGTGATGAGGAGAGTGCCGATGGAGAAGAACTCGCCCACCAGGGGATTCATCCCGCTCACGAACATGTGATGGCCCCAGACCACCATGCTGAGGAAGGCGATGGCGACGAGGCAGTAGACGGTGACCCGATAGCCGAACGCCGGCCGTCGAGCGAAGGGGACGAGCACGTCGAACGTGATTCCGAGCGCGGGGAGGATCAGCACGTAGACCTCGGGATGCCCGAGGAACCAGAACAGATGCTGCCAGAGCAGGGGACTGCCTCCCTGGTTGGAAAGCAGCTTTCCGGCAATGAACAGTCCCGCCGGGAGATAGAAGCTCGTGCCCAGGTGCCGGTCGAAGAGCAGCATGATCGCGGCCGCGGTGAGGGCGGGAAAGGCCAGAAGTCCGATGATCGAGGCGATGAGGAGGCTCCAGACCGTGAGGGGCATGCGCATCATCGACATCCCCTTCGCCCGCAGGTTGACGACCGTGGTCACGTAGTTGAGGCTGCCCATGGTGAACGACACGATGAAGAGGGCGACCGCGAGGAGCCAGAGCGTCTGCCCGAGGCCGGAGCCCGGCGCTGCCGAGGGCACGGCCGAGAGTGGTGGGTAGGCCGTCCAACCGGAGCCCGCGGCTCCGCCCTCGACGAAGAACGACGCGGCGGCGATGAGGATCGCGGGCACGATCGTCCAGTACGAGAGCATGTTGAGAAACGGAAACGCCATGTCGCGGGCGCCGACCTGGAGAGGGATGAGGTAGTTTCCGAACCCGCTCACCAGAACCAGCGAGACGAAGAAGAAGATCATGATGGTGCCGTGCATGGTGACCAGCGAGATGTAGAACTCCGGCTTCATGAACCCCCCCTCCATTCCCGTGGGGAAGAGCTTGGCGAGGAAGTTCCACTGCGTCGTCGGCCAGGTGAGCTGGAGTCGGATGAGGGCGGCGAGAAAAGCGCCCAGGACTCCCATGAGGCCGCCGGTGAGGTAGTACTGGATCCCGATGGTCTTGTGATCGGTGCTGAAGACGTAGCGGCTGAGGAAGCGCTGCTTTTGGTGTACGGGGGTCTCCGCGGGGGCCACTTGCGTCATCTCCGTCCTGCCTCTCGCTTTTCCGCGAGCCAGCGCTCGAACTCCTCGTCGGAGACGACGCGCAGGAAGCCTCGCATCTGGTAATGCCCGAAGCCGCAAAGCTCCGCACAGGCGATCTCGAACTCCCCTTCGCGGTTCGGGACGAACCACAGCTCGATGGTCATTCCGGGTACGGCGTCCTGCTTGATGCGGTGATGGGGGAGGAAGAAGCTGTGGAGCACGTCCTTCGACCGAAGGCGCACCTTCACCGGCCGGTTCACCGGGACGTAGATGAGCGCGAGCTCGTGCATATCGTCGTCGGCGGCGGGATCGGACTCATCGACCCCAAGCGCGTTGGCGTCGGTGATGAGAGCGGGGTCGGTCCTTCCGAACTCGCCGTCCGCGCCGGGGTACCGCACGTTCCAGGTGAACTGTTCTCCGGTCACTTCCACCACGACCGCGTCGGCGGGAGGGTCCTGGGTGTAGAGCTGACCGAACACGGGGATCCCGAGGACCAGGACGCCCCCCTCGGCTAACAGTGTCATCAGGATCGCGGGCGCCACCGACCAGAACCTCTGCGCCGTGGCGCCTGGCAGAGTCGGGCTCACCCGGGCGGTCCGGCTGAATCGGAAGACGAAGTACCCGAGGACGAGGTGTCCGATCACGATGAGAGTACCGGTGGTGACGAGAAGGTAATGGAGCATCACGTCGATGCCCTTTCCGTGCTCGGACGCCACCTCCGGAAGGTATCGACGCGCGCCCAGAACGAAGACGCCGATGCCGAGAAACCACAACGTTACGGCAAGCGCGAAACCGAGGGTCGGTCTTGTGTCCTTCATCGGGGCGAGCCTATCGCAAACCCGATGCCAATTGCAGCTGTTGGCTAGCGAGAGGAATTACCAAGGCTTTGACGAGAGGCCGGCGGTGTCCCCGCCCGCCGAATGCCCGCGGCTGCGAGCTTTCCCCCACTGCGGCGGGAAATGTCGCTATCGGTGAGAAAGGCCGGCCCTCGCCGTTCCACTCGGTTCAAAGTGATGGCGGAGGGATTCCCTGCATCGTCGCCGTAGGAGAGGTCAATGCGCTCGGCGTGGCGGCTCGCGCCCTCCGGAGGGCCGTGTTAACCTGAGAGCGGAACTCGCAAAACTCATTCTTTCCACCGTGCCCGAACCGAGCCAATCCCTTCGTGTACGATACGCGTCGTTTCTCGGAATCCTCCTGCTCTTCTTCCTGTCTGGAGCCTCGGGTCTCGTCTATCAGGTTATCTGGATTCGGCTTCTGAGCCGAATCTTCGGCACGACGACCTTCGCCGTGAGCGCGCTGCTCGCGGCCTTCATGGCGGGGCTCGGGCTCGGAAGCTTTCTTGCCTCCCGATACGTTCGGAGAATCCACCGGCCGCTCCGGTGGTTCGGCGCTCTCGAGGTCGGGGTGGGACTCTACGCGCTGGCGCTGAACGCCTTGATCCCGGGGGCCGAGAGGCTGTTTCTGAGCCTGATCGGTGGTCTCGATCTCGCCCTCTCCGGGGAGAACGTCGCCAAGGTCCTTCTGTCCTTTCTCCTGCTTCTCCTGCCGACGACGCTCATGGGGGCGAGCCTTCCGCTTCTCACCCAGCAGTCGGTCCATCGCCTGAGCTCGATGGGGTTGCGTACGGGTGCGCTGTACGCCGTCAATACTTTCGGCGCAGCTTTCGGCTGTTTCGCCGCGGGCTTCTACTGCATCCCCTCGTGGGGAATGCAGGCCACGACCGAGCTCGCGGCCGCCGTCAACGTCGGAGTCGGCTTGAGCGCCATCGCGGCGAGCTCGTTCGGCGAAACGATAGCAACCGAGAAGGAAGCCGCCGCGGCTTCCAAGGGAAGCACGAGCGGGCTTCGGTGGGCGATCGCCGCATTCGCCCTATCGGGGTTCGTGGCTATCGGCCTCGAGGTCGTATGGATGCGCCTGTTCACGCTGGTCTTCAAAGGCTATACGTACTCCTTCACCGCGATGCTCTCGGTCCTGCTCCTGGGAATCGCGGCGGGGAGCCTCGCCTTCGCCCGGCCTGCCGATCGGTCGCGCGATCTGGAGGGACTTCTGGGCCGCATCCAGATCGGAATCGCGGTGACCGTCGTCGCGCTCACCACCCTCCTCGCCTATTACGATGAGGCGAGCATCTATCTTCGTTACGTCTTCGGCTACGACTTCCGGGGCCATACCCTGTCGAAGTTCCTCTGGAGCCTCTCGGTCCTGGGGGTGCCCACGTTCCTCTTCGGCGCGCAGTTTCCCGTCGTCGCCCGTCTCGCGACCGAACACCAGGGTAAAGCCGGGAGCCGCGTTGGATTGCTGTATGGGATGAACGTGGTGGGCTCGATCCTCGGGGCTCTCGTCACCGGTTTCGCACTCATTCCCTGGATCGGTTCTCATCGGAGCTTGAAGCTTCTCGCGACGGCGATGATGGTGATGGCACTCCTGCTGGTGGTGAAGAAGGGAGGTCCCCGAGCCAACACCCGCAAGCTGGTAACGGCGGTGGCCGGCGTCGCCGCGATGGCGACGGCGCTGTCGCTGGCGCCTTCGGACCTGTCCTATCGAATCCACGAGAGCTGGCTCTTGCGCGACGAGGTTCTCTACCACTACGAGGAAGGCGCCACCGCCACGGTGATGGTCGCCGGGCCGCGCGAAAGCGCGTTCCGCGACAAGAGAATCATCGTGAACGGGAGCTCGGCGTCGAACTCCACGGAGTACGGGCTCTCGGTGAACCGGATCCAGGGCTCGATACCCTTCCTGTTCGCGCGCGCGCCCCGGAAGGTCCTTGCGACCTGCTTCGGAACGGGGATCACTTTTGGGACGCTGAGTCAGTTCGACGTCGAGCGAATCGACGGAGTGGACATCTCTTCCGAAGTGATACGGGCCGCCTCCGAGTTCAAAGCCGAAAACTACGACGTCGTGGACGAGGGCCGCTTACGGATTCACATCGACGACGGAAGGAACTTCCTCCTCAAGAGTCCCGAGACCTACGACGCGATCACCATGGAGCCGATGCCCCCGGCGCTCGCGGGCGTATCCGACATGTACACCCGCGAGTTCTACGCGCTCTGCCGCGAGCACCTCACCCCGGGCGGGATCATGAGCCAGTGGGTTCCCCTCTACTTCCTGAGGCCTCCCGACGTGAAAATGCTCTACCAGACCTTTGCCGAATCCTTTGCCTACGTGATGGTCTTCTCCTATTCCTTCGACACGTTTCTCGTGGGCTCCGATCGGCCGCTGGATCTATCGCCCGAGAAGTTCCGGTCTCGTCTAGTCTCGGAGCGACTCGCTCGAGATCTCGCGGCCATCGATCTCGCGGAGCCGGAGCAGATGTTCGCGACCTTTCTCATGGACCGCGAGGCGATGCTCGCCTTCTCACGGGGCGCCCCCATCGTCACCGACGATCTGCCCTTCGTCGAGTTCAGTGGTCCGAAAGCCGTCGACATGACGACGACCTCCGAGAACTACCTGGAGCTGACGCGATTCGCCCGCCCGGTCACCGGCCAACTCCGGGGCGACGAGGTGCCGCCGGCTCTCCTCGAGGCTCTGGACGCCGAGTTTCGAGAGAAACAGAGCCTGCGGGACAGCGCCCGAAGGCTCGACGCCCTCCGCCGCGCTCGTCGAAGACACGACGCGGCCATGAACTGAGGAACTCCCGTCATCAGCATCCGGATCGCGAGCGCTACCAGCAACACACCACTGGGACCATGTTACCCTCGACTTCGACACTCGCGGGATCGAAGGCCGTCGCCAGGAGCGCGTTTTCTCAGCTGTAGATCAAATGTCTTCGACGAGAGGCCGCCGGTGTCCCCGCCCGCCAAATGCCCGCGGCTGAGAGCTTTCCCCCAATGAGGCGGGAAATATCGCTATCGGGGAGAAAGGCCGGCCCTCGCCGTTGCACGAAGGAACTGGTGGCAGCGGACGCACTGGAGGGTCATGTCCACGTAGCCGAGGGCGGCGCGATCCAGGTTCTTTTCCTTCGCCGACTGCTCGATCTCGATGACCGCCCTGCGGAACGAGCTGCTTCTTTCCGCATACTCCGGGGTCACGATCACGAACCAGCCCGCCTCCTCGGTCAACTTCCTGAGGACGCCGGCGCTGTCCTCGAGGGTCTCGAAGTCCTCCGTGATCAGCGCTTCGAGGATCGAATGAGATTGATCGAGCTTACGCTGCATGATGAAGCGGAGGTTCGGCTCCTGCTCCTCGAGGGAGAGGACGCTTCCGACCTGAACCAGGACCAGACCGAGCCCCGCGAGGGGTAACGCCAACTTTCTCACACGCACCTCCTTCAACCCGCGATGACCCGCAGGAGGTCGGTTTCCGTAACCAGGCCGACGAGCTTCCCGTTCTCGACGACGGGAAGGCAACCGATCTTGTGCTCGATCAGAAGGCGGGCAGCCTCCTTGACGTCGGCGCCCGGATCGATCGTCAGCACCTCCTCGGTCATGACTTCCTTGACCACCACCGTCTTCAGGAACTCCTTCTGCGCTTTCTCTCCAAAATTCAAAGCGATCGAGAGGGCCGCGTGGAACAGGTCCCTCTGGGTCAACATTCCGACGAGACGGCCTTCCTCCACGACGGGAAGATGGCGGAGCCGTTTCATCTTCATGATGTCGTCCCCAATCGTAAGCTCGTCGTTGCGGCCTATGGTCGCGACATCCGTGGTCATGAGCTCCCGAACCTTCATGGTGTACGCTGGCATACGCTACTATCGCATGCAAAGCCTATGCCGCGCCGAGCAAGTTTGACCACGGCCTTACTTCGCATCGCCTGGGCGCTGGGTTCGGCGTTCGTCGTCGAGAGCCTCGTCTTCGG
>Ga0326597_10014487_pt1 | contig 10337 bp, 12 predicted proteins | sample RVTome_12_FD_203789 | JGI IMG/M metagenome (GOLD analysis project Ga0326597, IMG submission 203789) | Soil microbial communities from uranium-contaminated site in the Upper Colorado River Basin, Wyoming, United States - RVT100D185 | ecosystem: Environmental > Terrestrial > Soil > Contaminated >...
GTCATGTCCTCGATCATCCGCCGGCGCAGAGGGCTCATCGTCGCCATCGGGGTATCTCCTGTCTGGTGATGTGGCTGTCGACAACCGCCATCATCCCAGCCAGGAGACCTCCAGGCTCATAACATTCCAACTCCCGCGCCAGCGGGTTCGTTCGAATCCCTCGATTCAAATAAATCCCGAAACGCTTTAGCGGTTGTTGCCGGCGGCTTCCTCCGCCTGGTCCATCTGCAACAGCTCAGCCGGCGGGGCGATCTCCGCTTCCTGCGCGTTCTCGTCGCGGCGGCTTTCGAGCAGCGCCGGTGCCGCCGCCTCGCCCGCGGGCCGGCCCCAGATCAGGCTGTCGAGATCGCCGCACTGCGGACAGACCGGCTGCCATTGCCGGTTCTGCCAGCCGCAGGCGCTGCACAGCCAGGCGCTGTCCGCCGGCGCCGTCGCCGCCCGCTCGAGCCAGCGCCGGGCCGCAGCCTGGTCCTGCTCGGCACGTTCGGCGAGCCGGGCCTCGAGCCGGCAGACCCGCGGGTTGTCGTGGTCGGCCGCCGCCAGGGCGCCGCGCGCCTTGGCCCAGTCCGCGGCCTCGATGGCGCAGCTGGCGAGCAGGATCCGGCTCTCCAGGTGCTCCGCGTTCAGCGCCGCCAGGCGCTCCGCCGCCTGCAGGCGCTCCCCCGCCGTCTCGTCGGTGCCGCTCTCGGCCAGGACCGCGGCGAGCTCGGGGTGCGGCGTCCGCCGCCAGGCCTCGGCCAGCAGCCGGCGGGCCCGGCGGGCCTCGCCGGCGGCGGTGTAGAGCCGGACCGCCAGCACATTGGCGGGGATCAGTTCGGGTGCCCGTGCCACCGCCTTCAGGGCCCGTTCCAGGGCGCGGCGCGCTTCGCCGGCCGCCTCTGCCGCCAGTGCCTGGCCGTAGAGCGCGATGGCGCGGCGGCGCTCGGTCTCGGCCTGCTTGCCGCGCTGGCTGCGCGCGGCGCGCTCGACGGTGGCCAGGGCGCCGTCCCAATCGGCCTCCGCCGCTTGCGCCCGGTAAAGCTCGTCCGCGGCCCAGGCGGCGTCCGGGCGCAGGCGGAAGGCGGTTTTAGCGAGGTCCAGCGCCCGCTCGCGCTCGCCGGCCCGCTTGGCCAGCACCAGCAGGCCCCGGACGCCCAGGAACTCGGTCTCGGGATCAGCCTTGAGAGCCTCGAAATGGCGCCTGGCGGCGGTCTCGTCGCCGTCGAGCTGGGCCGCCTGGGCGGCCAGCAGGCGGGTCAGCGGCGCGCCCTGCAGCAGGTGGTCGGCGCGCCGGGCCAGCTTATGGCCTTGCCCCGCATCGCCGGCGGCGACGGCCACCAGGCCCCGCGTCAGGGCTTCATAGCCGCGGCGCTGGCGGCCGAGCTGGCGCTTGCGCCGCCAGGCCCCCGGTCCCTCCTGCAGCCAGCGCCAGCCGCGGTAGAGGGCCAGCACCGCGACCAGCAGCAGCAGGGCGATGGCGCCGCCGACGGCGGCCGAGGTCTCGATCCTCAGTCCCTGCCATTCGAAGGCGATGCGGCCCGGGTGATCGGCCAGCCAGGCCGCCGCCGCCGCGACCGCGGCCAGCGCCAAGAACAGGATCAGGACGCGCCACATCAGCTCTGGCCCAAGAGCTCGATGGCGCGGGCCTGCAGGCGGCCGACGGCGCGCTCGGCGACGAGCCGTGCCTCCGCCGCCCGCCGCCAGGCATCAGCCGTCTCGGCGGCGGCGCCCTGCAACGCTCCCAGCTCGCGCACCGCGCCGGCCAGATCGCCGTCGCCCAGCCGCACCTCGGCGCGGGCGACCACGGCGTCGGTCTCGCCGCCCTCGACCTCGCCGGTGCGGCGCACCGTCACCAGCTGCTTCAGCCGGCCGGCCGCCCGCTCCAGCCAGCCGTCCGGGGCGGGGGCGCTGCCGGCGCGGACGATCTCGCCGGCCAGCGCATCGAAGCGCCGCCTCAGTTCGGCCAGCCCGGCCACGCCCCGTTCCGCGGTCGGTGCCAGCAACTCGACGGCGCTGCCGATCTCCGTGTCCTCTCCGGCAAGACCGGTCAGGCGCTCGAGCTCGTCCCGGTAGGCTTGGCCCTGGGCTACCGCGGCGGCCAGTTGACCGACGGCCAGGACCAGGCTCTGGCGGCGGCTGGCGGCGCCGGCGCCGGCAATCCTGTTCTCGATCGCGGCCAGGCGCTCGCCCAGGACCGCGATCTCGTCTTCCAGCTTGGTCGCCGTCTCCCCGGCGCCCTCGACGTCGGCGACCTGCCGCTCCAAGGTCGACAGGCGTGCCGCCAGACGCTCGGTTGCCGGTTGCGGCGCCGGTGCGCGGGCCGGCAGTTCGGCCAGCTGGCGCTGCAAGGTATCGAGGCGCGTTCCCAGCGCGGCGACCGCGTCCCGCCGCGCCTGTTCTTCCGCGGCGACGGCCCCGCGCAGCGGCTCCAGGTCGATGGCCTGGGCCCCGGCCGGTGCGGCGAGCCTTTCTTCCAGGGCCGCGACGCGGGCAGCGAGCGGCGCCAGCCGCTCGGCCAACCGGGCCTCGGCCGGGCTGTCGCCGCGCCACGATGGCGGCAGCCGGGGCGCCAGCAGCGGCCAGGCGGCAAGTCCGGCGAAAAATACGACCGCGACGACCAGCCCCCAGGTCAGGTACGGCGTCGCCGGGCGGACGCCTTCGCCGCGGTTCGCCTCGACCGCCGTCTCGACCTCGGCTTCGATCGCGGCGGCCGGCTCCGCCGGTGTCGGCTCGCCGGCCGTTCCCTGCGCCGTGTCGCGGTCACTCATGTCTCGTCCCCGTCATCGAGCAGCGCCAGTAGCGCCGCCTGCTCAGGCCGCCGGGCGATCCGGATCCGCCGCCAGGCAAGACCGCGGAGCGCCTCCGCCACCGCCGGGCTCAAAACCAGGGCCTCGACGGCGCGGCAGGCGTCGGCGGCTCCGGTCGCCTTCAGCAGCCGTACGAAGGTAGCCGCGCTGCGCGGCGAATAGAACAGCACGGCATCGATTTCGCCAGTATTGAGAACCGCCAGTCCGTTGTCGGGAAAGGTCGCGGCCGTGACGGCGTCATAGAGCACCGTCCGGCGCACCTGGAAGCCCTTGCCGGCCAGCACGCCCGCCAGGTCGCCGGCGACGCGGCGGCCGGCGACGTGCAGCAGGGCGCCGTTTCGCGGATCGAGGCGTGCCGCCAGCAGTCGGGCCAGGGTCTCGACGTCGCCGTCGGCGCTCTCTACTTGCGCCAGTCCGCCGTCGCGGGCGGCGGCGGCGGTGGCCGCACCGACGGCGAAGGCGGGCAGGGCGGCCAGCTCGGGCGCCGCCTGGAGGCGTTCCGCCAGCGCCCGCGCGCCGTTGGCGCTGGTCAGTACCAGTGCCTGCACCCCGGTCGTGTCCAGGGTCGCGGAGGGCTCGCGGCGAATCCGCATCAGCGGGCAGAGCACGACCTCGTGTCCCTGGGCCCTGAGCGTTTTGGCCAGCGGCGCGGCGTCCGGCAGCGGCCGGGTCAACAACAAACGCATGGGCTAGGCAAGGGTGGCGAAAAAGGCCGGGCCGGCTTGGGCGACCAGTTCCTCGCCGGCGGCGCGGCCGAGCGCCTCGGCCTCGCCCGCCGGGCCGGCGCGCGTGGTCTCGAAGGCCTGTCGGCCGTCCGGGCTCAGGATCTCGCCGCGGAACTCGAGCCGACCGCCGGCGCCGAGCACGGCCAGGCCGGCGATCGGGGTCCGGCACGAGCCGTCGAGGGCGGCGAGAAAGGCCCGCTCGAGGGCGACGCAGCGGGCACTGGGCTCGTGCTCAAGGCCGGCGAGACGGGCCGCCGTGGCCGCGTCACCGCGGCGGATCTCGACGCCTATGGCGCCCTGCGCCAGCGCCGGCAGCAGCACCTCCGGCGCCAGCAGAGCCGCTGCCGCATCGCCGCGGTTGAGCCGCTTCAGGCCGGCGGCGGCGAGCAGGGTCGCGTCAGCCTCGCCGGCGGCGAGCTTGCGCAGGCGGGTATCCACGTTGCCGCGGAACTCCACGATCCTCAGGTCGGGACGGCGGCGCAGCAGCTGCGCGCGGCGGCGCAATGACGAGGTCCCGACGACCGCGCCTTGCGGCAGCGCCTCGAGGCTACGGGCCGAGGCCGCGATCAGGGCATCGCGCGGGTCCTCGCGCTCGAGGATGCAGGCGATGACCAGACCCTCGGGCAGCAGCGTCGGCACGTCCTTCATCGAATGCACGGCGAGATCGATGCTGCCGGCGAGCAAGGCCTCCTCGATCTCCTTGGTGAACAGGCCCTTGCCGCCGAGTTCGCGCAGCGGCCGGTCGCGGATGCGGTCGCCGGAGGTGCGGATGACGACGATCTCGGGCGCCGCCGCGGCAAGCTCGGGATCGGCGGCGAGCAGGCGCGCCTTCACCTCCTCGGCCTGGGCCAAGGCGAGCGGGCTGCCCCGGGTGCCGATGCGGAGCCTTGCTTGCGCCACCATGGCCGAGGTGCTAAGGGCTGGCGCCCGAAAGCGCAAGATATTTCAGGGTCAGCGATAACGAGACCGCCATGCGCGCGCCGATCGTGCTCGGCATCGAGACCAGCTGCGATGAGACCGCGGTCGGGATCGTCGATGCGGAGCGCCGTATCCACGCCAACCTGATCTCGAGCCAGGTCGACGAGCACCGGCCCTACGGCGGCGTGGTGCCGGAAATCGCTGCCCGCGCCCACGTCAGCCGGCTCGACCGGCTGATTGCCAGGGCGATGGCGGAGGCGCGTCTCGGTTGGGCGTCGCTCGATGCCATCGCCGCCACCGCCGGACCGGGCCTGATCGGCGGGGTGCTGGTCGGCCTGACCACGGCCAAGGCGATCGCCGCGGCGCGCGACCTGCCGCTGATCGCCGTCAACCACCTGGAAGGGCACGCGCTCTCGGCCCGGCTGACCGAGGACGCCCGTTTTCCCTATCTGCTGCTGCTGGTCTCGGGCGGGCATTGCCAGCTGCTGATCGTCGCCGGCGTCGGCCGGTACCGCCGCCTCGGCACCACGATCGACGATGCCGTCGGCGAGGCCTTCGACAAGACGGCGCTGCTGCTCGGCCTCGGCTATCCGGGCGGCCCGGCGCTGGAGCGGGCCGCCGAGGCGGGCGACGACGCGGCCGTGCAGCTGCCGCGGCCGATGCGCGGGCGGCCGGGCGCCGACTTCTCGTTTTCCGGCCTGAAGACCGCGGTCCGCCATCTCATCGAGAATAATCCCGCGGCCTCGGCCGCCGATATCGCCGCCGGTTTTCAGGCCGCGGTCGCCGACGTCCTGGTCGACCGGACCCGAAACGCCATCGAAATGGCGCGCGCGCAGGCGCCGCAGATCGCCGCCCTGGTGCTGGCCGGCGGGGTCGCCGCCAACGGCTATTTGCGCCGCCGGCTGGGCGCGCTGGCCGAAAGCCAGGGTCTGCGGCTACTGGCGCCGCCGCCGGCGCTCTGCACCGACAACGGCGCCATGATCGCCTGGGCCGGCCTCGAGCGCCTGGCCGCGGGCCTGACCGACCCGCTCGACGTCGCCGCCCGCGCCCGCTGGCCGCTAGACCCCGAAGCCAAGCCGCTGCCCTTCGCCGGGGTCAAGGCCTGAGCTCAGATGCTGAGCGAGATGTCGATGTCCAGCATGACGTCGGGGCGGGCCATGGTCAGGGCCACGATCAGCGCCTCCGCCGCCTCGTGAATCTCCGCCGCCCCGGCCTCGCCCAGGATCATGTCGGGCGGCCGGCTGGGGTCGCGCGCCATGTCCTCGACGGCACGGCGCCAGAAGGCGCGACTTTCCGCCTGCAGGCTCGCGATCTGCTGGATCAGGTCGTCGGGCAGGCCGGCCGCCTGCAGGTCGATGGCATCGCCCCAGACGCTGAACAGGATGCCGTTCGCCGGTGCCGCCAGGGACAGCCGCCAGACCGTGCTGCCGGAAGTGCTCATGCGCGCTCCGCTCTGCTCTCTCGGGTCGCGAACCTAACGCGGCCGGCGCCGCCGCGTCCACGACTTGCCGCAACCGCCTGCTGTCGGCATAAACGTGGCTTTGGGGGAGCGGGTCCGCCCCCGGCGCGATGCGAGCGAGCATGCAGTTCCGGATACGGCCGGCGACGGCGGACGATGCCGAGGAGATCGCCCGCCTCGGCCACGGCCTGAACCTCAGCGAAGGCCGCCCGACCGGTTGCCTGACGCCGCATGCGGTGCGGCGCGATGGCTTCGGGCCCGAGCCGATGTTCGAGGTGCTGGTCGCCGAGCGCGCCGGCACGGTCGTCGGCTACGCCCTGTTCTACGCCGCTTACGAGACCGCTTACGCCGCCCGCGGTCTTTACATGTGCGACCTCTACGTTCAGGCGGACGCGCGGCGCCAGGGCATCGGCCGCGGGCTGGTCGCGGCGCTGGCGGCGGAGGCCCGGGCCCGCGGCCTGACCTATCTCTGGTGGGCGGCCCGCCCGGACAATGCCGAGGCCAACCGCTTCTACCAGCGCCTGGGCGCCGGGGCGCATCCGATTCTGGCCCACGCGCTCACCTTCCAGGCCTTCGAGGCGCTGGCCGATGAGGGTGAAGGCGAGTCCTGAGGCGCGGCTGCGGCATCCGCCCCGCGCCGGAGGGCGAAGCCATTGAGCCGTGTCAAACCTGTGACGCCGGCGCAACGCGCTTGCCCGGGCGGGGCGGGCGCGGCATAACGGGGCGCCATGCAGCGGATCGCGGTGATCGGGGCCGGCGCCTGGGGGACGGCGCTGGCGGAGATGCTGGCGGCAGGAGGCAGGGATGTGCGCCTCTGGTGCCGCCGGCCGGCGCTCGCCGAGCGCATCACCGCCGGGCGCGAGAACGCCGACTACCTTGCCGGCCTGCGGCTCTCGGCCAACCTCACCGCCACCGCGGCCGCGGCCGACCTGGGCGATGCCGAGCTGGTGCTGATGGTGACGCCGGCGCAGGCGCTGGGCGAAGTCGCCGCCGCACTGGCGCCACACCTGCCGCCGGCGGCGCCGGTGCTGATCTGTGCCAAGGGCATCGAGCGCGAGAGCCTGCGCCTGATGAGCGAGGTCGCCGAGGCGGTCCTGCCGGGGCGACCGCTGGCCGTGCTGTCGGGGCCGACCTTCGCCACCGAGGTGGCGCGCGGCCTGCCGACGGCGGTGACCTTGGCCTGCCGGGACGAGGCCCTCGGCCGGCAGCTGGTGCAGGCGGTCGGCCGGCCGCACTTCCGCCCCTATCTCAGCGACGACCTCGTCGGCGCCCAGATCGGCGGCGCGCTGAAGAACATCATCGCCATCGCCTGCGGCATCGTCGAGGGCCGCCGGCTGGGCGAGAACGCGCGGGCCGCGCTGATGACCCGGGGCCTGGCCGAGATGTTGCGCTTCGGCCGCGCCAAAGGGGCGCAGGCGCAGACCCTGATGGGGCTGTCCGGCCTCGGCGACTTGGCCTTGACCTGCAACTCGGCGCGCTCGCGCAACATGTCGCTCGGCATCGCCCTGGGTCAGGGCGGCAAGGCCGAGGCGATCCTGGCCAACCGGCCGACCGTGACCGAAGGCGTGGCCACCGCGGCGGCCGTCGTCCGTGCCGCCCGCGAGCTCAAGCTCGAGATGCCGATCGCCGCCGCGGTCGACCGGATCTGCAACGCCGGCGGCGAGATCGAATCCGAGATCGGCGGCCTGCTGTCGCGCCCCTTCACTGTCGAGGGCGCGTGAGGTGGAGCTGCCGATTTCTCTTGGTAGTTTGGTAACGTGGTGGTGAATTTCCGCGCCGCCTTTGCGGCGCGGGCAAGCACGGGAGAGGACCGAGCGGTGAATTACTGGCTGTTCAAGACGGAGCCCGGGCACTGGTCCTGGGAGATGCAGGTCAAGGCCGGCAACCGGGGCGAGGGTTGGGACGGCGTGCGCAACCACCAGGCAGCCAACAATATGAAAGCGATGCGCAAGGGCGACCGCGGCTTCTTCTACCATTCCGTCAATGAGAAGAGCATCGTCGGCATCGTCGAAGTGATCGAGGAGTACCAACCCGACCCGAGCGATGCCTCCGGCCGCTTCGGCATGGTCCGGGTCGCCGCCCGCGAAACGTTGAAAAAGCCGGTGACCCTGGCCGAGGTCCGCGACGAGCCGGCGCTATCCGAATTGGCGCTCGTCAAGCACTCGCGGCTCTCGGTGATGCCAATCCCGGCACCGGCCTGGCGGCTCATTTGCAAGATGGGTGGCGTCAAGCCGTGAGCCATCGCCGGATCGAGGCAAGGCCGGCGCCGGATAGCGTGATCTGCCGCCTGGACGAGATCGCCGCCGATCTTGGCACTTATCGTCTCACCTGGTTCGAATGGGACGGGCCGTATCGCGTTGTCGTCATTCGCCGCGGCGATCGGGTCTACGCCTACCGCAACCAGTGTCCGCACGCCCTGGCCCATCTCGACCATCCGCCCGGCGATTTCTTCAGCCTGGACCGGCGCCATCTCGAATGCTCGTTCCACGGCGCCCGCTTCCGCATCGCCGACGGCCATTGTATCGCCGGTCCCTGCAAGGGACGCGGGCTGGCGCGGTTTCCGATCCGCGTCGAGGACGGCCTGATCCTGGTCGCCGCGGTCGAGCCGCCCGCCGTCGCCGGGCCGGCGAGCCGCGCATCCCGCCGGAAGTCAAGGAAAGAAATGTCATGACGCAGGAGAACGCCTATCTCAGCGAAGAGGTGGAGATGCTGCGCCAGCAGCTCCGCCGCTTCGTCGAAAGCGAGGTCGCACCGCACGGCGAGGACTGGGAGCGCGAGGGCCAGGTGCCGCGCCAGATCTTCCGGCAGATGGGCGGGCTCGGCTTTCTCGGCATCCGCTATCCGGAAGCCTACGGCGGTGCCGAGCTGGACACGCTGGCCAGCGTCGTCTTCGCCGAGGAGCTGGGCCGCTCCAGCTTCGGCGGCTTCGCCGCCGGCGTCCTGGTGCACACCGACATGGCCTCGCCGCACCTGGCCCGCAACGGCAGCCCCGAGCAGCTTCAGCGCTACATGCCCGGCATCGTCGCCGGCGAGATCATAACGGCAATCGCGGTGACCGAGCCCGACGCCGGCTCGGATGTCGCCGCCATCCGCACTCGCGCCGTCAAGGACGGCAACGGCTGGCGGCTTAACGGCGCCAAGCTGTTCATCACCAACGGCGTGCTCGCCGACCTCACCATCGTCGCCGCCCGTACCGAGCCCGAGGCCAAGGGCAGTCGCGCCCTCTCGATGTTCCTGATCGAGAAGGGCACGCCCGGCTTCCGCGCCGCCCGGGCGCTCGACAAGATGGGCTGGCGCTCGTCCGACACCGCCGAGCTGGTGCTGGAGGACTGCCGGCTGCCGGCCGAGGCGCTGCTGGGCGAGGAGAACCGCGGCTTCTACGCCATCATGGCGAACTTTCAGAACGAGCGCCTGGTGCTGGGCTCGATGGCGATGGGCGAGGCGCAGAAGGCGATCGAGCTGACCTTGGAGCACCTGAAGACGCGGCAAGCCTTCGGCGCGCCGTTGTGGTCGCGCGAGGCGATCCGCCAGCGCCTGGCGATGCGGGCGGCCGAGGTCGAGGCCGGCCGCCAGCTGGTGCGCCACGCCGCCTGGCTCGACGCCCAGGGCCGCGAGTGCGTCAAGGAGGTCTCGATGGTCAAGGCCTACTGCGGCGAACTCGTGAACCGGGTCATGTACGACTGCCTGCAGTTCCACGGCGGCATGGGCTACATGCGCGAGAGCGCGATCGAGCGCATGGCCCGCGACGCCCGGGTGCAGGCGATCGGCGGCGGCGCCAGCGAGGTGATGCTGGAAGAGGTCGCCAAGCGGATGTGAGGGTGCGGCCGCTCAGCCGGCGAGCAGCAGGGCGACGCCGGCCACGGTCAGCGTTATGGCGAGCGCCTGGCGGGTCTCCAGACGCAGCTGGCGCAGGAAGATGGCACTCAGGAACACCGTTATGAGCGGGTAGCCGGCGACCACCGGTGCCACCAGGCTGACCGGGGCCAGCGCCAGGGCCTGGAAGAGGCTCAGGTTGGCGAGGCCGTTGCTCAGTCCGACGGCGGCGAACCATGCCGCGCCTTTCCGGTTCAAACCGCGCGGCCAGCCGCGGGCGCGGGCGAAACTGAACGAGATGACGACCAGGCTGGATAGCGAGTAGCCGATCAGGGCCGCGGCGAAGGCGCTGGGCCACAGCCCCAGTCCGAGCTTGACCGCCGGCTGCACCAGGCCGCGGATGGCCGCCGCCGCCAGCGGCACCAGCAGCGCCCACGGCGGCCAGTCCACCGGCGCGCCGCGCCGGCGGCGGGAAAGCAGGCTGACCCCGGCGACGATCGCGGCGAGGGCGGCTAAGCAGAGATTCGTCGTTTGCCCAACGGAACGACCTTTCGCTCCTTGTTGAGGGCCTGCACGGCGTCGTGGATGGCGTGATCGAGGGCGTCGGGGTCGGCGAAGGTCTGGTGGGCCAGATGG
>Ga0326597_10014488_pt1 | contig 10337 bp, 6 predicted proteins | sample RVTome_12_FD_203789 | JGI IMG/M metagenome (GOLD analysis project Ga0326597, IMG submission 203789) | Soil microbial communities from uranium-contaminated site in the Upper Colorado River Basin, Wyoming, United States - RVT100D185 | ecosystem: Environmental > Terrestrial > Soil > Contaminated >...
GCGGGTTGGCATTCAAGATTCGCTACCGCGTGCCGGGACCGGACGGGAAATGGAAACACAAATCGGAAACCCTCTATGACGTTTCCGGCAAGAAGGCCGCAAGAGGGGTCCTAGCCAACAGAATCCAAGAAGCATCCGTTCAGAAATCGGAGGTTCAGGATTTGAGCTTTCGGGACTTTGTGGAGACCTACTGGAAAGCTTACCTGGACCGCAAGCACGTGAAGCCTTCAACCCGGCTCAGCTATCAAAGTAGTTTGGGCCGGCACATTTTGCCGGTTTTGGGGGAGTTGCGTTTGACCGATATTGCGCCGCTCCAAATTGAAGAACTACTGCGCCAAAAGATGGGAGGCGCGTTGTCGCCGAAAACAGTCCGAAATCTCCTTGTAATCGTGCAAGGCATCTTCGGATTGGCCGAAGACAACGACCTGATAGCCCGTTCCCCTGTAAGGAATCGCCACAAGCCCGAGGTCCAACGGCAAGAAAAATCAATATGGACTCGGGAGCAAATCAGAACAATTCTAGAAGCGGCTCCTCGGCAGTACAGGGCTCTGTTCGTTTGCGTGGGACTCACTGGTGTTCGACTCGGAGAGCTGATTGCTTTGCAGTGGAAACACATAGACTTCGAGAATCGAGTGCTAAGAATCGAGCAGAGTTTATGGCGTGGCGAAGTCGTTCCACCCAAAACGGAGGGCAGCGTTCGATCCATTCCGTTCGGGGAGACCCTGGCAAAAAGTTTGAATACACACTTGCAGGGTTCGACCCATATTGGACCGGATGATCTCGTCTTCTGCAAATCCGATGGCAAGCCTTTTAATCCCGATGTGCTGCGTAAGGACGTGCTCTATCCGGTGCTTGACCGGCTGGGCATCGTGCGAACTGCGCGAGCTTCGGGCTTCCACACCTTCCGCCATTCGGCTGCAAGTCTGATAAACGCCGAGACCGGCAACGTCAAATTGGCTCAGAAGCTCCTTGGACACTCGAACTTCAGCACCACCGCTGACACGTACACTCATACGTTTTCTGAAGAGGAACGCGAAGCGGCTAAGGCTCTGGATCGAGCAGTTTTTGGAGAATCTGTTCCCAGTTGTTCCCAAAACGGGGAACGGGAACAAGATTTGGGCAGTTGACCAATCGAGAAAACAATGAGTGCTCATCCACGTAACCACAATAAAAAAGCCACCTTAACGGTGGCCATTGAAGAATTGCTTTTGGTTGCGGGGGGTGGATTTGAACCACCGACCTTTGGGTTATGAGCCCAACGAGCTACCAGACTGCTCCACCCCGCACAGTTATCTTACGCGGCCTGTCCGGCAGAGTCAAGGCAACCGGCCCTGGTCAGCCGGTTCCCAATGTCCTGGAGGAGAAGCCGGTTTCCTTGCTATGCAGAGCATGAGATTCTCGGGATACATGCCCCGGATCCAAGCCGGGACACGGTGTGTGCCAATGGACGAACTTGCCTTTTGATGAGATATTTCTGTATTCTTTGACCCTCCTCCCGATGTATTTTAGAGTGCATGAAGAAGGTTCTGATTGTTGATGACGATCCCTCCATCCTGAAGATAGCGAGCATGCGGCTCCGAGCGGAAGCTGTGGAGGTGATGACGGCAAGCGACGGGGCCGAGGGATTGCGGATGATTTCTGGATCATCGTCCTGCTGTTGTGGTCCTGGACCTGATGATGCCCAAGGTCCATGGTTTCAGCGTCCTACAGGAGGTTCGCAGCGATCCGCCGCTGCGCGTGACCAAGCTTCTGGTTACCTCGGCCAAGGGATATTCTGCGGACGTGGAACGGGTTCAGAAACTGGGGGCGGATCGATATCTTCATAAGCCGTACGACTTGCAGGAGTTTTGGGATGTGGTCTCAGAACTTCTGGGCGCGCGCAAGGCGCGCTTCGTTGTGCGCTTTTGGGGAACCAGAGGGTCCATTGCTACTCCGGGACCTGCCACGGTAAAATACGGAGGGAACACCGCCTGCACTGAAGTTCGATGTGGCCGGAAGCTGCTCATCCTCGATGCCGGTACGGGGATCCGGGCGCTGGGCGTTTCCTTGATGGAGGAGTTTGCGGACAAGCCGATTTGTGGGCACATCTTCGTGGGGCATACGCACTGGGATCATATCCAGGGGTTTCCCTTCTTTGAGCCGGCCTTTGTGGCGGGCAACGAATTTACGATCTACAGCCTGCGGGGAGCTGAGAAACCGCTGGAACGGGTCTTTCGAGGGCAGATGGACGGCGATTATTTTCCGGTGCGCCTGAGTGAGATGCAGGCCCATTTGAAGTTCTCCGAGATGCAATCGGAGGTGGATCTGGGAGGTGTCAGGGTTTCCTATGTTTTTCTCAACCACCCTGGAGTCACCGCCGGATTTCGGGTTCGATTCGAAGGAAGGTCTTTGACGTACATCAGCGATCATGAGACGTACGGGCGGCTGCATCCCGAAGGACGAAACCCGGACCCGATGGATTTGGAAGTAGCGGATTTCGCTGCCCATTCCGACCTTCTGATTTGCGAGGCGCAATATACGGAAGAGGAGTACTTGAAGAAGAAGGGCTGGGGCCACAGCACCTTCCTCGATGCGCTGGAGCGCACGGCCCAGGCGCGCGCCAAGAGCCTGGCGATTTTCCATCACGATCCCTCGCACGACGATCCGTTCCTGGACAGGATCGACAGCTTTTGCCAGCAGACGATTGCGGAGCGAGACTACGGATTTCGCTGCTTTTTGGCCCGCGAGGGAATGTCGGTAGAATTGTAGAGCGGAATTTCTCATGGCAGAGAAGGCGACAGAGCGGCGTCTGATTCAGGCCGGGGGTCTCAGCAACGAAGAGATCAAGAACGCCATTGTCAAGAGTTCGAGCGAGAACCGGTCGCTGATCGAGTCCGTTCTGGCGGATGAGCGGGTCAGCGAAGAGGGCCTCGCCGATTCGCTCGCCGCCTATGCCCGTTTCCCCCGCGTCAACCTGGCCACCGCCAATATCGACGCCGATATCGTGAAGCTGCTTCCCCAGGAGCTGGCCCGAAAGTACGTCTGCATCCCGGTTCGCATCGAAGGCCGGTACGTGCTGCTGGCCATGGCGAACCCGACCGATTACCGGGCCCTCCAGGAAATCGAATTTACGGTGGGCAAGCCCCTGAAGGTGCTGGTTTGCACGCGCACCGAGATCATGGACGCGCTGGCGAAGTTCTATGAGCCGGAAGACTCATTGCGGGCGTTCACGCAAAACCTCGAAGACGCCAGGAATTTCGAGATCGTCGCGGACGGGGGATCCAAGGAAGCCGACGTCGACCTGAGCCAGAGCCGTTCCGAAGCGGAATTGGCCCCGGTCGTCAAGGTGGTCAATCTGATCATTCAAGACTCCATTGCGGCGCGGGCGACCGACATCCACGTCGAGCCGACATTGAACGACGTGCAGGTCCGGATCCGCGTGGACGGCGTGCTGCGCGCGATGATGCAGCTGCCCAAATGGCTCTCCAATCCCGTCAGCTCGAGGGTGAAGATTCTGGCCCGGCTGGATATTGCGGAGCGCCGCGTGCCGCAGGACGGACGCATCAAGGTCCAGAGGGAGAGCAAGACGTACGACCTCCGGGTTTCCACCCTCCCGACGCTGTTCGGCGAAAAGATCGTGATGCGAATTCTCGCCTCCGGAACCGAGCTGCCGACTCTCGAGCAGATCAACCTGGCGCCGGAGGATCTGAAAATTCTGATGCGCTCCCTCGCGCAGCCGCAGGGTATGATCCTGGTCACCGGGCCCACCGGAAGCGGGAAGAGTACGACGCTCTATGCCTGCCTCGGCCACCGCAAGACCCCCGAAGTCAACATCGTCACGGTCGAAGACCCCGTCGAGTACCAGATGCAGGGCATCAACCAGGTTCAGGTGAACGTGAAGACCGGCTTGACCTTTGCCGGCGCCTTGCGCTCGATCCTCCGGCAGGATCCCGACATCGTCCTCATCGGAGAGATGCGCGATCTCGAAACGACGGAGATTGCGTTTCACGCCGCGATGACCGGCCACCTGGTTCTCTCCACGCTGCACACCAACAGCGCCGTCGCCACTGTCAGCCGCCTGCTCGATATGGGGGTGGACCCCGTGCTGGTCAGCAACTCCGTTTCGCTGATCATTGCGCAGCGCCTGGTCCGGAAGCTTTGCCAGGAATGCAAGCAGCCCTTCGATCCCCCCGAGGGAATGCTGGAGCAGTTCGGCATCGGGAGGGATGATACGGTTTATTACAAAGCGGTGGGGTGCTCGCGGTGCGGCAACAGCGGTTACGCCGGACGGATGGCTCTGCACGAGTTTCTCCCCGTAACCAAGACCGTGCGGGAGTTGATTTCCCGAAAGGCTCCCGATTATGAAATCCAGCAGACGATGCGACGGCAGGGAATGCGCTTTCTGGCGGACCAGGGTCTCGAAAAGGTGCGGGCCGGGCTGACCACGATCAACGAGATCTACCGGGTGTTGCAGTTGGAGGAGGAAGAGCGCTCGGCGGTGGCGGGCAGCCGTTGCCCCAGTTGCAAAGCGGAGATCGAGCCGGAGTTTGCCGTCTGTCCGAATTGTCTGGCCTCGCTCAAGAAGCTCTGCCAGCGCTGCAGCCAGCAATTGAAGGTCGACTGGAAAATCTGTCCATACTGCAAGTCCCCCGTGACGGACGAGAACTTGGCGCTGTTGCCGGCCGCTGTCGAGACCGAAGAGCCGGTTGCCGCGAGCCCTTCGCCGCCGGCACAGCCTGTGCCGCCCCCGCCCCCGGTTCAACCGGAAGCCCAGAGCATCGCCCAGGCCGCCCGGGAGGGCCGCGGGGCCGAGAACGGGGGCCGGATTCCCGGCTCCAAGAAGCCGCGCATCCTCGTGGTCGATGACGACGCTTCCATTCGCATGATCGTTTCCAAGTCCCTGGAGCAGCTCCCGTTTCCTGTTGAAATCCAGTCCGCGTCGAATGGCGTCGAAGGTTTCGAAAAGGTCCAAAGCATCCGTCCTGACATGGTCGTTCTGGACATCATGATGCCCGGAATGGATGGCTTCGAAGTCTGCCAGAAGTTGCGCTCGCATGTGGAGACGGCTTTTATTCCTGTGATCATGCTGACCGCCAATCCCACGGAGGAAGGCCGCATCAAAGGCTATCTCGCCGGGACCGACGACTATCTGGCCAAGCCGTTCAACATTGCTGAGCTTCATGCGCGCGTCACCCGCCTGTTGCGCCGTTCCTATGGAATCTCGTAACGCAACCCGCAAGGACTACTACGCTGTCCTCGGAGTCTCGCCGGACGCTTCCATCTCGCAGATCAAGAAGGCCTACCGCGCCCTGGCCCACCAGTTTCACCCCGACCGCGTGGCGGCGGAGGAGGATACGCAGGCGGCCATGGACCGCATGGTCGAGATCAATGAGGCCTTTGCCGTCGTTTCGGACGCAAAGAAACGAGCCTCCTACGATCAATTGCGCGCCGGGCCCCCCAAGGCTGCGGATTCTTCCGAATCGCCGTCAGTGGAGTGGGCGATGCCCGTGGAGCCGACGGCCGAGGCCGCGGTCACTCCGGCTTCCAATTCGGCCGTTGCCGATAGCGTCAGCCAGGACTTTCTTCAGAAGTTGAAGGCTCTGGTCGCTCAAGGCGGCGCCTCGGCCAATCTGCAGGAAGAACCGGCCAAGCCGTGGCTGTGGAGCTTCCAGGGAAAAACCTGGGGCGGGAACTACTCCGTCAGCATGCGCCTCTGTCCGGTGATGAATCCAAACGTCGCGCGGGAAAACGTCTCGCAGGTCCAGGCAATGATCAAGAAGCGCCGCTCCGCCTGGAAGAGCAATATTTTCCTGTTCATCGTTGGATTTCAGACCATCAGCGAGGGGGAGACCGTTTTGAAGATTTTCCGGTCGTTTTGCAACCAGGACGCCAACAGCACGACCCGCAACCTCGTCAACATCGTCGTCATGGACATGAAAAGCCGCCGCTCGGTCCTCTGCGGAAAACGGGCCCACGAGGGGAACATCGACCCGGTCTTCGCGGCCCTGTCCATCCATTGACCTGCGGGTGCCTGCGGGCCAATCCGCCCCGCTCTTTCTTCCTGGAATCTATGGCGGTTTCACTTCTTGTGTACCCCGTCAGGGCATGGCTTCACAGGCTGCTGAAAAAATACTTTTCGCGGTCATTCTGAGCACGAAACGACATATGGATGTCGTTTCGGAAGAACCTGCTTGTCCTATGAATCAGCAAGATGCAGATTCTTCGTCGTCTTTGCCTCCTCAGAATGACCGTGTTTCGAGAGTTTTTCAGCAGCCTCGCAAGCCGTGGGATTCCTGGGCGCTGATCCGAGCAAGCCCCGTAGGGGCGACAGACCCGCCGATTTACAGCAACAAGAGAAACGCTCTAGCCCCTGGGGTTCGTCTTCCATTCAGGGGCGGGTTACACCGTTTGTGAAAACGCTCTAGCCCAGCCGTTTCCGGCTGGGGATGGCTTGGGTCGCTATTGGTGCATTGGTCTGGGTGTTCTTTTCCCTAGCCCAGCCGTTTACGGCTGGGTCCGCGTTCCCCGGCTGGTTCCAGCCCCCTTTAGGGGGCCTATATCGCAACTCTGAAAACGGTGTAGTGTAGACCAACCTCGTCCTTCTCGTTTCCCCATATCCCAATTCGTGTCATCCCGCCTGTCCCGAGGCTTTGCGAGGGAAGGAGCGCAGCGACGAGGGACCTGCACTGGTAGTTTCGTGGATTGCCGTACACCTGTTCCGGCGCTCACCATTCCTGAAAACGCTCTAATCGTTGGAATGCTATTCCCCGCTGATGGCGGGGATCTCGAAGTAAAAGCTCGTGCCGAGTCCCAGTTCGCTCTCCACCCACATGCGCCCGCGATGTTGCTCGACGAGCGCCCGGGCGATCGCCAGTCCCAATCCGGTGCCCTTCTTGGCCCCCGCCAGTTGCTGGAAGCGGTCGAAGACCCTCCCGACCTGATCGGGCGGAATCCCCGGCCCCTCATCGGAAACCGAGACACGCACCACGTTGTCCACCGCGGCGACTCGAATCAGCACCTCTTTGTCCGCAGGGGAGTATTTCAACGCGTTGGAAAGCAGATTCGTGATGACCTGCTCCAGGCGGTCCCGGTCCGCCATCACTTCCGGCAGCCGCTCGTCGTGCTTGGCCTGAATCGTCACCTTGTTCACTTCCGCCAGAGACCGCAGGCTGCGCATGGACTTGTGGACGCAGTCGCTTATGTTCAGCTTTGCCAGATGCAGTTCCATCTTGCCCGACTCGATCTTGGAGATATCCAGGAGGTCGTTGATCAAGCGGATCAGCCGGTCAACCGCCGTCAGGCAGATGCCCAGCAGCTCCGTCGATTCGGCGGGCAATTCTCCGGCATACCCGCCCAGCAGGAGCTCGATGGAACCCTTGATGGACGTCATCGGGGTGCGCATCTCGTGGGAGGCCACTGAGATGAAGTCGGTCTTCATCTCGTCGATCTCGCCCTCGCGGGTGGCGTCGGTGAACGCCAACAGGTAGCCCGAAGCATATCCCGGCGGGCGGAACGGCATGGAGTGCACGCGCAGAAATTTCCGCCCCGGGAGCCTTACCGGGACGATCAGGGACTCGACCCGCTCGGGCGGGGAAACCGTCAGCCGCACCAGAGCGTGCTGCAGATCCTCCAGGGCCCCGCGGTGCGGAATCTTGTTGATGGCTACGATCAAATGCTCGCCCAGCAGGTCCTCCGGAGAACAGCCCGCCGCCCGCAGCACCGTCCGGTTCACGTACCGGATTCGCCAGTCCGCGTCCGCGACCAGGATCCCGCGGAACTCCATGTCCAGAATCATCTCCGGCTGGATCGCCGCTTCCAGGAGCGGATTCGGCAGAATCTCCGCGGGCGTTTTTCCGTGCGGTTCCATCAGTTTCTTTCGTCGCGCCCTTCCAGGATCTGGCTGATCTCCGCCGCCAGGCTCATCGGGTTGAACGGCTTGATCAAGTACCCCACGGCCCCGAGGGACAGCCCCTTTTTCACTTCCGTTTCCTGCGCCTTCGCCGTCAGAAAAATCACGGGAATGTGCTGCAGCGACGGGTCCAGCTTCAGCCTGCGGCAGGTTTCGTAGCCATCCAGCTTCGGCATCATGCAATCCAGCAGAATGAGGTCCGGAGGATCTTCCGCGGCCTTGGCCAGGCATTCCTCCCCGTTGCTGGCCAGGGTCACTTTCCACCCGCTTCGAAACTGCAGGCTCATCTGGGCGACCTTGCGGATGTCTTCTTCGTCTTCCGCCAGCAGAACCTTGTGAATCTCCATTCCGTTTCCTCTCGCGCCCGTGTGTGCTACCCGGCCTGGCCCGCCGCCGTCTGGCAGACCTTTTCAATCGCATCGAGGAGCTTCTTTGTCTCCAGCGGTTTGCGAATGAACAGAGCCGCTCCCAGTTGCAGCGCCTGCGGCGACAAATCATCGGAAATCGAGATGCAAACTACCGGGATGGACCGTGTTCTCTCGTCTGTTTTCAATCTGCGCAGAACTTCCAGCCCATCCACGCCGGGCATGATCATGTCCAGAGTGATGACTTCCGGCCGGTGCCGCAGCGCAAGATCGGCCACTTGGCTTCCATGGCTTACTTCGACCACGTAATGTCCCTCCGATTGCAGCATCCGGGAGATTACTTTCCGCGTATCGGCGTCATCGTCCACGACCATTACCAGACGGTGCGCATCGGATCCGCGAACGGGCCGCGCCTCGGGAGCCGCTTTGGGAGGCAGGGATTGTGCGACAGGCAGGCTGGCATAAAACGTCGAGCCCTTGTCCGGCTCGCTCTTGACCCAGATCCGTCCCCCGTGCCCTTCTACGATTCCGCGGCAAATCGAGAGCCCCAGTCCCGACCCCTGCTTCTGGCGCGTCAAGACATCCTCGGCTTGCTCGAACTTCTCGAAAATCCGCTCTTGCGCTTCCCGGGGAATCCCGCGCCCGAAATCCTGCACCCAGAGCAGCAGAAACCTCGGGGCGTCCGGCATGGGGTCGGCCCCGATCCGCACGGTTCCTCCCGCGTGGGAGAACTTGATGGCGTTCGAAATCAGCTTTTCGAGCAGGATTGCCACTTGTTCCGCGTCTACGAGCGCCGGCGGAACCCCCGGCGCAATGCGCGTTTCCAGCCGGATCCGGGCCGCCGCCGCTTCCCTGGCTGCTTTGTCGCGGGCGCTGTGGATCAGGTCTTCGACGGAGGCTGGCGCAGGCTTCAGCCTCAGCCGCCCGGCCTCCATCCGGAAGATTTCCAGGATGTCGTTCACGAGCTGAATCAGGCGATCCGTATTGTGGCTGGCAATCTCCAGCAGATCCCGGATGGCCCCGGGAACAGGACCTCCCGCTCCTCCCAGGATCAGCCCGACCGCGCCCTTGATGGCGGTCAGCGGCGTCCGCAATTCGTGCGAAACGGTCGAAGTGAATTCCCCCTTCAATCGCTCCACCGCCGACGTGTCCGTACCTTCCCCCGTGGCCGCGATGATTCCAATCAAGCTGCTCAGCTCCCCGAAGATGGGCACGCAATAGATTCGTAAGCCGCCGCTCCTGTCCTTGAAAGGGAAGACCGTGTCGTTCGGAACCGAGGGTTTGCGGAAGATTTCCTCTGCTGCCCGCGACAATTCGTCCGGGCTTGCGACAAACCGGCGCAAGTCCCCGACAATGCCGATCAATCCCCGGGTCCGCAGCGTTTCCGCCGAAACCCCCAGGAACCGGCAGAAACTTTGGTTGACCTGGAGAACATTGCCGTCGGCCTCAAACAGACAGACGGGGGAATCGACTTCGTTCAGCGCCGTTTCAAAACTCGCGGCCTGTTCCTGCAGGTTGCGGGAGAGCTGCTGCATGGCCTGGTTGCGCTTTTCGAGGTCCCCGATCCAGGTCTGCTCCTTTTCACGCATCTCCGTCGTGATGTCGCTGATCGTGCGCGCCAGGCCCTGCAGTTCGTCCGGGTCGCTGGAGGCGCGCTCCAGGCTCCCCGGGGAGGCTTCCTCGGTCAGCCGCGCCAGGCTCTGAATGCTCGGCATCAGGCGCCCCGTCATCAGAAGGGCAACCGCGCCCGTCAGCAGAACAAACAAAGCGGTGTAAATCCATAGGGATAGGCGAGTGAGGGGCAGCAGGAAGGTAAGGCACACCGACGCCAGGACGGCAACTCCCATGAGAAACAGAAAGGGTTGCCAAATCCGCCGTTTCAGCTTGGAGCCAAATTCGGTCATGATGGGCCGCAGACGCTGTTTATTCTATGATTCTCGCCCGAAATTCGCAAGTGAGAGAGTTGTCCAATACAAGATGAGCCTGAAAGGAGTGTTCGTTTCCAGTGCAAGATGAGCCTGAAGTTTGGGAGGTGGCAATCCATGATGAGGCATGACCATTCACATGCAGAACATCGAACGATT
>Ga0326597_10014489_pt1 | contig 10336 bp, 8 predicted proteins | sample RVTome_12_FD_203789 | JGI IMG/M metagenome (GOLD analysis project Ga0326597, IMG submission 203789) | Soil microbial communities from uranium-contaminated site in the Upper Colorado River Basin, Wyoming, United States - RVT100D185 | ecosystem: Environmental > Terrestrial > Soil > Contaminated >...
TCGCCTCGCCCCCCAGAACGTAGGACGGGCGCACCAGCACCGGGAGTCCCAGCGCCTTCACCAGGCGGCGCGCCTGCAGGCGATCCTGGGCCACCCCCGCCGGAATCTGGGGAATGCCCAGGCGCGAGAGTAAAGCGCCGAAGCGCGCACGATCCTCGGCGCGATCGATGGCCTCGAGCTGCGTGCCCAGAAGCCGGTAGCCGGCCTTGCGCAAGGGCGCCGCGAGCTTGAGCGGCGTCTGCCCGCCGAGTTGGACCACCACCCCGAAGGGACGCTCGCGCGCGCACACTTCGAGCACGTCCTCGGCCGTGAGCGGCTCGAAGTAGAGACGGTCGGCCGTGTCGTAATCGGTGGAGACCGTTTCCGGATTGGAATTGATCAGGATGGTACGATGGCCCGCGGCCTTGAACGCGTAAACGGCGCGCACGCAGCAGTAGTCGAATTCCACCCCCTGGCCGATCCGGTTGGGGCCGCTGGAGAGAATGACGACCGAGTCGCGGCTCAGTCGCGCGGCCTCCGTCTCCGCTTCGTAGCACGAGTAGAAATACGGCGTCGAAGCGGCGAATTCGCCGGCGCAGGTGTCGACTGTCTTGAACACCGGAAAGACGTTGGCCCGCTGGCGCGCGTTGCGCACGTCGATTTCGGTCGTGCGCCAGGCGGCGGCCAGCTCGGCATCGGAAAACCCGTGCTGCTTCAGTGACCGCCAGGGAATCTGGACTTTCAGCTCCTGCCGGAACAGATCCTGCTCGCGACCGACGGTGCGCAAGGCGACCTGCACCGCATCCTGCAGCTGGGAGAGAAACCACGGGTCGACCCCGGTGAGGCGCGAGAGCTCATCCACCGCGCAGCCGTCGGCCAGGGCCGCCACCATGGCACGAAGGCGCCCGGCATGCGGTTTCTGGAGCTGCGGGCGCCAGGTCTCTTCCTTCCACCCGGCCAGGGCGAAGTAGAGAAGCCCGGACCCCTTCTCCTCCAGGCTGCGCAGCGCCTTCCCGAGAGCCTCGGGGAATGTGCGTCCAATGGCCATCACTTCGCCGACCGACTTCATCTGGGTGCCCAGATCGGTGGGCGTGCCGGGAAACTTGTCGAACGCAAAGCGCGGCGCCTTGACCACGACATAGTCGAGCGTGGGCTCGAAGCAGGCGGGCGTCGCCCCCGTGATTTCGTTGGGCAGTTCGTCCAGGCGATAGCCGATGGCGAGCAGGGCGGCGATCTTGGCGATGGGAAAGCCTGTGGCTTTCGACGCCAATGCCGACGAGCGGGAGACGCGCGGATTGGCCTCGATCACGACCACGCGGCCGGTCTTGGGATGCACGGCGAACTGCACATTGGCGCCGCCCGTCGCCACGCCGAGTACGCGCAAAACGAGGAGCGCGGAATCGCGCAGCGTCTGGTATTCGCGGTCGGTAAGCGTCTGCGCCGGCGCCACGGTGATGGAGTCACCGGTATGCACGCCCATGGGGTCGAGATTCTCGATCGTGCAGACGACGACCCCGTTGTCCGCGCTGTCGCGCATGACCTCGAGCTCGTACTCTTTCCAGCCGAGCACAGACTCCTCAAGCAGCACGGAGCGCACGGGCGATGCCGCCAGGCCCGACGCGACGGTTTCGCGAAGCTCGCTGCGGTTGAAGGCGATGCCGCCCCCCTGCCCGCCGAGCGTGAAACTCGGCCGGATCACCAGCGGGAAACCGATCCGCTCGGCCGCCTCCTCCGCTTCGCCGAGCGATTTGACCAAAGTCGACTGCGGCACGTCGAGACCCACGGCCGTCACGGCGTCTTTGAACTTGAGGCGGTCCTCGGCTAAGTCGATGGTGTGCGCCGACGCGCCGAGCAGCTTGACGCCGAACTCGGTCAGCGTGCCGTCTTCCCAGAGCGCCCTCGCCAGGTTCAGGGCCGTCTGACCGCCCAGGGTGGGAAGCAGGGCGTCGGGGCGCTCGCGCTCGATGATGGCGCGCGCCGCCTGCGGTATGAGCGGTTCCAAGTAGGTGGCGTCCGCCATCTCCGGGTCGGTCATGATGGTGGCCGGGTTGTTGTTCTGCAGAACGATGCGGATGCCTTCTTTGCGCAGCGCCCGGCAGGCCTGCGTACCCGAATAGTCGAATTCGCACGCCTGGCCGATGACGATGGGGCCCGAGCCGATGATCATGACCGAACGGATGTCGGAGAGCTTAGGCATGCTGGGCCTCTTTCCGCAGGGCCAAAAGGTCGGCAAAGCGGCGGAACAGGTAACCGGCATCGTGAGGTCCCGGTGCGGCTTCGGGGTGATACTGCACGGCGAAGCAGTCGTACTCGGGATGACTGAACCCCTCGACCGCTCCGTCGTTCAGATTGCGGTGCGTGAGCTTCAGCCCTGCGGCCGCGAGAGAATCTTCCCGCACCGCGAAGCCGTGGTTGTGGCTCGTCACTTCGACCTTGCCGGTCTCGAGGTTCAAAACCGGATGATTGGACCCGTGGTGACCGAACTTGAGCTTGTAGGTCCGCCCGCCCAGGGCGAGCGCGAGGATCTGATGGCCCAGGCAGATTCCGAAGAGCGGCACGAGCCCCACCAGGCGCTCCACCGCGCGAATGGCGCCACCCACGGCCGCCGGATCGCCCGGACCGTTGGAAAGAAAGACGCCGTCGGGCCGGAGGGCCAGAACGGCTTCGGCCGTCGTGTCGGCCGGCACTACGTGCACCCTGCACTTCGCCGCGATCAGTCCGCGCAGGATGTTCGCCTTGATGCCGAAATCGTAGGCCACGACGTTGAAGCGCGCACCTTCGGAGTCGGCGGTGTAGGGCCTGGCGGTAGTGACGGAACCCGTCAGGTCGGTGCCGGTCATGGCGGGCTCGGCCGCGATCTTGCGTGCGAGAGACGGCGGCTCGAAGTCGAGGTGGCTGATGATGCCAGAGAGCGATCCGGTCTGGCGCAGGTGCAAAGTCAAAGCGCGCGTATCGATCCCTTCGATGCCCACGACGCCGCGGCGCCGCAAGAGATCGGGGAAACTGAACGTCGAGCGCCAGTTGGAGGGTGCCCGACAGGCTTGGCGCACCACCACGCCGCGCAGGTAAAGGCGCGTGGCCTCGAAGTCGTCGGGGGCGATGCCGTAGTTGCCGATCTGCGGATAGGTGAAGGTCACGATCTGGCCGGCATATGAGGGGTCGGAGACGACTTCGGGATAGCCGGTCATGCCGGTGTGAAACACCACTTCCCCCAGGGTTTCGCCGGTGTGGCCGATCGCCTGTCCGTCGAAACGCGTTCCGTCCTCGAGCATCAGGATTGCGCGTCGACGCCCGGCCTGGCGCATAGTCAGTGGAGGCATCGTCAATCCAGAAGTAAGTTCAGCGTTTCCTGCATGTCGAGAGGCAACTCTGCCTCGAACGAGAGCGGGACGCCGGTTCTTGGGTGCGCGAACGAGAGCCGCCGCGCGTGCAGGGCCTGACGCTTGAGCCGGCCCAGTGCGGCTTCGACCTTGAGGCGCGCCTTGGGATCGAGCGTGCGCGCCCAGCCACCGCGTCCGCCGTAAGTCGGGTCGCCGAGCACGGGCCGTCCGAGGTGGCGCAGATGCACGCGGATCTGGTGCGTTCGCCCGCTTCCGAGCTTGAGGTACAGTACGTCGCAGGGCCCGGCCTGGCGAACCACCCGGTAGTGCGTCTGGGCCTCCTTACCGCGCCTATCCACACGCATCATCTTGCGGTCCCTCGGCGAGCGGCCGATGGCTGCGGCGATCGTGCCTTTGGCTTGCGGCAGATGTCCGCAGACTATGGCCGTATATTCCCTTTCAGCTTTCCTGCCCGAGATTTGCTCCACCAGAGATTGATAGGCCAGGTCGCTGCGCGCAACGACCAAAAGTCCGGATGTGTCTTTATCCAGCCGGTGGACGATTCCGGGGCGCAGAGGCGCCCCGAGCCCGGCCAGTTCGCCGTAGCGCGCCAACAAGCCGTGGACGAGGGTGCTTTCGTAGTTCCCGGGCGCCGGGTGGACGACCAGCCCCGCCGGCTTGTTCACCACGACGAAATCGGGATCCTCGAAGACCACCTGGAAGTCGACCGGACTGGGCGTCACCGAAACGGTGACCGGGGTCCAGTCGAGTTCGAACGTCCATCCCGCCTTGACGCGATCGGACGGTTTGCCGGCGGGCCCCCGGACTTTGCCAAGGCGGAGAAGTTTCTGAATCTGCGAGCGGGATAAATCGCCCAAGGCCTCGGCGAGGCAGCTGTCCAGTCGTTGGCCCGACTGGGCCTCAGTCACCCGAACCCTGCGGCGCATCGGCGTTGCGGTCATAGAAGAGTGTGGCCACGATGAGCAGTATGATGCCGCAGGTCACGGCGGCATCGGCCACGTTGAACACGGGCCAGCGCGTCATGACGTCGCCGGGCACGTGAATGGGCCCCCAGTTGATGGCAGGCAGCGAGAAGTCGAAGAACTCCACGTCGATGAAGTCGAGCACTGCCCCGATCCGCAAGCGGTCGATCATGTTGCCCAACGCGCCGGCCAGAACGAGGGTGAGTGCGGCCCGGGAGAGCGGGTGAAGCGGGCGAACGACCAGCGTGTAGGCGAGAAAGACGGCGACGACGGCGGTCACCACCAGGTAGAAAAGCGGCGGGCCGAGCCTGATGCTCATCGCCCCGGCGGGGTTGAGCTGGTGGGTGAGCACTACCCAGTCGCCCAGAATGCGGACGGCCGTGCCCGGCTCGATGTTCCGCTCCACCAGGAATTTGGTGGCCTGATCGACGACGACGATGACGAAGGCCGGCCAGAGGGGACCGGCCATGCGCCCCCACGTCAGGAATCGGGTCTCGGAACTGGGGATCTGAACCTGCGAGGGAGAAGTGGGCAACCGCACTTACCGCCGTTTCTGCTGCTCTTCGAGCTCCTTGCAGTTGATGCAGAGACGCGCGTGGGGGACGGCTTCGAGTCGGGTCTTGGCGATGGGGTCGCCGCACTGGTGACAGTTGCCGTAGGTCTTGTCTCGGATGCGCCGCAGGGCCTCGTCGATGTGGTAGAGCAGTCTCCCGCTCTTCGACGCCAAAAGAAAGGTCTTCTCCCGCTCCATGGCGTCCGTGCCGAGATCGGCCATGTGGTAGGCGTACGCGGAGTGCTCGCCCCCGGCTTCCTTGATGGTGTCCTGGGCCGCCTTGCGCAAAAGCCCCATCTCCGAGATCAGGGCCGTGCGCCGATCCAGAAGCAGTTTCTCGAAGTGCTCCAGTTCTTTCTTTGTCATCAGGTCCTCTGCTACGCTACCTCTCTGCGCGCTACGGAGAGGGTCGTTTCGCCGTCGCCCAGAGGCCACGTGCGCCGATATTCCCCCTCCCGGCCGGTCCCGGTGACCTCGACCGTAAGCGTTTCCTGCAGAATATATGTTCTCTGGCTCTCGAATGCCTCTAAAACTTTCGCCGGTCCGGTGATGTCCAGCGCGATCCGGTCGGTCACTTCGAAGCCCGCTTCCTTGCGCATGTTCTGTATGCGGTTGACCAGTTCGCGCGCCAGCCCTTCCCGGATCAGATCGTCGTCGAGGCTCGTGTCCACGGCAGCCGTCATGCGTCCTTCCTGGGCGATGGCCCAGCCCGGCCTGGCCTCGCTATTGAACTGCACCATCTCCCGTGTCACCCACTTTTCTTCCCCGTCCAGGTGCACGGCCAGGCGCCCTTCGGTCTCGAACCGCTGGGCGGCGGCCGCATCAAGATTTTTCAGCACCTCCGCCACCACGTTCACGCGCTTCCCGAAGACCGGCCCCAGCTTCGGGAAAAGCGGCGCCACGCGGATACGCCGGAAGGCGTCGCCGGCGGTGGTGAATTCCACTTCCTTGGTGTTGACCTCGTCCGCCACCAGGTCCTTGACCCTCTCCAGCGCGCTCGCTTCGGCGGCCCCGGGAACCAAGAGCACCAGCCGGCGGAGCGGCTGACGAACCTTGATCCTGGAGACCGCACGGGCGGCACGCCCGAGGGAAACGGCCTCCATCGCCAGGGCCATCGAATGCTCGAGGTCGAGGTCGATGTCGGCCAAGTCGGCCGCGGGAAAATCGGTGAGATGGACCGACGGCGGTGCGTCCGGTTCGGCGTAGCGCACCAGGTCACGATAGAGCCGGTCGGCCAGAAACGGTGCGGCCGGCGCCATGATCCGCGCCACACCCGACAGCGCCTGGTAGAGCGTGTAGAATGCCGCCCGCTTGTCCACGCCGGCGGCGGCCACCCAGAAGCGCCGCCGCGATCTCCGCACGTACCAATTGGAGAGTTCCTCGGTGACGAAGTGCTGGATCGCGCGCAGCGCGCGGGTCAGATCGTACGCGTCGAAGGCCCCATCGACCAGGCGCACGAGCGAATTCAGGCGCGAGAGCAGCCAGCGGTCAAAGAGCGTCAGCCCGGCCGGCCGTTCGGTGAGCCACGCGGGCGCCACCCGGTCGACGTTGGCGTAGAGCGCAAAGAACGCGTAGGTGTTGTTGAGCGTGGCGAAGAACTTGCGGGCCGCCTCGCGCGGACCTTCGAGGTCGAACTTCAGCGGAACCCAGGGCTGGGATGCGGCCAGCATGTACCAACGCAGCGGGTCGATTCCCACTTCGTCGATGACCTGCCACGGATCGACTACGTTGCCCTTCGACTTGGACATCTTCTGGCCGTCCTTGTCGAGCACCAGCTCCATCACGACAACGTTCCTGAACGCCGGCTTGTCGAAGAGCAAGGTGGAGATGGCCAGAAGCGAGTAGAACCAGCCGCGCGTCTGGTCCACCGCTTCGGAGATGAAGTCGGCCGGGAAATGCGTTTCGAACTCCTGGGCATGCTCGAACGGGTAGTGCCACTGGGCCACCGGCATGGCGCCGGAATCGAACCAGACGTCGATCACTTCGGGCGTCCGTCGCATGGTCCCCTTGCACTGCGCGCACGACATGGTGATGTCGTCCACGCCGGGTTTGTGCAGGTCGAGTTCGACCGGCACGTCTTTCCCGCGCGCGCGCAGTTCAGCGATGCTCTCTATCGCCTCGACCGCGCCGCACGCCTTGCAGATCCAGATGTTGAGCGGAGTGCCCCAGAAGCGGTCGCGCGAGAGCGCCCAGTCCACGTTGCCTTCGAGCCACTCGCCGAAGCGTCCCCGGCCGATCTCGGGAGGACACCAGCGGATGAGCCCGTTGTTTTTCTGCAGTTGTTCGCGCACGCGCGTGGTGCGCACGTACCACGACGGTCGCGCCATGTAGATCAAGGGTGAATCGCAGCGCCAGCAGAACGGATAGGTATGGGCGTACGTCCCGACCTTGTACAGCCGGCCGTCCGCCTTCAGCTGCTTGGTGATCGCGGGATCGGCTTCTTTAAAGAACTTCCCCGCGTACGGGGGCACCTGAGCCGTAAAGCGGCCGGTGCGATCGAGCGGCTGCGGCAGGGGCAGATCGTACTGCTTGCCGATCCGATGGTCGTCCTCGCCGTACGCCGGCGCGATATGCACGATGCCCGTACCTTCCGATAGGCTCACGAAGTCGTCTGTCAGCGCCACGTATCCGGCCTCGCGTACATCCGGGAAGAATGGAAACAGCGGCAGGTAGCGCCGGCCCGCAAGCTCGACCCCCTTGAAGCGCTCGACGATCTCGTATTCGCCTTCGAGGGCGGAATCGAGCAGCTCCTCCGCCAGAATGAGGTATCCATCGCGATGGCGCACGCGCGCGTACACGGCGTCGGCGTGAAGGGCGACGGCGACGTTGGATATCAAGGTCCAGGGAGTCGTGGTCCAGACCAGGAAGGCCGTTTGCGGAAGGTCGGAAAGCGGCATGGTGACGAATACCGAGGGATCCTGCACTTCGCGGTACCCCTGCGCCACTTCGTGGCTCGACTGGGCCGTCTCGCAGCGCGGACAATAGGCCACGACGCGGTTGCCGTTGTACAGCAGGTCGCGCTTGAAAAGTTGTGCCAGTATCCACCAGACGGACTCGATGTACTCGTTCGTGAAGGTGATGTAGGGATCATCGAGGTCGAGCCAGAAACCCATGCGCCGGGTCAGACGGTTCCAGTCCTGCAGGTAGGTGAAGACGCTTTCCTTGCATTTCCGGTTGAACTCGGCGATGCCGTACTCCTCGATCTTGGCCTTGGTGGCCAGACCGAGCTTCTTTTCGACTTCAAGCTCCACCGGCAGCCCGTGCGTGTCCCAGCCCCCCTTGCGGTCCACGCGGAAACCCTTCATTGTACGATAGCGGCAGACCAGGTCCTTGATGGTCCGCGAAATGACGTGATGAATGCCCGGCTTCCCGTTGGCCGTGGGGGGGCCCTCGAAGAACACGTAGTGCGGCGCGTCGTGCCGCCACTCGGCCACGCGGCGGAAAATCGACTGCTCCTCCCAGAAGGCGAGTACCGCCTCCTCCTGGGCGGGCAGGCCGAACTCGTCCTGGTACCGCGGGAAGGGATCTTTGGGCGAAGCCATCAAACAACTCGGTCCTCAGAGGGTCATGTCGGCGACACAGCGGTGCAGAAGCGTCTTCAGCTTCGGCTCGGCTGCCCGGGCGATCGCTATAATCTCGGCGATGTCGGCCGGGTGGAGATTATCGGCAATTCCCATGTCGGTGACAATGGAGAATCCGAGCACGGACAGGCCCACCTGACGGGCCACGATGACCTCCGGCACGGTGGACATACCCACGGCGTCGGCGCCCAGGATCCGCATAAACCGGTACTCGGCCGCGGTCTCGAGATTGGGTCCCGAGACCGCCGCGTAGACGCCTCGCTGCAGAGGGACCTTGAGATACAGGGCCGCCTCCGTGGCCAGATCCCTCAGGCGCCGGTCGTAGCACTCGAACATGTCCGGAAAGCGCGGTCCCAGGCGGTCGTCATGCGGGCCGATGAGCGGATTGTGCCCGATCAAGTTGATGTGGTCGGTGATCAGCATGAGGTCGCCCGACCGGAAGAGGGGATTGAGCCCTCCGCAGGCGTTGGAGACGATGAGGGTCCTGATGCCCAGGCGCGCCATGACGCGCACGGGGAACGTGACCTGTTCGAGCGAATAGCCCTCGTAGTAATGGAAGCGCCCCGCCATGGCGACAACGCTTTTCCCTTCCAGAGTGCCGAAGAGAAGTTTGCCCGCATGGGACTCGACCGTGCTCACGGGAAAGTGGGGGATGCGGTCGTAGCCGATTTCCCCTTTGACGGTAACGCCGTCACCCAGCGAGCCCAGCCCCGTCCCCATGATGATGCCCAGTTTCGGGGAGTCGACACCGGCATGGCGGATGGCCTCGGTGGCTTCCCCTATCCGGTCCCAGAGCGTATCGGCCATGAACCCCGTCAGTCGTTGGAGGATTTCTCGCGCGCCGGCACCAGAGGCGGCGGAAAAGTCACGACGGCTTCTCTCTCGGCGTGGGGCGATGTCACGTGCGGCCTCTCCGCGCGCGGCGGCAGCCACGGCTGGGGAACCGCAACCGGAGCGGGCGCCGACGGCGCTTCTACGCGCGCGGGTTCGGGGGGCTTGTGCGCAGGCGCAGGTTCGGGCGTTGCGCTCTTCGCGACGGCGGGCGCATCGACGGAATCCAGCGTTCGAAGCTGCGCCTCGCAGAACGCGCGGAACTGTTCCATGTAGTTGCGTCGCGATTCCCTGAGGTAGTGCAGATCCGTCTCGAGCCTCCGGCGTTCGCTTTCGGCCTTCTGGACAATGGCGCGCGCCTCGGCTTCGGCCTGTCGCCGGATCGACTCGAGCTCCTGTCCGGTCGCTTCCCGGGCCTGCGACATGGCGTTCTGAACCGTGACGACGGCCTGCTTCAGCGCGCCTTCCTGCTGCCTGAAGTTCTGGATGTCGTGCTCGAGGCGCTCCTTCGCCAGCTCGGCTTCGCGCCGCGCCGCCAGGGCATCCTCGAGCACAGTGGCCACGTGTTCGAGAAATTGATCCACCTCGTCGGTGTCGTAGCCGCGCAGGCCGCGCCGGAACCGGTGCTGACGGATGTCATTCGGTAGCATGTCCATGTTTTTTGCTCCCCCCGCTTAACGCCAGGTTGAAAGAAACTCCAACACCAGGGCGCGGGCCACAGAAATCAGCACCAGCGCCACAAACGGTGACCAATCCATCCGGCCCGTGACCGGCAGGATCCTCCGCAACGGGCCGAGCCAGGGCTCCGAGAGCCGCCAGACCCAGAAGACCAGCGTGTTGCGCATGTTCGGGTAAAACCAGCTGAGCAACACGCGCGCCACGACGAGAATCACGAGCGAACCGGCGAATAGGTTCGTCGTCCGCATCAAAACGGCCGCCACCGCCGCCATCACGCCTGTCCCTTCGACCGTGGGCCGAACAGCGCGGTGCCCACGCGAATCATGTTCGCCCCGTATTCGAGGGCCCAGGGCCAGTCGTCGGACATGCCCATGGAGAGCATGTCCATCTCACCGCCCCCGAGGCGTGCAC
>Ga0326597_10014490_pt1 | contig 10336 bp, 13 predicted proteins | sample RVTome_12_FD_203789 | JGI IMG/M metagenome (GOLD analysis project Ga0326597, IMG submission 203789) | Soil microbial communities from uranium-contaminated site in the Upper Colorado River Basin, Wyoming, United States - RVT100D185 | ecosystem: Environmental > Terrestrial > Soil > Contaminated >...
GGAGCAAGAGCAGAGCAGAGATTCATGAACGTGACCAGACCCGCGCCGTGCGGACGCAGGGTGTGGCGCTACACGAGGCTACAGCGATGCGGAATCTTGCCTGCCGCGCAGCGGCTTACTTGAACAGAGGGATGGGTGCCACATTCTGTGTCAGATAGCTTGTAACCGCCATCAGCAGTATCGAAGGACAAGCTGCGAGCGCCACCCATAACATGAGCGAGCCAGCACCAGGACCGCGGGCCGCGATGAGGGATGACGACTCCTGTGTCGGTTCGCCGGGGCGCATGCCCCGCCAAACGAGCATTCCACAGATAATCACGAATACGAGGTAAGCGAACGACCACGTCGTCGACTGAGTGCGCACCGCGAGCCGAGGCTCGACGAGAATGGGGTAACTGACCAGCGCAAGCATCGAGGCGAAATTGGAAAGGGCGAACAGTCGGTAAGGCACAACGCCCGGCTGCTCCCGAGCAAACCATGCCTGCAAGAGTGGTCCGTTAGCAGACAAAAGGAAATAGGGTAGGCCGATGCTAACTGCAAGCAGTCCAAGGATCAGCAGCCCCGGGTCTTCGGTGCCTACAGGTTTCCAGTTCGCGCTCGGGGCAATGGGCAAGGCCGCAAGACTGACAACCAGTAAGGTCAGATGGACGATGCCCTGTATGCGGAGCTTCAGGAAACCGGTTGTCCAGTGAGCGTAGAGATAGCCCAGCAAAAGGAGCGATTGAAAGAATAATAGACAAGTCGTCCACACGCCCGCAGACCCGCCGAACCAGGGGAGAATCATCTTCCCGATGATCGGTTGGACTTGGAAAAGCAGAAACGCGCCGAGGAAGATGGTGGCGGCGTATAGAGAGTTCAGCGGGGTCACTTTTTTCCCAGGCCTCTGCGGATACTGGTAGGTATGTTGAACTCGTCCAATTCACGCGCGCTGCGCATCAAGGGCAACTACCGCGCTCTGGCACGGGCCGTCACGTTATCGAAAGGTGACTGTTCACCCTGAGGCAGGCAGAGGTGGATGCCCCATGAAGGTCAAGCGCAGCACCTCGAACAGATTGTGCCCCTGCTTGTGCATGGTGTCGAGGTAAGAGCGGATGGTGCAGAAGTCCTGCGCGCCCTTGAGGGTGATCGAAGGCAGCCGCGCTGAGGTGAGCTTCATCGCTGGATTGCTGATCGACAAGTTTGCCTACCACCTGCCGCTCTACCGCCAACACCAGCGCCTGGGGGACAACGGCATCACGGTGAGCCGGCAGTGGCTGACGCAGATTGGCCAGCAAGGCGTCGCACTGCTCGAACCGATCTACGAGGCGCAGCTCGGTTCGATCCGCGCCTCCCGCGTCAAGGCCATGGACGAGACCCCGATCAAGGCCGGCTGCGGCAAACCGGGCAAGCTGAAGACGGCGTACTTCTGGCCCGTCTATGGCGAGCTCGACGAAGTGTGCTTCCCGTTCTTCGAGTCTCGCCGGGCCGAGCACATCGAAACAGGCGCTGGGTCTCACCCACGCCGAGGGCGCCGTGCTACTCTCGGACGGCTACGGCCCCTACGCCCACTACGCGCAGAAGACCGGGCTGACCCACGCGCAATGCTGGGCGCATTATCTGGAGTGCCGATTTATGTTGAGTAGCTGGCGCTCGATTGTCTTATTCACGCCGTTGTGGTCAGGCGAAGCAACTCCACATAATATTCGCCGATACGTCGAGGGTGACCGGCGTGTCGGGAGTTACCGTTGCAGATCCCGCTGCGCACGCAATCGAGTGCCGAGGAGTACGTCGCTGGCCGCGAGTGGCGTGATGCCTGCCTGCCCACCTGTCCCTTGCATCCTTCGGGCGGCTGCTCTTTTGCCCGCCATGGCACCTATACCCGCGTGACACCGCAGGGCGTGGGCGTTGCCCGGTGGTACTGCCCGCAGGGCCATCAAACCTTCAGCCTGTTGCCGGACTTTCTCGCGGCAAGACTGCCCGGCCTACTGACTTCGATTGAGGCCGCTGCCGCTGAAGCGCAATCGGCCAGGAGCATGGAGGCAGCCGCGGACACGCTCCGAGGCTTCGCCGTGACTTTGCCCAGCGCGCTGCGCTGATTGCGTCGCCGTGTCCGGGCGATGCAGAAGGCGCTCGATGCCGTATCGCAGTTGGTGCCGGCAGCGCCAGTAACAGCCCTCGGAACGTACCCGCGTTTGCGTATCGATCCCGGCCACAGTCACGTACTCCTCGGATTTCGCCGCTCGTTGGTACCTCAGCTTCTGGGCAGACTACCGGCGCCACTGGGCTTCCTGTCATTACAAGGTGCTACACGCGCACGCGACGGCAACCAACACGACATAGGGCCTGACAGAGAGGTCGACGTCCGTTACGGTGCAGCCTCCGACGTTCGCCATTCATCATGCGACGCAAGTCCGCTAATCCCGCCAATCCGGTGTCAGCAACTATCGTCCCGATGATCACAGACATGCTCCGCGTCTGGCGTGCCGACCGCTGCGTGCAAGACAACAGCGCTGGCCTATACCTTCAGTGGATCAGGCGGTTCCGTGGCTACTGTGCGCAGAGCAAGCTCGACGAGCGGGCCGAGCTGACCCGAGACGGCGCGGGTCGTTTCACCGCCTGGTATGCACGCTGCCGCCGTCGCGACACGCGCCACTTCAGTGGTGCGCGTACGGCGCTGTACGCGCTGAGCCGCGTCTACCAGGTGATGGGGCTGAACCTCCCGGCGTGGCAAGCTCCAAGGCAAGCCCGACCGCCAGCAACAGCGTTGCTGCGGGCGTTCGCCGACCACCTCGCGCGGCATCGTGGCAATCCCGAGGTCACCGTGCTCAAGAAGCTGTACCACGTTGGGAAGGTGTTGGCACACCTCGCGCGGCAGGGCAAGACGTGGCGCACGATGGCACTGGTCGACATCGATGAGTTTCTGGTCGAGTGCGCGAATCGCTACGCGCGTTCGACGACGGCCGACATTGCGGGTAGCGTTCGCTCCTTCGCGCGCTTCCTGCTCGCCACGTGCCGCATCTCGATCGATCTGGCCGAGTCCGTGATCTCGCCGGTGCAGCCCAAGTTCGAACGTCCGCGCCGAGCGTTGCCTTGGGCCGATGTTCAACGCCTGCTGCGCGCGGTGGACACGTCATCCGCCCGGGGGCTGCGCGACCACGCACTATTGCTGATGATGAGCACCTACGGTTTTGGCGCTGGCGAAGTCATCGGGCTCCAACTTCAGGACATCGACTGGAACGCCGCCACGCTCAGGGTCTTACGGCCGAAGACGGGCGTCGTCTTTACGTTGCCGTTGTTGCTCGCCGTGGCCAAGGTGCTGGCACGCTACCTCCGCCACGGGCGGCCACCCCATACGCCGACCCGGCATCTGTTCGTTCAGATGAAGATGCCCTTCGGTCCGTTCAGCGCATCCTCCGCGGTGCGCCACATTCTCATCAAGCACGCCAGGGCGGGCGGACTCGATGCACCGTTCCTTGGCAGCCACGTGCTGCGTCACTCCAATGCCGCGCGCCAGCTCGACGTGGGGACACGCCCTCGGGTGCTCTCCGACCTGCTCGGACATCGCGATCCGGAGTCGGTCTCGGCGTACGTGAGGATCGCCACGGAGTCGCTGCGCGAGGTCTCGCTGCCGGTGCCGACATGACCACGATCGTGACCGCCGCCGAACTTGCACGAGATGCGCAGGACTTCCTGCGCTTCAAGCGCGCGATGGGGATGAGCTACCAGCGTGCCGAGTTCGTCCTCGACGGCTTCGTGCGCTTCATCGCGCGGCACCAGGTAGACCGCGGCAAGGTGGCACTCGACGAAGCAGTGACGCACTGGACCGCGCGCATCGCAGGGCGCAAAGCAGTCACGGTGGGCCTCGAGTTTGGTGTGGTTCGCCAGCTCTGCCTGTACCGCCGCCGGCGTGATCCGTCGAGCTACGTGCCGGAGCACGCGTTGGCGCCGGTCAAGGAATCGGTCTTCCTGCCCTACATCTTCACGCACGACGAGGTGCGCCGGCTGCTGGCTGCGGCCACTTCCCACAAGGGCCGATACATATGGGGCGCAATGCTGCGTACCTTGATCCTGGTGCTGTACTGCACCGGGATGAGGCTCGGGGAGGCGGTACGACTGCGTAAGGAGGACATCGATCTCGACCTTGGCACTTTGATGATCCAACACAGCAAGGGGCGGTCTCGTGTCGTGGCCATCCGCGCCGATCTGGTAGGCGAGCTGCGTTGCTACGTCGAGGACCGCCGGCGGCTGGTGGGCGAGGATCGGCGAGCCGACCCCGCAGCCTTCTTTCTGCGCATGGATGCCTCGCCGCTCACCGTCCATTCGGCGTCGAATGCGCTGTGCCGACTGCTTCGTGAGTTCGGGATGAAGCCGCCGAGCGGTCGGACCGGGGCGCGACCGTACGAGTTCCGGCACGCCTTTGCGGTGCATCGGCTCACAGCCTGGGCAATCGCCGGGGTCGATGTGCATGCCAGGCTGCCGTGGTTGTCGGCGTATCTGGGGCACCAGAACGTGCTCGGCACCGAGGTCTACCTCAAGGCGACGCCGCAGTTGCTGGAGCTGGCCAGCGGGCGCTTCGAAGAGCATCTTCGCCGTTCGCGCCGGCCGCGATGAGCAACGCTGCCCCGCGGGCGCTGTTCGCCCTTGTCGCATCGTTCTTCAGCGAGTATCTGTCGCGTCAACGCGGTGCCAGCACACATACGGTCAGCGCCTACCGGGACGCTCTGAAGTTGTTGTTCGAGTTCGTTGCGCAGCGCCAGGGTCGGAGCGTCGCTTCGCTCGAACTCAGCGACCTGGTCGCCGAGACAGTCACGTGCTTCCTCGATCACATAGAGGCCAATCGGTCCAACTCGGCCGTCACACGTAACTGCCGCCGTGCCGCCATCCGCAGCTTCTTCAAGCACCTCGTCCGCAACGATCTGGCGCACTCGCAGCAGTACACGCAGGTGCTGGCCATCCCGTCGAAGAAGGCGCGCCAGCGGCCTGCCACGTACCTCGAGGCCGACGACGTACGAGCGATTCTCGGCAAACCTGATCGTCGCACGGCCCGCGGATGGCGCGACTACACATTGCTGCTGTTCCTTTACAACTGCGGTGCCCGCGTGAGCGAGACTGCAGGCGTCAAATGGAACGACCTGCAACTGGCATCTCCGCGGCAAGTACGCCTACGCGGTAAGGGCAGGAAGGAACGGCTGCTGCCGCTGTGGCGGGAGACAGCCAGCGCATTGCACCGCCTGCGCGGCATGTCGGAGACTCATGATCAGCAGCATGTCTTCGTCAACCGTCATGGCCGACCGCTGACGCGCGATGGCATCGCCTGCATCCTGCGTAAACACGCGACAGCCGTCGCCAAGGAACGGCCGACGCTGGCCCACAAACGCATCACCCCGCACGTGCTACGCCACAGTTGCGCGGTCGCCCTGCTGCAGTCGGGTACCGACGTGACGGTAATCCGAGACTACCTTGGCCATGCCAGTGTCGCGACAACCGGTCGATACATCACGACAAACCTGCAGATGAAGCGCGAAGCGATGCAATCCTTCTGGAAGCATGCAGGGATCGAGCCATCGCGTGCCAAGACGTGGAGACCGAAGCCTGACCTGCTCGCGTTCTTGCGGTCCCTTTGACCCGACAGGTTTTATGCGAAGCCGCACCGGCACGCGCGCCGCGCCGGACTTGGGTCAATGGCCGGCTACTCAACATAAATCGGCACTCCAGATAATGCGCCTTATGTGTTGCTCCGCATAAGGCGCATGCACGCCGCACGCTGTTCGAGGCGCAAGGTGCCGAACCGGAGATAGCAGCGCAGGGACTGGATCTGATCGACGAGCTGTATGCGGTGGAAGATCGCATCCGCAACCAAAAACTCAACGCCGCCAGGAAGCTCGATTATCGACTGATGCACGCCAAACCGATCGTCGAACGCTTCTTCGCCTGGGTCAGCCAGCAGTTCGGGGCGCAGGGCTTATTACCGAGCAATCCACTGACCCAGGCGCTGGACTATGTCCGGAAACGACGATGGGGTCTGGAGGTCTTTCTGAACGATCCGGAAGTGCCGATCGATACCAACCATCTCGAACGCGCACTACGGGTGATTCCGATGGGCCGGAAGAATTGGATGTTTAGCTGGACCGAACTCGGGGCCAGGCACGTCGGGATCATGCAGAGCCTGATCGTGACCTGCCGGCTCCACCAGATCGACCCCTACGACTATCTGGTCGACGTCCTGCAGCGTGTCGCCCAGCATCCCGCCAGCCGAGTCCACGAACTCACGCCGCGGCTGTGGAAGCAACACTTCGCCGCCAATCCGCTCCGCTCGGCCTTGCACACTCTCCTGGCGTAGACAAGTACGCCGCTAGGTTACCTGCGGCTGAAAGTACTCACCTGCATGCTCCCGAAACTCTAAAATGACCCAAAATCACCCACACGAATCCCCGAAGAGCCTATATCTTTTCCCAAGTTGCCCACCGCAGGCACAAATTAATGCCTTGTTATGAGCACGACGTTCTGATCGCTTCTTTCGCGTAATGCAGTCACGTGAAGATTCCCCTTGGATGCGAGCGCAATCAAAAGTATTGCACCTAGCCTGGCGCTCTCCTACGGGAGCGGTTTCCGCACGAGTCAATAAGTTGGTTGGCGAACGGGCGGACTGGCTGAACTGCAATTTTCCCGTTGCATCAAACTCCGCAATCAGGGCTATCATCCTGGCCTCATCTCTCTTGAAAACCCGCCACACCATAGGAGAGTTCGGATGAAGCTGGAGTTGGTATAGCCCTGATGCCCCGCTGCCAGATTCCCAAGGTTGTCCTCCGAACGTACCTTGAACAACCACGCACCGATAGGCCGTTTGGCTAAGCTTGCGCATGCTCTCAAGAGACTGTTGCATCCCGTCCTTGTTGCAGTCAGCCGGTTCCCCGACACCAGTCGGCTGGGGCCAGTCGGGAATTTTCGAAAGTTGAGGGTTCTTCGAAAGGATCAACGCGCCAGCCTCTCCCGCTGCTGCAGCGTCAAACGACAATGCAACCAGCGACCCAACCAACAACGCAGCCAATGCAATGAACCGTTTCATAATGACCTCCGTGTTTTTGCTGTCTGTACACACCTGCCAAGATCTCAAACTAAACTGGCCGCCGCTAGCCATAAGCGTCAATTCCGGGAGCGAGATAAATAGCGGACGAATCGCAAGGCAATCGTAAATGGACATATCACTCTCCTCTCAAGGCTGGAAGTCTCCAGCATAGTGTTCCAAAAGTCAGAGCGCTCATTCGGCGCACTTTGAAGGCACGGCACGTACTGCTGCGTCACTACGTACGCGCGAGGCGCTCGATCTCTTTGCGCCGCGTTTTTTGCACTGCCCCACCAGATAGACTCGATAAATGGCCTAGCCAATCGGTCCCGTTTTGATGCTGTGTTCGCGATGAGCTGATTAGTCTGCCCAATAGCGTGCCTTTGTACAGAACATGCACTGTCTTCAACCCTGCAACGTTGTTGAGCAGTCCGTACACATGGCTTGCGTCTGGAGTCTCAACGATGCGGGCAGGCCAAATCATCATGAGCCGAGAAGTCACTTCCTCGTCGAGATCGAACTTCGAGCCTGGTTGGCAAGCCACTGGACATATTTGGGATCCGTCATTTCTGGACGCGCTGGGAGACCCGCTTCGTGTGCCAATTTCCGTAGGTCGAATCCGGCAGGCTTTAGGGAAGGAGTGACCGAAGTTATAACGCCGGCCCATCCGACCACAAACGCGTCTTGCATTCTCCGGTCGACAGCGCCCAGCGAAGAGATAATCCTTCGCGCGAACGCAAAAAAAGGATCCCCGTTAGCCTTCGCACCCCAAGGATCTGCTGGGTAACTCACATCAGAAATACCGAGTCGCTGCAATTGTGCATTCAGCAGCACAATATCTTGATCTATGTTGCGTCCCATCTTGACGTGAGCAAGCGCCATTGCGCCATCGAATCCGAGCAGCAGCGCGCGAGATCGGAGTTCTTCTAGCTTGGCGTAAGGGCCTGAACCCGCCGACCGGCTGACTTGACGGTCAGGCCGATCCGGTTGGGCGCGCTCTGCGGGGGTGGTCTGTACGCTGGCAAACCTGTCGCTCAGGTCCTTGCCGTCCGCATATTGGTCGAACGCGGCTTCCATTGCATCACCGAGTCGGACGAGCCGTTCGTGCGCGGGAGGATGGGTCTTGAACAGAAGAGCGACGCTGCCGTCGGCGGGATTTATTCGTTCAAGCATCTGCAGAACAATGGGGAGGCCGTAGGGATAGTATCCCGCCCTCGTCGCCAGCACGACACCGATGCGATCGGCTTCAAACTCGGCTTCCTTGTCCAGTCCCCTGGCAATAATGAGAGCACCGTTGCCAAGGAGGTTTCGAACGACGGCTGAGGTGAGCTTTCCATCCTTGGCTACCCGTCGCGTCGCAAGTCCGCCAGCCAGGCCGACAAGCATGCTTTGCTGCAGAACTTTGATGTGATGCTTCATGAGCACATGACCGATCTCGTGCGCCAAGACGCCCGCCAACTCGGCCTCGGTGGAAAGCATGGAGTAGAGGCCCCTGGTAACAAAGACATAACCACCGGGCAAGGCAAAGGCATTGATGTCCGGGGTGTCGAGAACACCGAAATACCAATTAAGGTCCTTTCTTTCGCTGTGGGAGGCGATCCACCTTCCAATCTTGTTTACGTAAGATTGCAGGTTGTCGTCCCTCACCAATGGCACTGCTCCCAGCAGATCGCCGGCAAGTTGCTTGCCGATGGCAACCTCCTGTTCCAGCGGGACCTCGCCAAACGCCCCTATTTTCGGTGTCTGCTGACGCTGCGCTTGTGGAGCCGTTCCCTGCTGCGGTGGTTTCTGAGCGGGGGCTGGGCGCAGCAGTCGCTGGAAGAGATTGGGCTTGTCCTGCGCTGACGCCACAAGCGCAAAGGTCGAAAACAGGAGAATTCCAAAGAGGGTTTTCATGGCTGACCGCTCTGGCCCGGTTCGTTGCCCGGCGAGGCCGTCGCAGGCGAGGGTAGCAAGTCAAGTTCCCGGGAATTAAGACCTGCCTCGTCTGCAAAGCTGCTGGCTACCGGCTGCGGCACGGAGAGGGCCTCGAGCATCCGCAATTCCTCGGCGTTGTGTTTCGCGCCTTTTAGCTGCTCCTCCGTGATTCCTCTTACACCAAGGACGGCTGTGACCTGTCCACTTTGCCGTTTGGTGGCGAGGCCCAGAACTCCGCCGAGTTCCTTGCCGATGTTCTGCTTGGCTGCTTCTCCCGGCCTGAGGAAGAAGAACAGAACCCAACCCTGCTGACTACTATAGGAAATCTCAGCCCAGGCATTCTGGCGCTGAATCAATTCGAAGGTAGCATCCCTGGGGAGTTTCCAGACGACTTTCGCGTCGTGGCGGGGCTCCGCCAGCGCATCGAGATCACGAACGGCGTGACTGGCTTCGCCAGCCATACAGACAACTGGCGGGATGATCACCAGAAGACAGACAAGGAGGCGAGACCGAAACCCCACGCTTTACCCTCCTCCAAAGGTAATGCTTTGGTTGCCGCACCGGTACTACGGCCACTCCGGCGGCTCGGTATAGAGCGGGCCATTGTTGGGCACAGGAGAGCCGTTGTCAATCTCGCCGGCGCGTGGCGGGGCTCTCTGCCAAGTTGGCGGAAGGCACCAAAAAGGGGCCAAGCTCGATTATTCATCAAACCAACGAGTCAAATGTGATAAACCGCCCGCCGTGCCAAACGGCGAGCGCGAGCAAGCTCAGTAGACGTCTTCGCGCAGCTTGTCGATCCGTTCGTTGGTCACGATGCCGCCGCGTTTCGGGAACGGGCGGAACCCATGGCGCGGCTTCCGCGTTCGCGCGGCCGGAACTTCCGGCGACGCCGTCAACGCATGGCGCGCAAGTTCGGAGATCACTTCGCCGGCGGTCCTCTTCTCGCGGCGAGCGCGCTCCTTCGCGGCCTGCAACACATCGTCGGCGATATCAAGGGTGGTTCGCATGCATCAGACGCTAATGCATCAAGCATCAACGGTCAATCATTGCTGTGCCGGATTCAGGAAAACGATCACACCGGTGTGCTTGCCGCGGGCGGCATGCTGCACTGCAAACCCGTTTCGCGGCGATTTGCCATAATGCGACTCTTGCGGGAACGGACCACCGTTCCATCGTAAACGAAAGGGGAAAATACCATGGCATCGCTCAGCCGGCAGCTCGCGCAGTGGGTCGTCAACCTGCGCTACGAAGATCTCCCGCCCGCGGTCGTCGATCGCGCCAAGGGCGTCACGCTTCACGGCCTGGCCTCGGCGCTGCTGGGCTCGCAATCGCGGGCAGGCAAGCAGGCCGTGAAGTTCATCTCCGAGGAAGAAGCCG
>Ga0326597_10014491_pt1 | contig 10335 bp, 10 predicted proteins | sample RVTome_12_FD_203789 | JGI IMG/M metagenome (GOLD analysis project Ga0326597, IMG submission 203789) | Soil microbial communities from uranium-contaminated site in the Upper Colorado River Basin, Wyoming, United States - RVT100D185 | ecosystem: Environmental > Terrestrial > Soil > Contaminated >...
TGGATCGCCCTCCTCGAGTCGGCGCCGGAGGACCTCGACGCTGTCGTCCTGTTCGACGGCGCCGTCGTGTTCGATCCGCGGGAGGGCGAGCGGCGTCGCGGGTCTATTCGTGAGGCCGTACTGCTCGCCGCCTACGACCCTCTCCGGCCGGTCTACCCCTCGGGCCGTCAGGCGATGGGCGTCGTCGAGGCGATCTTCCTGGCCGCGGAGACGTCGGAGCTCCCGCGAGCGGTGACGTCGGCGAGAGCACTCGCCGGTCGGGGCCTCGAGGGCGACCGGTACGCGGAGGGTCGGGGCACCTTCGCCGGCGGGCTGGCACGTACGGGGCAGGCGCTCACGCTCATCGAGGCGGAGGCGCTCGAGGAGATCGGGCTCATTTCGCCCGCAGAGTCGCGCCGGAACGTCGTCGCACGGGGAGTCGACCTGAACGGCCTCGCCGGGCGGGAGTTCACCGTCGGCGACGTGCGCTGCCTGGGGCGACGGCTGTGCGAGCCGTGCGCCCACCTCGAGGGCCTCACGAGGCCCGGCGTCCTGCGGCCGCTCGTGCACCGGGCCGGCCTGCGCGCCGACATCCTCACGGACGGCATGATCGCCGTGGGAGACACGGTCGCGGCCGCGGACCAGGGCCACGCCGCCGAGTAAGCTGGACGCGATGATCATCGAGCGAACCGAGCACCCGTCCTGGCTCTCGAACGCCTACCTCGTCGCCGACCGGGAGGGCGGGCACGGCGTCCTCGTCGACTCGAACGGCCTGAACGCGCCGCTGATCGAGATCGCCGAGCGCCTCGATCTCACCATGTCCCACGTGCTCGTGACGCACCACCACCACGATCACGTCGTCACGTGCGAGGAGGACGCCGCGCGCTTCGGCGTGCCGATCCTCGGCCACCGGCTCGCCCGCGAGGCCGGCGTCCACCTCGACGACACGATCGACGACGGCGACGGCATCCGCTCGGGCGACCTCGAGATCCAGGTGATCGCGACGCCGGGCCACTGCCGCGACCACCTGGCGCTCCTCGTCAACGGGAGCGACTGCCTGACCGCCGACTGCCTCTTCAGGGGGACGGTCGGCGGCACCGTCGGCGGCGGCCCGACTGGCTACGCCGACCAGGTTCACTCGATCATGGAACGGCTGATGGCGCTGCCGCCGGAGACTCGGATCCACCCGGGTCACAGGGAGCCCACGACGGTCGGAGCCGAATGGGAGTCGAACCCCTTCATCCGCGCCTGGCGGGGGCTCGACCCCGAGGGCTCGGAGCCCTGCCGGGTCGCGGGCGAGGACGCGATCCTCGTCCTCTGGGGCCCTGACTACGACGGCACGCACAAGGCCTGGGTGCGCTACCCGGACGGCCGGGACGCCATCGTCGGCGGCTCGCGCGTCGAGCGGACCTCGTAGCCATCCCGCTCGAAGTCCGGCCCTCGCCGCTGTAGCAGCGTAGGGGCGAGGCATGCCTCGCCCCGACCGAGATCTCGGGGGGCGCTACCCCTTCGCGTAGTTGCTCGCGCCCCACCAGTCGACGGCGACCACCGGCTCGTCGCCGACGACCCACGCGTCGTGCCCTGCCGGCAGGGCGGTCACCTGGCCGGGTGTCGCGTCGAACTCCGTGCCGTCGGTCATCTGCACCCGGAGCGTGCCGGACACGTGGTACTGGAAGTGCGGCGCCTCGCACCACTCCGTCCCCGCGATCGGCTTCACGTGCTCGGACCACCGCCAGCCCGGCTCGAGGACGAGCCGCCCGACGACGCCGCCTCCGATGTTCAGGATCTCGGCCTTTCCCTTCTCGAAGGACCGCACCTCGTCCGGGGACGCGAAGTCCTTCGCCTCGGCATTCGCCATATTCGACCTCCTGCTCGTGGGACTCCCCGGGGAGAAGCATAGGGGCGACGCATGCGGCGCCCCTATGAAGCGTCGAACGGCTCCGCCGTCAGTGCGCCGGCGGCTCCCAGCCCTCGAGCACGCTGCGCTTCCAGTCCGTGCCGACGGTCTTCGAGCCCTCGACCCAGGGGCCGAGCTCGGGCTGGGGGAACTTGCAGTGGATCTCCTTCAGCTGGATGCCGTAGGAGTTGCCCGAGGTCAGGTGCTTGATCAGCACCTTGCGGGCGATCTCGTCCTCCCGGCCCGCCGGGATCGGGAAGTAGATCTTCAGGAACGAGTTCGAGTAGCGGTCGAACACCGCCGGGAGGCCGTCCTCCTCGAGCAGGTGGATGTCCTCGAGCCAGTTGATGTCCTGGCCCGGCGTCGCCGCCTGGAGGTCGATGCCCTCGACGAGCGAGACGTCCTCCTGGTAGGGGAAGCGCTTGCCCGAGAGGAACTCGGCGTCGATCCCCTTGATCTTCTGGGGCTCCTTGTACGCGAGCTCGTGATGGTGAGTCGACACGTTTCCCCTCCTACTCCGCGGCCCGGAGGCGCTCGGCGCCCTCGCGCGGATGGTGGAACGTCATGTCCTCCTCGTGCTTCTTCTCGAGGAGGCGCTTGATGTCGGCGAGCGTCTGGTTCTCGGTGACGCCCGGGATGTAGCTCGTGCCGGCGAGCGGCACCTTCGCCATCGCCGCAGCCTCCATCGTCAGCGCGCAGAGGTCCTCCGGCTCCAGCGAGTGGACGTTCGTCTTGCCGCACGCGCGCGCGAGCATCTGCAGCTCGAGCGTCATCGTGTGCAGGAAGTTGTAGACCCGCTCGGCCGCCTCCTCGACGACGAGCCGCTTGCGCAGCTCCGGATCCTGCGTCGTGATACCGACCGGGCAGCGGCCCGTGTGGCAGTGGTAGCAGTAGCCGGCCGGCACGCCCACGGTGCCCTCGTAGTCGGTGACGCCCGGGATCTCCTTGTTGCAGTTCAGCGCCATCATCGCCGAGTGGCCGATCGCCACCGCCTTCGCGCCGAGCGCGAGGCACTTCGCGACGTCGGCGCCGTTGCGGATCCCGCCCGCGACGACGAGGTCGATCTCCTCGGAGAGACCGACGTCCTCGAGCGCGCGCCGGGCCTCGGGGATCGCGGCCATCAGCGGGATGCCCGTCTCCTCGGTGGCGACGTGCGGCCCCGCGCCCGTGCCGCCCTCGGCCCCGTCCAGGTAGATGATGTCCGGCCCGCACTTCGCCGCCATGCGCACGTCGTCGTAGACGCGCGCCGCGCCGAGCTTGAGCTGGATCGGGATCTGGTAGTCCGTCGCCTCGCGGATCTCCTGCACCTTCAGCGAGAGGTCGTCCGGGCCGAGCCAGTCCGGGTGCCGGGCCGGCGAGCGCTGGTCGATGCCGGCCGGCAGCGAGCGCATCTCCGCCACCTGCTCGGTCACCTTCTGGCCCATCAGGTGGCCGCCGAGGCCGACCTTGGCGCCCTGCCCGATGAAGAACTCGACGCCGTCGGCGAGCATCAGGTGGTGCGGGTTGAACCCGTACCGGCTCTGGATGCACTGGTAGTACCACCTCGTCGAGTAGTCGCGCTCCGGCGGGATCATCCCGCCCTCGCCCGAGCACGTCGCCGTGCCCGCCATCGAGGCGCCCTTGGCGAGCGACATCTTCGCCTCGAGCGAGAGCGCCCCGAAGCTCATGCCGGTGATGTAGATCGGGATGTCGAGCTCCAGCGGCTTCTTCGCGAAGCGCGCGCCGAGCACGGTCTTCGTGACGCACTTCTCGCGGTAGCCCTCGATCACGAAGCGGGTGAGCGTGCCGGGGAGGAACATCAGCTGGTCCCAGTGCGGGATCGGCTTGAAGATGGAGAAGCCGCGCATCCGGTAGCGGCCGAGCTCGGCCTTCATGTGGATGTCGTTGATCACCTCGGGCGTGAAGATGCGGCTGTGCCCGAGGACGGTCCGCGTGCCTGGTGCGGTCTCGTCTGCCATTGCTTCCTTCCTAGCGGGGCGTCCGAAGGACGCTAGGTTGGGGGTGGGGCGGTGGGAGATTCATAGGACGAGCTTCCGCTCGGACGGCTCGAGGGTGTCGTAGTTGTAGAGCTTCTTGCCGCACACGAACTTCTGGAGCTCCGGCGGCGTCCCGAGCCCGTAGATCGCGAACTTGCGCTCGATCAGCTCGGTGTCGGCGTCCGTCCACTCGCCCGGGACGCAGTCGATGCCGAGCGACTTGACCTGCCCGGCGACGTAGATCGTGCCGTCGTACATCGAGTCGCCGAGCCCGGGGCCGACGTCGCCGCAGAGGATCTGGCGGCCGCGCTGCATCATGAAGCCGGTCATGGAGCCGGCAGAGCCCATCACGATGATCGTGCCGCCCTTCTGGTCGATGCCCGTGCGGGCGCCGACGCGGCCCTTGACGACGATGTCGCCGCCCCGCAGCGCGGCGCCGGTGAGCGACCCCGCGTTCGACTCGACGATGACGACGCCGCTCATCATGTTCTCGCAGGCCGACCAGCCGACGCGCCCGTCGATCTGGATCTCCGGCCCGTCGATGAGGCCGCAGCCGAAGTAGCCGAGGCTCCCCTTGAAGCGGATCTTGCAGCGGGTGAGGATGCCGACCCCGATCGAGTGCTTCGAGCCGGGGTTCTCGACCGTGACCTCCTTGATCCCCTGCTCGTTGAGGAGCCAGCGGAGCTCGAGGTTGATCTGCCGCGTCGAGAGGCTCTTCGCGTCGAAGACGGCCTTGACGCCGTCGATCTCCGAGATCTTCGGGATCTCCGCGGACGGCTCCGCGAGCCCGCGGGCGTCGTAGGTGATCCGCCGCTCACCTACCAGTGCACCTTCAGGCACCGTCATCCCTCCTTCCGGCGGCTGCAAAGCCGCGCCATGCCGCGTCCTAGCGCTTCCATACCAGCACCTCTCGCTCGTAGGGGTCATACGTCTCGATCTCGTGGTCGATGATCGCCCGGATCGCGATCTCCTCGGAGGCGAGCGCGACCATGTCGTCGCCTTCGTAGAGGACGAGCGGCTTCGCCGCCATCTCGTCCTTCGCGACGCCCAGGGCGCTCTCCGTGACGGCGATGTAGGTGAAGACGCCGTCGAGATCGTCGAGGCTCGCGTGCATGGCGTCCTCGAGCTCCATGCCCCCGGCCATCTTCTCGGCGAGGTAGACGGCGATGATCTCGGAGTCGCACTCGGACTGGAACCGGTGGCCCGACCGCTCGAGGCGCCGCCGCCACATGAAGTAGTTCGTGAGCTGGCCGTTGTGGACGACCGCGGTGTCGGAGAACGGGTACGCCCAGTAGGGGTGGGCGCCCGAGATGTCCACGTCGGACTCGGTCGCCATCCGCACGTGGCCGATGGCGTGGGTGCCCTTCACCTTCTCCAGGTGGTACTGCCCGGAGACCGTCTCGGCGTCGCCGAGGTCCTTGACGATCTCGAGCGCCCGGCCGAGCGACAGCACCTCCGCGTCCGGGACGTCCTCGACGAAGTCGGCGACGTCCTTGAGAGCGCCGCCGTACGAGAAGCGGACGCGGAAGGCGTACTCCGTGTCGAAGTCCACCTCCTCGATCGTCGCCCCCAGGGTGACGAGCCGCGCCTCGACCTCGCGGCGGTGCCGCTCCAGCCTGTCCGCGAACTCGTAGTCGCGCGCGTCGTTCGCGTCGGCCAGCTTGTAGCGCATGACGTAGTCGTCGCCGGGCTTCCGGTAGAGGGCGTAGCCGGTCGAGTCGGGCCCGCGGTGCTTCATCGACTGGAGCATCCGCGTCATGTCGAGCCCCACGTCGTGCTCGGCCCCGTCCCTGTAGATGAGTCCTGCAATCCCGCACATAGGCGTCGTCCTCTTCCTTCCCTTCGTGCGTTTCGCCGACGCCGCCGCTAGGGCAGGACGTCGAGGTACTCCTTCACGTCCCAGTCCGTCACTTCGGAGCAGTGGCGCTCCCACTCGTCGCGCTTGTAGTGCATGAAGACACGGTACATATCGCCCGGCAGCGCCCTCTGGATCACCTCGTCCTGCTCGAGCGCGTCGAGCGCGGCGCCGAAGGTCATCGGGATCTTCTCGACCCGCTTCCCGGCCTCCATGGCCTCGTAGATGTTCCGCTCCTCGGGCTCGCCCGGGTCGACCTGGCGCTCGATGCCGTCCCGCATGGCCATGATCAGGGCGGCCATCGAGAGGTACGGGTTGACGGCCGAGTCGACCGAGCGGTACTCGAAGCGTCCGGGCGCCGACACGCGGAGCGCGGTCGTGCGGTTCTGGTAGCCCCAGTCGGCGAAGACGGGCGCCCAGAAGCCGGTGTCCCAGAGCCGGCGGTAGGAGTTCACCGTCGACGCGGTGACGCAGGTGAGCGCGCTCAGGTGCTCCATGATGCCGCCGATCGCCCAGAGGCCGATCTGGCTCGGCTTCTGCACGTCCTCGGTCTCGGGCATGAAGACGTTCTCGTCGCCGCGCCACAGGGAGATGTTGTGGTGGCAGCCGTTGGCGGAGACGCCCATGAACGGCTTCGGCATGAAGCAGGGGAACGCGCCCAGCTCACGGCCGACCTGCTTGCAGATCTGGCGGAAGGTGGAGAGGTGGTCGGCCGTCTTCTCCGCGCGGTCGAAGCCGAAGTTCAGCTCGATCTGGCCCGGAGCGTCCTCGTGGTCGCCGTGGATCATGTCGAGCCCCATCCTCTGGCCGTACTCGACGACCTTGTGGATGATCGGCTGGAGCTCGGCGAACTGGTCGATGTGGTAGCAGAAGGGCTTCGTCATGCCCTCGACGGAGGGCCTACCGGCGCCGTCGAGCTTCAGCCACATCATCTCGGGCTCCGTGCCGGCACGCAGGTGGAAGCCCGTCTCCGCTTCGAACTGGGCCTGGATCCGCTTCAGGTTGCCGCGGCAGTCCGAGGTCAGGAACGCCCCGGGGTCCTCGCGCTCCTCGCGGTTGCGGAAGCAGGTGCACCAGACGCGGGCGACCCGGCTGTCCCAGGGCAGCGGCTGGAAGGTCTCCGGCTCGGGGATGCCGACGAGCTCCGGGGCCTCCGGGCCGTAGCCGATGTAGTTCCCGTGGCGATCGGTGAAGAGGTTCGCCGTCGCCCCGTACACGAGCTGGAAGCCCTTCTCGGCCATCCTCTCCCAGTGGACCGCCGGGGCACCCTTGCCCATGATCCGGCCCGTGACGGAGACGAACTGGTAGTAGATGTACGTGATGCCCTCGGCGTCGATCCGCCGTCGCACGTCGCGAACCAGCTCGTCACGCCCGTCGGCGTCTACGAAGCGCTCTAGGTCGGTCGCCACGAGCTGCCTCCATTCTCCCGTGCTGCGAGTGTCATTTCCGTTGGGATTCCTATGCCGTGCGAGCCGGCCCTGTCAAGCGGGTACTGCCGAGAGGGCAATAGTATTGCCAAAACGAGGCCCTCCGGTCGCGGGACCGGTTGTAGAGTTCCGCCGATGGCCGAGGAGGGCGCATCGGGGCTCGCAAGGCTGGCCGAGGAGCTCGCGCGCGGGTACACGTTGCCGGCCGGGTGGTACACCGACCCGGCCGTCCTGCGCTTGGAGCGAGAGCAGGTCTTCGCGCGAACCTGGCAGTACGCAGGCAGGGCCGAGCAGGTGGCCGAGCCCGGCGACTACTTCGCCTTCCGGGCGGGACACGTCCCGGTCGTTGTCGCGCGCGGCCACGACGGCGCTCTCAACGGCTTCGTCAACGTCTGCCGGCATCGCGGGCACGAGGTGGCGAGCGGCGCGGGCAACCGCCAGAGCCTCCAGTGCCCCTACCACGCCTGGACGTACGGCCTCGACGGCTGCCTCCGGAACGCCCCGCGCGCGGACCGGGAGCCGGACTTCCCGAAGGGCGAGCTGTCGCTGCTGCCCGTGCAGGTCGACACGTGGGGCCCGTTCGTCTTCGTCAACCCCGACCTGCAGGCCGGACCGCTCGGCGACGTGCTCGGAGGGCTGCCGGAGCTCGTCGCCGCGAGCGGCCTCGACCTCGGGGCGCTTCGCTTTCGCGAGCGCCGGGAGTGGACGCTCGAGGCCAACTGGAAGGTGGGCATCGAGAACTACCTCGAGTGCTACCACTGCCCGGTCGCCCACCCGGGCTTCAGCGCGCTCCTCGACGTGGGCGAGGACGCCTACGCGATCAGCGCGAGCGGCTGGTTCTCGAGCCAGCGAGCGTCCGTGCGCCCGTCCGCCCTCGACGGGAACGGCAAGGACGACGCCTTCGACCCCCACGGCGAGATCGCGGAGGCGCAGTACCACTTCATCTGGCCCAACGTCACGATCAACATCTCCCCGGGCCGGCCGAACCTGTCGATCGACGTGTGGATCCCGGACGGCATCGAGCGGACGCTCGGCTTCTCGGATCAGTTCTTCGGGCCGGACGTGCCCGAGGAGCTCCAGCTCGAGATGATCGCCTTCGACCGGCAGGTCGGCGCGGAGGACGACGCGCTCGTCGAGTCGGTGCAGCGGGGGCTGACCTCGGGCATGGTCGAGCAGGGCCGCCTGCTGCTCGGCAGCGAGAAGCTGATCCACCACTTCCAGGGCCTCGTCTTCCAGGCTCTCGCCGGCTAGGCCTCTAGACTCGCGCCCATGAAGGTCCTCGTCGTCGGCTCCGGCGGGCGGGAGCATACGCTCGCCCGCGCGCTGGTTCGCAGCCCGCGGCTCTCGGAGCTCCACGCCGCGCCCGGCAACCCCGGGATCGCGCGGCACGCTCGCTGCCACCCCGTCCGCTCCGAGGACGTCGATGGCCTCGTCGAGTTGTGCCGCGCGTTTCGGATCGACCTCGCCGTCGTCGGCCCCGAGGCCCCGCTCGTCGTGGGGGCGGCCGACGAGCTGCGCCGGGCCGGCGTCGCCGTCTTCGGCCCGGGCGCGTCCGCCGCCCGGATCGAGGGCTCGAAGTCCTTCGCCAAGGAGGTGCTGCAGGCCGCGGGGGTGCCGACGGCGGCGCGCCTCGACGAGGCGCGCGCGCCCTGCGTCGTCAAGGCCGACGGGCTTGCTGCCGGCAAGGGAGTCTTCGTCTGCCGGACGCAGGAGGAGGCCGATGGCGCCATGCCGCGCGCCCGCGCCTTCGGGGGCGAGATCGTCATCGAGGAGCTCCTCGAGGGCGAGGAGGTGTCGGTGTTCGCTCTCTGCGACGGTGAGCGGGCGCTCGCGTTCCCGGCGGCGCAGGACTACAAGCGCGCGTTCGACGGTGACGCGGGCCCGAACACCGGGGGCATGGGCGCCTACTCGCCCGTGCCGGGACTCGGCCCAACCGAGGTCGAGGACCTCGTAGAGGCTGTCCACCGGCCCGTGCTCGCTGAGCTCGCCCGGCGGGGAGCGCCCTTCGTCGGCGCCCTCTATGCCGGCCTGATGCTGACACCGGGCGGGCCGCGCGTGCTCGAGTTCAACTGCCGCTTCGGCGACCCGGAGACGCAGGCGATCGTGCCGCGGCTCGAGAGCGACCTGCTCGAGCTCCTCGCGGCCGCGGCGGCCGGCGACCTCTCGGGCCTCGAGGTCTCGGTCTCGCCCGCGTGCGCCGTGACGGTCGTCCTCACCTCGAGGGGCTACCCGGAGACGAGCGAGATCGGGGTCGAGATCGGCGGCATCGAGGACGCGGAGGGGACTGGCGCGCTCGTCTTCCATGCGGGGACCGCCCTGCGGGAGGACGCGCTCCTGACCGCGGGCGGCCGCGTCCTCGACGTGACGGCGCTCGGCGACTCGTGCGCGCAGGCCCGGGAGCGGGCGTACGCGGCCGTCGAGCGCATACACTTCCCGGGCGCGCACTACCGGCGCGACATCGCTCTCAAGGCTGTCCATGTCTCAATCTGAAGCGGCGCCGCAACCGTTCGCCATCTTCGAGGAGTTCCAGGACGAGGGGCCTCTCGTCGGCATCCTGATCGGCTCGGAGTCCGACCGTGACGCGATGGATCCCGCGCTGGAGGAGCTGAGCGAGCGCGGGATCTCGCACGAGCTGCGCGTGCTCTCGGCCCACCGTGACCCGCGCGGCGTCGCGGAGTACGCGTCGACCGCGGCCCTGCGCGGCGTGAGGGTGATCATCGCGGCCGCCGGCATGGCGGCCGCCCTGCCCGGTGTGGTCGCCGCCTACACGGAGCTGCCCGTCATCGGCGTCCCGCTGATGTCGTCCAAGAGCGCCGTGGGCGGGCTCGACGCGATCCTCGCGATCGTGCAGATGCCGCCCGGCGTCCCGGTCGCGTGCGTCTCCATGAACGGCGCGAAGAACGCGGCGATCCTGGCGGCGAAGATCCTCGCCCAGGGAGGCGCGTACCAGAGCCCGCCCGTCCCGCCCACCGCCGCGCTGTAGGCGCCGCACGCCGCATGCGCCTTCGCCTCGCCCTCGTCGTCGTGCTCGCGGTCGCTCTGGTCGCGGGCGGGGCCGTCGCCGCCGCTGCGATCGGCGGCGCGCCCCGGCCGGAGATGGTGTGGAAGCCGATCCCCTTCGGGGCGAAGCGCAAGGCGGAGATGGCCGCCTACTCGAAGCGCCACTACGGCGCCTCCTCGTGGCGTCTCGAGGGCCCGAAG
>Ga0326597_10014492_pt1 | contig 10334 bp, 13 predicted proteins | sample RVTome_12_FD_203789 | JGI IMG/M metagenome (GOLD analysis project Ga0326597, IMG submission 203789) | Soil microbial communities from uranium-contaminated site in the Upper Colorado River Basin, Wyoming, United States - RVT100D185 | ecosystem: Environmental > Terrestrial > Soil > Contaminated >...
CCGTGGCGGGCGTGTCGCTGCTGGCAGCGGGTACGATCGGGTTCGTGTTCATGACCTGGCTGCAAAGCCGGTTCGCGCGCGTGAACGCCGCGGTACTGTTCATCGCCCTGTTGTTCTTCGGCTGGCTGTGGGGCGTGTGGGGGCTGCTGCTTGGCGCGCCGCTGGTGGCTATCGTAAAGGTCATCTGCGATCGCGTCGAATCGCTCAAACCGGCCGGCGAACTGCTCGGGCGCTAGTTCTGTGACTTTGGTTACGAATCGTAACGCGCACCCATGATTGCGAAGCGCTCGCCGGTCAAGCCGCATGCATGCGGTCGTGAGCAGGTCCTTGAACGCCTGGATCGACCTGCCGGCCGCGTGAAGTGGCGGTTATTTGTTTCTGCCTGCAACGATCAGGAACACGCCAAGCGCAATCGCTCCCGCGCTTGCGATGACCGGGACGATGACTGTTTCCTTCTCCTGGACATTGATCTCCAGCGGGCCCAGCTTTGCGGTGTGGGTCTCCTTGGTGTAACTGAAGCCACCGTATATCAATCCCATGAGACCTGCTGCGATCAGCAGTATTCCAATGATTTTTGTGGTGCTCATATGCATTTACCTCCGTATTCCTGACTCCTCTGCGTTTTCCAGCCCGCGTCAAGATCGAGGATACAGATCAACGACCACGCCATCTGCGCGCTCGCGCACCGATGGCGGCAGAGCCGAAGGCTTTCGCAACTGGTTGACCGCGATGCTTGCCAACCTGGCGAGAAGCAGCATCCGCGCGGCCAGCGCAAGCAATCGTGCCAGCCGGTTGTGCCCCACGGCAACCAACGCGAGGTCAAATACGGTGGAACGGACAGGCAGTGCTTTTACCGCCATGACACCTGCCTGCGCCCAGCTCAGGGTGTCGTGCATGGCGTTGAGCTCATAGCGGATCCTGAGGCGGCAAAGCGTCAGGCGTGCCTGCAACAGTTGCTTGCGTAGCGCCAGATTTTCAAGCGATTTATTCATCGCGTCCGCGCAACAGTTTCAACTCGTTGGCGAATTCGCTCATTGTTGCGGAGAAAAGCGGCGGGCTGTTGTGGTTCATTTCCCGAAGGCGTACCAGCGCCCAACCGCCGATGCCAAGATAGAGCAACGTGACACCGCCTGCGGCAAGCATCCAATGAGTATCCCAAAACAGCACTACCACCAGAAACGCCGCCAGCAGCATGCCCATGGCAAGAAACAGCGCGGCCAGGACCACCATAACGAGTTTTTGCCCGGCACGCGCCCTTTCCTCCTGCAGCTCGACGGCGATCAATTCGGCACGGTCGCAGACGAGCGCAAGTAAAGTCGCGCCCAGCGCGCGCAGCGAACCGAGCAGCCCGGTGCCAAGAGGGTTTGGCGAGGTCATTGGCTTAATGGCTCGATGAATCAGCGGCGATTCAGCAACAGGCCTATCGCCACGCCGATGACGACATTGAGACCCGCAGCAATGCCGATAGCTTGCCAGGGGTGCTCGTGCACATATTGATCGGTCGCCTGTGCCGCGGCCTGGGTCTTTTCCGTCGCAGCCTGCTGGAGATTGCGCAGCCGATCCTTGGCGATCGCCAGGTTTTGTTCCACGCTGGCGCGCACGGCGCCGGCCTTTTCGCCGCCCGCATTGGCCACGGACTTCAGCAATTGCGCTGTTTCGGCAACTACCGCGTTGAATTCCTCGATAAGTTGGTCTTTTGTCACTTCATGGGCACGTTGGGTCATGGTTCTCTCCGTTGGAAGTTGAAAATCAGTGTTGCTGGAAGCAAAACAGCATTGTCCTTCAGGCGCGAGTTCCCTTCTGTGCGCTAGGGTACATTCGACGCAGATGGCGGTTTAGGTTCTGATCGAGCTTGCCCTTCTCATCACCGCGGCAATGCCGGCGAATTTGCTCTATGCGCGCCGGCGCACAGAGAAGGTCCTGGGAAAAGGTGACAATTACCGTATTGATGGAGCGTCCTCGCGGCCGCTTGTTGCGTAGCCGGGCTCTCTAAGCAAGATCCCCCTGCCTGCTGTTCTTGATTGCGGGCATCTCGATCAGGCTGTTCCATGCTGCCGGAGCTGCGACCGGTTCCGATTGTCAATCAACTGTTTCATAACTGAAGTTTGAGAAAGAGGTATTTCAATGAAGACGATGCAAAGATTTGCAGTCAGTACGGTTGCCGTGGCAGTGCTGCTCGGATTGGGTGGTTGTGGCGGGATGTCGCACCGCGATAAGAGCACCGCAGTCGGTGCCGGAGTCGGTGGCGTCGCGGGTGCCGTTCTTACGGATGGCAGCGCTGTCGGAACGATCGGCGGTGCGGCGGTCGGCGGCGTGATAGGCAACCAGATCGGCAAGGACAAAAAATAGCCTGGCAGTAACACGCACGAACGTTTTGCCTCACGCCGGGCGCGTGAGGATGCTCGTGGAAAAAGGCCGGCTGTTCTAGCCGGCCTTTCCCTGTTGTGGGATTTGAGCTGCGCCTTGGGCGCTGTCGCGTTGCGCGAGTCGTTTGCCGTGCTTCACCCGGCAAACGGCTCCCTACGCCCGACCCTCAGATGGCCTCCCCGGCAGCAGATCTTCGATCCGCATCGATAGCGGCGTGTCTAAAATATAAGTTCATCTAGATACTTACGCCTAATGCCCGGATGTACGCCAGCGCACAGTGCGTTTCGTGCGGGGCGCTTAGAATCCCCCAGACGTGAGCGTTGTCCGGCGCGGCGATTCCCGAGCGGGAAGCGAGTTGGCGGATTGTGGAAGGAGAATGACATGAACTGGGATCGCATCGAAGACAACTGGACAAGAATCAAGGGCAACGTCATCGAGCAATGGGACGATCTCACCGAGGACCAGCTCGCCAGCCGGATCCAGGAAACGTATGGAATCACGGATGACGAGGCAGAGCCCGAACTCACGGACTGGCAGCTACGTCTGAAAGAGATCAATCGCGCTGCGTGACGACGCCGGCGCGAACGGAGACTATCGGCCGGATGCGGTGCAAAGTCACCGCAATGCAAATGCAGAATACCTGCGCTATGAGCGACAGCGAACGGAGCGGGCCCGGTATTCGGTGTATTTTGCCAATGAGAATCGTACCCCGCACGCACGATTTCAATACGAATTCGATCAGTGCGCAGTCTTGTTACTCACATTAGAGGAGTTATCATGAGGCAATCGATGCTGTTGGAGAAGATGATGAAACGCCCGCTGTTGCTTGCGGTTATTGCGACGTTCGCCGTGGTGGGATGCAGTTCTACGCCGACCAGCCTGGTCGGCCCGCGCGGCGCTGATGGTCCTGCCGGTCCTGTCGGCATGCAAGGCCCGGTCGGTGCGACAGGCGCTATGGGCGCGCCGATGGCCGGTCCCGCAGGCGCGGACGGTCCGGCTGGCCCTGCTGGTATTCAAGGTCCGGTCGGGGCGACGGGCGCTCGCGGCATAGCGGTGGTGGGTCCTGCAGGTGAAGCGGGGGCTGCCGGTCCTGCCGGCGCGCAAGGCGCGATCGGAAACACCGGTGCTCAAGGCTCCAGCCTGGCAGGTCCAGCTGGCGCGACGGGACGTGCCGGTCCCGCCGGCGTGCAAGGCGTAGCCGGAAGCACGGGCGCCCAAGGCCCGACGCTGGTCGGTCCTGCCGGACCAGCCGGCCGTACCGGTGTTGCAGGTGCGCAAGGCGCAACCGGAGATACGGGCGCGCAAGGCAGCACTGAACTGGGTGGCGTTGCCGGCCCAACCGGCCGCGCTGGCGCGACTGGCCCGCAAGGTCCGGTGGGTCAGACCGGTGATCAAGGCCCTATCGGTTCGGCTAATTAATTCAGTCTGGCAGTAGCAGCAGTCGAACGGCGCGATCGCGAGAGCGCGCCGTTCGAATGTACGGGCTGGAAGAATGAGCGTTGCTTGCCGATCGAGCAGCCTCCTAAACCGCTGGATGGCCCATCAGAAACGAAATTTATCGGCGCCGAAGAGTCCGATCAGTCCGATGACGATCAGGTAAAGGGCGACGATATAGTTCAGCAGCCGAGGAATGATAAGAATGAGAATTCCGGCGATCAGTGATACCAGGGGAGCAAGACTCAGGGTGATATTCATGGACGCGCCCTTTCTTTGTGGAAGGTGATGAGAGAAATGTCGCCATGCAACATGTAGGACTTACGCCGAAAGCGATGCCGGCTCTGTGCGGTATCGCATATAGGATCGCTGATTTCACGGTATGTGTGTCAACGCACAGAACGGCGTGATGGGAGAGACGACAATTGCCACAACGATCGATGGTCGGCGGCAGGGGTCTGCCGCGCTCGCATCGTGGATGGCGCAACAAGGAGAAGCGCAATGTCATTGGGAATGGTGCTCTTGATCGTCCTGATTCTGGCGCTGCTTGGCGTGATTCCCAGTTGGCCGCACAGCAGGAGCTGGGGTTACGCGCCCGGCGGTGTCCTCGGGTTGGTGCTGGTAGTGGTGGTCATCATGCTGGTGACCGGGAATCTTTGACGCGATCTTGCCGGGTGCAGTCGCCATGTCCGGGCGCAGCGGTGATTTGAAGAAGGGCGCGGGGAAGGCCGTGGGGTATTGTGTGCTGTGGGCTCTGCTGTCGATGGCCGCCCACGGCGGAATCTCGGACGCGCTGAGCGCCTCCGAGCCGCCGCCACCTCAAAAAACGCCGGTATCGCCATCCAGCGCGGCGAACCCGCCGGCGCCGGAAATGCCTGCCGGAGGAACGGTCCCCAATGGTCCCGCCGGCAGTCCGCTGAACCCGAACTCAGCGCCCATGCCGGCACCGGTGTCAACGGACCACTACGCCGGCTCGGCGGAAAACCCTTTCGAGCCCGTAACAATATGAAGGGTCGTATCGTTCATCTTGTTACGGCCCCCAAGCGTCAAGCGGCTATTCTGTCGGGGAGCAGACGGTCCATTTCTTTTTTCACCACCGCGTAGCACTCGCATACCCGTTTCTCCAGCTTCGGGCGGTCGAGAACGGTGATGTGGCCGCGACGGTAATGGATCAACCCGGCCGTTTGCAGGTGTCCGGCCGCCTCCGTGACGCCCTCGCGGCGCACCCCCAGCATGTTGGCGATCAATTCCTGCGTCATGGCCAATTCGTTCGAGGGCAACCGGTCCAGGCTTAACAGGAGCCAGCGGCACAGTTGCTGCTCCACCGAGTGGTGCCGGTTGCACACCGCGGTCTGCGCCATCTGCGTAATCAGCGCCTGCGTGTAGCGCAGCGCCAGATGCTGCAGCGTGCCGCCCTGAACAAATTCCTTTTTCAGCACCACCGCTTGGAGCCGATAACCGTAGCCGGCGCTTTGCACCACCGCCCGGCTCGGCGTGGTTTCGCCACCCATGAATAGCGCGATGCCGACCAGGCCATCGTGTCCGGTGACCGCGATTTCCGCCGAGGACCCATCTTCCATGACGTAAAGCAGCGAAATGATGCTGGTGGTGGGGAAGTACACGTAGCCTAATTTGCCGCCGGCCTCGTAGACCGCCCACCCAAGCGGCAGGTGCACGAGTTCCAGGTCGGGCAGCAGGCGCTCGTAGTCCGTCGCTGGAAGAGCGTTAAGCAGATGATTTTGCCTGGGGTTGTGTATTCCGGAAACGGCGGGCGTGTTAGGCATGGGCGCAAAGCTCCAAGATGGAAACGGCGACTCCCAACCCGAGTCCCTCGGGACCCCACAAAGCTTACTCCATATGTACGCTACAGAACATAGCCATCTGCAGCTGCTGTGGATCATCCAATCTCCTTCCCCGCCAGCTACCTCTTACTCCCTGATTATTGGCGGGTTCTGGCCCCTGGGACTGTTTGTCCGGGGACCTTTTGGCGTGGGGGAATCCCCGATTGCCTCATTTCGCCCGCCAGTGGTATGTACGCCAGCGCACGGCGGATCCTGGAGTGGGAATGGACAATGGCCAAACGCAATGCCCGGGACGAGCGACGACCTTCAGTGATGTCCCGGCGCGGCGCCAGTGTGCCCTTGCAAGGAGCCTGTCCAATGAAGCACGTGCTTCCCACGTTGCCGTATGACCCTGCGGCGCTCGAGCCGCACATCGACGCGAGGACCATGGCGCTGCATCACGACCAGCATCACGCGTCGTACGTGGCGAACCTGAACTCGGCGCTGGAAAAATATCCTGAATTGCACGATCGCACGGCGCTCTGGCTTTTGCTCAACCTGAGCGAGGTTCCGCAGACAGCGCGAACCGCCGTCCGCAACAACGCGGGAGGACATGTGAACCACAGCCTGTTCTGGCGGGCCATGTCTCCGGCAGCAAGCGGCGCGCCCGCGGGTCCGCTTGCCGATGCGATCAAGCGTGATTTCGGCAGTTTCGAGCAGTTCAAGGCCCGGTTCGCCGCAGCGGGGGCCAAGGTGTTCGGATCCGGGTGGGTTTGGCTGGCGCGGGCGCAGCAGGACGGCGGCAGGCTCCAGGTCCACACCACATCCGGTCACGACAATCCCCTGATGCAAGGGCACTTCCCCATTCTGGTCAACGACGTCTGGGAACATGCCTACTACCTGAAGCATGAAAACCGGCGTGGCGATTACTTGAAGGGCTGGTGGCCGGTCGTGAATTGGGAAGAGGCTGCCCGCCGGTTCGAGCATTCCGATCGTTCCGCCGGGCAACGCCGGGAGGCCGACGGAGGGTCTCTTCTCAGGGCGGCGACGTGATCAGTGCTTCGGGCGCAGCTCGTGCAAGAAGCCTCATTCAGGCGAAACGCATCGCCGCTGCATTCCTCGTGCACGCGAACGAGGGGCAGGGGCATGTGGACCCGATCGCAGGCCGCATCGTACAGTCGGGCGGCGAGCCGGATTTCTCGCCGGACAGCCTAATGGGCCGCAGCCATGACACCAAAGAGACTCACAGCGCGAAGCTGGGCCCGATAGAGCTCAAGGTCCAGGAGAAAGGATGCGAGTCAGTCCGTGGACGTGGACTTTCCCTGCTCGCCTTGTGTACGCTCGTGCACGTTCTTGACGACCTGGTAACACCGGCAAGCGGCCGCTTCGAGGCCCTTCCCGTCGAGAATGCTGATGTTGCCCCGGCTGTAACGAATCAGTTTCCTTTGCTGCAGGGCGCCGCCCGCCTTAGTAACAGCACCCCGCAGCACACCCAGCATGTTGCCAAGAAGCTCCTGCGTCAGATGAAAGTGATTCGTTCCCATGCGATCGCGCGTCATCAGCAGCCAGCGGGCGAGGCGGGCTTCGACCGGGTGATAGCAGTTGCACGCGGCAGTTTGCCTTGCCTGGGCCAGCATTACATTGGTATAGCGGTATAGCTCGCGCTGCAATGGCCTGCATTGCTGGAATTCTTTGTGAAAGCGCGCCGATTCCATCCGCATGGCCGTCCCGGTTCCCTGCACCAGGGCGCGAACGGACGCAACGTCCATTCCCAGCGCAAGGGAAATTCCGACCATGCCTTCGCGACCGACCAGGCCGACTTCCAGTGCCACGTGGCCCTCGACCGGCGTCAGCATAGATACAAGGGAATCGTTGGGAAAGTAAACATACCGAATCGGATCTCCGGGCTCATAGAGCACCTCGCCGTAAGTCAGCGTGACCGGCTCGAGGCCGGCAAGCAGGCCCTGATAATCCTTGCGGGGCAGGGCGGCAAGCAGGCTGTTTGCAATAGGGTCTCCCTTTGCAACTTTGTGCTCGCGCCCGAGCAGCCGTTCCTGGCGTTTGCGCCCAGCGACGTTTTTGCGTGAGACGACCCCGCGGGCCGCGCTGTCTCCGGGGATCCGTTCCACGAGCTTGCGCTCGGTGACGTTCTCGCGCGAGACGACGACCCGCGCCGCGCCGTCTCCGGGAAAGGCCGTTACGGTCAGGTTGAACCAGCACCGTCCGGCCGGAGTGTTGTAGACATACTCGTGGCGAAACAGCGGGCTATCGCCGGCAATCACCTGGCGGATCCCTGCTGCGATCGCGACGCCGTCCACGCGTTCGTTGCCGCGGGCCTTGTCGCACACCACCAGATAGTTGGCGCCCTCGGGCACCCCTGCTCCGATGCCCCTGTTGCACGTAGCGGAAACTCCCGATGGCTTGTTCGCCATGATGACGGTCCCCGCCGAGTCGAGCACGGAGATCTGGAGGGGAAGCGCATCAAGAGTGTCGCAGGCGAAGCGAATCGGCTTCTGCGCCAAGGCCTCCGACTGCTTGCGCAGGGTGATATCCCGCATGGTCCCGCGGTAGCCCGTGAACTGGTCCTCCTCGTCGAAGGTCGGCTCGCCGCTGATGCTGACCCAGCGCAATTCGCCGGCGCGGTCCGTGCATCTCAGTTCGAGGTCGCGGATGGTGGCGCGCCATTCCAGCAGCCTTTGGTACGCCTGCCAATCGGCCTCGCCCATGCTGTCGACCGGCAGGTCCCGGAGCGTTTTGCCGATGATGCTTTCATCGTAGATCCCGGAACTTCCGCTCGCGGCGCCCATGTGCGAAACGAAGCGGTAGAACTCATCCTGCTGCCAGCACCAGTCCGAGGACAGCGCGAGCAGGCTGCGTACGCGCGCCTCGTCCGCTCGCAGCGCCGCTTGCGCCTCAGGCAGCATGAGGGCGCTGCCGGTCGAGGAGTCTATAACTGCGTCAACCTGGCCCGCTTCGATGGCCCGACGCTCAGGCCCCCGCCCTCTGACCAGGCGCAAGATCCGGGCCTCGAACCTAGACTCGGCATCCGGGCGAGGGGCATTTTCCTCGAGCACGCGAAGGTTGGGTCTCATGTGACTGACTCCCTTATTCCGAGCGCGTGCAGCACGCTGCCCTTATCGCTGAGGTTGCCGATGACCTTCGCCGCCGGCGATGGAGACACCTTGGCGAGGCTGGGCGTGACGAGTATGCCATCGGCCAGGGCGCGCAGCGGATATTCGAGAACGTCGATGATTTCCAGCTTGAAATGGTCCTTCAGGTGCTCCTCGCAAATCGCACGAAGATTGGCGACGGCCCGAACCGAATTGGGCGCGTTGTTCGCGATGTACAGGCGCATCACCACGACCGTCGTGACTGCGGGACCGGATGCACTGCGTTTCGTCTTCCTACGGCGCATCTTGCTCATCCTTCCTGTTCTTCCTTCCGGAATTTCCGGAACGGACGGAGGCACGACGTTTCGCGAGGGAGGGCACTATCCCGGTTGCCGCGAGTCTTGCCGGGTCCGCGCTGCGGATCCTGCGCAGCTCCTTCTCCCTGTCGCTCGAGGAAACGATGCGCGCTTCATTGTCGCTGGAATACAACTCCAGTTCAAGGCGCTGCCGCTCGAGGTCCTGCTGCAAGGCCTTGATCCGGGCACGGGTGTCCGCTTCCGCAGCCTGCAGCTCGTGGCGCTTGTGATCGAACTCGGTGCGACGCTGTAGCGTCTTGGCTTTCTCTTCGCCCTCCTTTTCCCAGCGCAGCGTGCCCATCAGCACCTCGCCTCCCGCGGTATAGACGTCCGCCAGCATCGGGCCGGCATTGCTCAAGACCAGCTCGCGCACCTGGTTCGAGTGCCAGCTCCCCCGCGATTTGATGATGGTGAGCGCCCGGTTGCGTTCGCCGCTGCGGATCAGATACGAGAGATGGATCCAGGTATCCGCGATCGTCGAGATCTGCAGGTCGGTCGCTTCGGTCTCCGGCGCGTCGCCTTCGTTGATGGCGGTGACCATCACGGTGATTTTCTCGTCCTTCGCTAGGTAGATGAGGCGGTTGGCGACGGCGCGCGCCGCCGCGAGACTTCCCGCCTTGGCGATTGCCGAAAGCGGGTCGATCACCATGCAGCGCGGCCGATGCTCGCGAATGAGCGCTTTGAGCTTGATCAGGTGGTCTTCCGCGGCGATGGCTTCGGTGCGCCCCGAATACATCCGCAACAGGCCGGACTTGACGTGCGTCTTGAGCTGGATTCCGACCGACGTCAGATTGCGCGCGATGCGATCGGCGGCTTCGTCGAAGCTCACGAACAGCGTTCGTTCCCCCCGCCGGCAGGCGGCCTCCACGAACTTGCCCGCCAGGGTCGTCTTGGAGGTGCCGGGCACACCCGTGATCAGCGTGCTGCTGCCGCGGAACAAGCCGCCGCCCAGCATCGTGTCGAGCCGCCCGAAGCCGGCCGAGACCCGCTCGCCCGAAGCGACTTGCCTGATTTCGGCCGGTTCGGGGGCGCCCACTTCCATCCCGGAGGGCCCGAAGCTCACCGGATATTCACCCGCCACGAAATCCGAGCCGCGATATTTCGTGATCTCGATCCGGTGCAGCGCGACCCCGTGCTCCAGGCGCCGCTCGAACCGGACCACGCAGTCGACCATGAACTGCAGGAAGCCGTAGTTCACGATCTGGGAACTATCGCCATCGATTTTGGCCGTGATGATGGCGGCGTTCACCTCGTTGTCCGCCAGCCAGTCGCGGATGCGGTAGATT
>Ga0326597_10014493_pt1 | contig 10334 bp, 10 predicted proteins | sample RVTome_12_FD_203789 | JGI IMG/M metagenome (GOLD analysis project Ga0326597, IMG submission 203789) | Soil microbial communities from uranium-contaminated site in the Upper Colorado River Basin, Wyoming, United States - RVT100D185 | ecosystem: Environmental > Terrestrial > Soil > Contaminated >...
TCCTTGGAAAACTGCACAGACCGCAGTTTCCCACAGCTCCCACCGGCCCTTTCCTCTTTCTCTCGTAACCGGACAAGTGTTACCCATGTTCCCGGTTAACTTTGTTACCTATGTTCCCGGTTGCACCGCCGAGCCTCAGGCAAGAACAGTCTTGAACCGGCCTGAGGCATTGATCACGAGGCTCTCTCTTATGTTCGGCAGATCGAGGTACTCATAGCGTTGACGAAACTGCCCTCCGAACCTGTCGCCTTCCAGAATGCCGTTCGCCACGGTTGTTGAACGGCAGGCAAGGTTGCGTTGCAATACCAAGTCGCCTTCCCCGAGCAAATTCGGAAACGTCTCGCCGGCCGGCAACGTGACGACCATATCCTGCCGGAATACCGTCGGCGAGTCGGCGCCCGTTGACAACCTCGTGTCTGGGCTGATCAGTTCGAGACGAGTCAGCCCCATTCGCTCGTTGAAATCGTTGATGGATCGAAACGGCGATCGAGCTTCCACATAGATGATCAAGGTCCCGTCCACGTTGTGCTCGATCGCGCCGTCGGTGACAAACAAAGTCACCTCGCCGAGCAGCGGAACGGCCGGATCACATTCCAGGAACTCCACAACGCCACTCACAATGCGAACCAACGAGCGGAGACCCGGCCCAATGGGCACCCCGACATCCGGAGCAGCTAGGGGATGATCTCTGCGAATAGCATCAGGACCGAGCAAGTTCTCGAGTCGTTGAATAGACGCTGGGATGTCCACATAGAGAACCGTCAAGATCGGCGCCGCGTCCGGCGCTCGATCGGTTTGGTAGACACGCAGCTCAGTACCATTGATGATGGCAAAGAAGACCGCGCGCACCTCCGGATGCCGCGCGTAGGAGTAAGCTTGCTCCACATCATCAGTTGAGATCGGGGCGCTCGGGGCCTTGGCCTCAATCGTCCAGCGGACTGAGCCGTCGACATCAAGAATGTAGTCAGCGCGCCCTCTGAGCGGAGGATCGCGGCGCGGGTCCTTGCGACCCAGGAATTCACGCGGATACCGGAGTGGCTGCTCACGGATGATATTGACGGCTGACCGAGCCTTATAACCCAACCGATGCAGTAAAGGCGTAATGATCTCCTCCCGGACGTCAGCTTCGTTGAATCCGTCGATTGAAGGAGGAAGTTGCATCGTCGTTCAGTTCAAGCGGCATGACGCTCCGGTTCAGCCGCGTCGGCTTCAAGATCTCTCCGGCCGACGTCGGCTGCAACCGGATGATTATGCCGCCGCTGAAACCCGCAGCTTGCGCGTGCCCACTTGCATTCAGGCCGACGGCGGCCCTTCGCTGATCTCCGACCAACGCTCAGCCCGCTGCTCCTCCGTGGTCTTTTCGATCCGCGACGCAACGGTCCACACGTGGCCGGATGGATCGAGAACTCTAGCCGTTCGGTCGCCCCAAAACTGATCTTGCGGAGGCATGAGGACCTTTGCGCCGACCGCAGCGGCACGCTCAACGGCCTGATCCACGTCCGGCACGTACACGAATATGACGACGGGCGAACTCCCATCGGCCGCCGGTGCGCGGCTAGCAACCACATCCGGGAACTCGGATTGAACCACGAGGAACGCATCGTTGATGCGCAACGCGATATGGATTGGCGTGCCATCTGGACCCGGTCGACGCACCTGCTCGACGGCGCCGAACGCCGCAGCGCAGAAGTCCATTTCCGCTTCCGGGCTCTGGCAGACCAACATAGGGAAGACGGCCTGCACACCATCCGGAATCGACTTAACAGTCACCATCACGTCCCCTTTAGCATGTCTCCGACGGCATAACGGCCAGCGTTCACCAGCGGCCGCTCAGGATTGCGCCGGCGGCCGTCTGGTGCAACGCGTGTTGGGCGGCCTCCCCGGCAGTGGCATTCAAGCGCCCCCCGCCAGTTGTCGCTCCTCCCACACGTTGTACGCTAGGTTTTGCCCCTTCACCTTCCAATGGGCGCGACCATTCAGTCCGGTGCCACTAACCACCGACGCTGCGGCCGATGGTGAGTCGAAGGCATAGTCTTGTTCAAAGCGAAGAAGCTGCGGGCTGTCGGCAACTGGCACGAGCACACCGTTCTCGCGGAGAGCCTGCCGTGTTCTGCGACTAGAATCACCAAGAGACGGGACTTCAGTCGTTCGTGCTGTGGAGCCGCGCTGCACAATGAAGGCTCCGTCGCGCACAACGCACTCCGCTCGGCAATCCTCCCACCTCAATTCCAAGACGAGCTCACCGGTCTGGACGGCAGCACTTGTCGGAAAACCTGACGACATGAACACGTCGGCACCAAGCGTGGGCAGAAGCAAGCGCACGTGATCGATGAAGGCCTCCGTGTCGGCGACGTCAGCCTCTGGCAGCGTGCCTCCGAACGGTTCGTTTCCATTCTTGAGGTCGACTCGTTTTGCGAACGACAGACTTTCCACGAGAGTCGCCTCGAGCCAGCGGACGTGAGCCTTCGTGAGATTGTTCTTGTCGTCTTTGGACACGAAGATGACGACCCAGGTCCAGAAGTCTTTGGCATCGTGGCCGCGCAGACGAGCCCACACATCGTCGCCTTCGCCCACGTAAACTGCAAGTCCCGACGCTGAGGAGTCAGACGGACCCAAGAGTAAGGTAGACGCCAGTTCGTCGAACCTCCGTACGTTTACCAAGTCGGGACAACTCCGTGCGCGGCGCCACGAGCGCGATACCGGACCAGTTTCCGACCTCAGCCGTGCGCATCCCTTGCGGCACGCCGTCGACAAGAAAGATGCGCACTGACTTCCCGGCCATCAGGATTCCTCCTCGGCGTAGTTGCGGTTTGGTCCGCCCAACGAAATCCGGCTCACCCGCGGCGGCCGCACTCCGGATGCCTCAAGGTACCACGACGGTCGTCCGGCCGCCGGCGGATGCAGCCGCGTGTTGGCCCGCGCGATCACGTCGTAGCGTTAAGCCCTTCGCCGGTGGGCCTGAAACACCCGAACCCACTCCGAAGGTGTGCGCCCAGTCGACCTGCACCGCGCTTCGAGTTCCGTGCGAAGGGCCGTGCCAGCCTGGACGACGATGTAGCCGCTTTCCTGGTTGCCCACCAGCAGGCACTCGCCGCCGCCGGCTGCATGAAGGGCCACGAGTAGGCAGATACATGCGTCCAAGTCGTCCTGTTCAGCCTTGCGCGGCGAGTCGCGCAGACCCAGCCGACCGACCGCCGCGCTCATGTTGGCAAGGCCATAGGCGGAGAGTGCGCTACCGACCTTCGTGCACACGAATCGCCAGTCCGCGGTCGAGAACGTGGCGCGGTCCGGGTTGTACTTCGGCAACCGACCTGTCGGACGAACATCGGGCAGTGTCCAGCCCAGGGATATCATGGCCAGCACCGGGTAAGTCTCAATCACCTGAGTCTGGCCGGACGGTGCAAGGGGATTGGCCGCTCCACCGAAGTGGTCTAGGAACGACCACACGGGCGCGCCAGGCCCGAACATGTCGACCCTGCCGGTGTTCGCGGGCTGCATTCCGCCGTACCGCAAACTCACCGGCGAGCCAACGATGTTCTCGACGGGTCTCTGACCCACGGCGTTCCGTACGATCGTCGGCTGATCCAACAGTACGAGCGTGGATTGTGGGCTGTGCACCGATTGCCAGTTCAGGAGCACACGCGTCGCGTCCTCGTAGTCCACGGACTGGGGTAGGCCCACTTCGTCAAGAGTCCCATCACTACAGACAAGCGCGGCTGCCAGTGAGCCCGAGTTCGTGGCGGTCCAGGCAGAGTCGAAGCCGACTATCAGCGTGCTCATTCTTAAACCGTATTCCTCATCGCCTGCTGTCGTCCGCCCAACAAGTATTCGGTACGTGGAATCGGCTGCCCGTACGGTCGTCCCTGCTACGTAGCCCAAGGAGTTGCGGACGAAAACGTGGCGCTATTATACGGCCGGTCAGTAGGTTCCGGCGACGAACGACCGCCGCGCCAGCCGGATAGATCGGTCTACGTAGCGCCATAAGACGCGCAGCGCGGCTCGTGAACGGCAGGGCGCAGCCCCCGTAGAACGGCAGGCGTCAGTCCCGCACGGCGCGCGTCAGTCCCGAACGGCAAGCGTCAATGTTCTGCCGAAGGCAACCAGACGTGGAACGTCGAGCCTTTGCCGGGCTCGCTGTCGACGGCCACGCGGCCGCCGTGGGCCTGGACGACGGCGCGGACGAGACTCAGGCCGAGGCCGAGACCGCGGGCAGACCGGCTGGCGTCGCTGCGATAGAGCCGGTCCCAGATGCGCGGCAGGTCGGCGGCGGCGATGCCGATGCCCGTGTCCGCCACCGCGATCGCGACGTCGTGGCCGTCGGCGCGCGCCGAGATGTCCACGCGGCCGCCGGCCGGCGTGTACTTCACGGCGTTGTCCACGAGGTTGGTCACAACCTGCCTGAGGCGCGCGACGTCGCCGGTGACCCACAGGTCTGGTGGCGCGTCCACCGCGATCAGGACCTGCCGCTCCTCCGCCACGTCGTCGTAGAGCGTCGCGGCGTCGCGGACCACCGCGGCGATGTCGACGGGCTCGCGCTCGAGCCGCATCGTGCCGGTTTCCGCCTCGGAGATGTCCATCAGCACGTTGAGCATGGTGGCGATCCGATCCGCCTCCTCGACGCAGTCGGCGAGCGCGTCGCGGTACTCGTCGGGCGTGCGCGCGTCGCGGAGCGCCGCTTCGGCGACGCCGCGCAGCCGCGCCATGGGCGTCCGCAGGTCGTGCGCGACGTTGTCGAGCGCGCCGCGCATGCCGTCGACCAGCGCCTCGATGCGCGCGAGCATGACGTTGAAAAGGGCGCCCAGCTCGTCCACCGCGTCGCCGGTCTGCCGCACGGGCACGCGCGCGTCCATGCGCCCCGTGCGCGTGACGCCCCGGACGGCCTCGATCAGGCGGTGGATCGGCGCGAGCGCCGAGCGCGTGAGCGCGGCGCCGCCGACGAGCGCCACGAAGACGACGCCGAACGTCACCAGGAGGGCGACCTCCCGGAACCGCTGCAGGATGGCCTCGCGGCTCCCGGTCGTCTTGCCCACCTGCACGAGCGTGCCGTCGGCGAGCCGCGCGGTGGCCACCTCGAGGACGACGTCGCTGCGGGCGCCGCGCACCGAGGTCCACCCGGGCTCCGGCAGGCGGTCGAGCTGGAACTCGGTCCAGTCGCCGGGCAGGCTCAGGATCGTCAGCTGTTCACGGCGGCCGATCACGCGCACGAAGAGGCCTTCGCGCCGTCCGGCGGTCTGGTCGCTCGCGACGGCGCGCTGCAGCGCCGGGATGCCCCCCAGGCGGTAGGCACGGACGTACTCGGTCAGGCTGTCCTCGATGATCTCGCGGTCGCGCTGCTGGAGCGACGAAGCGAGCAGGACATAGGTGAGCGCCGTCACCGCCAAGGAGCTGACGACGAAGACGATCGCGTACCACAGCGCGAGGCGGAAGCCCAACGTGTGACGCAGCCGGTCAATCCACCTTGAGGACATAGCCCACGCCCCGCACGGTGTGGAGGAGCTTTCGTTCGAAGCCCTTGTCGATCTGCTCGCGCAGCCGGAACACCAACACGTCCACGACGTTGGTGCCGGGGTCGAACCGGTAGTCCCACACGTGCGCCAGGATCATCGTCTTCGAGATCACGCGGCCGACGTTGCGCATCAGGTACTCGAGCAGCGAGTACTCGCGCGGCCGGAGCTCGAGGGACTTTCCGCCGCGCGTCACCTGGCGCGTGATCAGGTCGAGCGTCAGGTCGCCCACCACCAGCCGCATCGGCTCGACCGTGCCGGAGGCGCGCCGGAACAGCGCCTGGACGCGGGCGAGGAGCTCCGCGAACGCGAACGGCTTGGTCAGGTAGTCGTCGCCGCCGGTCTGCAGGCCGCGCACGCGATCGTCCACCGAGTGCTTGGCGCTCAGGATGAGCACCGGCGTCGTCACGCGCCGGCGACGCAGCTCCTCGATCAGGCTGAGGCCGTCGCGCCCGGGCAGCATCAGGTCGACGATCGCGGCGTCGTAGGCCGTGTCGAGCGCGAGCGCGAGCGCGAGCCCGCGTTCGCCGTCGGCCGCCTCGTCCACGGCGTAACCCGCCTCGCGCAGCCCTTTGGCCACGAAACCCGAGATGATCGGGTCGTCCTCGACGATCAGCACGCGCATCAATCCGAGCCTATGCCGCGACTGCAGCGCTGGCAAGGGGGCCGACGGTGGGGTCCCGCGGCCGGATTGCTTTTGCCGGCCGGAGAGACCCTAAGGAGCGCCCCGAGATCCACCGCGGAGGTCGCCAAAGGATCGCTCCGCCCTCTCCCGCCGCAAAGACACTGGGGTGATCGCCGCCCGCCCAGGGCTGAAGCCCTGGGCCACTGGAGTCAAGCCGTTTTCCAGACACGGCCCGCCTGACCGCCTCTGCCGAGGCTACGGCGGTCCGCCGTAGCGTCATGCGAAGGCGGAAGGCGGGCACGACGAATGGGGAGCATGCGCTCCGTGATCTCCGTGGTTAGTCCCCCGCGATCTCCCCGGCCGCGCTTCCCCGGAACGCGGCGCGGGTCGTCACGGGTTCGATGACCAGCGCCGTCACGGCGAGCGCGACGGCGGCACCGAAGAGGAGCGCGGCCGAGGCGTTGTGTGCGGGCACGAGGAGCCACGCGGTCGTGGCGAGCACGAGCCAGAACAGCAGATCGACCCGCGCGATCCACGGCCGGACGCGGCGGCGGTACGCGGCGAGCTCGTCCGGGTAGTATCGCGCGCTGAACGCCAGGTGAAACCGCAGCGGCGCGGCGACGAGCGCCGCCGCCAGCGCCGCGAAGAACAGCGCCGGATCCCACGCGTCCGGCATCCAGCCACGGACCTGCCAGAGCGGCACGAGCAATCCCAGCACGGCCACGCCGACGACCGCCTGGTGGAACTGCCACCACCACCGCGGCGTGCGGGCTGCGGCCCCCGGCGCGCGCCCGGGGAGGACCGGCGGCCCCGCGGCGTCCGCCGTCGCCTCGACGTCGCGGCGCAGGCGCTCGAGATCGGCCACCAGCTCGTGCGTCGTGGTGTAGCGCTCGCCGGAGCGCTTGCGGAGCGCACGCTCGACAATCGTCCCCAGCCGCGGCGGCGCGAGCGGACGCCGCTCGGCGAGCGGCGCCGGCGCGGCGTCGAGGATGCGGGCGATCGTCGAGACGGGGTCGTGCCCGGCGAACGGGTGCACGCCGGTCGCCAGCTCGTACAGCATCGTGCCGAACGAGAAGATATCGGTGCGGACGTCGACCGCCTCGCCACGCAGCTGCTCCGGTGACATGTAGGCGGGCGTGCCGACGAGCGCGCCGCGCTCGGTGAGCTGGGTGTCGAGCAAGCCCTCCTGCGGACGTGCGAGGCGGGCGACGCCGAAATCCAGGATCTTGACCGCGCCGCTCCGGCTGCGGATCACGTTCTCGGGCTTGAGATCGCGGTGCACGACACCCTGCTCGTGCGCGGCCGCGAGCGCCGACGCGATGGCCAGCGCGGTCTCGACGAGGCGCCCGACGGGCAGCGGGCCGCGCGAGACCTCGGTGCGGAGCGTCTCGCCGTCCACGTACTCGCCGACGATGACAAGCTGGCCGTCGAGCTCCTCGAGGGCGTGGACCGTCGCGATGCCGGGGTGGGAAAGCGCGGCGGCCGCCCGCGCCTCGCGTCGCAGGCGCTCGCGGCGGGCGGGATCTGCGACCGACTCCGGCGCGAGCGCCTTGACGGCCACCCGCCGTCCGAGGCGCGTGTCGTGGGCCAGGTAGACGCGCCCCATGCCGCCGCGGCCGATCTCCCGCTCGATCGTGTACGGACCGAGGCGCTGCCCGGCCACGAGCGTGTCTTCGGCGAGCGGGTCCGGCAGCGCCGCCGCCGGCGTCTCCAGGAAGCCGTCGTCTGGGCGATGGCGCGCGAGCAGCGAGGCCACGTCGGCGCGCAGCGCTGCATCGCCGCCGCACGCCCGGTCGAGATAGGCGTCGCGCGTCGCCGCGGGCTGCTCGAGCGCGGCGTGGAAGATGTCGGCGACCCGCCGCCAGCGCTCAGGCTCCACCGTGGCGCTCTCCGTCCAGCTCGCGGCGGAGCCAGGCCCGCGCGAGCGTCCAGTCGCGCTTGAGCGTCGCGGGCGAGACGCCCATCGCCTCGGCGGCCTCGTCGACGTTCAGTCCGCCGAAGAAGCGCAGCTCGACGACGCGCGCCTGTCGTGCGTCGATGAGGGCCAGGCGCGTCAGCGCCTGGTCGAGCGCCTCGACGTCCACCGGACCGGGCCGCGCCGCGATCGCGCCTTCGTCGATCGTGATGCGCCGCTCGCCGCCGCCGCGCTTGGCGGCGCCGCGTGCCCGCGCGCGCTCCACCAGGATCTGGCGCATGGCGTTCGCCGCGACGCCGACGAAGTGCGCGCGGGTCCGCCAGTCCCGGGCACGATCCTTCAGCAGGCGCAGGTAGGCTTCGTGCACGAGCGCCGTGGTCTGGATTGTCTGGCCGGGCCGCTCGCGGCGCATGTAGCGCGCCGCGATCCGGCGCAGCTCCGCGTAGACGAACGGCATCAGGTCCGCCAGGGCCTGCCGGTCGCCCGCGCCGACGCGCGCCAGGAGCCGTTCGACCTCGTCGCCGGAGGCCGCGTGCGCGCCGGGAGCGGGCTGGTCCGTCATCGCGGTCGCCGCCACGCACGGCCGTCGTCCGCCAGCAGCTCGTCGGCCTCCGCGGGTCCCCACGAGCCGGCGTCGTAGTTTGGAAAGCTGCGGGGAGGAATCGCGCTCCACACGTCGAGCACGGGCGCGACGATGCGCCACCCGGCCTCGACGTTGTCGGCGCGCTGGAACAACGTCGCGTCCCCGTTCATGCAGTCGTAGAGCAGCGTCTCGTAGCCGGTGGAGGGCGTGCTGCCGAAGTAGTCGCTGTAGCAGAAATCCATGTCGACGGCGCCAATCCGCAGCACCGCGCCGGGCACCTTGGCGCCGAACCGCAGCGCGATGCCCTCGTCCGGCTGGAGGCGCAGCACGAGCTGGTTCGGTTCGGGCCGGTCCACGTCCGCCCGGCGGAACAGCATCGCCGGGGCGCGCTTGAACTGGATCGCCACCTCGGTGAGCCGCTTCGGGAGCCGCTTGCCGGTTCGCAGGTAGAACGGCACGTCCGCCCACCGCCAGTTGTCGATGAGGATCTTCAGCGCCGCGTAGGTCTCCCGCGTCGTGTCCGGGCTCACCTTCGGCTCGGCCCGGTAGGCCGGGACCGGCTCGTCGTCGATCGTCCCGGCGCCGTACTGGCCGCGCACCGCGCGGCGCAGCACGTCCTCCGGCGAGATGGGCTGGATCGCCTGGAGGACCTTCCCCTTCTCGTCGCGCACCGCGTTGGCCTCGAACGACGTCGGCGGCTCCATGGCGGTCAGCGCGAGGAGCTGGAACAGGTGGTTCGGCACCATGTCGCGGAGCGCCCCCGCTTCCTCGTAGTAGCGCCCCCGCTCCTCGACGCCCAGTTCCTCGGCCACCGAGATCTGCACGTGGTCGATGTAGCGCCGGTTCCAGATCGGCTCGAAGATCCCGTTGGCGAAGCGGAAGACCAGGATGTTCTGCACGGTCTCCTTGCCGAGGTAGTGATCGATCCGGTAGATCTGGCGCTCGGCCAGGATCCGCTGCAGGTCACGGTTGAGGGCGACGGCCGACTCGACGTCGCGGCCGAACGGCTTCTCGAAGACGACACGCCGCCAGCCCTGGTCCTCGCTGGTCAGACCCGCCGCGCCGAGCTGGGTCGCGATCTCCGCGAAGAGCGAGGGGGGCGTCGCCAGATAGAAGAGGTAGTTGCGCTCGATGCCGAGCCGCTCGCTCGTGCGATCGAGCACCTCGGCGAGCCGGCGGTACGCGTCCGGATCCCTGGCGTCCCCCTGGGTGTAGGAGATCCGCTCCGACAGGCGCTGCCAGATCGCCGCGTCGAAGCTGGGGCCGACGTGCTCCTGCAGGTCGCCGCTCAAGCGCGCGCGGAACGCCTCGTCGCGGAAGGCCGAGCCCGAGAAGCCCACGACCGCGAAGCGCTCCGGCAGCAGTCCGGCGCGCGCCAGGTTGAAAAGCGCCGGCACGAGCATGCGCCGCGTCAGGTCGCCCGACGCGCCGAAGATGACGATGGTGCACGGCCCCGCCGGCTTCGTCGCCCGCTTGTCGTTCGTCGTCTTGTCGTCCGCCATCCTGTCCTCAGCGCGATCCCGCGCCTGTCTCCCGGTGTCCTCCGAACTGCTCGCGCATCGCCGACAGCACCTTCTCGGCGAACGTGTGCTCCTGCCGGGAGCGGAACCGCGCGTAGAGCGCCGCCGACAGCACGTCGGCGGGCACCGCTTCCTCGATCGCGGCCTGGACGGTCCACCGGCCTTCGCCGGAGTCCTGCACGTAGCC
>Ga0326597_10014494_pt1 | contig 10334 bp, 9 predicted proteins | sample RVTome_12_FD_203789 | JGI IMG/M metagenome (GOLD analysis project Ga0326597, IMG submission 203789) | Soil microbial communities from uranium-contaminated site in the Upper Colorado River Basin, Wyoming, United States - RVT100D185 | ecosystem: Environmental > Terrestrial > Soil > Contaminated >...
TGATTCGACGGTTTCCTATCGCAGGAGGCGGGTTACGCTGGCCGCCGACCGGCGGTCGGCAGCTTATAGCCCGCTTTTCTCGCCTGCCGCCGCTCATCACTCATCACTCATCACTCATCACTGAACCGGATGCGTAGCGAATACTGCGGCCGAATCGGCCGCAAACACCTCGGCCAGACCGTGACGTTGTGCGGCTGGGTGCACCGCCGCCGCGATCACGGCGGCGTCATCTTCATCGATCTGCGCGACCGCGAAGGCCTGGTGCAGGTGGTCTGCGACCCGGACACGCCCGAGACTTTCAGGACGGCGGACCGGCTGCGCGGTGAGTACGTGATCCGCGTCGAAGGCAAGGTCCGCGAGCGTCCCGCGGGCACCGTCAATCCGGAGCTCGCGAGCGGCGAGATCGAGGTCCTCGCGCGGGAAATCGAGATACTGAACGCCTCCCTCCCGCCGGTGTTCCAGCTCGACGACGACAACCTGTCGGAGACGGTGCGGCTCGAGAACCGCGTGCTGGATCTCCGCCGGCCGGCCATGCAGCGCAACCTGCGGCTGCGCCACCGCACGGCGATGGCGGCGCGCGAGTTCCTCGACCGCGAGGGCTTTCTCGACATCGAGACGCCGATGCTCACGCGCTCGACGCCCGAGGGCGCCCGCGACTACCTGGTGCCGTCGCGCGTGCATCCGGGCGAGTTCTACGCGCTGCCGCAGTCGCCGCAGCTCTTCAAGCAGATGCTGATGGCGGCGGGCTATGACCGCTATTACCAGATCGTGCGCTGCTTTCGCGACGAGGACCTGAGGGCCGACCGCCAGCCCGAGTTCACGCAGATCGACATCGAGACGTCGTTTCTCGACCAGGACGCGATCACGGGCATCATGGAGGCGCTCGTGCGCCACGTCTTCAAGGCCGTGCTCGACGTCGCGCTGCCGGATCCGTTCCCGCGGCTGCCGTACGACGAGGCGATGCGGCGCTACGGCTCGGACAAGCCGGACCTCCGCGTGCCGCTCGAGCTGACGGAGCTGACGGACGTGATGAAATCCGTCGCTTTCAAGGTTTTCGCCGGGCCGGCCAACGCGCCGGGCGGGCGCGTGGCCGGGCTGCGGGTTCCGGGCGGCGCGGCGCTGACGCGCGGCGAGATCGACGGCTACACCGAATTCGTGAAGATCTACGGCGCCAAGGGGCTCGCCTGGATCAAGATCAACGACGCGAGCCGGCTGAACGAGACGGGACTCCAGTCGCCGATCGTCAAGAATCTCTCCGAGCCGGCGCTGCGGGCGGCGATCGAGCGCTCGGGGGCGCAAAACGGCGACATCGTGTTCTTCGGCGCGGACAAGGCGAAGATCGTGAACGAGGCGCTCGGCGCGCTGCGCGCGAAGATCGGCCACGAGCGGGGCTTTGCGGAAGCCGGATGGCGCCCGTTGTGGGTGCTCGACTTCCCGATGTTCGAGTGGGACGAGGACGAGAAGCGGTGGAACGCCATGCACCATCCCTTCACGTCGCCGGCGGACGGGGACGAGGACCGGCTCGAGTCCGATCCGGGCGGCGCGCGCGCGAAGGCCCACGACATCGTGCTGAACGGCTGGGAAATCGGCGGCGGCTCGGTGCGGATCCACCGCGCCGACGTGCAGCAGAAGGTGTTCCGCGCCCTCAACATCGGCCCCGACGAGGCCCAGGCGAAGTTCGGATTCCTGCTCGACGCGCTGCAGTACGGCGCGCCGCCGCACGGGGGCATCGCGTTCGGACTCGACCGCATCGTGGCGCTGATGGCGGGCGCCGACTCGATACGCGACGTGATCGCGTTTCCCAAGACCCAGCGCGCGCAATGCCTGCTCACTCGCGCGCCGAGCGCGGTGGACGAGCGGCAGCTGCGCGAACTGCACATCCGCCTGCGGCAGGAAGCCGCCAAGAAGTGACCCTCGGCGCAGCCGCTGGGGCGGCTTCATCGCGGCATTTCAGCCGATGGCGGCGGCTTCCTGAACTATTTTTCAACCATGGAATACCGGCAGCGGATGCTGAAATGGATACCGGCGGCCGGATTGCTGCTGGCAGGGTTGTTTTTGCTTCTGCCTCCGGTGGGTGCAGGAGTGGGAGATCCGGACAAGGCGGCCCTACCGGAAATCTCGGCCGGTCAGATGCCAGCGGAGGCACGCGAGACCGTCGCGCTGATCCGCAAGGGCGGCCCGTTTCCCTACGAGCGCGACGGGATCGAGTTCCGCAACTTCGAGAAAAGGCTGCCGCTCCGGCCGCGCGGTTACTACCGCGAGTACACGGTGCGAACGCCGGGGGTGAAAAACCGCGGCGCGCGGCGCATCGTCGCCGGGCGCGGCGGCGAGCTTTACTATACGGACGATCACTATCGGAGTTTCCGCAGGATCAAAGACCCCTGAGTAGTGAATAGTGAGTGGTGAGTAGAGATTGGCGCTTCGCGGTTCTTCGAACGGAAGCGGGTTCCGAGATTTGTTTCCACTAACCACTCACGAATCACTTCTAACGCATTTCGACGATGAAATTCGAGAAGATCCTTCGCTCCGGCCGCACCGGAATCTTCGCTGCCCCGACGGTCATGGGCCCGCTGCGGGCCGCCGCGAAGCGCTCGGGCATCGCGTGGCGCGACCTCGACCTCGCCGGTGTCGCCGATCGCAAGGCGTTTTTCGGCCGCTGCGCCGCGGCGCTGGCGCTGCCCGATTACTTCGGACACAACTGGGACGCGCTGCACGAATGCCTGCTGGATCTTGCCGGCGGCGGCGCGCCTGGAGTCGTCGTGCATTGGCGCAGGGGCGCGGCGCTCGCGCGGCGCGCGCCGGAAGACGTGCGCACAGCCCTTGAAATCCTGCAGGAAGCCGCCACGTACTGGGGTGGCAGGGGACGGATCTTTCTCGTCGTCGTGGAGCGCGGCAGCGCGCCCGGTGTCGATCTTCCCGCGCTGCGGTAGCGGGGTCGCGAAGCTTGCATGGTCTCGATCCGCCATCCGCTGTCCGCGAGTCGCGCGCCATGAAATACAAGGCGCCGGTCTCGGTTCTGGTCGTGGTGCACACGCCCGACCTCGAGGTTCTGCTGCTCGAGCGCGCGGATCGGCCGGGGTTCTGGCAATCGGTGACCGGCAGCCAGGACGAGGGCGAACGCCTCGTCGATACCGCAGTGCGCGAGCTCCGGGAGGAAACGGGGCTCGACGCCCGCCATTTCTCGCTGGCCGACTGGCAAAAGCGAAACGAATTCGAGATCTACCAGCGCTGGCGCAGCCGCTACGCGCCGGGCGTCACGCACAACACGGAGCACGTGTTCGGCCTGCTGGTTCCCGAGCCGTTGCCGGTCACGCTCGCGCCGCGGGAACATTTGCGCTACGAGTGGCTGCCGTGGCGGGCCGCCGCGGACCGGGTGTTCTCGTGGAGCAACGCGGAGGCGATACGCGAGTTGCCGCAGCGCGTCGGGGGGCGCGAGCAGAGACCCTGACCAAGATACGGACTTTGGGAAAATCCGCGGCACCAACGTGACGGATTTTTGTCATACAATGAACAGCTCACGGCATCGGGTTAAAAGCGTTCATGGACATGGAAACCATTACTTTTGACCGCTTCAAGCCGCTCGCCGACGAGGCGTGCGACGAGCGAATCCGCGAGGCGCGGGCCGCGCTGGGGACGCAGGCGGTGATCCTCGGCCACCATTACCAGCGCCCCGAGGTGTACCAGCACGCCGACCTGACGGGCGACTCGCTGCAGCTCTCGAAGCTCGCGGCCCAGACCGACGCGAATTACATCGTGTTCTGCGGCGTGCACTTCATGGCCGAGGTGGCGGACATCCTCTCCAAGCCCCGGCAGATCACGATACTCCCCGACCTGGGCGCCGGCTGCTCGATGGCGGACATGGCGAACCTCGCCAAGGTGGAGCGCGCGTGGCGCGATCTTGCCACGGTGCTCGATCCCGACCAGCACGTCACGCCGGTGACCTACATCAACTCGGCGGCGGACCTCAAGGCGTTTTGCGGCGAGCACGGCGGCATCGTTTGCACGTCGTCCAACGCGCGCCAGATACTCGACTGGTCGTTTGCCCGGCGCGAGAAGGTGCTGTTCTTCCCGGACCAGCACCTCGGGCGCTGGACCGGCTATCTGATGAACATCCCGCTCGCCGAGATGCTGGTATGGGATCCCGACGAGGAGCTCGGGGGCCTGACGCCCCAGCAGATCAAGATGGCGAAGGTCCTGCTGTGGAAGGGCCACTGCTCCGTGCACCAGATGTTCCAGCCGCAGCACGTGCTGCGCTGGCGCGAGCAGAACCCGTCGGGCATGGTGATCTCGCATCCCGAGTGCCGCTTCGACGTGTGCAAGCTGTCCGACTACGTCGGGTCCACCGATTTCATCATCAAGACGGTCGCGGCCAGCGCGCCGGGCACGCGCTGGCTCGTGGGCACCGAGCTGAACCTGGTGAACCGCATCGCGGAGCAATTCAAGTCCCAGGGGAAGCTCGTCCAGTTCATGGCGCCGACGGTCTGCATGTGCTCGACCATGGCGCGCATCGACCCGCAGCACTTCGCCTGGGCGCTCGAGAACCTGGTCGCGGGCAAGGTCGTCAACCAGATCAAAGTGCCCCGGCAGGAAGCCGGGCTCGCCCGCATCGCCCTCGACCGCATGCTCGCGGTCTCCTGAGGATTTTGGCGGCCCATGGGCCGCCAAAATCCTTTAGGCTATGCGCCATGCGCGTGGCCACGCCTCCGCTGTTTTTCCTGCTGGCGGCGCTCACCGCCGCGGGTCACGCCGCGGAGGTCGCCGTTCATGCGGTCCGTGACGGCGATGCGCTCGAGGTCGTCGCGGTTGCCGAGTTCGAGGGTGATATTCCGCGCACCTGGCGCGTTCTCACCGATTACGGCCGCATCGCCGAGTACGTCCCCGGCGTCGAGACCAGCCGCGTGCTCGCGCGCGGCCCCAACAGCGCGGTAGTCGAGCAGAAGGGCGAGGCGCGGCTGCTGTTCGTCGGCATTCCGATCCGGATCCGGCTCGAGGTCACCGAGCACCCGTTCGAGCGGGTCGAGTCCCGCGCCATCTCCGGCAGTTTTCGCGAGCTGCGCAGCATTTACACGCTGGAAACCCGGGAGCGCCGTGTCGTGCTGCGCTACACCGGCCGCCTGGTGCCGGATTTCGCGGTGCCGCCGCTGATCGGCACGTGGCTGCTCCGGCGCAATGTCGAAGATGCCTTCCGCGCGTTGGTGGAGGAAATCGAGCGCCAGCATCAACCGGTGAACAGTGAACGGTGAACGGTGAACAGTGAACGGTGAACGGTGAACAGTGAACGGTGAACGGAGACGGCCGCCCGTGGCGGCGAGTCGAGGCCCCGTCACGAGTCACGGGTCACGAGCCACGTATTCCGCGCTCGGGACGGGACTGCTGATCTGTTGCGCGCTGGTCGCCGGATGCGCGGTTGCGCCCGATCGCGATTATCGTGCCGACCCGAACGAGGCATGCCGTGAGGTTTTCCGCCGCGTCGACCGCGCCGTTGCGGGCGCCGGCGTCAGGGACGGCATGACGGCGCGCGTTGACGGGTTTCCGTACCTGCGCGTCAATCGCTTCCTCGCGAGCTACGCGCCCGAGGACATGACCGACGCGCAGTTCGCCGCCTGGATGAACCGCATGATCGCGCTCGGCCGGCAGGCGCATGAGGTGGAGATCGCGAACCTGCCCTTGGATGCCTCCGAGGCGCTCGGGCACGCGCTGTGGGATATCGACCGTCGCCTTGCCTGGCCCGTGAAGGCGGTCGCGGACTGCACGGTGCGCCTCGCCGCCGCGGATTTCGGGGATCCGGCACGCCGTGGGGCGCTCCGCTTGGCGGCGCGCGTGCCGGACGATTACCGGACCTGGCAGCGGGTAGCCGGGCTCTATTGGCTTACGCGCGTGCCGTTCGCGGGGGGCATTCGCGCGTGGCAGGACGACGTGCGCGCGGTGTTTGCGCGGCCGCCGGACGCGCTGCCGACATCGGGCCGGCTCGTTGCGTACTGGCCGCCGCCTCGCGTCCGTCAATTGCCGGTCGAGGGGATAATGCGGCGCGCCGCCGGCGATCCGCTCGGCATACCCGAGCCGTCCGGCGCGGACCTCGAGCTGCTGTTTCGCGCGCACGCGCCGGTGTTCCTGGTGGACACGGCTGGCGACGCCGACGTTCCCGGCGAGCTGGGCTGGGGCCCGGATGGCCTCCCGCGGGTCGTGTCGCGGCGGCCGGTCGTCTACCGGCGCGTGTCCCACGCGCGCTACGACGGCCGCGCGCTGCTGCAGCTCAACTACGCGATCTGGTTTCCCGAGCGGCCGGCCGGCTCGGGGTGGGACATCCTCGGCGGACGGCTCGACGCCGTGATGTGGCGGGTTACGCTCGCGCCGGACGGCCGTCCCTGGGTCTACGATTCGATGCACGCCTGCGGCTGCTACCATCAATTCTTTCCGACGGCGCGGGCGGCGGTCCGGCCGGCGCCCGGGTCGCTGGACGAGGGGGCCTTCGTGCCCCAGGCGCTGCCGCGCGTGGAAGCGGGCGAGCCGGTCGCGGTGCGGATTGCGTCCGGCACGCACTACCTGCAGCGCGTGATCGTCGGCGCCGGGGGAAACGGCGTTTCCGGATTCGAGTATATTTTCGAGGACGACGACGTTCTGAGGTCGATCCCGCTGCCGGGAGGCGGGCGGCGCAGCCTGTTCCGGCCCGACGGCATCGTGCCGGGCACCGAGCGCGGGGAGCGCTGGCTGTTCTGGCCGATGGGCGTGCCCGAGCCGGGCGCCATGCGGCAATGGGGGCGCCATGCCACCGCATTCGTCGGCCGGCGCCATTTTGATGATCCCAATCTCCTTGAACGCTACTTCACCTTGAAAGGCGTGAACGGTGAACGGTGAACGGAGTGAGCCAATCAGCAAGGCGGTTTGCATCTAGGGCTTGAGTCCATTCACCATTCACCATTCACCATTCACTGTTCACGCTCCTGAATTTATGCGCACGCTGCGCGTCGCCTCCTACAACATCCACAAGGGATTCGCGGTCACGCCGCTGCTCCACCGCCGTCTCTCGATCCATGACCTGCGGGACCGGCTGCGCGCGATGGATGCCGACATCGTGTTCCTGCAGGAAGTGCACGGCCAGCACGAGCGGCACGCGCGGCGCTACGCCAACTGGCCGGCCGCGCCGCAGTACGAATTTCTCGCCGACTCGGTCTGGAGCGATTTCGCCTATGGCCGGAACGCGGTCTACGACGCCGGGCATCACGGCAATGCCGTGCTGTCGCGCTTTCCGATCGCGCGCTGGGACAACGAGGATGTCTCGAGCCACCGCTTCGAGCGGCGGGGGCTGCTGCACTGCGAGATCACGATTCCCCGCTGGCGCAAGCCCCTGCATTGCGTCTGCGTGCACCTCGGCCTGCGCGGGCACGAGCGCAGCCGGCAGATGGAGCGGCTGCGCCAGCGCATCGAGCGGATGGTGCCGTCCGGGGACCCGCTGGTGGTTGCGGGAGATTTCAACGACTGGCGCCTCCGCGCGACGCACGAGCTCGCGCATCCGCTCGGCCTGCACGAGGTCTTCGAGCTGGTGAAAGGGCGGCCCGCCCGCACGTTTCCGGCGGCGCTGCCGGTCATATCGCTCGACCGGATCTACGTTCGCGGCTTTCGGGTGTTCAGCGCGCACGTGCACCACGGCCGGGTCTGGGCGCGCATTTCGGATCACGCGGCACTGACGGCGACGCTGCTGCCTCTTTCTGCGGCCGGCTCGCGCGCGACGGGCGAAACATGACGGGCTTCGTCAACGGCAATCGCATCACGCTGCTGCAGAGCGGCAGCGCGTATTTTCCCGCGCTCGAGGCCGCGTGCGACGCCGCCCGCCGGGAAATCCATCTCGAGACCTACCTGTTCGAGGGCGACGCAACGGGGCGCAGGATCGGCGCGGTGCTCGCGCGCGCCGCGCGGCGGGGCGTCGCGGTCCGCGTGCTGGTGGATGGATACGGCTCGCAGGATCTCGACCGGCAGTGGATACGGGAGTTGCGGAACGCCGGCGTGCGCCTGCTCGTCTACCGCCCCAAGATCTCGCCGTGGACGCTGCGCCGCGCGCGCCTGCGGCGCCTGCACCGCAAGATCGCAGTCGTCGATGCCGCGGTGGCCTTCGCGGGGGGCATCAACATCGTGGATGACCTCGGGTCGTCGGGAGACACGGTCCCGCGCTTCGACTTTGCCGTGCGCATCGAGGGGCCGCTGGTGGCGGACGTCCACGCCGCGGTCACGCGGCTGTGGCGCCTGGTGGTCGCGACGCAGTTCCGGGCACGCCAGGCGGAGCTGCGCATGCCGACGCCGCCCGCCGAGATCCGCGGCTCGCAGCGGGCGGCGTTCGTGGTCCGCGACAACATCGGGCATCGGCGCGATATCGAGCAATCCTACCTGGCGGCGATCGCTCGTGCCCAAAGCGAGGTCCTGATCGCCAACGCGTATTTTTTCCCGGGCCGCACGTTCCGGCGCGCGCTGATGGATGCCGCCGCCCGCGGCGTGCGGGTCGTGCTGCTGCTGCAGGGCCGGGTGGAGTACCTGCTCCAGCACTACGCGTCGCGCGCGCTCTATGGGTCGCTGCTCGACGCGGGGATCGAGATCCACGAGTACCACAAGAGCTATCTCCACGCCAAGGTCGCGGTGATCGACCGGCGCTGGGCGACCGTGGGGTCCTCCAACATCGATCCCTTCAGCCTGCTGCTGGCGCGCGAGGCCAACGTGGTGATCGAGGATGACGCGTTCGCCGCGGAACTGCGGCAGCGGCTGCTCGCCGCCATCGCCGACGGCGCGGTGCAGGTACAGCGCGAGCGCTGGGCGGACCAGCCGTGGCGGACCCGCGTCTTTACCTGGGGATGCTATGGACTTGCCCGGTTTCTGACGGGCATCTTCGCCTACGGCAGCGCGCAGGAGTTCGCCTAGGACGCGCCGTCCGGCGTTCCGTTCACCGCGAAAAAGCGATAGGTATTCTTCGACTGCTTCGCGCCGTACATCGCCATGTCCGCGGCCTTGACGAGCGCGTCCACGCCGTTCGCGTCCCGCGGAAAGATCGCGATGCCGATGCTGGCTCCGATCGTGGCGGTCCGGCCGGGCGCGCCCAGCGCAAAGGGCTCGGACAGGGCGTCCAGAATCTTTGCGGCGATCCTGGCGACGTCGTCCCGGCTCGCGATTCTCAGCAGCATCGCGATGAACTCGTCGCCGCCGACGCGGGCAACCGTGTCGGACTCCCGGAGCCGCGCCCGGATGCGCCCGGCGACCTGCCGGAGCAGCTCGTCGCCGGCGTCGTGTCCCAGCGTGTCGTTGACCGCCTTGAAGTCGTCGAGATCGATGTACATCAGGCCGAGCTCGAGGCGCTCGCGCCGGGCGAGGCCGATCGCCTGGCCCAGCCGATCGTAGAACAGCGGCCGGTTCGGGAGCCCCGTGAGGCTGTCGAAGTGCGCGAGCTGCCGGATCTTCTCCTCAGCCTGCTTGCGCGTGCTGATGTCGCGGAATATCAGCGAGACGCCGACCACGGTTCCGCCGGCGTCCTTGATCGGGGATTGCGTGATCGAGACGTCGATCCGGCGTCCGTCCCGGGTCAACCGCACGGCGTCGGTCGTGGGCACGGCCTGGCCGGACGCGAGCAGCTCGCGTGCCTGCGCCGTGGCGGCCACCTGGTCCGGCGGGATGAGCAGCGAGACGCTCTGGCCGATGACTTCCTGCGCGCTGTAGCCGAACTGGCGCTCCGCCGCGGCGTTCCACGAGACGATGCGGCGGTCGAGGTCGCGGCTGACGATCGCGTCGTCCGAGTTCTCCACGATCGCGGCGAGCTGCGCGCGCGTCTCGTTGGCGCGGGCGCGCTCGATCAGGCGCGCGAGCTGGGCGCTGACGCTGCTGATCGCTTCCAGGAACGGCGTGTCCGCCTCGCGCGCCTCGTCCGAGAAGAACTCGAGGAAGGCCAGCGACTCGCCGACAACGACCACGGGAAACACGAAACCGGCCCGCAGGCCGCATTTCAATGCGTCGTCCAGGCGCCCGAAGGCGCGCATGGTCGAGAGGTCGGCCACCCACACCGGCCGCAGATCCCGCAAAGCCTCGCTCACGAACTGGCCGGTCGGACGGCCCGAATACGCGTATCGATTCGAGGCCTCCATGAACTCGGAGAATCGCTCCCGTTGCGGACAGTGCCAGACGGAGGACTGCGGTGTGCCAAGCTTCTGGCCCGGCGCGAACGTCGCGACGCGTCCCAGCGGCCAGTTGCCGTATCCGGCAATGAGCTCGAGGCAGGACTGCATGGCCTTTTCCGGAGAGGCTGCCTCGTTGGCCGCGCGCGCCAGCGACTCCATGAGCTGGCTGAGGCGCGCCTTGCGCTC
>Ga0326597_10014497_pt1 | contig 10333 bp, 7 predicted proteins | sample RVTome_12_FD_203789 | JGI IMG/M metagenome (GOLD analysis project Ga0326597, IMG submission 203789) | Soil microbial communities from uranium-contaminated site in the Upper Colorado River Basin, Wyoming, United States - RVT100D185 | ecosystem: Environmental > Terrestrial > Soil > Contaminated >...
CAACGACACGAAGTTCAATAACGTGATGATCGATGACCGCACTGGAGAAGGATTGTGCGTCATCGATCTGGATACGGTGATGCCCGGTCTATCGCTCTATGATTTTGGGGATTCGATCCGCTCCATGGCCAACACCGCCGCGGAGGATGAGGCCGACCTGTCACGCGTTGTGTTCGACCTCGGCGTGTTCGCCTCCTACACGCGGGGTTACCTGGAGGCGACTAGGAGTTCCCTGGACAGGGAGGAGATTGAGCATCTGCCGTTCTCCGCCATCCTGATGACCCTCGAATGTGGCATGCGGTTCCTGGAGGACTATCTCCGGGGGGACACGTACTTCAAGACGACAAGGCCCGAGCACAATCTTGATCGTAGTCGAACGCAATTCAAGCTGATCGAGGGAATGGAAGAAGCCCAGGAGGCGATGGCGTTGCTTGTAGAGAAGTCCCTGGCCGAGAGTGTAGACGGCGGGGGCTAGGGTGCGTGACGGAACCCAGCGCAAGTCCACCGTTCGCCTCGGAATGGGAAGGGCTCAACCAGGAAGTCGTCGCCTGCCGCCGCTGCCCGCGTCTGGTCGAGTGGCGGGAACAAGTTGCGCGCGAGAAGCGCAAGGCCTACCGGGACTGGGACTACTGGGGCAAGCCGCTGACCGGCTTCGGCGACCGGAGCGCGGGACTGCTTATCCTGGGGTTAGCCCCGGCTGCCCACGGCGGCAATCGAACCGGCCGGATGTTCACCGGAGACGGCAGCGCTGACACCCTCATTCAGGCGCTCCATCAAGCGGGGTTTGCCAGCCAGCCAACTTCTGTGCATCGCGAGGATGGACTGGAGCTGCGCCGGGCTTTCATGACCGCGGTGGCGCGCTGCGCGCCGCCGGGAAACCGGCCCACCCCGCAGGAGCTGGCCGATTGCCGGCCGTTCCTGGAACGAGAGCTTCAGCTGCTCGAGGGGATCAGGGTGGTGCTGGCGCTGGGGCGGATCGCCTTTGAGGGCTACCTGCAGCTGCTCAAGCTGCGCGGGGTTGCGGTGCGCGGCTTGGCCTTCGGCCACGGCGTGACCCACGGCTTCCCGCCCCCGCTGCCGTGGCTGATGGCCAGCTACCATCCCAGCCGGCAAAACACCCAGACCGGCCGGCTGACGCCGCAGATGATGGCAGCCGTCCTAGACCAGGTTCGCCGGTTGCTGGATAGTGAGTCGGAAGCGGCCGGCGGAGAGGGCGCCTAGCCCGGGCAGACCCCGGGCCGGCCGTTACGATCCGCCCAATTCGCCGTTGATGACTTCGATGAACCGCAGCAGAGGCTGTGCGCCGACCATGGGGATTCCGTTAATGAAGAAGGTCGGCGTGCCCGTCACGCCCAGGCCGGCGCCGTAGCGCAGATCCTCTTGCACTTCGTCGGCGTAGCGGCCACTGTCCAGGCAGCTCAGTAAGGCCTCGCCGTCCAGCCCTGTACTGATCGCAGCCTGCTCGAAACCGGCCCGGTCCAACCCGAATTCCCCGGAGAAGAGGGCATCGTGGTACGGCCAGTAGCCGTCCTGCTCGGCGGCACAGTTGGCCGCCAGGGCAGCCCCCTCTCCGATGGTCCCGCCCCCCACGACCGGGAAGTCCTTGTAGACAAACAGGATCTGATCCGGGAATGTCTCCAGCAGCCCCGGGAAGGTCTGCTGATGCCAGGCACGGCAAAATGGGCAGTTGAAGTCGCTGAATTCGACGATGGTGATGGGAGCGTCGTCCGGGCCGAGGCGCGGATCTTCGTCCAGGGAGATCTCGATGCGGCCGGCAGGTCGCGAGACGCCCGTGTCGGCGGGTGGGGCTTCCGAGGCGGCCTTGGAGGCGCCCCAGATCAGGTACCCGCCCCCCAGCCCGATGACGAAGGCGACCGCCAGTGCCAGGGAGTAAAGGACTTCACGACGAATGTAGATGTAGCCGCTGCGGGCCCCCGGTCCTGCGCGGTCTCGCGCCGCCTCCGCAGCCGGATCGCCGCTCTGCGCGGCGCCTGAGGGTTCGTCGCTCACGGCCAGAGCTTGGGCTGGGAGTGATTCACCCTCGGTGGGCGCGGTCGCGCCGGTCTTTCGCTTCACGGAGGCATTATAGCATCGGGCCACCGGACGGCCGCCGGAGCAGATCCGCTATTGTCGCGGTGGGCGCGCCCCGGTATAATGCCTGCACGGGCGGTTAGCTCAGCTGGTTAGAGCGTTGCGTTGACATCGCAAAGGTCGTAGGTTCGAGTCCTATACCGCCCACACAACCGAATAGCAGTAAGCGCGCAGACCGGGACGAGTAGCCGGAACTGCCCCACCAGGGACGGGGGATCATGGACTGGAAGTCCCCCGAGGGAGCGGCCCGCCAAAACCACCCGCGAGCGTGACCCGGAACGGTCCTCCGAGCGTGGGCCTAGTAAGGCGAACGGTTCAGCCCCGTTAGCGGCTGCAAGAGATGGCCTGGACACAGGCCAATCTGGGTGGAACCGCGTGAGCTTCGGCTCTCGCCCCAGTCGGGCGGGAGCCGGGTTGTTTAAATCGACGGCACGGAGGTGGAATATGGCCAAAGGAAAAGCAGTCCCCTATGCGGAATCTGCACTCTACCGCATCCGGCATTCGACCGCCCATGTGATGGCCCAGGCGGTCAGCGAGATGTTCCCGGGGACGGCGAAGATCGCCATAGGGCCGCCCATCGAGGATGGCTTCTACTACGATTTCGAGCTGCCCCGGCCGCTCAGCCCCGAAGATCTGGAGGCTCTGGAGCGGCGTATGCGCGAAATCATCGCCGGGAAGCATTCTTTCCACCGCAAGGTGGTCACGGCCGAGGAGGCCCGGGCGCTGTTCGCCGACCAACCGTATAAGCTGGAGTTGATCGACGGTCTGGATGCGGGCGGCCTGGACGAGTACGGCGAGCCGATCGCCGAGAGGCCGGAGATCTCGATCTACACTCAGGACAGCTTCACCGACCTGTGCCGGGGGCCGCACGTGAAGGACACCGCCCAGATCAACCCGGCTGCGGTGAAACTGCTCAACGTGGCGGGGGCTTACTGGCGCGGGGATGAGCACAACCCCATGCTGCAGCGCATCTACGGCACGGCCTGGGATACGGCCGAGCAGCTGGAGCAGCACTTGTGGCGGCTGGAGGAGGCCAAGCGGCGTGACCATCGGCGGCTGGGTCGCGAGCTGGACCTGTTCAGCATCAGCGAGGAGGTCGGGCCTGGGCTCATCCTGTGGCATCCGAAGGGTGGGATGGTGCGCAAGCTGGCCGAAGATTTCTGCCGGGCGGAACATGAAAAGGCGGGCTATGACTTCGTCTATTCGCCGCACATCGGCAAGGCCCATCTGTGGGAGACCAGCGGGCATCTCGACTGGTACAAGGAGGCCATGTTCGCCCCGGTGGAAGTAGAGGGCCAGCAGTATTACCTGAAACCGATGAACTGCCCCTTCCATGTGGAGATTTACAAGAGCCGCGCCCGGTCCTATCGGGAGCTGCCGCTGCGCTACGCCGAGTGGGGTACGGTCTACCGCTACGAACGCAGCGGCGTGCTGCACGGCGTGCTGCGGGTGCGCGGCTTCACGCAGGATGACGCCCACCTGTTCTGCCGGCCGGATCAGATGCCGGAGGAAATCGATCGCACGCTGGCCTTCAGCCTGCACATCCTGCGCTCTTTCGGCTTCCGGGACTTTCAGGCCTACCTGGCCACCCGCAACCCGGAGAAGGCCGCCGGGGAGGCGGAACAGTGGGAGGCGCCGACCGAAGCCCTGCGCCAATCCCTGGAGCGATCGGACGTGCCGTTCCAGATCGACGAGGCCGAGGCCACCTTCTACGGGCCCAAGATCGACCTGAAGCTGAAGGACGCCCTGGGCCGCGAGTGGCAGCTCAGCACGATCCAATTCGACTTCTACCTGCCGGAGCGCTTTGGGCTGACTTACATAGGCGAGGACGGCCAGGAACACCAACCCTACATGATCCACCGGGCGCTGCTGGGTTCCATGGAGCGCTTCCTGGGCGCCCTGATCGAGCACTACGCGGGAGCCTTCCCGGTTTGGCTCTCCCCGGTTCAGGCCATAGTGATCCCCATCGCCGACCGGCATCAGGAATACGCCGCCCAGGTCGTGGCGCAGATGCGCGGGGAAGGGCTGCGGGCGGATCTGGACGGGCGGGCCGAGCGCATGAATGCCAAGATCCGGGATGCCCAAATGCAGAAGATTCCCTACATGCTGGTTGTAGGGGATCGCGAGGCGGAAGGCGGTCAGGTCTCAGTACGGCTGCGCTCGGAGGAGAATCTCGGCCCCATGCCAGTGAGCCAGTTCCTGGAGCGGGCGAAGTCTGAGATTGCGGGGCGGGCCTAGATAGAGGCGCAGGGCGGGCATATTCGGAGACGCCGCAATAGGGCGCCGCCAGTGCGCGGCCCGCAGGTCCTATAGCCCCTGCGGGCCGCGTCATGTTAGAACAGGCGCGTGATGGCCTTCGAACGTCTGCTGCTGCGTGGCCGCATTCCCCTGCTCATCCTGTTCTGCGCCTTCTTGATCGCCGCACACTTCCTCTTCCTCGGGTTCACCAGCTGGGACGGGCTCTCCTATCGCGTGCCCCCGATCGTCGAGCTGCTGCAGCACGGTAGCCTGGGTAGTTGGAAGTTCGACTACGCCCCGGCACGCTACTTCTCCCCCTTCTTTGAGCTGGTGCATTTCCCCTTTCTGAAGCTGTTCGGGCTGCCCGGGCTGTACTTCAGCTTCGCGCTGGTTCTGCTTCCCCTTTCGGTCGTGGCGGTATATGTCTTCGTGCGGGAGCTCAGCGGAAACGAGCGCTGGGCCAGCTATTCGGCCTTGGCTTTCCTGGCCCTGCCCTTCGTCAATACACAGCCATTTTCTGGATACATCGACTTTGCGGTGATTGGGGCGTTGGCCTTCTTCCTGTTCGCTCTCTGGAGGGCCATACGTCAAGATCGGCTCTCCCTGCCCGCCGTGGCCACCCTTTCAGTGGCGACCTTCGCCTTCAGCATGTCGCGCCAGCAGGCCCCCTACATGGCCCTGCTGCTCACCGCGGTCGTGCTCTTCTGGCGGCTCGGACCCTTCAACGCAGCCAAGGAGACGGAGCGCTGGGGGTTGAAGGGCCACCTGCTCAGGCTGACGGTAGTGGTGCTCGCCATCGCCCTCGGCCTGATTCCCGCAGCTTACCTTCATCTCGATCGATTCCTCAGCTACGGAAGCCCGATCTACCCCTACCGCTTCGAAGTTCTCGGTCTGAGCTCGCCGGCCGGGATGCCCCGGGAGGAGGTCTTTCAGTGGGCCGGGCTGCCCGCGCCGGGCTGGGCGGGACTGCTGCGGGGCTTCGTTCGAGCCTGGCTGGTGCCCGAGCGCTGGCCGCGGGACTTCTACGACGGCCGCACCCTGGGGGTCGGTCTGTTGTTCTGGCTGACCCTTCTGACCGCCCCTTTCCTCGGCCGGGCCCTGAATCGGGACACCAAATTCCTGTGCCTGGCTTTTGTCGGCGTCAGTCTGTTGAGCCAGGACTTCTGGCTGCCGCGCTGGTCGATGACCGGCGTGCTGGCGCTGGTCCTGGCGCTGGGCGCGGCGCTGGCCTGGCTCGGCTCGCACGGCCCGCGGCTGGTGTGGGCTCTGCTGCTCACAGCCCTTATGCTCCATCTCGGCCGGCCGCTCTTCGATATCTACAGCCTCCGGCATTCCGTACCCTACGTCCGAGCCGACCTGGCGGGCAGCCCGCTCTTCATCGGCGAGGAGTCGGCCGCCGGAGTGGTGGACATCTATCCCGACCTGGGCGAGGACTTCGTCATCGTGCGCCCGGTGGAGAATGGCTTCATGCTCCCGCTGTATGGGCGGCGGTTGTCCAACCGGGTTGTCGGGGTGCTGGACGACCCCCGGCCGGATGCGCAGTGCGCGGTGCAGCCAGCTGGGGCGTCCGCTGCGTTGATCGTCGATCAGCACGCCGAGTTGCCCAAGGCCGCACCGCACTGCGGCTGGGTCTGCGCCCACGTCGATCAGGGCTTGTGCCTGGCAGGCTCGCTGGTTCATAACGAGCCCCCTGAATCCTGACCCGTGGGTCCCATTCAGCGCCAATCCCTTGGACTCAGAGTTCGCCGACCTCCCGGTGGCAATGTCTCCGACAGAGAGCTTTGGATTGTGCATTTCGGGCCGCAGCCCATTCTGGTAAAGTAGAGCGCCGGAGGTCGGGCAAGTCGTTGGCCAACGTACTGCGCTCTCCGTTCCTGAGCCTCATCCTCTTGTTGAGCGGGCTGACCGTGCCGGCGGGCCGCGTGGCCGCTCAGCAGAGTTCGCCCGATCCACGCGACTTCGTCTGCGCGCCGCGGCTACAGCTCCGCCAACCGCAGCGCTGCTCGCCCTACGGCCCCGGTGCCCGCGCCACCGAGCTCGCTCGCCAGGGCCTCTTCCCTCCCAAGCCGCTGCCAATCGTCGCCTTCGACCCCGCCATGAACTTTGTTCCCTTCGAATACGTGCGCGCCGGCTCCGGCGATGTTCGGGTCTACGCCTCTGCTGAAGACGCCGAGGGTGGTGGAGGCGGCGAGGCCCGGATCGGGCCGGGGTTCGTTTACCTCTCCTATGCCAGCCGCGAAGAACGCGGCGGGATGTCGGTCTACAGCACCCCTCGCGGCTACGTGCGCGGCGACGAGGTCTCGCGAGTGACACTGCCCTCCTCCCCGGGCCTGGCATTCAGCCGCACCCCCGATCGTCCCTTCGGTTGGGTGATCTCCGGCGGCAGCTGCACCAGCCGCACGCCGGGCGGACCGCTGGACCCCCAAGGAGTCTGCTTCACGCGGCAGGCGGTTGTGCAAGTCTACGATGTGCAGCGTGTCGACGAATGGAATTGGTACAAGGTCGGACCGGACCAGTGGCTGGAACAGCGCCTGCTGGGGGTGGTCAATCCCGATCCCACGCCGCCGCCGGGCGTGACCGGCGACCGCTGGGTCTCCGTAAACTTGTACGAGCAGACCCTGGCCGCCTACGACCAAGGTGAGTTGGTCTTCGCCACGGTGGTCTCGTCCGGCCGCAACGGCTTCTGGACTCAACCGGGTGTATTCCAGGTCTGGGCCAAGCTGCAGCGGGATGACATGACCGGCGGCGTGGCGGGGGGCAACTACTACTATCTGGGAGATGTTCCCTGGGTGCTGTACTTCGACCAGTCGCGGGCCCTGCACGGGACCTACTGGCACGGGAGGTTTGGCACCCCCACCTCGCGCGGCTGCGTGAATCTGGCGCCGCGCGACTCCCACTGGATCTACGATTTCGCCGAGGAGGGCACCTGGGTCTACGTGTGGGATCCGTCTGGAAACACCCCCACCGACCCCGCAGCCTACGGCCCCGGAGGGGCCTGACCGCGCCCACCACGTCTTTTGGGCCGCAAGCTTTCCCGTTGGGCCCCGGCGCCCTTTGGTACCAAAGTACTCTGCCCCTGCGATTCCAGCTGAATACAATCTGTGCCAGATTCCCGCCAGACGCTGCCGCTCTAGCCGGAAGGGGTCATCATGTACGCCGACAACGAATTGCTGTTCCCGCCGTACGTGATTCCTATGCTTGCCAATTCAAGGGGGAAAGACTGGGCATCGCTGGTGGAGCGGGTCGCACAGCTCCCCGATGATCATCCGGAGAGCCTGGCGTTCTCGCTGATGATGATCCGGCTGGACGGCTGCATGACCTGCGAAACGGACTCCTATCGGGCCATGCGGGGATGCTCGGCCTGTGCGCTGCAGACTCTGCGCCGGCACAAGGCCTCCGACGCGGATCTGCTGCAGCGCTATGACAAGGCCTTAAGCGATGTGGAGAGCCACCTGGCCAAGCGGCCGCAAGAGAGCATATTGCTGGAACTGGTACCCGCCGAAGTGAGCTGAGCCGGGCTGGCGATTCGAAAGCCGTTTGACGGGCGCCTAGGGCGCCCGTTCGCTTTTGGGAGGCCCGAAAAACCCCTGTGGTAAACTAGCCTCGCCAACCCAGGACAACACCCTCGCCTTTCCCCCCTCAGGAGTGTCCGCATGCTCACCCCGCTGGAAAGGCTGCTCTTCCTGCTCTTCACACTGCTGACCGTCTACCTGACTCTGCGCGCGGCGCGGCGCCTGGTGCGCATCATCGCCCGCGGCCAGGGGAAGCCCGACTGGGCGGTCGCTCTGCGCCGGCTCTGGGGAGCACTGGTCAAGACAGTGACCTTCTCCCCGGTCTTCCGTACCCGCTTGCTTACCAGCCTACTCCACGGCTTCGTGGCCTGGGGCTTCATCTACTACCTTCTGGTCAACCTCGGGGATGTGCTGGAGGGCTTCATCCCCGAGTATGTTTTTATGGGGGAAGGCGGCCTCGGCCGGGGCTACCGCGTCGGGGCCGACCTGCTCAGCGTAGCGGTGCTGGCCGGAATGGTCGGGCTGTTGGTCCGGCGCTTCCTGCTCGGCTCGACCGCCCTGCAGATCCGCCAGGGCACGCTGGTCCATCCCAAGGCCAGGGGAGGCATTCGCCGGGATTCGGCCATCGTGGGCGGGTTCATCCTGGTCCACGTGGGTTCCCGCTTCCTGGGGGACAGCTTTCAACTGGCCGCCAGCGGTGGGGAGGCGGGGATCCCGTTCGCATCGCTGGCTGCCGGCCTGTGGTCCGGCTGGACACCCTCCGCCCTGACCGCCGCCATCCACGTCAGCTGGTGGTTGGCCTTGGGAACCATCCTGGCTTTTTTTCCGTACTTCCCGCGCTCCAAGCACATCCACCTGATCTTCACGCCGATCAACTTCCTGCTGCAGCCGGAGCGGGCCTCGATGGGCGCCCTCGATCGGTTGGACTTCGAGGACCCGACGGTCGAGCAGTTCGGCGCGCAGCGGCTGGAGCAGCTCTCCTGGAAGGCCTTGCTGGACGCCTACTCCTGCATCATGTGCAACCGCTGCCAGGATGCCTGCCCCGCCTACGCCACCGGCAAGACGCTTTCCCCGGCTGCGCTGGAGGTGAACAAGCGCTACTTCCTCAATGCGGAGGGAAGTGCATTGGCGCGCGGGGAGGCCAGCAGCCAGGGTCTGCTGGAGTTCGCCATCTCCCACGAGGCGGTCTGGGCCTGCACCGCCTGCGGCGCCTGTGTGGACATCTGCCCGGTGGGCAATGAACCCATGCGGGATATCCTGGACATCCGCCGGCATCTGGTGCTCACGGAGAACGCCTTTCCGGAGCAGTTGCAGACCGCCTTCCGCGGCATGGAGCGCACCGCCAATCCCTGGAACATCGCCCCAGAAGAACGGTTGAAGTGGGCGGAGGGACTGGGGGTGAGGACGGTCGCCGAGAACCCCAAGCCGGAGATCCTCTGGTGGGTGGGCTGCGCCCCGGCCACCGATGCCCGCGCCCAGAAGACCGCTCAGGCATTCGCCCGGCTGCTGAACAAGGCCGGGGTGAATTTCGCCGTTCTGGGGGCCGAAGAACGCTGCACGGGAGACGCCGCCCGCCGCTCCGGCCATGAGTATCTCTTCTCCGAGTTGGCGCAAGCCAACGTCGAAACCCTCAACCGGGTGAGCCCGCAGTGCATCGTGACCACCTGCCCGCACTGTCTCCATACTCTGATGACCGAATACCCGGCCTTCGGCGGCCACTACCAGGTGATCCACCACACTCAGCTGCTGCAAGAGCTGCAGGACAGCGGACGCCTTGCCCTCGATAGGGAGGCCGGCGCTCAGGCGGTGACCTTCCACGATCCCTGCTATCTGGGGAGACAGAACGGCGTCTTCGAGGCGCCCAGGGCCGCCCTGAACCAGGTGGGGATTCCGCTCAACGAGATGCCGCGCAACCGGGCCAAGTCTTTCTGCTGTGGTGCCGGCGGTGCCCAGATGTGGAAGGAGGAGGAGCAGGGCACCGAGCGGGTGAGCGCCAACCGGGTAAGGGAGGCGCAAGCCACCGGCGCCACGACCATGGCGGTCGGCTGCCCGTTCTGCATGATCATGCTGACAGACGCTGCCGGAGAGACCATTCAGGTGCGGGACGTGGCGGAGCTTCTCGCAGACCAGCTTCCGCATTGAACCGCTGGGCCGCGATTGAGAATCCGGCCGGTCTCGATTAAGATAAAACCGATCCTCTTGAACGAATCCTCGCCCTCCCCTGTTCCTCTCTGGTACGGGCCCTATTCTTCGATTCCATTCGGCCCACCCCCTGCGCCCAGTGAAGGAGTTGTTGGATGGCCGTGAGGCAGGACCTACAGGTCGAGTTGAGCCAGGAGACCCTGCTGGAAATGTACTGGTACATGGTGCTGTCGCGCAGGCTGGACGAACGCGCCTGGGTGCTGCACCGGCAGGGGAAGGTCGCCTTTCACATCTCAGCCATCGGACATGAGGCGGCCCAGGTGGGTGCGACTTTCGCGCTGCGGCGCGGG
>Ga0326597_10014498_pt1 | contig 10333 bp, 8 predicted proteins | sample RVTome_12_FD_203789 | JGI IMG/M metagenome (GOLD analysis project Ga0326597, IMG submission 203789) | Soil microbial communities from uranium-contaminated site in the Upper Colorado River Basin, Wyoming, United States - RVT100D185 | ecosystem: Environmental > Terrestrial > Soil > Contaminated >...
CTACCGATCCGTACGAAGATCTCGGCCTACGAAACCGGCAGCCGGGTCGGTGTGATCGGCGCGTCGAGTTCGCGGCTCTACGCGTCGGACTTCCCGGTCGAGCAACTCGCGCCGGGCGACTACGAGGTGCGGGCGACCGTCGACGATCGATTCGTCTCCCCGCCCTATCTGCTGCGAGTCTCGGCGCCGCCGGAGAACCACAACGTCCGCGTCCCGGCGCTGCCTGCGCCGCCAAGACTCGCGACGGACCGCGCGCCGGGTGACGCGGCGACCGACGCGCCGGCGCGGGCGCGTTGACCGACGCCATGCGTGACCCGACCTCGCTGCGAAAGCCGCGTCCGGTGGTCTCGGATCGCGCGTTCGGCGTCTATCTCACGGTCACGCTGTTCGTGTCGCTCGCCGTCCGTCTCGTCGCGATCGATGCGGACGCGCCGGCCGACGTCGGTCGCGACCTCGCGCTGTCGACCGACGGCAGCTGGTACACCGCGGCCGCGCTCGATCGGACGATCGGTCGCGACTGCGACGCCCCGTCGGACTACGATCGGCCGCTCTTCACCGCGTGGGCGCGCGTCGTCTACGCGGTCTGCGGACCGACTCTCGCGGCGACGAACGGCACGTCCGTGCCGCCGGCGATCGCCGCCGTCCTGTTCACGGCGCTCGCCGCGCGCGCGCTGCGCGGCAACCTCGCAGGGCTCGTCGCGGCGCTCCTCCTCGCGAGCAACCACGCGTTCTTCGTCTTCAGTCGCAGCGCGATCATCTATCCGTTCCTGACGATGGTCGCGGCGATCGTCGTCTGGCTCGTCGCGTACGCCGAACGCAGCGGTCGCAGTGCGCCGGTCGCCGTCGCCACCGCGATCACCGCGACCGCGGTCGTCGCGCTGAAACCGATCCTCATCCTCCTCGCGCCGCTCCTCCTGATCGCGAAGCCGCTGCCCGCGTGGCTACGCTGCCGGCCGCTCTGCACGACCACCATCGCGGCGAGCGGCGCTCTGGTGCTGCTCGTCGCCGCGATCACGACCGGCCTCACCGACTCGGTCACGCAGAAGGTCCGCGACTACTCGGGCAGCGTGACGGTCGCCGAGATCCTCGGAAACGTGCTCGCGCTCGAAACGCGCGCCGAGCTCTTCCGCTCGCTGCCGATCGTCGCACCGCTCGCGCTCCTCGCCGGCGCGCGCCGGCGCCTTCTGCGCGCGGAGACCGCGCTCGTCATCACCATCGCTCTCGCGCTCCTCGCGTTCGCGCCGTTCCGCTACACGCCGCTGCGCTACCTGCTCGTCCTGTTTCCGGCGTTCGCCGTGCTCGCGGCGAGCGTCCTCGTCGCGGCGCTCGAGCGCGCGCGGGCGCCGGCGCCACAGTCCGCGGATCCACAGGCGACCCGCGCGCTGGACGAGGGCCTGCGGCCGTCGAGCTGGAGCCGGGTCGTGCGCACTCCGTGGGCGCTCTGGCTCGCGTGGCTCGCCGCGACCGCGGTCGCCCCGGAATTCGCGCCCGGCACGGCCGTCGTCGCGGTCCTCGCGACGACGCTCGCGTTGGCCGTCGTCTGGGCGCCGTCGCGCTCGCGACACGATCGACTGCGCGCACCGCGCTCCGGCCGTCGCGCATTCGCCGGCCGACTCGGCGCGGCGCACTGGGTGGCCATCGCACTCGCCGCGGCGGTCATCATCGAGGCCACGCGTTCCGCGAGCGCCCTCGCCGCGCCACGCTACACGACGCGTGCCGCGCTCGCCGAGATCGACACGATCGTCGCACCGGACGCGATCCTCTCCGGTCTCTACTCGCACCTCTTGACGACGGAGAGCACGGTCGACCGCAAGCTCGTTTCCGCGTCGCGCTTCGGCGGCGGCCGCCTCCGTCGGACCTACGAGAGCCGTGGCGTCACCCACCTGACGCTCGACGGCGGTCCGCACGTCGGCGAGATCCTCGCGCGCTTCGCGCACGACGACGCGGCGCTCGAGCTCGTCCACACGTTCCACGTCCGCGGCGTGCCGGTCCTCTTGCTGCGCTTCGAGTACGCGAGCGACAGCTACACGATGACCGACTACGAGCGCGGCGTGCGCGCCGCGGCGCGAGGCGCGCTCGATGGAGCGATCGCGGACTTCCGCAAGAGCGCCGCGAGCTTCGAGCGCAGCGCCTCACCGCGTTCGGCGCTCGCCGCCGCGCTCCTCGCGCGCGGCGACCTCGCCGGCGCAGCCGACGCCGCCGTGAGCGCGCTGGCGCTCGACTCAGCCGACGTGCGCGCGCTCGGAGTCGAAGTCGACGTCCTGCTGCGCGCCGGCCGACCGCACGATGCGCGCGAACGACTCGCCCGGATCGTCGAGCTCGCGCCACGCGACGAACACGCCGCGCGCACCCTGGGCCGCCTCGACGCCGAGCTCGCGCGACACGAGTAGTATCCGCTGCGACGGCCGCGAGCTCGTGGGGCTCGCAGCGTTCGCGGCAACCCGCGTGCCGATCGCTGCGAGCGACAGGCCGACTGGACCGATGAGCGGGGCCCATCGTAGACTTGCGCGCAACTTGGTGTTCGCGGCGTTTCCGGGTCTTGCGCTGCGGATGCCGCGACGCGCTGCCGCACCCGCGCTCAAGTCGAAGGCCCCGTCGAGCCGAAGTGACGACATGGCTCCGCCACGCGCCCGCAGTCCACGAGCCCGCCGCACCGGAACGCCGCGACCCACCGGGTTCTCGGCCCCGCGACGCCCGTGGAATATCGGCGGACCGCTTCCTTTCCACGGCGACGAGCGCCAGCCGCGGGGCTCCTTCCCGGGCAAGGGCATAGACCGCCGCCGCGGCGCCGCTCACCGGCCCGTCGTCGACCCGGCTCCTCGCCCCGAGCGTTGATGGTCCGCGCGCTCTCGATTACGCTGGACGCCGACTGGTAATCCCCCGCGGGCCCGGCACGAGCGCCGCACGCCGACGTTGGTGTGCGAAATCGCCTGCACGTCCGGACCACGGGTCGCAGGAGGCAGGCCGCATGCTTCGGATCCTCGGTTCGGCGCCACGATCACGATTCTGCGACGGCATCCGCCGGCGCTCCTTCCTCCAGCTCGGCGGTCTCGCGCTCGGCGGCCTCTCGCTGCCCGCGATCCTCGACGCCGAGGAACGTTCGCATCGCGCCAGGACGGCGGCCGGCAAGCCGTCGCGACGCAGCGCGCACCGCGCGTGCATCATGATCTACCTGCCGGGCGGACCGCCCCACCAGGACCTCTTCGATCTGAAGCCCGACGCGCCGCTCGAGGTGCGCGGTGAATTCCGACCGATCCGCACCAAGGTGCCGGGCATCGAGATCTGCGAGCTCCTGCCTCGCATGGCGGCGCGCATGGACAAGCTGATCCCGATCCGCTCGATCGTCGGCGCGACCGGCGCCCACTGGGCGCACCAGTGCATGACCGGCCGCACGACGAAGAACACGCCGCAGGGTGGTTGGCCGGAGTTCGGCTCGTCGGTCTCGAAGGTAGAGGGACCGGTGCACGCGTCGGTCCCGCCGTTCGTCGGCCTCTCGCCGATCATGCAGCATCGCCCGTACAACAACGGCTATCCGGGTTTCCTCGGCGTCGCGCACGCACCGTTCCGGCCGACCGGCGAAGGCCGTGACGACCTCGTGCTCAACGGCGTCGACGTCGAGCGCCTCGGCAACCGCCGCGCGCTGCTCGCGAGCTTCGACCGCTTCCGCCGCGACGCCGACGCCGCCGGCGTGATGGACGGCATGGACGCGTTCACTCGCCAGGCCTTCGGCGTGTTGACCTCGAGCCGGATCGCGGCAGCGCTCGATCTCGAGCGCGAGGATCCGCGCGTGCGCGCGTGCTACGGCAAGGGAACCTCGCGTGTGCAGGGTGACGCCGCGCCGCGCCTCACCGAGCAATTCTTGATCGCGCGCCGCCTCGTCGAGGCCGGTGTGCGCTGCGTGACGCTGAGCTACAGCTTCTGGGACTGGCACGGCAGCAACTTCGCGCGCGCGCGCGAAAACCTCCCCGACCTCGACCAAGGCGTCTCCGCACTCGTCGACGACCTCGCCCAGCGCGGACTCGATCGCGACGTCACGGTCGTCGTCTGGGGCGAGTTCGGTCGCACGCCGCAGATCAACAAGGACGCCGGTCGCGATCACTGGCCGAACGTCTCCTGCGCGCTGCTCGCCGGTGGCGGCATGCGAACCGGCCAGGTGATCGGCGCGACCGACAGCCAGGCGGGCGAGGCGAAGGACCGTCCGGTGCACTTCCAGGACGTGATGGCGACGATCTACCACAACCTCGGCATCGACGTCGCGACGACGACGGTCGACGACCTCAACGGTCGACCGCGCTTCCTCGTCGACGACGGCTACGGACCGATTCCGGAGGTCCTCTGAGCGCCGGCGACGACGGCCGGCCGCGCCGCGACACCGGCGCGGAATCCAGGCCCGCTCCCGATCGCCACGTTCGTGCGCGGACGCCGTTCGCGGACCTCCTCGCGCGAGCACGCGCCGGCGACCGCGCCGCGTGGCAGCAGGTCTTCGACCGCCTCGCCGACCTCGACAAGGAAGGCCAGGAGCTCCTCGCGATCGGCCGGCGCTTGCTGCCGCCGCACGACAATGCGCGCAGGATCCTCGACAGCCGCGACCTCTTGCAGAGCGCGCTGAAGAGCGGTTGGATCGACGCGTCGCAGTTCCAGGGCGCGACGGAAGCGGAGTTCTACGGCTGGATGCGGACGATCTTGCGGCGCAAGCTCGCGCAGAGCACGCGGCGCAAGCGCCCGATCGTCGGCCTCGCCGACGATCGCGTCGCCGAGGCAGCGGACGAACGACACGAGAGCCCGCTCGCCGACCTCGTCGACCGCGAGATGCGCGAGCGCCTGCGCGGCGCGGTGGACGAGCTGACGCCGGAGCAACGCGAAGTGGTCCGACTGCGCCTCGCGGGACTGCGATCGCCGGACATCGCCGCGCGCCTCGGGATCACACCCGAGACCGTCCGCATGCGCGAGTCGCGCGCGTCGAAGCGCCTGCGCGAGCTCCTGCGCCCGCCGAGCGGCGAAGAATCCGCGGCGCCGCGGGACGGGTGAGACCGCGCGCTCAGGCGCTCAGCGCGTGTCCGGCGCCGCCGGATCGAGCGCGAGAATGAACTCGCGCCACTCCTTCTCGATCGCCTTCATATCGAGGCGACCGAAGGTTCGCTCGTACGCCTGGATCGGATTCTTGCCGGATCGAAGGGCCTGGAAGTAGGCCTTCAGCACCTTGACGTAGCGTCGCGACGAGCTGAACGCGAACTGCGACTCGCTGCCGCCACCCTCGATCAGGAACCAGATCAGCGACCACGACTGCGGATAGTGGATCTCCGCCCGGGCGTACATCTGGGACTGCGACATCTGCATCAGCGCCGGCAGCGGCGTGTAGAGGTCGCGCTGGATGATCCGCCGCGCCATCGACAGTCGGAGGCGGTTCGGCAGCGCCCTCAGGAAATCTTTCCCGCCACGGCGGTGGTGCTCGAACGCTCCGAAGTAGTCACCGAACCCCTCGTTGAACCACGATGGCGCGACCTCGAGGTAGTCGTCGAGGTACTGGTGGAACGCCTCGTGCTGGAGCACCTCGAACGTGCGTGCGACCGGCTCGAAGCGGTAGAGGACGAGCCGACGGAATAGCCGATCGTAGTAACCGCCGCTTCCCTCCGGCGCTCCGGCAGCTCGGTACGATTCCGCGTCCGGATAGACCCAGACCTCGTACTTCCGCTCTGGCTTCTCGATCTCGGGGAAGACCATGCGGTAGACCTGATGGATGAGCTCGACGCGGTGGCCGATCTCCGCGGTGAACTCTTGCGAGACGGCTGTCGAGATCCGGTAGTGCTCGGTCTCGGTGACGAACTTCGGGATCCAGTTCGGACCAGACGCCGCAAGCTCGAGTTCCTGTCGCAAGTCGACGACCGTCTGCGTCCAGGCGTCCGGTGTCGGTACCGGTGCGATGAGGTCCGCGAGAAACTGCCGCGCGTCGACGAGACGATCGAGTCGGATCAAGCTGTGAGCTCTCACCTCGATCGCCGCGGGATCCGCTCCGCAGAGCGCGAAGGCCCTCTCGCTAGCCGCGAGGGCCGCGTCGTGCTCACGTGTCGTCAGTCGGAGCCGGGCGAGCGCGATCCACGCTTCGCGGAACTCCGCATCGCCTTCGACCGCGTTCTCGAGCCAGCGCTTCGACGCGTCGAAGAGCATCGTCCGGAAATACGAGACGCCGAGCAAATAGTGCGGCAGCATACAGCCCTTGGAACTCCTCGCCGCGCTCGTCCACTGCTTGCGAGCCGCCGCGATGAGGCGATCCCAATCGGACGACTCGAGCGCCTGCCGCTCGAGATCGAGTCCACGTTCGATCGCGGTGCGCGCGGACTTCGAGAGTTCCAGATACCCGTCGAGCGCGAGCCGATCGCGGCAAGGGCCGCCGGCGCAGAAGCCGACGCTGCCCGACGCCACCAGCGCGCACGTACCGAGGACGAATCCCGACCACGCGGACCTCGACCTCGCCGATCGCCTCTCCTGCATCGCCAGACTTGCCTCCACGACTCTGCACTGCGCGAAGCCGACCCAGGTACCACGACGGAACCCCACGATAACCACTGGCGAGCGCGAGAGAAAGCCCCGGTATGTCGCTTCTCCGCACCCGCGTTCGCTCCGGCTCGTCGCGAGCGCGAAGGCTTTCCGCGCACGCCGCGCGGAACGCCGCGAAGCCACTCGCCCGCGCCCCGAGTTGCGCCGAGCGCCGCCACTCGCTTACGATGCGCGCGCCGTCGCGACCGCGACGCCCGACGCTCGAAGAACCGAACGAGGAGGATTCTCCATGATCCGCATCGCCGTCACGATCGCCGTCACGATCGCCGTCACGATCGCCGTCACGATCGCCGTGATCGCCAGCACGACTGCCGCGATCGCCGTCGACTTCTCGCAGATCCTTCCGGCCGGCGCGAGCGTGCGCCAGGTCGCCGGCGACTGTCGCTTCACCGAGGGGCCGGCCTGGAGCCCGAGCGGCTTCCTCCTCTTCAGCGACATCCCGAACGACCGCATCGTGCGCGCCGGCGCCGACGGTACGTCGTCGGACTTCCTGCGCCCGTCGGGCCGCGCCAACGGTCTGGTCTTCGATCGCGCCGGGCGCCTCTTCGCGTGCCAGGGCGGCGATCGCCGTGTCGTGCGCATCGACGTCGAGTCGAAGGCACTCACCGTGCTCGTCGATGCGTACGACGGCAAGAAGCTCAACAGCCCGAACGACCTCGCGCTCGACGCGACCGGCGGCGTCTGGTTCACCGATCCGCGCTACGGCGGCGCCGGCGACGTCGAGCAGCCGGTGATGGGCGTCTACCACGTCGAAGCGCAAGGCAAGGTGACGCGCGTGATCGACGACCTGAAGCGCCCGAACGGCATCTTGGTCTCGCCCGACGGCAAGCACCTCTGGGTCGCGAACCCTGACAGCCGCGAGCTCCATCGCTACCCGATCGACGCGCCAGGGAAGCTCGGCAAGGGTGAGCTCCTCTTCACCGGCGACCCGGAAATCGACGGCGGTGGTCCCGACGGCATGGCGCACGACGAACACGGAAACGTCTACGCGACGTACAACGACATCGTCGTCATCAGTCCGACCGGCAAGCTGCTCGGCCGCATCCCGGTCCCCGAGCATCCGGCTAACTGCACGTTCGGCGGTGAGCACGAGAAGACGCTCTTCATCACCGCGCGCACCAGTCTCTACGCGATCGACCTCGGCGTGCGCGGCGCACCGCGGCCGGGCGCGGTGGCGGCTGCGGGCGCGGCGGCGGCTGCGGGCGCGGTGGCGACGCGCGAGGAGAAAGTCGGCGTGCTGACGATGCGCGTGCCGGAGTCGTGGAAGCGTGCGTCGGCTTCGAGCCAGTTCCGGCTCGCGGAGCTCACCGTGCCGCGCGCGAGTGGCGATCCGGAGGACGCCGAGCTCGTCGTCTACTACTTCGGCCGCGGGCAGGGCGGCGGCGTCGCCGCGAATGTCGAGCGCTGGATCGGACAGTTCGACGCCGAGGGCCGCAAGGTGCGCGTCCTCGTCGGTGACAAGAGCGCCGGCATGTACACGCTCGTCGACGCGACCGGCACGTACAACCAGTCGATCGGCCCACCGATCCAGCGACGCACGCGAGCGGTGAAGGACGCGCGCATGCTCGCAGTCGTGCTGCCGACCGACGAGGGCGACTACTTCCTGAAGCTGACCGGACCCGAGAAGACCGTCACCGCGGCTGCCGGCGCGTTCCGCGCCTCCTTCGGTGGCGACGCGTCGAAGGAGCGCGAGTCGAAGCGAGGCGGCGGCAACGGCTGACGCGAGGTCACGAGGCGATCAGCTTCACCAGCACCATCGACGCGATCGAGAAGACGAGGAAGAAGCCGCACATGTCGGTGATCGTCGTCAGGATCGGTCCCGACGCGAGCGCCGGGTCGACGCCGAGGCGCTTGAGAACCAGCGGCAAGAGCCCGCCGATCGACACCGCGACGAGCGTGTTGAGCATCAGCGCGCAACCGACGACCGCGCCGAGGTACGGGTTGCCCTGCCAGATCCAGGCGGCGAGCGCGATCATGCAGCCGAGCGCGATACCGTTGATGATCCCGACCTGGAGTTCCTTCCACCAGACCCAGAGGAGCTCTTCCGGGCGCACGGTGCCGAGCGCCAGCTCGCGCATGCTGACCGCGACCGCCTGGTTTCCCGAGCAACCGCTCATGTCGGAGATGATCGGCAGGAAGACCGCGAGCGTGATCACGGCCGAGAGCGTGTCCTGGTAGGCGGCGATGACGCTCGCCGCCGCGAAGTTGAGCAGGATGTTGACGCTCAGCCACGCGAGGCGTCGGCCGGAGCGCCGCAGGTACGGCATCGAGCGCAACTCCTCGCGCACGAGACCCTGGGACTTCAGGTACTCGTCCTCGCTGCGCTCGGAGAGGCGCTCCTCGACTGCCGACGTCATCACGACGCCGAGCAGGCGGGACTCGGCGTCGACGACCGGCACACCGTAGTACTCGTTCGCGTCGAAGAACGCGCGGAGATCCTGGATCGACGTGTCATCGCGGACCGTCAACGGTCCGGGAATCGCGAGCTCGCGGATCGGCCGCTCGCGCCGTGCGAGGAGCAGGTCGCGCAGTCGCAGGACCCCGATCAAGCGCTTCTCGGCATCGACGACGTACGCGTACTGGACGACGTACGCGCTGTAACGGTCGGCGTTCTGGCGCATGTCCTCGACCACGTCGCCGACCGTGAGATGGTCGGCGTACGAGAGGACCTCGGTGATCATCAGGCCGCCGGCGACGTCGTCTCCGTAGGCCCGCAGCACGCGCGCACCGGCCGCCTCGTGCGGATCCATCCGGTCGAGGATCGCCTCGGCGCCTGCGTCCTTCAGTTCGCCGAGGAGGTCGGCCTGCTCGTTGCTCGGCAGCTCCTGGAGGATCGCTGCCGCGACGCCCGGCTCGAGGCGGTCGAGCGCGTCGATCGCCTGCGATTCGGGGATCTGCTCGACGACGCTCGCCGCGTCCTCGGGCGACACACGCGTCAGGACCGCCACCTGGCGATCCTCGTCGAGGCGCGAGACCGCCAGACCGAGCTCCGACGGAGCGAGCGAAGACAGGTAGAGCTGGAGTTCTTCGGCCGGCGCGGAATCGACGAGCTCGCGCAGCCGCTCGGCGTGGTCCGACGGCTCGACGGACTTCGTGGCCTCGTTCTCGGAACTCATCACGTCGGTCTCCGGACAACAAGCACTCGGAGGACAGTATCGGCAGCCTTCTACCGCGCGGACGCATCCGCTTCCAGCGCGTTCGCGCGGAAGGCGGCCCGGCGCTGGCGCGGAGGCATTCGAGGGCGCATCCTCTATGCGAACCCGCGCCCGGAACCGAGATGACGACCGACGCCGAGCAGCCCCGACGACTGACTGAAGCAGATCCCGCGACTGCGCTCCCGGCGGCGCCGGCGAGCACCGCACGCCGCGTGCTCTGGTTGACGTCCGGTTCGCTGGCGCTCGGGCTCGGCCTCATCGGCCTCGTCGTGCCGCTCCTGCCGACGACGCCGCTGCTCCTGGTGACGGCCGCCTGCTGGGCGCGCAGCTCGCCGCGGGCCTATGGCTGGCTACTGCGCCATCGGACCCTCGGCCCACCGATCGAGCGCTGGCGGTCGACGCGCACGATCGCGCCCGGCGCCAAGTGGACCGCGGTGGCGCTCGTGTTCGCGGCGTTCGCCTCGAGCGTGCTCCTGGTGCCGAACTGCGCCTACGGCTACCTCACCCTGTTCGTCGTCGGCTCGCTGCTGGTCGTCTTCCTGGCGGGCATCCCGACGGTCGACACGCGCGTTCCGAAAGAATTTTCGTGACCGCCGGCGAGTGCGTCCGGTTTGGATGGGGCC
>Ga0326597_10014499_pt1 | contig 10332 bp, 7 predicted proteins | sample RVTome_12_FD_203789 | JGI IMG/M metagenome (GOLD analysis project Ga0326597, IMG submission 203789) | Soil microbial communities from uranium-contaminated site in the Upper Colorado River Basin, Wyoming, United States - RVT100D185 | ecosystem: Environmental > Terrestrial > Soil > Contaminated >...
AAGACCCGGGGCGAGGGATTCGGACCCGAGGTCACACGTCGCATCCTGCTGGGTACCTACGCACTCTCGGCCGGGTACTACGACGCCTTCTACGGGCAGGCCCAGAAGGTGCGAACCCTGGTCAAGAAGGAGTTCGCCGCCGCCTACACCGAGGTCGACGCCCTGGTCTCGCCCGCCAGCCCGACTGTCGCCTTCGAACTGGACGCCAGGACATCGGACCCCCTCGCCATGTATCTCTCCGATGTGTGCAACATCCCCGCCAATCTGACGGGTCACCCCGCCATGAGCGTACCGGTGGGCCTCGACTCCCACGGGCTCCCGATCGGATTTCAGGTGATGGCGCCGGCACTCGGCGAGGCCACCATGTTCCGGGTTGCGGCCGAGGTTGAACGACAGGCAGACTTCACGGCCCGTCCCGAGCTGATCCGGGTCCCATCGTGACCTGGAAGTCGCCCGACGGGTGGGAGGCCGTCATCGGAATCGAGGTCCATGTCGAATTGCGGACGGCCTCGAAGATGTTCTGTGGATGTCGGGTGGCTTTCGGCCAGGAGCCGAATGTCGACATCTGTCCGACGTGTCTCGGACTGCCGGGGGCGCTGCCGGTCCCGAACGTGCAGGCAATCGAGTGGATCTCGCTGATCGGACTCGCTCTCAACTGCACCATCAGCGAGCAGTCGGTCTTCCACCGCAAGAACTACTTCTATGCGGACCTGCCGAAGAACTATCAGATAAGCCAGTACGACATTCCCGTCTGCCACGACGGCTGGCTCGACGTCGACGTCGATGGCGGGACGGTGCGGATCGGGATCGAGCGGGCGCACCAGGAGGAGGACACCGGCAAGTCCCTTCACCTCGGCGACGGCGGCCGTATTCACGCCGCGACGGAGACGCTCCTCGACTTCAACCGTTCGGGTGTGCCCCTCGTCGAGATCGTCTCACGACCCGACATTCGCACCCCTTTGCAGGCCAAGGCGTACGCCCAGCAGTTGCGTGCGGTCGTGGCCGAACTCGGCGTCTCCGATGCCCGGTTGGAGGAGGGATCCATACGTTTCGACGCCAACATCTCGGTCCGGCCGGTCGGACAGGACGAGCTCGGCACGAAAGTCGAGATCAAGAACATGAACTCGTTCCGGTCGCTCGAACGAGCGGTTGCCTTCGAGACCGTCCGACAGGTTGGCGAGATCGAGGCCGGAGGGACGATCGTCCAGGAGACGAGGCACTGGGACGAGGAGGCCGGCCTGACATACGGCATGCGCACGAAGGAGGGGAGCTCGGACTACCGGTACTTCACCGAGCCCGATCTCACTCCGATCGTCATCGATGCCGACTGGCGCGCCGAGATCGCCTCCCGGCTCCCGGAGCTGCCGGCCACACGCAGAACCCGTTACTCGGATGCAGGTGTCGATCCGCAGGTGGCTCAGGTGCTCGCCGATGCCGCACCGGAGCTGCGCGATCTCTACGACACGGCCGTCGAGGCCGGCGCCGAGCCGCGCGTCGCGGCCAACTGGGTCACCGGGGAAGTCACGGGTTGGATGAGGCGGGAGGACACGGAAGTCGTCTCGATCGACGGCACCCGATTGGCGTCGCTGCTGGCGATGGTCGCCGAGGGGATCGTCTCGGCTTCGGCCGCCAAGGAGGTCCTCGACGGCGTGATGCGGGGAGAAGGTGAGCCCGGTGCCGTCGCAGAAGCCCGGGATCTGTTGCAGATGACAGACACCGGCGCGATCGAGCAGGCGGTCGAGGCGGTCCTGGCTGCCAATCCCGATGCGGTAGAGCGTTACCGAAACGGCGAGGCGAAGGTCGTCGGCTTCCTCGTCGGACAGGTGATGCGTGCCACCCAGGGCAAAGCCGACCCCAAGACCGCCAACGCGCTCCTCGCACAGAAACTCGGATGAACCTCCACGGTCTCGAAGGCGACGCGGTTCTGTTCGACTGCGACGGCGTGCTCGTCGACTCGGAGCCCCTGTCGTGGATGGCGTGGTCGACGACGATGGCCGCTCACGGGGCCGTGCTCGACGAGGGGCGGTACCGGGCGTTGATCGGCGGTACCGAAGCCATGGTGGCCGCTCGGTTCGGTCCGGAGGTGGGCGCCGACCCCGAATCACTGGAGCGCGAGGCGCGTCGGGCGTTCGATGGCATGGTCGGTGGGGCCAAGGCATACGAGGACGCTCTCGACCTCGTCGATCGCCTGGAGGCGGCGAATGTGCCGATCGCAGTTGCCACCAACGGGCTCCGCTGGCGGCTCGACTCGCTGCTCACGGCGGTCCGACTGGAACGACTGCTACCGAACTCGGTGACCGCCGACGAGGTCGCCCACCCCAAACCTGCACCCGATCTCTACGAGAAGGCATCGCGGATCGTGGGTGTGGCGCCCGACCGGTGCCTGGTCATCGAAGACAGCCCCACGGGTGTGGCCGCGGCCGCCGCAGCCGGATGCAGGGTCATCGCCGTCGATCGCGGGATGTTCGAGCGTTCCCAGCTGCTCGGGGCGGAGGTCATCGTCGACCGGGTGTGAAAGCGCTTACGCAGGTTGGCTAGCGTTCTGGCACAGAGATGGAACGCCTCACCAAGATCGTCGCAACCCTCGGTCCTGCCGTCTCCAGCCCCGAAGCCATCCGGTCCCTGGTGGTGGCCGGGATGGATGTGGCGCGGTTGAACTTCTCCCACGGGGATCACGAGTTCCATGCCCAGCTGGCGGGCTGGGTCAGGGAGGCGGCCAAAGCCGAGGACAAGGTGGTGGCGGTCCTCCAGGACATCCAGGGACCGAAGCTCCGAGTCGGATCGTTCCCGGAGGGGAGCGTGAACCTGGCGAACGGAACCACGGTCCGTCTCTGTCCCGGGCGGCACCTCTCCGAGGACCCGGAGCGGATCTTCGTCGACTACGACCACCTTCTCGACGACGTGCACCCGGGTGAGAGGATCCTCCTGGCCGACGGCTTGATCCGACTGGTTGCGGAGTCCGTCGAATCCGACCACCTGCTGGCGCGGGTCGTGCAGGGCGGATCTCTGGGAGACGGCAAGGGCGTGGCGTTCCCCGACACCGACCTGCGGGTGCCGGCCATCACCGACAAGGACAGGACGGACCTGGCCTTCGGTCGGGAGATCGGCGTCGACTACATCGCGGCGTCCTTCGTCCGCACCGGCGGTGACCTCCGGGAGATCCGGGAATTGGCGGGCGGGACCCCGGTCATCGCCAAGATCGAACTGGCGGCCGCCTATCAGAATCTCGACGACATCCTCACGGAGGCGGCCGGAGCAATGGTCGCCCGGGGGGACCTGGGGGTTCAACTCCCGCTGGAGCGGATCCCTCTCATTCAAGCCGACATCATCACCCGGACGAACGCCGCGGGTCTCGTGTCCATCACCGCCACCGAGATGCTCGAGTCCATGACGAAGTCCTCCCGCCCCACCCGGGCGGAGGTGACCGATGTGGCGAACGCAGTCCTGAACGGCACCGACGCCGTCATGCTCAGCGCCGAGACGGCGATGGGTGACTTTCCGACCGAGTCGGTCACGATGATGGCGACCATCTGTGCCGAGGTCGAGCGGGGGCTGGGAGCCGGATCGGTCCACGACCTCGATGTCGACTTCTTCGGGGGTTCGATCGGATCGGCGGTCGCCCGGTCGGCGGTGCAAGCGGCGGCCGATCTGGGCATCGACACGATCGTCGCCTTCACCGAGTCGGGCAACACCGCTCGCCTCCTCTCCAAGTACCGGCCGGCAGGCCGCATCGTCGGGTTCACTCCGATCGACACCACGCTCGCGCGCATGGCGTTGTATCGCGGTGTGCAGCCGTATCCCTTCGGTCGGCGCGATTACACCGACGTGATGATCGCGGCGGCGGAGAAGTTCCTGGAGAAGGCAGGAATCTGTGAACGCGGCGAGTCGGTGGTCATGGTCGCCGGAATCCCACCCAACCAGCAGGCCTCCACGAACCTCATGAAGATCCACGTGATCGGCGAGCGCGATCGCGGCGCCCACTCCCAGAAGTCCGGCAGGGAGATCCCCGAGGTGGGAGGGTTCTCCCGCTGACAGGGACGGCGCGTCGAAGACTGGCGGAACCGGCGGGTAGCATCCCGGCGACTCGAACGGAGACCAGGTTTGGGACAGACCATCGAAATCAACCGCACGACCGTGATCGACAAGATCCTGATGATCGACACCGACCGGTCTCTCGCCGGCCAGGACGGCGAGTCGTTCGGGGGCATCGAAGCGGCACGTCGGGCAACGACCTTCCCCGGCAGGTTGGCAGTGAGGATCTTCGAAGCCGACCCGCAGATCGACCACGTGTTCGTGATGTCGAATCAGGTGTCGTTGCGGCGTTTTGCGGGCTGGACGGACGATCAGGCCGCGGCGATCTCGGGTGCTGTCTCGGAGTTCTTCCGGGTGTATCGACCCAAAGCGGGCTGAGTCCTCATCCGCCTTCGGGCGTGGTGGTGGTGGTCGTGTCCGGAGGCTCGGTGCTGGTGGTCGTGGGCTCCGGGCATTCCTCCGTCGTCTCGGGCATCTTGCAGGGATGGACCTCCAGGATCTCGCGGCGTGCCAGGTATCGGACGGTCCAGGACTGCTCCCGCTCGGCGCCGCCCTCTTCGATGAACCGGGTGACGATCACCGTCCAGCCCGGCGCCGGTGACTGGAGCTGGTTCATCTCGTCGACCTCCAGCTCCGGATTCGCCCGGTATTCGATGATCGGTTCAGTCGGGTTGAACCGTTCGCCGACCGATGCGCGAACCCGCCGGGCGCTCGCTCCCCCCTCAGCCACGACGGTGAGGTGCGTCCTTCCATTGGCGTGATCGCCGACCACGATCCGGCCGTCGTTGGCGCCGTACAGCTGAACGGTGATCGAGGTGTCGGTGTATCTCGTGCGAATCCACACCGCGCTGTCCGAGTCGTTTCGGAACGCCAACTCCGGCTGCTGCCACGAGATCGTCGCCTCGATCCCTTCCGGATAGCGACTGAAGTAGAAGCTGTGAGGTTTGTGCGTCACGTCTTCGTAGCCCGCCCAGAAGATGGCGTTGTACATCGTCGTGGCGAACTGGGAGACGCCCCCCCCGACCGTGGGCACCAACTCTCCCTGGATGATCGTGCCGTCCTCGAGGAAGCCCCGTTCGGTGGTTCGCTCGCCGACATGGGCATTGACACCGAACGTCTCGCCCGGTCCGACGATGGTGTCATCGACGATGTCCGCGATGAGGTGGAGGTTCGTGACGCGGTTCTGGCAGCAAGGGTGATATGTCGTGAATTCCGACACCAGATGCTCGACGCCCAACGCCTCGAGGTCCTCGGTGGTGACATTCGGTTCCGCACCTTCGACGAACGGCAGACGGCCCTGCCGTCGAACGGAGGACGCCGCGGCTGCCAAGGCTTCCGCCGTCGCTTCGGGGTCGATCAGATTCCCCGTCCGACCGGGAATGACGACCACGGAGTAGTCCTCGACCTCCAATCTGGCGTCGACAGGTGGTGCCTCGAGATCGTTCCTGCGGGACTCCAGGATCCCGCCCACGATCGACGCGTCGAAGCCCAACTCGACGACGCCTTCGACCACCGTCGACGTGAGGGCGCCGGCCAGGTCTTCGACACCGAATTCGATCGTGACATCCTCCGCCGACAACCCGACAGGAGAGGCGAGCCACAGGCCGGCTCTGGCCACCGCCGCGTCCACGTCGGCCTTCGTGATCCGGGAGCTCGCCGGCGTCGTGTCGAGCTCGACGATCACTGGCCGCGGATCGAGAGCGGCAGCAAGCAGCCGGGCCCCCGCGCTCGACCGATCGACCTGAAGCCCGGGTTCCGGGTAGACGGGGACCGGGGTGGTTCCCTCGACGGCGACGCCGCCCGGGATGGGCGGATCGCCGACGACGTCGGTGTCCCACGTGGCGAGAACCGCCTCCACGGCTTCCCCGTCGAGCGCCCCGAGGAGGTCCAAGGTGTCCGTCGAGAGAAGGTGCCCGAGCCACCATCTGAACTGATCCGACAGTGCACCGTCCCGCCCGCGGGCCATCGCCGCGTCCACCATCGCCCGGCGATCGAGGGTGAAGCCGAGTTGCTGGGGAAACACGGCGGTCTCCTTCCCGTCGATGTCGACGACCAGCGGTTCGGCCGAGATCTGCTGCTCGACGAGGGCCAGGGCATCATCGGCCTCCGCCGGTGTGAGACCGCCGAGTTCGACGTCCTGTCCGGCCACCGTGACAGCACCGAGGATCTCCCCGGCGCGTAGCCATCTGACCGCGCCGAACAGAGCCAGGACCGTGACGATCAGGCCAGACGTTGCGACGAGTGCGATGCGGACGCGTGGTGATATCGACGACATTGGTGTGACGAACGAACCCCCGGAGACGGCCATAGATGATAGAGGACCCAGCGGTTTGGCGAGCCGCCCGGCAGGCTCGTGGATCTACGCTTCCCCTGACCGAATACCATCGACCGCGACGAAGGGATCGATGTGCGAGTGCTCATGACCGGTGCTTCCGGCTTCATCGGCTCTGCGCTGACGACGGCCCTGGAAGCCCGGGGAGACGAGGTCATCCCTCTCCGCCGTGGAGGCTCCGGGCCGGGACCTAGTTGGGACATCGGTGGCGGGCGCATCGACGAGGGCGCCCTCGCCGGGATGGACGCCGTGGTGCATCTGGCCGGTTCACCCATTCTCCCTCCGTGGACGGCAGCGAAGAAGCGGCGGATTCTCGAGTCACGCGTGCAGGGGACCGATCTGATCGCCCGAGCCGTGGCGTCGGCCGGAACTCGGGTTCTGGTCAGCGCCTCCGGGATGGACTTCTACGGAGACCGAGGAGACACGCCGGTCGACGAGACCGAGCCGAAGGGGGAGGGATTCATGTCCGATGTCGTTGCGTCCTGGGAGGGAGCTGCCGCACCGGCCGTTGCCGCCGGAGCCCGCGTCGTGCACATGAGATCGTCGCTCGTTCTCGACGGAGCGGGCGGCTCATTACCGCTGATGATGCTGCCATTCCGGTTCTTCGTCGGGGGACCGATCGGCGGTGGCGAGCAATGGTGGAGCTGGATCACGCTCGAAGACGAGGTGCGGGCGGTCGTCCACATCCTCGACACCGACGAGATCCGCGGTCCCGTGAACATGGCTTCCCCCGAGCCCGTTCGCAACCGCCACTTCATGCGAGGCCTGGGGAAGGCCATGCGGCGCCCATCGTGGTTCCCGGCACCTGCCCTGCTGGTGAAGGCGGCTCTCGGGTCGGACGCCGCCGAGGCGATGGTGCTGGAGTCGAAGCGTCTCGTGCCGGCGGTTCTGACGCGTACCGGCTTTCGGTTCTCTCATCCCGACTACGACGCCGCCGTCCGTCATGCCGTGCGGGAAGGGAGTTGAGGGGCGACCGGGTCAGTCCGAGCCCACCACGCGAAGGGCTCGCGTGCCGGGTCGCCCTTCCAGTTCGAAGTCCATCTCGTCGATGTGGGCCAGCAGGTCTCGTCGCATCTCCTCCAAGCCGTCTCTCACCTTGTCGATCGAGGCGATGCTGTCGGTCAACGCCCGGCGGTGGTTCGAGAAGGTCTGGGCCATACGCCTGATACGGTCGCTCAGGGCGGTCAAGGCGTCGAGGTCCACCGCCACGTCGGACTTCTCCGAGGCCGCGGCGAGGAGGCCGGCCCACCGGAAGGCGACCTCGAGCATCGAGCCCTCCCCGTCGTCGACGGCGAGTATCCGGTTCCCGTAGACGCCGAACACTCCCACCTCGGCGGGAAAGGCGTCGGTGGCCGAAACGCAGATCGCCATCGCGGCGCCGCGGTTCGCCATCGCCCGATCGAGCTCGGCGAGGATCCCCCCTGGGCCGTTCAGCCCCACCCTCCCGCTGGTCTTGGCTTCGACGACGATCGAAGCACCGCTCTGCAGGGTGACGACGAAATCTCCGACCAGATCATCACCGACGCATCCCGATCTGTCCGAAGTCCGCTCCACCACGGCACCGGCGGGTCGAGCGATCGCGCGCAGCCGATCCTCGACGACATCTTCGAAATCGAATCCCTTTCGCGTGCCGACTTCGGCCTCGGCGCGGCGACCGCGCCTCTCGGCGATCGATTCGCGCAGCTCGGTGAAGTGTCGTTCGACATCGCGGCGGAGAGCCGCCAGGCCGGAGTCCTCGCTCGCCGGATCGAGGGCGGCCGAGAGCCTGGATTCGAGTTCGCCTCCCGGGCCGAGGAGCGCGGTGATCGCGCGCAAGAGGACCGACACGTGGGAGTCGCTCCGTGTCGGATCGATCGTGTCGACGATCGAAGTCCGGACGGACTCGAACTCGGTGATCGCCCTCGCCATCGCCGACGTGCGGGTGTCGGGGTCGAGCGAGGCGCGCATCGCCAACTCGGCGTCGCCGACGATCGTCCGCACCTTGTGTTCGGCGGCTGCGGTCGCCTTCTCGATCGTGTGGAGCACCCGCTCGTCCACGGCTGCGAGATCGACCCCGATCGCCGTCTCGACCATCGCTCTCGCCCCGATTCCCACCATGCGGGTCACTGCGTCGGTTCGTTCGCTCTCCCCCAGCCGGCTGAGCACGGCAACGACGGTCGGATCCTCGATGACCAGTCCGTCCAGGCGGACGAACCGCTCGTCGATCCGGACTCCGCCTCCCGAATCCGGCCGAATGCTCGGGCCTCCCGGATTGGCGTTCGGATCGATTGGTGACTCGATGCCGGTGTCGTGTGCCATGACGTCAACGTATCGGAGGGGTGTGACAGATCGATGCGGCGCGCTCGGTCCGGATCCGGACGCCCGAACCGTCGGTGTTCGAGGTGAGGCGGTGCGTGTCACAATCGTGGGCCGCATGTCCTCCATCGTTCCCCAGGCCAGACTTCGAGCAGAGATCGATGCGCTGGCCGACGCCGCTGGGGCTGTCCGGTTCGGATTGGCCACCGACAGCCGGAGCCACCGCCGGGCACGGCGCGACCATCTCCTGCGAATGTTGGGCGGCTACGTCGAACCGCGTCTGGCAGACTCGGACCTTCCGCTCGTCGTGGCGGTCTTCGGTCCGACCGGGAGCGGCAAATCCACGATCGTCAACACTCTCGCAGGCCGTCCGATATCGGCTGCGGGGGCGCTCCGACCCACGACCCGACAGGCCGTGGTCTGGGTGCACGAGCGTCACGCCGACCGGGTGGGAGCGGTGCTCGAGCGGACCGGGCCCGTCGACGTCATCATCGACGACCATGTCGTGTTGCGTTCGATCGCCCTGGTCGACACACCCGACATCGACTCGATCGTGGAGGAGCATCGCATTCAGACGACAGCCATCCTCGAGGCGTCCGACGTCGCCATCGCCGTGACGACACCTCAGCGCTACGCCGATGCCGTTCCCTGGGAAGTGCTGGCTGATCTCACCGAACGCGACCTCGACATGATGGTGGTGATGAACCGGGCCTCCCGGCGGTCCTCGGGAGCGGTGGCAGATCTCGCCGGGCTCCTGCGCGACGCCCGGGTGGGACGGGTGGCGTCGGTCGACGACGTGACCGTGATCCAAGAGCAGCGGGTCCGCGCCGATGGTCGCCTTCACGGGTATGCCCTCCGGACCCTCGCCCGGCGCCTCGAGGCGTTGGCCGCCGACCACCCTGCTGCCGCGGGCCGGGGACTCGCCGCGTCCATTCGCCACGCCGTGAGCGTGGCGAGGGAGCTCGCCGACGCGGTGGAAGACCAACTGTCGGAGGCAGCGGCGTTGCGAGCGGTGGCCGCCGAGGCGGTCGCCGCCCAGCAGATCGAGATCTCGGGCCGTCTCCAGGGAGGAGATCTGGTTCGAGACGAGGTGGTCGCCCGGTGGCAGCTCCTCGTGGGGGTGTCCGACTTGGCGGAATTGGTGACCCGAGGCGTGACGCGGCTGCGCAACCTGATCACCGGGACGCGGGTGATCAGTGACGAGACCGTGGCCACCGTGGATCGGGAGGTGCGCGACGAACTCGTCGAATTCGGGGTCCTCCGCGCCGGCCGGGCGCGCACCGCGATCGAACTGGCGTGGTCGACGTCCACCGCCGGTGAAGCACTGCTCGTCGACATCGACGACGTGACGGACGAGGTGCGTTCGGAGCTCGACGAGTCGGTCGCCGCCTGGCAGGCGGAGGTGGTGGGTCTGGTGGCGGAGGCAGGTCAAGGCGGCTTCCGTCTCGCGAGGGCGGCGACCGTGGGCATCAATGCCGCCGCCACCCTGCTGCTGCTGGGCGTGTTCGCCTCCACCGGCGGCATCACCGGGGCGGAGTACGGGGTCGCGGCCGGAGCAGCCGCCGCCCAACAAACCGTTCTCGAGCACCTCTTCGGGTCGGCGGCCGCGTCCCGACTCGCCAAGTCCGCCCGCACACTTCTCGTCGATCGGCTCGCCTCCGCCGTGACCGAGG